>JAAUXT010070104.1_pt1 | contig 113988 bp, 85 predicted proteins | sample 7278171 | NCBI WGS metagenome assembly JAAUXT01 (sample SAMN14350112, study PRJNA611818) | marine sediment metagenome | isolation source: surface marine sediment (1.8m) | place: French Polynesia: Moorea | collected 2018-08
GTCTTCAAAAGAAACCGCTGCAGTGCAATTTTTCGGGGTTTTTTTCGGAGCGATTTCTTCTGTTGTTCTTCATTTCCTGAGGATCGCATGTGATCTGGTCGATCCAAGCACATGCCAAAGATTGAGGTCAGTCCTGCCAGGTCAATTGGTGTGGCGAATGATGTGACACGTGAATCTCAAATGGTTTTGTGTAGCGGTTTCTTTTGAAGACCCCCTCGTATGACAAGTTGTGTATTGTGCAGATGAGAGGTTATCGTCGTGTTACAAGTATTCATAATGAGGTATTTCGATTGCATTGTCGTCTGGTATCTCCGCACAGATTGTGGTCCAAAATGTCAGGTGGAGTTGTCAGGAGATTGACAACATCACGTCGCGACCACCCGTAGACAGGTGTCCTCCCCGTCCAGGGATAGCCTGAGCACGAGAAAAACATTTTCCAAATGCAGTTTTGCAACGTGGACTGTCGTGAATGCCCATTTAGAGTTCAACGACAAACTGATCTCTCTGCAAGGAACGAAGATATGAGCGTATGCAGAGCGACTTGTCGTGTTTTGTCTTGGTCCCAACTGCATCAATGACAAAAAGAACTTGGACTTCAAACTTCAAAGTTCAGTGCCGTGAGTACTGCGACAGGTGTTAAGTTTCCGAGCCATGTCAAGAGCACTTCTGCGCGGCAAACAGCTGATTGCTTCAATTGACCGTCTTCCGGAGGAACCCAGACCTGGACACAACGACGGGCGATCCACGACATGGGCGGTTTCTTTCGTGCGTCCGTTGATTTTCCTGCTCACTGGGCTTTCGCCAAACCTGGAAATCACAGCTTCACACATTTCAGTGTTACTTTTTGGTTTTGTAGCCAGTTTTGTGCTTTTCCTTTTTGTGCACACCTTGCAGTTCCAAGCAATGAGGATCTCCCGTCAAGAGCAGAGCCTGAAGTCAAGTCCCTCCTGCAGTTGTTTTTGCTGAACCCTGAGTGATTTCTTCGGGGCGAAAGCGTTTCATGTGAAGAGGAGCTTATCAAAGAAAACAGTTTTTATATCTGCACTTGAGCTTCTTCAAACTGATCCAAGTCCAAGTAGCAAAATTAAAGGTGCCACATCCTCTGCCGATCACTGTGATTTCCGTATTTGGACGCACCGAGTCCGGCGATAAGTGCTCGTCGCAACGCTTTTATCACAATCGCTGCTGATAACGAAGAAACCGCTTTAGTTAATTTCTTGAACAACACCCAGGCAACAGTTTTTGTGAAAAGGGATCTCACACCTTGAATCAAACTTCACATCTCGATTACAGTTCAGGATGTACTGTATCTCGTTCAGTTCTTCAGAAACAGGCTTCTTCACAGTTCTGTGTCCAGGATGTCAGGTTCCTTTGAGCTGAATTGAGTACCGTTTCCTCTTTGGTTGGAAAACTCTTGTTCTTCACAAATCAGCAGAAACCAATTTGTAATTTCAAGCTTTATCTTTCTCTGAATGGCCGTTTCCTTTCGAAGCAAAAGTGAACTGATACTTCAGACGTTTCTGCTCATCCGAGGATTGTAAGAAAATAACAGGCCTGGGTTTGGAGAATCCTGACAAACCAAATTTCTCCCACTAATTATGACTTCTTCAATCTGCTCCCCGCCGTGCTTTCAGCTCAAAAGAAACACTGGAGATTGTTGTTCTTCTTTTGCCTTTATCATCACCTTGTTCTGTCTCCACAAACTCCAAAAGATGCTGCAAACACGAAACTCGAAATTGTAACTGTTTCAATGAGTAATTCGTCATTGCGAGAGATACAGAAATTGTTGCTTACTGACAATGAAACAGTGTCGCCCCAAACAAAGTGAAAGTTTGCAAGTCTTAATCACTGTCCACATGAAAGACGGCGGCTCAAATTGAGCAGAAGGGAACAGACCTGGGAGGCTGTGAGGCCACAAAAGCCAACCACATCGGGAACAATTGTGAAAAGTTTGCTTCTGTGATTTTTGGCGAGATAGCGGACAATGTTCGGAGCTGAGATTCCAGATAACAAGAAGGTTAATGAGAGACCTGTCACAATGGAACATCTTGTTAGTGCCTGCATCTGGGGGAATCCCACGGTGTCGAAGAACTGAACTCGCTCAACGAAAACTGTCTCTGACTTGTTCAGTCCTGAGAAGCACGGGGTAGAGAGTGCAGTACAGCAGATGACCAAAGTTGCATCGAGTGCCCGTTATGGCACTCTTTCAGAAATTAATTTCCAAGTTGGCATCTTCCATTTCTGTGCAATACAGAATTCACATTCTGTCGATGCCAAAGGCTGAATGACCCTCTGGACTTCAAGTGTCTTCGCCTCAGCACATTCGCAGAAACACTGTCCACGGACTCACACAATGGTCAAATTGGACAGAAGCAATTTGTTTCTCTGTGACTCAAGGGTCTCACAGTTGGTCAGTTTCGTTGTTACGCAAATGGAATTCCGCTTTCCTTGTCTGGGTTTTGGCACGAGCTGAAATGTCTTGGAAACCAGACTCCGCTGTGAAGCCTGAAACGCGGAATGTGACGATTGAGAAAGCGTTGTCGCCAGGAACGATCAGAAGTCCACACTCGTCGACGTGGTTCTTTCCTGGGCTTGGTGAAAGAACTATAGTGCTGTGTGTGTGTGCGACCTGGTTTGTTGCCCTGTAGCCCTGATAATCACAGAAATAACCTTCCAGAGTAGGGATTTGTCTTCACAAACTCCCTCAATCCCTTCTCAAACACAAGAGAATGATCCTCTTATCACCAAACTGCATTTCTTCTAGCAGGGATTACTCAACAAGTGTTTGACACCTCTGTTGGGTACCTTTCGGGACAAGATTCGAGGAAAAGGGAGGAGGACAAGCAGACAGTAAAACCGAGAACTTGGAGGAGCAAAACTGCAAGAGCCGATCATCCCTGTGACAGCAGGTTGACAGATGGCTCAGGTAGAATTGATCCCGTGGGTTGAACTTGGAGTGGCCTCCAGTCGCAATGTGATACGTGTTAAAAGTTCACCACCACTGCCTTGGTTCGGCTTTCAATGTGAAATTATGCATGCCTGTGGACAGGAAAGTTCGTCCGCAGCAGCAACATCCGCCGAACATTGCTCAAACACAGTGGTTGGGTATTTTCCGCTTGGGAATGTTATTTTGCTGACACATTTGAGTACATTTTGCATTTTACACTGGACGTGTCTGAGTGGTGGTTCAGAGCAGAGCTGAATGTATGTTTTCCTTTGAGAAAGCTGCAGGTGTGACAAATGAAGAGAGGGTCAGTGTGTGGCAGGTGATGGTTTCTTTCCTGCCAATTTTCTGACAATGAGCAGAGGAATCTCAAAGTCAATTTCATGCTGATTGTGTCCAAGTCATTCACGAGTCGTGTGATCCGCGGGAAAGGCCCAATAAATAACGAAGGGGCTTCGCAGGTGACCGGCCCCACCTCGCAGGGTGTGACATACAATTAATGCGAAGATCCACAGTAAATATCAGTTGTAGAGAAAGTGGACACCGAGTTACGTGGCCCGTCAAAGCCGAGGTGACGGAGCCTGGGGTTCGGTTCATTACTTTGCGAGTTTGACTCCTACTCGAGCTTTACGTAAGAAGACGCTTCGCATTGTCACTCCACCTTCGTCCCTCTTCCATACCAAAGCTTTTCTCATTCCGAGGTCTTTTATGTTGCAGTGAAAGGATGCAACTTGACTTGTATGTGACTCTTCCATTCCAAGATCAAATCTCGGTAGATTTACGATGGCTATTCGGCGTTTTCTCCTTCAAAGTCCGAGGCGAACACTTCTTTTGCATCCCACCTGAATAGCACGAGCTCCTGGAGGGAAATTTTATCCATTTGGGTTTGTGTGGGTCACTCTGGAGGTTAGGTCATCCCCCTCCTGAGGTGTAAAGATTCTCATTCAGGGATTGGTATGTACGCACACTGGGTGAGTGGTAAAAGATCTGCTTTGTGTGCGAACTCCTGCGCACATGTCCACTGAACTTTCGAGACAGGAACGAAACGTGTCCGACACCATGAAAGAAATTTGGTACCTTGGAATTCAAAGCAAGAAACCAAGGCACCTGTGATGTGCCTCAAGTCTTGGAATTCGCCACCAATTTGGAGAAAACAGTGGAGAAAATGTTTTCCATTCACACCTTTTAATGCGTGAAATGAATTGTCTGGCTTGTGTTGAAACTTGCATTGTGCTACAATTTGGGCAACCGTGTCCATCTTGAGATCAGCCGTACAACAGCAGACGGTCTGAGCAAAACACAAACAACAGAAAATGGGAAATCCATTGCCAGACTTTGCAGATCTACTTGTCGACAAATTGTCTTGGGAACCATTGTGCAAAATATGCAGCCTCCTTTCCAGAGAACCGTTTTGTGACCAAATGCTGAAGTCAGACGCCAGAACCTTCCCACTTCCTTGATTCGAGTGCTGAGGATGGAACCTGAGCTTGATTGGAGCTTCAACAAGACAATGCCCGCTCAGAACGGCTCCATCAGAAAAAAGAATGCCTCATCGGACTTCTAACAGTTTTTTTTGTCAGTACCTGTTCTATTCTGGACTCAGCTTGAGAGTTGTAAGCCTTGAGGGGGGATAATAAAGGGATTTGGGCTGAAGTGATGAATTGGAGGATGAACCGTCATCAACTTCAAAGGTCAACACCGTCAAAAAGTCACCCATAACTGTATGTAATTATTTGGACTCTGCATTGTCCCAAATGACAAAGGATACAATACGGAGTCCATCCCAAAGCCATCTTAAATGTATCGTAGCTCGTGATAAACGGCGTTGAAACCTGGTCGGAATTGAGGCTTCTGTTCTCCACAACACAGAAATGGATTCACCTTGAAAATTAAGACTGTAGTGTTGGTCAAGATTAAAGGTAATTTTTGGAGATGTCTCCGTCATTACACGATGAGGTATTCATGACACACGTGAAATTATTTCACTGATTTTGTCAAGATTCAATTACTTGGTTACTGAACTGGAAAATGTGTATGTTGCATCAGTTCACCCCCAAAGATTGTCTCAGCAACGAACTTGTCATCAAGGCAGAGAAAGCAGAATTGGTGCAATCGGTCAAACCAAATCCTAAAACCAATTCTGAGGACTGCTTGCAAAAAGATTTCAGAAAAGTCATGTCTGCATGTGGATTCCAAGCAAACATTCACAATTCACAGCAGTTTGTCTTTCTGGTTGAGCAAAAATGGATTTTTAATGTGTGAATTGTATTTTCCCTGACTCTGTTGCCTCTGCATCGTCTTCTCAGACAGGTTGATTTTTTGGCGTCGGTGCTTGCGCCAAACTGCATTCGGAGTGGAGGACCCACACTTCTCGAGTGTTTGTCGACATTCCTCCAAACATTGACTTTATTGGCACCACTTAAAATACTTCATTTACGAAGGTCATCTTAATTAACTTGGGTCTAGTTGATAATCACCGCAGGTCAGCGTGGTCTTTCCCGTCGTTTCAGGCATGAAGTTCGATTGCAATCTCTGCCTCCATATGCTTTGATGAATGGTGAAAATATTGTCCGTTTTTATCACAGTTAGTTTTGATTTTCAAGTGGTGCTCTTTGATTTGATTAGACGTGTTGCGCTCGACAGATTTCAGGAACAGCCACACCCCTTTTCACAATTGGAATCTGGGAAAGGATTCCAGTGTTGTGTTGGATTGTCTCGTGAGTGGCATGCAGGATCGTCTGAGTGCAACGCTCGTCCCAGGTCTGGTGTTGCTCCGTCCACGTTTTCGGTTTGAATCATGAGAAAATGAACACTTTTGCTTCCGCCAAATACAGCTGGGACACCATTTGGCCAGGACTTTCAGGGCAAACATTCCTCAACGGTCGCGTCATTTTCGTCTTTTCAACACGACTCTTGTTTGCGTGAAGTTCGGACGCTAATTAAGGAGGACTGAGCCGTCACAATGGGATCAAACAGGCTCCATAATAATAGCGTTTCATGCGTGTTCCCCCCTCTGAATGACGTTGGCCTGGTGAGATATTCAATTTTGGGGAATTGTCTTGTCAACACGGTTCGAAACTTGCGCCGATTAAAGAGCTTCACAACATCCTGAGAGACAGAGAACAAGTGTTTTAAACACTGAAACAATGGAGATAAGGGCTAACTAAAGAAAATTGTGTTGGTCAGTAATTTTGACGTAATTTTTTGAACGCATGTTGGTGCATGTTGGTCACAATCAAATGCGTCATCGCCCAATTACATTCGGTCAACTTTTGCACACTGACCGAAGGTATGACAACCAAGACAGAAACAGGCCCGTGCTTGTCTACAAGAATTCACCTGTGACTGCAATCCCTGAACTCAGTGTTTTCCCAAACATTTCTCAGCTATCTTAATCTGGACTAATCGGCCCAATGAACAAACACAACATTTACGCATGAGAGTCGCCTCGTGGTCAACGACAAGGACGAGCCGTGAGTCGTGAAGCAGCAGACGTTGAACACGTCACGACACTCAAGAAAAGAACGCAATCCTGAGTCCAGTGTCCAGTCCGTTTGATGCGAGGCGCTCCAACCAACCCCCTCAACCCACCAAGCAGCTTCAACCCGTCAGCTTTGTGACTTCTTGGGTGTGTTTCCGGGTTGCTTGAATAACAGTCACCGAACGGAGAGGTCAACGCACTCGCTGATCCCCCGTCGTACGAGATAAGCAGGGATTACAGACAAGCTGCTGCACACTTCATGGGGGTTACGTGCGACTTCAAATAAACGAGGAAGTGCAGAACACACAGGCACAAATACCATCAATTTTCACTTGGAAATGCCATTTCATTGCAGTGCTCAATGAGATGTGTAATTTCTATCAGGTCCAAATCGGAGTGTCTGGAAGGGGAACTTCGGCTCAAAATTGGAGTTGTTTTGTTTTGGAGCCCACCTTCGTCTTCAAAATGTGCGTGCGCAAAATCACAAGATCACCAACTTTGCAAAATTGGTGACGACGAGTCAAATTCTTTGGGTGGGGAGGTGGAGGGGGGTTGCTCGGCGCCGCCCCTGCGTTTGTTCTGCGTGCATAATTGACTTCGCTGTTGACAGTTTGCACAGATTTCTTTTGTCTGGACGATCCAGATTTCCAGTTCTAACTCACGATGTGTTGTACAAACGTGTTGTGCAAGCGTTTGCTCTGTTGCCATCTGGCAGGCCTGTCATCAACTATTTTTCCTCTGTCAACAAAATCAAATGAAACACAAATGATATGGTGTTCAATTTCTGAACCAAACATGACGAAAATATGTCACAATCTTTGGAGGTTTGTTATTGTCTGGCGCCCAGTGATGACATAAGCAATGGATTTTTTGGTCGTTTGCGTTGGTGAACAAAACGACATTCTGTTGCTGTGCTGTTGAATCTTTGTGTGCTGATTTTTTGCGTGAATTCTTGGACAGCACTAGTTGGGGTCTGCAGGTCTTGATCTCAAAGTGAGGCCCTGTTGACCTATTGCGGGGGACGCTGAAATGCCTGGCCACTTGAAGAATGCTTCTCATCATTGACGAAAAATTTTGTAAATTTTCGCTATGTTCATGTCTTGGACTTGTCGGGTCATGAAAGGCAAGTTTCAGCGACACAGGAGAATTAGTGAACTTGGGTTACAGCTGGTCAACACTGCAGGTCAGAGGGTCATCTGGTGTGCGCTGACGAAAATGGGAGAAAATGGACTCAAATCTACATTTAGGATAAATTTCAGGCTCAAACTTGAAAGGGATGCTCGCGGGTACTTTGTTTGAAAGCTTTGAACTGTCAACCTCACAAAGTGCTCCACGCTAAGTGACGTTGGGGTCCCTACCCTGACTGAGAGAAAGGCAGAACTGCTGGGTGATTTCAATGCCCAGATGCGTAAGTTTGCACAACGCGCGTTGCTCGAGGAAGGGCTTCCAGTGAGACGGACCTCTGCTAATTGCGAATCCGGTGGAATTCAAAACTTTCCCGTTCAGCTCTGACAATCAGAAAAGTGAAATGGAAAAATAATAGGCCATTAATGAAATGGAACTTGGTGCAAAGAGAGGAATGTTTCTGCGTGTGTGCCAGAAGTGCACTTTTCAGCAAGTGATATTGTTCAGGTGTTTGCAGTTCACACTTGAAATTCAAACTTATCAAGCGAAATTGGAGCCCAGATGTAACTGGTGCTCCAGTATGGAGTGATACCTAATTAGAAGGAAAAGCAACTTATGGTGGCACAGAAGTGGAAGTCCTTCTTCACAGCTCAGTCGGTATCATTTTAAGAAGAAGAGTTCAGAGACAAAAGACTCATTACAGAAACTTGAGCTCAACAGGAAATGTCCGCATGTCCGCAGCGGGAAACTTCGGGGCCAGAACAGCGCAGAAGGTCGATTGTGGGGTTCAGGTGACTCCACATGCTCTTTCCCATTCATTCCCTCGTGTGAAAAAGTTACAATTTCAAGTTCAGACACATTTCCAGAAATCTTGTTGGGAGGTCAGATTCGAATGGCATTTTAATCTGTTTTTCTGGACTGATCTGTGAGTCCAGCAAAAACAGCATCTGGCGGATAATCCAGATGTCAACAACACAGGAAAAACTTGTCAGAATCACTCAGGTATGGTGAACAGATCTCGACCTGGTTTTCTGCACGCAGTCGCACAAGAACACTTGAATCCACCTCTGACAAACGTGTTGTTTTTTTTTCGCAGGAGGTCGGTGCTCAGTCACTACATAACTCAGCAATGCAGATACGGCATGGAACAAGCATGTCCCGTGTCCTTCCTTCTTCCGCTTCCTGGACAAAAGAGACAATATTCACAACAAAAGTAAGAGAAAGCTTGAACAGTCAAAGGCCATTCAGGACTCCACACGACGAGCCGGTTTGACGAGAAACTCGACATTCTCTGTTGGGGAGAAACACCTTTTTAGCCCAAAAGCGAGCGCTCATCTCCGCTCAACTCTTTTCAGGAAAGTACTTTCAATGCCTAATCCATCAACGTCTCACACAAATATGATTAATACCCCAGACGCGTGCATTGTGTTTTCCGCCTAATGTGGAGACTCCCCCCTTCCGAGTGAAAGAAAACCGAGTGACACTCCAAGTGTGGCATCTGAGCTCATCTTTCCTAATTCTTTTCACCACACAGGAGCGCATTTTGCGCAAGAGTTAAATCCTCGTGCCTTCTTGCCTCTCAGGGAAATAGAAAATTGGATATCACATTGTTGTTCCGATCTCGAGGAGTGTCATGTGACATTGCGAGGTTGGTGGCACAATTCCAAGTTTGACTGCAGTGCCATGGAATTTGGAAACCCAATGCAGAAAATTGTCTTGGCGATCCCTGAATGACAAAACATCAGAATTCCAGAACCCTATCCCGTCGACAGGTGATCAACACACAAGGGCTGATTGCCCATTGTGTGCACCAAAAACTGATCATTGTGTGCGGTTGAAACTTATCATATCAATCAAGGCTGGTGTTGTCTTGAAATGAGTGCACATGCAATTGGAGTGAAATTTTCACAGGAGATTTGCGTCGCAGGGCTCGCCCACGGGCTGGCCCTGTACAACCATGTTTGTCCGCCATCTTGGATTTGGGCCCTTCAATACATGCAAATCAACAGGCCACACATTTCTCCCGAGCTCCGGGATCTACTTGACTCAATCTGGGGTGGGGTGGGATGCAGGATTGCGTGAGTGGGTTGAGAACTCAGGTCCGACGTCAGGCTGGACTGAATGTTCACTTGTGACCTTTCCATTTTGACTCTACACGATGGAATCAGGTCCCCCAGGGGTCTGTTCCCCTCATTCAATCTTTGATCTGCGCCTGCAATGTCCAAGCTCTGTGTGGAGACAGTGTTTGGTTTTCGTTTCTTCTGGAAGAGTGTTATCTCGAATGTTGTGAAATGTTCCCCTGTCGGCCTCTGTCGGAGTTTTTCGCCGGTGATGGGGAAACATGATGAACCCAACTCACAGTCAGCTGATCGTGATGCACTGCCACGCCGACTGTGCGACTGTGGCACCAGCCGACTGCCACTGTACCACCGAAGCACTGTTGGAATTTTACCAGCGATTTCCTTTGTACGATCGTACTTGAATCTTTGTTTTTGTGATTTCATCAAGATTTTGATATTTTCCCCTCGCACTCAAAAACAGCGGCAAGAATGAAGATGTGACCTGTTGAGCAACAGAAACAAGCGAAAAGAAGCAGATTGTGAGCCGAGGTCAAGTCGTTGAGTTTTTGCGAAAACTCATTTTCCTTGTGCACACCTGAAACATGTGCTAGCTTTTCCACCTGAGGGGGGAAAATGACTGACTGGCCACAAAGATAATTACGAACGCGTGGATGTGCTTGATTGACAAGTAGAGTGAGTACTCGGCGCCGAGTACTCAACCAGAGTACACACGGTTTTCCTGAAAACGAAAACTGTCTTGCACATTCTGATCGTTTTCTGTTCCCGTCTTCCCGAAAGGAAGCAACACATGTTCACGAAATGTCAGTCTCACTCTGGCTTCCTTCTTTGTTGTGAACGGGCTGTGGTAACGTTAGCACAGATCAAATACCTACATGAGAGGGGTTGGCAGGGATCCTACCCCGCTCGACTTGCTCTTGGAGAGTTTGGAGACACATTCACGATCAGGTCTGTTTGCTTGACTGATTTTCTCACAACGGAATCTCAAGTGTTAGAAAGCAAAAAGTATTGAAAGGTATGTCATAGACTGTACTTTCAGTTTATTAATAGAATATAGAAGTATGTGCCAGATACTTGCTATCCAAGGACTGAGACAGTCGGCGGTGCTCAGCAGAACTGTTGGTTATGTTCACACCGCAACCAGCAAGACTGACATCAAACGCCACCGCTCAGCCTCTCATTGGCTGAGAGAGTCGAGGTGGCTGGACGACAAGTACATCACTCCCTGTACACGCACGTACTGCCCGTCTGGGAAACGATCTGCACCGCTGTCAGGTTGATTTGCATGCATTAGAATCGAGTATCCCACTCCCTCCAAACTTTCCAGATCACTTTGGTCTCGCTTGTGGGAAGATTTCTCAACTGAGGTTTGCAAGTTGCAATTTCTTCCGAAAATATTGAGTTGTCTTCAGGTGCATGAAGATTTCCTGGAAACTTGAAGAAGTGTGCCCTCTGTATAGATCAACACAACAAAAGCCAAAGATTTGGTTGTCTGAAACAGAAATTGGGGTGTAAGATCAAGAAAGTTTCGTTGGTTTGAAAACCTCGAATGTTGGCTTTGCCGCTGAATATTCGTGCACACTGCTCCCTCCAATGATCGGTTTCGAACAAATCCGCCAAAATTTTTCCCCAACTCCACTCCACGCACACACACAAAGGGAAATATATTTTTGCTGTCAGTCCAGGTAGGCGGTGAGTGCGGAGGTTTTATCTGTAGTGCTGGGCGGAGCGTAGTTTCATTGATAAGAGATGTGATTGACAGGTGGCGGTGCCGCGATCAGCTGTTGCGCCTCCTGTTGCACATGCTCGCTCCCGGGCCAGACGCATAGAAATGTACTTGACGAGCGTGCAGAAGCATTTTCACTCAGTGGCCGACAAGCAAGAGGTGAGAGACCAACAGACAAAACAGTGAAGCAACTTGAAAACCCCGAACAAAGTCCGAACTGAAAATTCCTGCAACAGGAGCCACTCGTAGGAAGAAAGGATTTTAATCGGGACATTTTCAACAAACTTCAAGAAGCAACTCTGCAAGACCAGAAAGAGACATTTGAGCTGTCTTTGCTGGAACTTTTGTTGTGTGAAGGAATTTGGACAGATCTCAAGTGACAGACTGTGAGCCAAGTCGAACAATTTTGCCTGTGAAAATGGATTTAATGTGCGCTGAAACCGAATGCTTCCGCCGTGCCTTCGAGGATCCAGTTCTGCTGAAGGACGAGCGGGTCTTGAAGAACTTGCTGGTGACGGAGGACAAGTACTTGCCTTCTCCCAACTACTTCAAGTGTGTGCAGACTGACATAAAGCTCTTCATGAGGAAAATGGTTGCAGACTGGATGCTGGAGGTGAGTACAAGACAACTGTTGCCGTTCTTTTCGGTTTTCAGGATCCACGAAGCCGCCGGTGGGAAAGGTTCTCGTTCTCAGCGACTTGGTGGCGCAAATTGTAGCGATATCGGTCACACTTTTCGAGAAAACCGCGAAAAGTAGATCTAGGAGTTGCCTCGAAACTTGTTTCCATGCCAATCGACAGGAAAAACTTTTGACAAGTCCAGACAAGTTGGTCTGGATTGGACTCTTTATCTGGTCCAGAGTCAACTCAATCTACAACGCTCTTCACACCAGTTTTGCGAAATGTCATGACTTTGCGTTCTCGAGCTCTAGATCTAGACTCTAATCAAGATTTGCTCCCGATGTGGAGAAAAATCAGTTTCAAGATTTTCGCCTTGAAACAAACCAGTCGACTCTCTGGTCAGATCCAGCATCGTAAATTCCGGCAAAAGTCCGAAAACCAAAGCCAATTGAAAGATTGACTTGCTGAATTTCACATCCTGTCGATAAAGAGCACTCGATCCAGCAGTTCAAAGCGCCCAGTTGTTAATCTCAATTCGCTCCCATTGTTTTATGGCTTTTATCAAAAAATTATGCGAAATAAATGTGCGAGACAGGACAGGAAAACTGCAGACAGGATAAAAACGTGTTTTACGGGCTGTCTGCCCAGTTTAGGAATTTGATAAGCTTTGCGCCATCAACTGTGGGGGTTCCTTTTCATCGAACTAATTTTGTGCACTTTCTGATCTCTTCTAAGGTGTGCGAAGAACAGAAATGTGAGGAAGAGGTGTTTCCTTTGGCCATGAATTACGTGGACCGGTTCCTGAGTGTGATGGACCTCAAGCGCAGTGAACTGCAACTCTTGGGAGCTGTGTGCATGTTCATTGCGTCGAAACTGAAGGAAACTTTGCCTTTAACTGCTCACAAACTTGTCATCTACACCGACCACTCGATCACCATCGAGGACATTATGGTAAGTACCACCAGTTTTCCCAAATTTCTTTGCATTTTAATGATTGTGAAAGGCCATACAAATGTTGAATTTTTCTAAATTCTGAGAACTGACGTCCCGCGTGTGGCCGACGCAAGCTGCAACTTTGTTCGGTCCGCGCCAATTGCAATTGTGACGTCACGGGCACCTTGCAATGGCGGTCACTACCAGAATCCAGGCAGACTGAGAAAATTTAGATTCTCGTTCCAAAACGTTGGGCAGGAAGCAAACTTGCTTTTGGAGAGCAAGAGACCATCGCTCCTTATGTGGTGCACGAACGAGAAGAGTTGTCACGTTCGCAAAGTTCGTGGAAAATCGCTGTTCCAGCAGAATAGACCTGCTGAACGCCTTTGTGGGGTTACTTGGGGCTATGCGGGGGTTATGCGTGGGTCAGACCTCAGCTTGTGGGCGACAGCAATGTTGAAATTGTAAGAATACTCTCGCGCTTGCCACGTCTGAAGAGCCAAGATAAGAACGCGCAACTTGCGCGCAAGTAATTGGCAAAACTTGCATAACGGTGAAGCAAAGAAAGTCCAGTGGGGGAGGAGAGGGGGACTGCCCCTGTGAAGGGTCAAGCAGAGTTGCGGTTTCCCTGAGATGCTTGAGGTTTCGTGGCTCAGTTGTCCAGCGCAACATTGTTCATTCCGATGCGTAGATGTCACCACTGCATCGCGCAGGCAAAAGCCAAAAGTTTGTGGTCTTTTTTCGCGAAAAAGTTTTTTCAAATTCAAGTTTCTAAAATTTTGCACATTGTTTTCCAGGACTGGGAGTTGTTGGTCCTGTCCAAATTGAAGTGGGACCTGTCTGCGATCACGCCCCACGACTTCCTCGAGCAGATCCTGTCTCGACTCCCGATCGACCGGGCCAACTCGCAGACCATCAAACGACACGCACAGACCTTCGTCGCTATTTGCTCAACAGGTAGGGTTTCCCAAATATTTTACTCGCTATGGAACAAAGGAGTTCTCACTGCAACACACTCGACAACCTTGGTCCTCGGAAAGGAAGTGCGCAAGTCATTGCAACAAATTGATACCGCAGTGTTGCGCGCTTGCTTCTTCGTTTCCTGTCAAGTCAGAGCACTTCAGGGAAAAGGTGGCTCCCAAGAAAGGATACCACTGAAACAGGAAAGGCACATGCTTCAGCCATCTTTCTTTAAATGGCCGACTATCAACATCAGTCAGCTGTTCGGGCCAGACAACGCACCCTCTTGACATGCTTGTATCTGTGGGCCATCCTCCCGTGCTTGGGTTGCCGAAGCCACGCACAATGGCCTTGGAGGTCTCTTTGCGTGTGAAGTAGTGTGTGAAAGACCCATGTGCTCCCCAAAATTAGAGATTGCGGAAAGCAAGTGAAAATTACGTTGCAGCTGAAGCAAAAGGTTTTTCAGTACTTCAGACCAGGTGTTTCTGTCAAAAAATAAGTTACGATGGGAAAAACTTGGGAAGAGGGAAAAAAGGGGCATGTTAGTGAAACAGGGTCAAAGGCTGTAGACACGCCAGATGCACATGGATGATTTGATGTATAAATGCGCGTGCCTCAGTTGTGTATGATACACTTTATCTTTGGTAAAAAGTGAAGGAGGTGGTTCGAGAAGTGCATTTTGTTTGCAAAAAAGTGAAGATCCAAGAAAGAGTAATTGTTGCAGGCGAGAAGACACTTTATCACAAGCTCAATTGACGTGAGCATAAAAAGTTTGCTCTGGGAAGAGTTGGGAGAACACTGTTGAACAGACGAGAGAGCAAGGCAAAACTGCACACACAGAGGCCAGTGACCTCCACCCCTCCAAAATGGACAGACCAGATTTTGATCCCTGAAAGCTTCAGGATATTGAATTTTCCTTCACAAAGAACCGACTGGCATTTCAAAAGCCACAAACTGCGTTCATTTGATTTCTTAGTCTGTCCTAAAGTTTGTTGACATGTTCGCACATCCTGTAAAAAATGTCAGCGTGTCAACAAAGAGTTGTGAGAGGTTCCTTCAAGAATTCAGGCCCCGACTTGGCAGCACAAAGGACAGGACACAGGAAGACAAGTTTTAGTGTCGTTGTGTATTATAGGCTAATCATTTCACTCGCTGTCTGGGCTAAAGGTCTCGGCATATATCAAATGACCAGTCTTTGTGTGAGAATTACTACCAGTGTTGTACTACACTTCGACCCTCCTTCACTTGCAAAGATCTTTTGGGAATTTTTCACCCCTTCACAGATCGTGGTCTTTTGTGTCTGGATTGAGCGGGTGAGACACGGGCAAATATTTTTAGAATGTGGAGTGGTCAAGGCAAAAGATGGGCGACAGCAGACGCAAACACGACTAAGATTTCGCATTTTGTGTGATGTTTTCAGATTTCAAGTTTGCGATCTACCCTCCGTCGATGATCGCCGCTGCCAGCGTGAGCGCCGCCGCCAACGGACTCATGGGTCACTCCTGGAGCGACGCCGACAAAAACTCCCTGCTCGAGCGGTTGCAAAAAATCACCACTATTGACGTGGTAAGTATTTACGACTTTCCTCAATCTCGTACAATTCAAGTGATAGTGGTAGTAAGTGCTGAAATCGATATTGAATGCCTATCAGATCTATCTGATGCATATCTGAGGCAGTGAGTGAAATCGCGAGGTCTGAAGAGGATATGACGAAGTGAAGGCAAATTTTGGGTCAAGGGGTAACTTGGTATAAGGCGCCTCAGGCAACTGGGGGTCCGACACGCAGGGTGCGTACACAAAGGGATTTGATGTGATCTTGTCGCTAATAGTACGAGAAAAGTCATGAACTGTCCCTGCGTCAAAGAAAGCACAGAAATTTGGGTCCCATTACTCGTCTAATGAAGCATCTCGAGTCAGAAAATAAGAATTTCTTGCGCAATTATAGCTTCGTTTCTTTCAGTCTTTGCTCAGTTTTTCTCAGCATTGCCATCTCCGCTTTCTTTCTCTTGATTGTTTTCACTGGGTATCAGTCGAGGGAAGACAGGAATCTTGATTTAGTGTCTGAAGGATCACACAAGCACAGTCCATTGGAATTCAGTGTCATTGTCACAGTGATTAGATGTGTGCAAGTTGCATACCAGACGCGCAATCGGCAGAAGGCAGACTGAACCCATCGCGACGTTTACGTTGCGCAATGGTACGCTCCGTCTCCAACTCCCAAGAGAGCAACAAAAAATGCGAGTGGCACGCTCAGTACTCGTGGAGTACTCAAGTATCTGGGTTCTGAGAACAGCCGCGAGCCAAGACGGGGCTGCTGTTATGTATTTGTCTGCCCAGCTTGAATAGCCCCAGAGATCAGACAGCAGACAAAGACGAGAAAGGAAGTGATCCTGCTCTGGGTACAGTTACCAGAAGCCAGACTCGTAAATCTAGTGACAGTTCACAGCTACACAAGTGTGGAGCAAAGGTGAAACTCGTTTTTGTGAGAAAAGCTTGTTGGAATGCGGCGAAGGGATCTTGTCTGTAACCTCGGTGGCTCTGGCTTGTTGACAGCGTGGAAAGGGTGGTCTTCGCATCAAGACTTGTAAAGCTCGAAAAAGTGAAAATCTTTCGAGGCGTCACTGGGCAATGTCCAATCTTGAAAATTTTAAGCGCCCGTCCTCCTTGTCTACACTTGGAAACAATTGTCTGCTCACGTAAAGAATGGGGCTCAGGCAGCAGCAAGACGGTGCCACGATCCCTTATCATAAAGCGACACGTATCTGCCTATTGTTATGTCTCTTTCTTCCAATAGTGTTGGGCAATCGGGGAGAAACAGCGTCAGGTTTAATATTCAGAGTGCGACAGCACGGGGACAAAGTCAGATAGCAGCAGATTGTCTTTCGTTGCAATTAAGTGTAATTATGGCTTGTGCGCTTGATTTTGGGCCTTTTCACTTCGTGGCGTTTTACATATTGCCCATGGGGAGGCAGGCCACTGTTGATGCCTTTTGCAAGGATGCAAAAGAAAAAGCGAGACCCAGTTCCCAGTGATATGCTAAGTGCGCAGCAGCAGAACAGTTTTTTTAGCATCAGTGCCCGAGGAATTTTCCCAGGATCCTTGGGATTGTTCCTTGGGGTGGTGATCCCATTGGCCCCTAAATGTTCCTGGAACATAAAAAGTCTCGCCATCCCTGGGTTCACGGAGGGCGCTCACATAGTGACACACATCTCTCGTTTTCAAAGGAAGTTGCCATCATCTCTTTCAATAACATGCCCTCACTTCACTTCGACCTGTCCGCACAATCGCGACGAAAGGCAAGATGCTTGGGATCTTGAAAGATTCCCATACGCCTCCAAAAGTTATGTTGCGACAAGTGAAGGGATAAAATTTATCAGTTGATATACGATGCTCAGAGCATTTTTCCCCAGTCGCCCGCTTGATGTTATGATTTGTCCCGGGGGAGCAGACTCCGTACCAAGCCGTGTGGCCGGTACCCGGCACATCTGAGTTGCTCCACCTGAGATATCGCGCTCCCCAGGTAATGAAGCCACAAATTAACGATAAAAGTTTAATTAATGGTGGGACTGGTCCGGTGCAGGGTTGATCTGGTCTGCAGCAAACTGCCCCTCGGAGACTCAACACAATTAGCGGTGACACTCACCAGTTCTCGCCTTAACTCGCTGGACTCCAGACCTGCATCTGGATCTGGGACCCTTTGAAGTTGGAGAAATCGGGATCTGGGGGAAAACAATGGGCATTATCATAATGCTAATTGCGAGCATGCCTTATCATGGCGCGCGCGGGTTGGAAATTAAAACTGTGGGAAGTGCGGTGCAGTGTCCATAAATAATCCGGGGAGACATTCCGGGGTTCATGGGTGGCAGTCTGGATGTCGGAACTTTTTTTTCGCTTCGGGGGCACCGGATCAGACTGGGGTCTCCACCCCCTCGTAATGACTTGATCCGTCAGTGGAGATCTGAGGGCGCTTGTAGTTTTTCGCGCGCGATTGAAACTCAACGCCGCCTATTTCACACGGAAAGTTAATTGAGCACAAGATGGATGGATTCTGTGCCTAGTCCGGGCTGTGGTGAACTGAGCGTGTTTTTGCAATTTTTGATAGCCGTGTGTTGTCTTGATAGAGTGTACTTGTACTTTGCTTTGTTGCAGGCCGTTTTCTGTTGAAGCTTCACTCTTGCACAGCAACACTGAACTAACCCGTCTCTCTCCGTTTTGTCTTTGCAGGATTGCCTCCGTGCATGCCAAGAACAGATCGAACAAGCTCTGGCAACAAATTTACCTCAAGCCACCCCTTCCACCGTCAGTCAGCCCCCTCAGGCGGTGACGCCCCCTTCCAAATGCGAGACGAGTCAGCCGACCACCCCGACTGACGTGCGCGATGTCATGTACTGAATTGACTCGTCTCCAACCCAAGAAGAAGCGAGACATCCAACAGAAACTGTCCCCGGCAGCTGCCGGCGTTAGACGCTCCACGGCGTTGTCGTCGCTTTCCTTGACGCCAGACTCCGCGGTGACGCAGAGCCCGAACCACGCACAAGGCCAGGTGACTAGTTCGCTCCACCGAAAATGGAGGGTGGGGGCGAACGAAAGATACAGCGAGCGAGCGATCCAGCTTGGTGCTACGCGACAGCACAGCGGGTCTGGTGAGAGCGGCGTTGTATTCAGAGCCGGCGCCGACGCTGCCTGAACGAACGCGCGACGCATGCGCAGTGGTGGGTCGAGGGCGGCCCAGGTGGGGGCCGCGCGCAACACGTGACCCACCGAAAGAAAGACAGTTCAAATCGCAAAGAAATGAAGAAAAGCCTGTGATATAACTACGACGATAAATAGTTTTTTTTATTCTTTTTCATTCAAATATTTGTCTCTTTTATTGACGCCACTCAGTGGTGCTTTTATTGAGAGTACTTGTGAGCAGGGTGTTTCAGTTTTCATCCTCATGTCAGTTGTACGGATAGATGTTAGTCAATTCAGTTGTGCATTTTGCAGACGATTATAGCTGCTCAAAACATTGCGACAAAGAGTTTCTGCAAGCAAGCTTGAGTGCCTTTTCGTCGTCGTGCCTTCCTCGAAGCCTTGCCCGCAGCTCCTGAATGGGTGATATTTCAATATAACGGGAGCGCGGGTTGGGCTTCTGAGATTTCGCCCTTGATCCGCTGTGCCGTGTCGAGGCTTGATTGACTTGACTCCGACGTGAGCGCGCCTTCTTCATTGTACCTGAACGTATTATATCTGTGATAAGCAACTCGGAGGCGTCGCTGAACAGCTCCGTTGACGCGGTCACTTGAACGACTCCACGGCAACGGATTGTTTCTCTCAAGGGCGAATCTCGCAAAGACTCATTCACTGCCACTGAATGATCACAAATTTCCCACTGCAAAACCTAATCTACTCCGCCTCAGTTCAATCATGATATTTTCAAGACATTTTCACGTTGAAACGTGTGTTCCCTCGAGTTTGTAAAATTGTTTTGTGGTGCTGCTTTTGTGCGCTTCGTTATCTTTCCACTCAACCAATGGCTTTCCGAAATTTGTTTCTTGTTGAATGATGAGCAGTTGAAATAATTGGCCGAGGTAAATTTGTTGTCTTTTGTAAAAGAGTTCCCCGTTGTTTTTGCTGAGGCGTTTTTGTACAAATGACCATAACCGAAGTTGGAGTGACTCAGGTTATTTCTGCATGTTGATGTACAATGAAACCTCTCTTATCCGGACACTTGCTATTGCGGACATCTCTCTCCAGTGGACAAAAACAAATTGGGCGGACATCATTCAAACTGACCCTCTGAAGTGTGGACATCTCTCTGGAGCGGCCATTGCCATCAAGGCCAAAAGCTGTCCGGAAAAGAGAAACGGTTTCCGCGTAGATTTGACGTGTGAGCATGCATTCACAAAGTCCTGCACTCGCCAAGTTGCTGTTCTTGTTTGAATGAAACGAATCACTGTGTTGAAGCTGACCGGTGAGAAAACGAATCGTCTTCCAGCGTGAAGTGTCACAATCAGCTTGAATCTGCCACAGTAATGCAAAGGAACTGAAAATACCTCAAAAAAACCAAGAGGCTTGAACGTCGCTTTAGTTGTGAGTTAACAAGAGAATTTTATGAGATAACAACAAAAAACATTTGTAACATTAGTGTAAAGCTTAGTGATGTGATAGCTGAGACTGATGGTAATTTATACTGTCACCTCTACGTCTTTGTCCCTTGTAAAATGTATAATATTTATTACGAAAGGGGTACGAGTGTTTGTACGAGTACGAGACTGAAAGAAAACGTACTGACGTGACGTGAACGAGCATGAATGCGACGCTCAGTGTTGCTGTGTCGAGTCGAACAGGATGCCGAAGTTGTGTTCTCCACCGAACCACTCGCAAATTGATTATTTATTGAAAGGACATCTGAATCAGTGACGCGATTTGTTCACAAAATGACTTGAGCTGTGTGTTGATCCTTGTTGCTTTCTTTTTTCTTCGCTTGAAGGGGGTAAAATTCCACGTTGTTACGAGTAGCGTTGTGAACTTTCTGTCGTATTCAAGACAATTTGGCAACTTTTGAAAATGTCAAAACGAAATCATTCTGCCATGATTTGTGATGTCTTGTAAATATGTTCATGTGTACGTTAGTGAACAACACCTTGTGAGTAGGAAACAACTTTTCATGTGAGAGAAACAAATAAAAAAGCAATCCATCAAAAAAAAATTCCTGAACTTTGTGGTTTTGTTCTCGGAGCAAACTGCGACTCGCGTTCCGTCGTCATTCCGAAGCGATCTGCTCGCTGCTGATCGTTGAGCTTTTCGCCGTCTGATCTTGGGACGAACAAAATGCAAAGACCATCAGTTCCGTACTGCGGGACTGACAGCCACAATGAACTGCGGGACAGGGCCAACACCGATACGGGCAGGCAGCTCACAGCCTGTTGGATTGGGGAAGTCTGACTGTTGGTGGCACAAGCCCTGAACTCAGGTGCAACGCAACAATCACCTGAAGTGAACATCACAACAGAAGTGGCCCAGCTGTCACAGCTGAGGTGGTTGGTGTGTATGTATTTGAATGGAATCCAGAAGTAACATTGGACAACTTGGGGGGAGGGGTGTTGGCACACCAACAAGTTTGAAATGCATCACACGACAATGTCACTGAAGGGGGTGTTGAATCAAATGCAGTTTTGAGTGCACCAGAATTGAATTGGGCACCTAAAGGTGGTGGTGGTGGTGGGGGGGTGCACCCAAAGTAGCTTTGGATCTTGCACATGAAGTGACCTGTCTCAAATTTGAGGTGCATTTACACAGCTCAAGGTGTTGCAACCAGGTGCTCAGTGTGTAAAAAGAAGCACCAGAGGTAGAAGTGTACAAGGGGACGCACCTGAAGTGCGGCAGATGAATGTTACACCAGAAACATGTGTTGGTCCCTGTCTTGCAACCTCTGGCACCTCACACCTGAGCGAAAAAGCTGCCAGAGGTTGAAACCTGAATTCAACGAGTCGTGACAACGACTCACACTGTATTCCGGACGCACAGGGAAAAACCTCAGACCAACTGAAGCTACAATTGGTCATCAACTGAGGAGTGTCATTCAGTGCATGTGAACGTCAATGTGACCAACGACGTCCTCAGCCAAAACAGCAGTGTCAGCCAGCTTTTCGGAGAATAAGAGGTGTGCCAAACTTGTAACTTTGCTCCAGGCCTGATGACGAGGACAACAGCGACTCTGGAGGAACGCGTTGGTGACAGCAGCAACTGCCCTCAACCATTTTCCCAGTTGTATCGAATCGCAAAGTCAAGAGCTTGTACAGTCTGGTCTACCCTGTTGCCAGAAACCGATAGTACACAGTTTACAGTCGGTTGATAAGGACTGGCCTTTCATACTGTTCCCGTGCAAAACTTTCTCACACTTTGTGCTCTGACCACTCACACGTAGAGTCACTGAGGATCAAAAATATTTACTTGACAGGCAGGAGGGGGCTGTCTAGCCACTCGCCTATTTTATGAACGGACGCACAGGTTGATGACAGTTCGCTCCCAAGCTAAAATGCAGGCGCATACCAACTGAAAACACACATTTCTTCAGTTGGGCTCTGAGCTTGGTCAGATCTTTCGTTTGACGATCCACAGACTGACGAAGCAACAGTGGCCACTGAAGGAAGGGTCTGATCAAATTGATTCCTGTTCCAACCTGCAGTTGCAGGTCACTCTGAGTTTCTCTTTTGGCTTTTGTTCGGGGTGGGTTTGATCACGAACAGGATCCAGTCTTGGAACCCTCAGACCAAGGTTTGAATGGGTGCTGAAATGTCCACGAACCCATCGTACCAGTTGATCAGTTTCAAGAACGACGACAATGCCCCTCGTGGACACAGCTGGGAAAATCTTCAACTCTGACAGGTACACGTGTCTCAAGAACAGACCCTGCCACGTCTAGACCAGGTCAACTGGTACTCTTCAGCAGAATTCGCGGTTAAACTTGAAAAATTTACAAATGTTGCAAGCAGTGAAAAGCGCGGCACACTTCGCCGCGAAACTCCAAATCTATTTATTTTTATGCAAATGAGGACGTCGTGTCAATCAATGAAGCGGACGACGTTTGCTTTCATTCATAAATCTGGGCAGGTGAGGCGCGGTTCTCAAGACGCGTTTTCGCAGCTGCTCATTGGACAGCTGCATGTGCGCGCGCGAAGAGGAAAGACACACACAGGATCTCAAATTCATTCACGTCAAGATTCTTCATTTATTGCGTGAAACAACTCAAGCAAACATATTGTCAGTGCAAAAAGACACAACATTCAACAACAACATCGTGAATATGGAATTTCGGCGAAGCATTGAAGAAACCGAGTGAAATAAGTTACATTTTATAAATGTACAATCGTGGCCAGCTGCAGCGAATTGGCCAAAATCTATTTACAAAAGAAGAAAAATCTGCGAAATACTGGTCACAGGCAGACTTGTGCAAAGCTGGGATTATCCCAGCCAAACTCAGATCCATTCAAAGCCATTCTTCGTGTTGTTCGTCACTGGACGTAAATCGACGACACCTGAGAGTCTCTTCTTGCCCGTAAATTCATGCGCTGAATGATTCATTCTCCATTTGCTCGTTCTTCACTGTCCCGACCATCTGCAATTAGACGTGGGAGGAGATATCAAACTTGGTGATCCGTACCATTCTTTTGGTTTGCGATTGAAAGGCTTCGCATTGCTGCCATTTGATGTTCACAGCAATTTTCCCCACGTTTTTGGCAGAGAAATGACAGGCTGCTTCCAACATTAGTTGACAATAGGCCACCATGATGCTCACGACAAAGAAACAAATGACAACTAAACTTGACCAAAATATTTTGCGGAGAATTTTGCAGTTACCGTGAGCACTCGTTCAAATTGCCAGGAATGTAAAGTGCTGGTTTTTTCTCCTCGCTTGTGTGTATCAGACGTCGTTTGATGGGTGTCCATTGTACCCTCATGTTTGAACGTGACTTCCTGTTGGTGAGAGACGATCCTCCAGTGTCCGGCCCTAAGTGAGCAGGTTGCACCCAAAATTGCACGAGGCACTCACTTTGTCGGGGTTTTTGATCCCAGAGAAATAGGGGAAATTGGTGGGGACTCTCAAGTCTGTTGTTGTCTTCCTTTCAATCGGTGACAACAAGGTGAATTTCTGCCATGCTTTGAGCACTGAACATTTTCCCTTCCTTCTGGAATCACACGCAGAACCAGAGACACAGTCCTTGGTCAGAGACAGAAGCGTCTTGCTGGAGAGTTGCTGGTGCCCTGTCCCAGGCTTAGCGTGTTCCCGTTGATTCGTCAAGCTTAGTTCCCTTGCACCTCAGGGATGCGCACTCAGACTTCCTTTCCGACGGGCCAAGTCGATCGTGTCTGAGACCACTCGGTGATTTCATGCTCATTCACATGAACTCTTGATACCTTTACAACTCACTTTCTCCCCAACAACAAGAACATCCCACCCAAGATGACAACAAAATGTATTCAAGTCAACAGACACATTCTAATTCAGCCCCCTCACTGTCTTCCCTTCAGAACCCTAACATTTACGAGGGTTTTGCCTCTGGTTAGTCGACTGCACCACGCACTGGTTCTTGGCTTTCCTTGATTGCTGTAATTAGATGCTGTGGTGCAATCACGACTGTTCTTTTTCCACGTCAGAAGGTTGACTTAGCTTACCCACAGCCGTTTCTCTCATTGTTCAATGCTGAATGTTCAGTGGAATGCGCCTTGAGCGCAAAAACTTCCACTATTCATCGATCATCAAAGTTTTCAAGTCACCTGCGAATAACCTCTGCAAAATTAAGTGGAAAGAATCCAGCGATTAGTTTTCAAGATCAATACAATTTGTCCGAATCTCCTTTTCACCAGCAAAGCTTTGGTGCTTTTTCCACTGAAATCTTCTCAATAAAGGGACTTGTCAGCGGAGAGGAAACGGGGGTCACACTTTCATTGAAGGTCAGATCCCCAGTCCTCGGGAGATGAGTCTATCTTCCCAAGTTACCACCAAATGGAAGGACTTGAATGCGTCGTTCACGGCTCTGCGTTGGCGAAGCGATGATCGGGCTCCACAGGGTCAAATCAGTGCTCTTAAACGGACAGTTGACAGGTAAAGAGAAACCTCAGGTGTCTCAGGGCGAGAAGCAGGGTGAACACATCCTAGAGCAAGATAATTACTACATGCAGTGTCACTCTGCTTCCACTGACTCTTATCAGTTTGATCCTTGTGCCCCTTCAAGCCCTACATGTGCACAGTTGAGTTACATGAGTCTTTCAGTACAGTGCCCTCCTCAACAATGCAGTTCTTTGATCTGCGCCCAATGGGAGACACTTGCCACCCTGCAGTCACATTATTGTATCATATTCACCATTTCCGCTGGTGGAGGCATTAGGCACTCTGATGTAACAATTGTCTAAAAGCTTGTTAGACGCTGATCCAGACATAATGCCATGTCAAGGTTGTCTCGCGTGCGTAATTCCTGACATACCATGCTCAGGTTACAGCCATCCGAGTTTCCTCTATTGAGCCAAAAAAAGGAAACAATGGTGAGCAGCATCCCTCCATCCATCCGCACATCCATCACGATCAGAGATCAGCAGCCCGAGCTTCATTAGGACCCCAAGAGATCAGCGCAATTGGCTCATAAAGTTTCCAAGCCAAATGAACTTTGAAAAGGAAGTTGGCCTTGGTGCATTTCCCACCTGACCTCCGTGCATTCCAGAATTGAAATCACTGCCAAGGATGGACTGACAAAGCTCCGTAAAAGACTTGTGTCTTCGTGTGTCATCTATCATCTGTGTTTGGCTTTCGCTGTTTGACATCTGAACCGAGTCAGTTCAAGGATCTCAAACTTTTCGTTTGGTTAGCAATGCCGTTTTGTACAAAGAGAAAATATGTTTGCCTTTCCATGACACATTCCATCTATTCTTCTAAAGGCAGGAAATTCTTGTGGATTTTGGGCAATTTCATACAGAGCGGATCAAAAGCTTCACCCCTGTGAAATAAGCAACCATCATACAGTCAGGCACAATAGTCATAACAGGTCAAGCACTCGTTTGGATCCCCGGTCTCTGCCTCAAAAGTGTTTCAGCTTTTCACCACCCATCTTTCGGTACGTCTTGATTTGCTAATACCCGGAATTGAGCAAAGAAATTGCTCAAAAGTATGCACAGTAAGTGTGCAGTTTGTTTGGGACACACTGAGCAGTGTAAAATTATTTCTGTTATCTGGAGATAAGGGACCACAACTTCCTTTAGCCAGGGGATCTCGGGTTTGGGGTGAGGGTCCGTTCGCCGGGAGGCAGGACAGTGAAGAGGCCCCCACAGATCAAAACGGGTACACGTCCACAATAAATCATAATTGTCGTATCTCTCGGTGAAATTGCGATATTTTCCATTCACACAACTGTTAACTTGTTGAGACCTTCCATTCATGAGGGTGGAAATTACGCACCAAAATGCTTCTGGGCCTCAGTGTGAGAACATGAATGAAGAGACTGGGAGAGCAAAACAGCTTAGCACATCTCGCGCGCCACACACGGAGTCACGGAGCACAAAACACCACAACCAAAAGTAAATCTTGCATTCCTTTGTGAAGCAAATTGGACGCTTCCTTTTGATGGAATTAGCCTTGTACGTCCACATCATACGTTGTTAATTAGAAGACGAAGAAACGTCTGAAGACAAGGCAAAGAAACGAGCGCAGTGGGCGATTCTTGTGGCCGAAAGTTTCAGCGGGGTTAATCGTGTGATCGTCTGAGTGGATGTTGGTGGCTTTCTCTTCACTCCAAAATAATTGAAGGAAATTCGGAGTGATCATCAAGTCACCCCCATCACCCATACCTGTATAATCTACCGCGTTTACCCTCTAAATACAGTATAGATGACAATGCAGTGCAGGCAGGAGCTATCTTACGCCTCTAGCAACAGAACTATAAACATTGTTGGTGACCCCAATGGCCAAAACGAGTTTATCTACCAACCCAGGAGAGAAATTAATGCAATTCAGATTTCAAAGGTCTGGCGATATCCTGAGGTTTCACTTTCATTGAGTCTTGCATCTGCACGAGGATTTTGTGTCATTTGGTGGCCGAAAATTATCGAGCATATCTTGCATAAATTTCGCCTGTCACCTTTGGAGAAAAGACGGTCAAGTCCATCGTGCGGCGAAAGCCGCTGGAAACAGGGCAAGGCGATTTATTGGATCAAATCTTCATTCTTTTGCAGACAAGATCGTCCGCATAGATGGACAAAACATTAACCCAGGTGAGCTGGACCACACATCGAGTTTTCAATCTTCTCCCTAAGTTTTATAACTGGACGGTCTTGATCCCTCGGGTCAGCCCGGTTTGAACTGAGTGGGGATTTTCTTTCTGATTTGTAAACTTCTGATCTTTTGGTGCGAAGCCCATGAAACCTGACGAATTGCGGTTCACAGGCTGAAAACCAACAAAAAGGGCAAACAAACACCGCACCACCGGGCGACCATTTCTCAATAGAACCAGACCCAGACGTATCCACTCACCAGTGGTCAGTGGGCGATGGTCAGTATCCCGTTCTCGGACATGACCCTCGCTCCGGACATCATGGCGCCCTCTTCTGGCTGTCCCTCCTCAGACGCTGACGTCACCGTCCGGTGGTTCGACGCCGACGCCGCGGAGAGTTGGACGTGCTCGGCGTCGTCTATCGGCTGCTGCTCCTCGTCGATGGCGATCTCGGTCATCTCGACCTGCGACGAGTCGGCGACGCTCCCGTCGTTACTGATGAAGTGACCGTCGGGCAGCGTCATCAACACCGTGTCGTCTGCAAAGAGAGAAGATTCACAACCGATCAGAATGGGTCTTGTGTGTTTCTGGGTCTTTGGAGCAGAATGATGTGAGACAAGCGTCTGATTCAAGTTTCCACAGCAACCGCCGGACACTGAAGCCACAATGGCTCAGCAACCACACTTCACAATGGTCACCCCACTTTAACAAGAAGTAAGACTTTGTGTCCACCCTAGCGCAATGTCACAAGTCTCCCTCCCCTAAATGGTCAAACCGCTTTGATGAGCGAACAATTCATCTTCTGCTGAAGCTCACCCTCCAGCCATCAAACCACGGACGTCAAACAATGCCTCAGATAAATAATATTTTCTCCTCTTCTAGTTAGCACTAATAAAGCACCATTCTTCTCATCACTTCTTTGTCGGCTGTCTCATCTTTTAACAATCTTTTCAACTTTGTCATTTTTTTCTGCTAAAGCCCTTTTTTCTTTGCTTGGAACTACATTAATCACGACAAGTGGCTTGAGAAGGCCAATAGCTCAAAATGCCCGGTTCCCTCCCTCAATTCTTCACAGAGCGCTGGTGCTACCAATACACTGACCATGAAACCGCCCTCCTTGTGCTCCAAGCTCTGTCTACATAAATGAGAGAACACATTAAAATGCCGAAGAAGGTCAAACGGATAGTTTGTCAGTAATTCTCGAGCTCCAGGGCAGGGAATAGAGACTTTGTCCACCTTGTTGTACCAGATACGTGGTCCAAGCCCAGAGACCACTCCACCAGCCACGCCGCAGATCAGTTGTCGCCTTCAGGTGATTTTGGAGGAAAGATTCTGGTCTAATTTTCTTGAGTTCATCTCCACGCAATCTCCCGAGCACAGAACGTCGTGCGCACACAAGTTCAATGTTGAAAAAGTATCCGTGATTTGGCCGAGAGACAAGAAGATCGTAAATCGCGAGACAGCGGAGAAAGTGATCCTCAGCAACAGGAAAGATCTGTCAACTTCGCCTCGCAAACGTGTCGAGTATCATCACCACCAGTCGCATATAATGCTGCTTTTGACGATGAACTTTCGTGTTCTGCTAAGCCTTAAGGGGACAGAGTAACTGCAGGAGTAACCAGGAGTAACTGCACACTGCCTCAGACAGGGGCATGTGTACAGACACACATTAGAGCCAAAACGACGGTCTCTTTTCATGCCGTGTAAAGTCGTCACTGGTGACAGTAGGGGGGCTGACGGAGGATCGTGCCAACAACTCCGCTCAGCTGGGCGAATGAAAAAAGTCGCGACAATTTCTGTTGCAGTCATAAACAGACAAATAGCCCTTGGATAAAGAAATGTAGACTGATGTTTGTAAAGCGCAAATGAGGGATTCCAATTATGACTTGGTGATTTGGGTAATCTCAGTACCGACGTATCTGTCGCCAGGGGCCTGGCGCACGGTGTCCAAAACAGCCCCATCCACACGAGGGTGGAGGTCCTGTGCTGGGGCAGTACAATAAGATGAGGCTCCATCTCACACTGAGAAGATCACAGACCCTGACTAGACATTCTTCGTCTGCCTCAAAGCCTCTAGATTAGACAGCATCCAATGCACCACAATACTGCGCAGTGAACTTGTCTCTTGCTGTCATATCTTGGTCCATAAGGCGAGAAAAACTTCAATTCAGTTCGTCTCGCATATCCGTAGCAACACAGGAGGGTATCATGAACACCACAAACAAACGCAGCAACATTCTCATTTCCACGAACAATTCTCTTTGAGCAGCAGACATCCCAATAAGGGGCTCAGTAAATGAGTCTGTAAGTTCCGGGGACGAGTTTATTATTCCTCACAGCGAAGCCTTGATCTCGAGGCGACGATGTCAGCTCACAAGATCTCTCGGGTAATTTTATCTCCTGCCTCCACAAAACTAAGCACAAAGATTCATTATTCTGCCAGTCCACAAAGAGTGTGAATGAACCTGACAATTTAATAATTGTGAGGAAAAAGGGGAGTTGATGAAAGAAGCTTGATTTTTCAAACTTCAGCAAGAAACCACGCAGATTTGATGTGTCCGCATCTTTCTTTTGTTTTGTCTCGCTCGGAGTTGTCCCGGGTCACCCAATGCTTTGTTTCCCGACGTCACCTGTGCCAACACGCGGACATCCACCGTCTGAGTCAACAACACAACACATGCAAATACGTCAACGGGCAAACAGCCCTCACGTCAACTTGCGTCCAAGACGACATAAACGTTGACAAGAGACAAAGCCCCACCAGGTTTGCTCTGGTTTATACTTTGTTTCCTTCAAAGTCTACTGCTGAGCCGTGCTCCCAAATGCTGATGGAGACTTAGACACGAAAATGATACCGCAGATTATTTGCTGATTATCGCAGGAAACCAAACACGGGATTTTTCGTTGCTGTCATGTAAATATGACATTCATGTCTCGGGAGATGCCAGCAAATGGATTTACAGCGACTCATCAGAAAAAGCAGGTTTGTCTTGTGAAATTCTTTCAAATATTTGCCATTTATGGGACATTGTTCGCTGGAGCGCGTCTCCGACGACGTCTATGAGCAGACTTCACGAAGAGCTGGATGTCCTTGATCTTGACATGTCGACGCAGTTGCCAACTGCAGGTCTGTGATCCGTATGATTTCGTTGCCTGGTTCAACTTGTGAAATTTCAGAATCCTTCGCTCTGCCCCCTCCCCAATTCCTCAAACACAAGATGCGCGGGTCAGACTGGACGGATCAAGTCTCACACAGCGCAGGTTCAGAAGTTGGTTCTCGGTGGACGAGTGTCAGCGGAGATCAGGGGGTCAGTCGGGTCCGTCACAACCACCGGTGAGAGAGAGAGAGGCCAGTCAGTCAGTGAGTTGTGAGTTGAACAAATCTGTGGACAATCCCTCCACCAGAACACAACACTGCCAGGTGAAGTGAAAATGTTGAGAAAATGTGCAGCAGCTGACAGCTTCGAGACGTGGACAAACGATTGCACGCAAGACTGAGAAACGGCGAAGCGAGTAAAGCACCGAACTGTTACGAGGATCGCACGCACCAATTCGGTGTCTCCGACTTCAGAATCCATTTTCGATTTCACCGTGTGAAGTATGGCATGACAATGACGAGGAAAACTCAGACGACAACCAGACACCACGCAAAGTGAGAAGGTTGGCGCGGAAAAAATTGGCGGGATCCAGTGCTCTCTTTTCACAGAGCAGAGGAAGTGCGACTTTTTTCTCATCAACAACTTCTATCTTTTCGCTCACACACAAATCACGAAATTCAGAATATCAAAGTGAAAGGCTGGCCATTCAGCGAAGAATTATTGTGTCTCGAGCACCCGAGGTCTCTGAGAACATTTTGAAAGCCAGAGGGAGGAGGATCCGAATGCAACTAGACCTGAACAAGAAGATCACAAGAAATAAACAAGATACCGTGACATGCGAACAATGCGGCAGCGACCGGGGCGGCGGCGTGGAACCCGATTGGGGGGTCTCTGCGCACGTTATGTACGAGCCATCTGCTCAGAGCCGCATTCCACAGCAGCAGCTGACTGACACTTCTGCAAAAGCCCCATTCTCCTCAACTTTCCATTTTTCGCGCTTCAGACCTTGGGAACCAGACGTTCCCATGCAAGTCATCGCATTCACCTGATCACCACAAAAAGCATCGTGACAATGGAGCAGCTTTTAGGTTGAACGCACAACATGGGAGAGGAATTTCTCTGTTTATCTCCCAAATTGAGAGTCAGGTGAGGTAAAACACATAAAGTTTGGTGGAAACGCACAACTGACACTGTGCATATTTAGAAATACATTGCTATGAACTTAGCAGAAGGGAAATAGGGGGAACGTCGTGCAACGTTATATGGGCATCATAAGTATATGTAAGTATGTGGAGGTTGCATATTTCAACTTCGGGTTGGTACTGACACAGTGTACTGAGAGGCCAGACGGAGCGGACACTTCTCAAGTCAAAGCAAATAGAAAACCTACAGCAGACTACTCGATTGAGGAAACTTTATGTGTTAAAAATGTGTGCGTCTCAAGATATACTTCCTTTGTACTTTCAACAGCGCTTTTAAGCGGGGACCCTTCTCAGTGGTGTCACCGGGAGGATCTTAATGACAAACATCAAACGGGATTTTATGATCGCTGCAGCTTGTGTTTTGTCTGAGTATCTATTACCAACCGGTAGGTGCAGGAAGAGGCTTCCATCTGCAGATCTGACCTGTTCACTCCACCGAGGCGTCTTTTCCTGTTCTCCAACCGTCTTCTTCCTGAACCCACTGTTTTTCTGCCGCCAACCCCGAAATTTACGAGACGGGCACAAATACGCACAAGTACAAACACCACAGCGTGACTGAAACCTATTTAAATTCAACCTCACTCAGTGGAAGAGGGGTCGTTCTCTTCGGACCGAATTCGTGTAATTTTGGCGCATTCCGTCTCCACTTATGTCGCATAAAAACTGAAGCTCTTTGAAATTCTTTTTGTAATTCGGTTTCACCCTTTTTCTGCACCACGTTGACAAAATAGAGGTGAGAAGCCTGCTCTGTTGGTGTTGGAGTTGGCGCGCTGAACTGAAGCAGGTATCAAAACAGGCGAGACAAAACTTGAAGCACTGAGTGCAATCCTTGAGAGTCGTGAGAGACTGAGGAGAGAGACTCAAAGTCTTTGATCCGCACAGGCAGATGAAACGGGACGAATGTCAATGCCAGCGCAGCAAAAAGTTTCCTGTTGAATACCACACACGAAAAAACTGCCCTGAAATGTCTTCATTGGCGCAAAAAGTCTCGTCTTCGCGATTTGGATCCGTAAATGGGGCCAAATATTCAGAGGGAGCAAAACACTTTGCGCTGGAGGCTACGAACGTCTGCCGCTGTTTTTCTTTTACCCATAAAGCACCAGAGTTTATTGCAGAAATAAATTGTTCATGCAGGAAAAAAATACACTGTCTTTCGTGGAGTGACAGGAGGGGTGTCATCAGTCCAGTTTCATTTGACACTTTTGTTGAACGTCTTTTTTCCCCGCAAGATCGTCAAAATCACAGAAAGCCAAACAGGACAAACCAATTTCGTTTCGTCCTGCAATCCCCAACGGACGACGAAAACACAGCTTCAACATTCCGCACTGCCATAATCTTTGACCTTTGCACAAAATTACAGCAATTTTTAGCTGCAAAAAAGTCAGGAAATGCAAACTGCGGGAAGAAACCGAGCCAATTTGAGTCGTTTGGTTTGGGCGCGCTTTTGCAAACAGTTTGAGGAGGACCAGCAGCGGTTCTAAATCACCGCATATCAACCAGCGGTGCCGGTGGTGCGGAGGCATTCAGAGCGGCAACTCAGTCGGGATTGGGAGAGGAAGTCAGATGGCGGGAAAACGTGCCGAACTCAGAACAAAGATCTGCGAGCAGATCTCTACTCTCAGTGTGGAGGCCGGACGCTGACCCCACAGGAAACAACTGCAGCGGATGTGGATACGTTTACCCGACTTTCTCATCTTCTCCTCTTTTGTTGTCGTGAGGAAGAGAGAAAAAACACAAGCTGTTGAACTGAGAAACTCGGGCAAACTGTCACCGCTGTTTCCAGTTTCACAGCTGACTCGAGCTAATCACTGACTAAGAAACAGTGAATGAATGGCGGATGAAATCAACTGAGCGCAATTGTGCCCCTCTCAGCATATTTCCGTGGGTTAATAAGTACACTAGGTTGCACACCTTTCGGGTCAAAAACTGGGCCACGCAAACGCAGACGCTGTGGGCCCCTCCCTCGAGCGGCGTGCCCAGACTCCCAAACACAGAACTCACAGTGAAATCCAAGACAAAATATGCAAGGCAACTTCAGACTTTGCCCAACCCCTGAAGTTACTGAAAAAATGGCACAGATATGGTTAATCTAGCTGTTTCCGTGGAACCCACCCAGATTCACTTCATACACAGGCAGTCATACATCAACACGCTTAATCCCCACCGGTAAACAGATTATTTGCTTTCCCCGTTTTTGCTGAACCTCAAATAATGACATTACATAATAAATATTACAAGCCGAGTGAAGCGAGGAGGCACAGCACCGAGTCAGAAACATAAATTCTTTGATGAAAGATATCATTGTTGTCAGTCAGTGAAAGTCGCAGTCAGTGAAAGTCACCCAACCAAGCGATCCCAAATCTTGCTGGCCCCGTGCAACCAGTTCTAAAGAAGACGCCGGCGACAGCGATGGTCGACTGGGCCCTCACAGGAAGATACGCTACAGCTCTGGTCCCGTTGACCTCACGCAGGATCACAGTGTACATACAACACGCAATTTCACACCAAACATTTGCAGTGTTGGGGTGTGCTGTTAGAAATGTACCATATTTGCACTTGAACCGTCAAGGTTGTTGAAATATGTGCAAAAAAGGCTGCGGAATCTTGCGGGGACTGAGGGGAATACCGATGGCGGGTGAAAACGGAAGCTTCTCCAGGGGGATCTCAGCTTGAGAGGCTCAGCCTCACACAAACTCTGTAGCAATTAGCAATCACAAGGAATCCTCAGCAACAATGAATGCGCGCTAAAAGAGACGAGTACAAAAAAAAATCACAAACTGGCTGGCTGAGTGAAAAGGTACACTTGAATGATGGGAATGAGACTTGATATGGGGGGTTATCAGACAGTTATCATACGAGGGTCACGGATCGGATTGCTCGCAGGTTACAAGGTGACATAATACAGACGAAGAGCACATTGTACATGTGCGCCCTGCAGCAGATAAGACGCTGCGTGTCCCAGCTTCACTATCTCCCACACCGCTTCCCGCTGCAGAGTTTACAGGGACCCTTGAAAGCGGGTCCAGGAACACGCAGGTCGGACATCTGGCCCGGGAGTCCTTTTGTCCGAGTGAAAGATAAGCTGCTTCTCAACACTTATCCGTGTGAGAAAATCTCTGCTATCTGGACCCACGCCCAGGTCTGCAATGTGGGGTACCTGGGTTCTGTGCGGTGACGGGACGACTGATTCACGGGGCCCCGTCTAATTGATAGACACAGGCTCAGACAAGAACACTTATCAAAACACTCCAACCCACCTCAGCGCAGGCCGACCCTTGCAATTTTCCCAATGCCTCAAAATCATAACCTGTTTTCCTTTACGCCCCAGACTGGCCAACCAGACAAGGGTCAGTGGATTTTATTTACACATTTGTTCATTTCGCGTTGGACAAGGAACATATGACCCCTTTCTCACACAAATTCCATTCATTCATATTTTACAAGCATACACTAATATTTAGCTGAACTCAAGACACTATTTGAGCCTTTTCAGGGCCGACACTCCAGCACCAGCGGAAACCACAAGCTCGCGGGTCTCCAAGGTCTCGAACCTCACTTGTGTAACCTGTCACATGAAAATACCAGGCCAAGACTGTAATCTACACTCTATTTGCATACCTTTTAGTTTAACCTACAATATGCGACTCATACTTGATATTGATTTCGTCATGGTACCCACTTTACAACATTATCTGGAGTTCGGTGGTCCAAATTCCCAAAACTGAGTACCACCTCGACCGTCTGGGTCAGGTAAAGTCGTGAGACCCCGGCAACAGAGAAAAAACAGGATCTGAGTGGCTGCTGGGCTCCTGAGTCATCTATCTGCAGAAGGCAGCGAATCAGATGTACCTTCTGCAACCAGTAAGGAAGCCACCGGCGGTTGGGTAGATCTGCTGAAGCTCGTCCGTTACGTTACGTCATGTGCCGCCGTCGCTCAGAAAGCGTCATAAGATATGAAGACTGGACCTTTCCAGACCCATCAATGGAGGAACGCTGTCGCAAAGATCAAGAAAATAAATCTATGGGCCCCTCACCATTCACACACACTCGTCTTTGCTCAACAAACACAATAGTGGACTCTCACACACTAAAACCATTTAGCATGGAAATAAGCGCGCTCATTTCAACAAGAGTGATTCAATGAACATTCCGTTGGTGTCCATGAAAATGTACAGGCTCCTCAAAGGCTGTTTGTCGAGCATTTGATTTCCAAAAACACTGTGAGAAAATTAAACAGGCTCAAATTATTTTGTAGCTCAGTAAATTGAAAGAAATTCAACAAAAACATCAATAGGAAAACACAACTGTCAACAGCCCTGCGGAAGCAGTGCCCAGTGACGGTGACCTGGCTGCAGTCGAGTGAATCGATTCTAGTTTTGCTCAACCTGACGGTGGTTCTCGTCTTTCACTTCGCATTGAGGAAGACATCTTGAAGCGAACTTATCAGCGCAACTTGTGTGATTTAGGAGATCGCAATAACGTGAGGATATGTAATCTCCGTTTTCGTCATACCCACGCACACACGTAGTTTTATGAACTAAGATCGCGACCTTTACTTGTGGTATGCCGGGTTAGGCAATGGCCCCTCATCACCACTAGGACCTCTAAATCACACGACACCATTCTCCAGTTAATGGATTTATTCATAAATTTGTAGGTTGAGTAATATACGAGTGCTTGGACTAATTTGAAAGTAAATTGTACCCTTTGGTCTTCCTTGCATTGTTGGGTTGCGCGTAATTTGATTGTTGTTGCGACGCGCTGGTGTCCATTCACAGAGATCTTGGGTTTCTGTACCTGACGCAGGGCAGTGCGAGATTTGGTTGGCCTTTGCGACCATTGCATTGTGTCTCACCGTTGTCCCATTTGCTACGAACGTTGTCGTTCTTGAAGGGGCACGAAATTGCATTTCTGTGGCAATCGCGCGCATGGGGAGCTGGGTGAGTTGAGAATGCGGCTGCGGCTGTCTCTCCGTCCTTCCACCGAGTGTCTCATGAAGTTTGGGAAATGTGGTGTGAATGTGCGAGTGATGATGGGGAGAGCGGCAATATAAACGTCTCATCATCGCATGCAGCTGCAGACCAAAGATGCGCAGGTGACGAAATGCACGTCAGAACCAAACGACTGAGCGCGGTCTCGTAAATTGAGCTGTTCACACCAGATTCACTTTGACTTCCTCCGTTGATGAAATTATGAGGTATCAAGATCGAGTTTCTTGATGGGCAGATCCAGACGATGTCCAGCGCCTGTCACCTCGAATTCACTGACTCAATATCACAACGGAGAAGAGTTGCGTTTCTGGTCCCAGGGGTGAGAAGGGCAGCGTGCACAAAGGCAGAGGTCACACCCCACGGGGGTTGGACCTGTGCACACACGGCTGTTTACTTCCACGGGTCCCCAGGTAGGGATCCGTGTTTACCGTCCATGTTCAAAGACGTCTCCCTTCACGATGATGGAGCTCCCTAACCTGGGCGCACAAACAATGCGTTATGTCACACGCACATCAGTGCATCATGCACGCACCAGCAGGAAATGGTAACTCTAAACTACACAACCTTTATCCTTCTGTCACTGTCTGACCCCCCGAACTGAGTACCTGTAAACACGCCTTTCATTCTCAACCCTCAGCGCCCGAGCGCGGAATAAAGACAGATTTTGTGTGCCACCAGCAGAGCCCTTCCACCCGCAAACTGACCCACGGGATACATTGCTTTCATTGAAACAATGTTTGGTGAACCCAGACCTCCAGTAAAATATTTGGAAAGTTCCTCCTTTTTGATTCCACATGACCTTCCCAGAGGGAAAAACTACTGTCCTGCCCTCCCAGCGGGTCATCGATTGCTTTTCTGTATCTTTTGCGCCAAAATCCAGGAAGAGGCTCGCCTCACACAAAGAACTGCAGCCAGTCAGAAACTGGACCAACAAAACGTCGCAACGCGCAATGGAAAAATGATTCAACTGGAAAAAGAATTCACTTGGAACTGATCAGACGACATCTGCACACGTCAGGATCTGACCCCAGTCACCATGTTTATCACCTCAAGGAGCAAAAGCGAAATCTCAATGGGAGAACACAACACCTCTGGATGTGATGAAACACTTGCAAACGAAGACGCGCACGCCTCCCCCGAAATGATCCAGAGCCACCTCGAGACACGGAGGATGCGCCGCCGCCGCGTCGGTCAGTCTCGCGACCACGACATCGTGTCACGTCACGTCGCGGGGGCTGTAAAGCAGCGCAGACCGGCCTGTCACGTCAGTCTGTCCGACGGACGGGCGGGCGCGCGGGCGGGCGGCTGTGTGGGGGCTGCTGCAGGGGAAAGACTCCATGACAGGTGATGGATGAGGTTCTGCAGCAGGATCCTTCAAGACATTCTACTCTTGAAGGTCCAGCGCCGTCCTTGTAGTTCTCATTGAGATGTTCTTTGACACGCGAGAAAGCAAGGGAACTGAAATGAACTGCTGCAGCAAAAGACAAATTCTACAGTTGGGTTGCAGCTTCATTCTCAACATTTTGTCCAGCGCACCTGGGACGGCGCTGCCTTGTCGAGGTGCCTCAGGCGTCACACTGCTCATCCCCACGCGCGCGTTGCGTTCTGCAGCAGCCAGTTGCACTGCAAGGAACAACCTGCGGCATACTTGGATTCCACGCCCATACCTGAGACGCTTTCTGTTTTCAACATTCTTCTGTAGCGTCCCGCACAAGATGCAGGTCGAATCACAACAACCAGTGTCTGCAATCTCGTACTGAAAGCTGTGACTCAAGCTGCATGGTGTTGCAATTGACTGGGTCAAGAAACAAGAATTACGAATTTGTGAGTTTTTCTTCAAGCCGTGACAGAACCTTCAATTCCTCTTGAGACAAATTCCAATTGACAGAAGAAAAGGACCTCATTGCCAGATCTCACACAAAGACTCCGGATGTGACAGCTACCCATCGGCGTCTGGAGAAGCCTTTGTGTACATTTCTCCAAAACCACGACAACAATATGGCACCGAGACTGGATCGCGAGCCTCTTGTCACTTCGCACGGCGGCTGCTGCTGGGGCAATAATTCCTGGATGGGAACCCGACACCTCAAAGCTGACCTCAAGTACTCACATCCTCCCACGTCATGCGTGCCAAGTACTCCCCGGGTACTGCTGGGTACACACCCCAGTATGACAGCCAATCACAGCACAGCGAGTCCCTCCAGAAAGTCTTTGTCTGACCACAGGTACGAGATATCTGATACCGCTGCACAATGGAAAGTTTTGTGGCCATTAACATGCCAAATCCTGGAACCAAGTTAATAGTTCGTAGCGGGGCAGCTCAGCCCTGCTCCTGCATTTCATTATTGAAAAATCCATGTTTATCATTATGTTCTTAGGGTCCCCCTGTGTGGTATGGCCATAAATTACAAAGAAATGCCAACTTGGCGGAGGGGGTGGAGATCGAGAAACTCGTGGCCAGTTTCACTGCAGATTTCACTGCAGAGGGAAGTGTTCCAAAAACCATCCAAACTGCCAACAAAACAGCACACCAATCCCAGTCTTTGATCTTCCCAATTTCCGAGTATTGAAAAGCTGACAAACGAGAAGAATCAAGTTGCTGTTGACCCTTCGGACCCATCCAAAAGCAAAACACATGTTGTTTCACGGAAACCCGTTTTTCTTTCTGCTGTTTTTCATGGTCAAAATTTCTTCCTCACTTCGGTTTTTGCAGAATTCATGTAGCGAAGTGAGTTCACTTGAATCAAACAGCTCCAATGCATGGAAACAGCATTCTACCCATTGCCTTGTGGTATCAATTTATTCGCAATCACTTTTACGTCCGGGGACAGGATACATATATTTGTCACCCTTGTTGCGTGTGTTTCCTGGGCGCCGTTTGTGAATGAATGAGATCCAGAGCTGGTCCGGATTCCTGCGCCTGTTCCCCGCTGCTGGGAACCGATCCGGGCGGCGCGTCTCCGTCCGCTCCAGCCATGAATCAAGTGATGAAAACCGACACCTCAATGTACTACAAGCGCGTAGTACTCATGTCTGCACCACTCCGCTCTTTGCGAGAAACACGGCCGAGGTTATATCATCGCGTCAGTTTCAAAGCAAAAATGCTCATTCTGTGTCGCATAGCTGACTGTCAAAGTGAAGGGATCGAGCGGTTGTCAGTTGCTGCTACTGCTGCTGCCCCCGGAGAAACGGGGACAGTCGCCGACGATCTCCAGAATGCAGGAAGTCTGGGGAGGAAACAGACGCGCGCGGTGACTTTTCTCACAATCCGGATGGATCCGCCGTCTGCTGCCCGAGGCCTGGGCTGGAAAATTCCAGTCAACATCATTTCGCATCGCCTCGAGACATCTTGAAATCTCTATCTTCGTGCTGAGCGCGTCAATCATCGGGGAAAAACTCATGAAAATTCCTGGATGAAATTAGAAGATGTTTCAAGAGATTTTGTGGTCAGAGAAACTTTTTGCACAGGTGGGGCCTTGGGCACGCACAACCCTCCAGTCACATTTTCGGGACCAAAATGCGTGTTTGACATCAGTCATGTTGTATTTCAAACAAATTGCAGTGAAAACTGTGAAAAGTGGAGAACCAGTCTCTGATTCAGCACTGTTCGCTGATTGGAAACGTAAATTGATGCGATGCAGATGTATCATTAGCAGCTATTTGTCAAAGAGCTTTCCATTGCAACGCCACCCAAACTCCAAACCGTGCATTTGTGCAAGTTTGCAGTTGTAGGCCACGTCAAGAGATTTTTGGCGCAGGCTGTTGCGTCCAAACCGACGCGAATCCGAACAGACAATGACAGCACGCCTGGTCAAACGTTCTTCTGGATGAACGTCAGACAAACTCAACTCAGACCCAACAGAACAACTTTGAGTTTGTCTGGGGAAGCGCTGGTGTGATCTTTCTCGCGCTCTCAGCACAATCTTTGAACGCACCATGCCTGGCTCTTGAGATTTTATTGCTGTCCAGCGGATCTTGGACAGGAGTGACCAGTGGCAACAGAAGCAACAGCGGCAGCAGCGCGGGAGGTGTTGAGCGTGACGATGACCACTGCTCGATCCTGCTGCCTGTCTGTCTGCTTGACCGCTGTCCGGCAGATCCGCGCGCCAGATTAGCGCGCGGGCTGAGAGAAGTGACGCCCGGATCGAGCTGCATCTGTTCTCCGACTCCAGGCGAGGCGCTCGGGGTCAAGATCTCTTGGACTCGCTGTCCGTTTTTCGTGTCAAAGAAATTGCGTGATGTACTTTTCTTAAAAGCACGAAATGTCACACTTCAATTTCGAATTTATGTCCCATTCAATTCAATTTTACAGAATTCTGGCCTCATGCTTTTTGGGCAGTCAAACTGGGAAGAAAAATGGTCAATTTGGAGCGGAACTATGCAGACATTTTGTCGCGAGTTCAATAATGATCACTTCACGTGGCATCATTTGTTGAATTTCCCCTGATCGTTGACCTGTGGTCGGGGTCCGTGTCCGGTGGGGTAAAAGGTGACGACTAATGATCAGACGTCCCCCTGTCGGAACCGCGCTGGACGCTGCAGATCTGAGCCTCACATCTTGAGGCGATGACGCCGTTTCCCATGGGACTCGAGATCCAGATCAGAGATTAAAAGGTGGGGCACCGGAGCAAGAGGAGGGGCCCGGTCCCCGGGGCCACCGGGAACCAGTGCGAGACGCTGACAGCTCCATTTGTCTTCTCTTTGTTTACGATGACACCACTCGTCACTTTGTATTGAAGTGAACGGCGCCCGCCGCAGCGCAGAGTCACCCCCTGCAGAAACTCTTAACCTTTCGCCACTGACCAGCGCCGGACACTGATTGAATGGTCAAGGTTGACTCGCTGGGCATCTCACACTTGGGGAGGGTGCACGCGCGGGGCCGAGCTTGTCGGGCGGTTCTCCGGACGTGTGTGCATGCCTGGTTGTGGCCAGTCTGGATGAATGCGTGTCCTTTTTTCTGACTTTTTGTCCGAATGTCAGATGGATCCTGTGTGTTGTTGTTGCAACAAGGCCACGAAATGTAACCTGGGAAAAGGGGCAACTTGGGGATCGTGGAATGTCTTGGGAAATGGCCGCAAGAAAAATATGGGACCGAGAAGAGTTCAAAATCTGGAGAAAAGATCAGATTCACACAAACACTCCCGCTGGGTTCCGGACATCTGGATCCACAGTTCATCTGAAGTTGGACGCACGCTACTTGTGCTAATTGTGTTAATACCCAACGCTACACCCGAGACAGCAGGAAGTCGCACCGGACAAAGAAAATGGCCTCTGGTCAGTGGCCTCCGACCCCGCCCCTTGATCTACCTGCATTTCATTTCACACCAACTGCTTGACCCACATTACATGACCCTGACAGCGCAAAGCTCAAGAAGCTCCAACCAATCCTGGCCTCAAATAAGGAAATGAAATGAAAACGCTGACAGATCACAATCATGAGTACCTGACGTGAGTACCAACAAACCTTCAGTGGGGTGTGGCCCTCCTCAAGCCGGCCGGCCGGGCGGAAACAGACAGAAAAAGCGAACTGTCAAAATGGAAAACTGAAAGTCAACGGAAGTCCGTCCGTCCACAGTCCCTGTCGTACTTTATCATCACTCGAAGCGAGAATCAATAGGCTCTGTGTGCTTATCAGTGGAGAAAGTCAGGAATGTTGTTCTATGGCTCGTTGAACCTTGCTATTTGACTCAAGTGTTTGATTAGACGCGGAATTTGTTGTCCGATGAGATGGTTTCAAAGATGATCTCCAACCTGAGACAATTCACACATGAACCTTGAGAGGCTGTTTCATTCATCTGCTCAGGGATGGATCTGTGCGGCTGATAGCTTTATCACCTGTGTTTCCAATGATTACCGTGTTATCACGAGCTTCAAGTTGAACAGCAATTGCCTTTCCAAAATGCTGATGCGGACTTCCTGTCCCTGACTTTGACCAGTTGGCCTTTCTCTTTTTTGGCCTGAAACAGTGCAAGTGGAAGGGGATAGTCTCAACTACCAGTCAGTTCCAGTGAATCAGACAATATCTCGACGGCAGCACGTTTGATGAGAGGAAATATGTGCAACCGACACTTCAAATCCTTCCTGTGACAGGACGGAGTAAAGGGCAGGATCCGGCAGCTTGTGTGGCCAGCGTCAGCAGCAGCAGCAGGTCCAGACAGAGATCAGCGATCCAGTTGTGCAGAGAAATGCATTTCGCACAAATCTCTCAGCTCAACTTTGATCAAAGTTCTATAATTGAATGATTGTCAGCCTGAAGAGACTGACTTCTGCACGACCTCTCCCAAAAGCTTTGGATCACCAAAGTGAAACAAACCGTTCAAAAGCGTCTCACAAATCTTGACAAATTCGTTTTGCAGGCGTCAATGATCACTGGGTGCTGCCTAATGAAGCTGACAGTTCACATTGAGTCTCACACTAACTGATTAACAGGGGTCCCACAGTCATCAAAGGCTATTCAACCGGAACAGAGCCAATTTGCCACTTTCTCCAGTGAGAATTCTGCAGGTAATAAATGATCAGATTTTGAATGTCTTGATGTCAAACACTGGATGCTGTGTTTGTTCACGCCTGAACTCTGAACGTGCAGCAAAAAATGTTTCGCGAAAAAGACTGGAACAAGAGTCGAACACACGCACACACACCCACACTGCCCCCCCCCCCACACACAGAGCCCACTTCTCAGTTTGGAACTGACAGGAAAATTCCTCCTTGAACGTGCAGTGGCATGTAGATGACACGGACAGTTGAGCACACGTGAACAAGCGAACTGTCAGACGTTTCTTCATCACTGGACCAATCATCCAAGCATTAACTCCACGATATGAACAGGTCCAGACATAATCAGAAACCCACACTCAACCACTGACCCGCAGGTCGCTGACCACTGATATAGACAAATCGGGGGTTCACCTGGCTATTTACAAATCGTCCCGTGCGGAAGGGCCCCGTGTCCCCGCTGACCGTTTGCTAACATGTCAGCTTCAAGCAGAAACAAAGACGGCACGAGACAAAGGCACGCAGGATGTCCGGCGCTGTTCCACATTTCAACCATTCCTCTTGTTTCAGTCGCCGTCAGCCACGCCACTGCGGGTCTCAATGTCTCTCAAATTCACAAACGTCTCAAGCAGAAGCCACAATGGACTGTGTTTTCTTGCTTTCGTGCGGCCCCACTGCTGGTACTGTCCAACTGGCGTCAGCTGACATCCCTTCACACACACACACACACACACACACACACACACACACACCTGCAGAGAGAGAGAGAGAGAGAGAGAGAGAGAGAGAGAGAGAGAGTCTCTCTCTCTGCAGGTGTGTGTGTGTGTGTGTTTGAGCAGGGTGTGTGTGCAGGGTGTGTGTTTCTTTTTGCACGACGCATGAGCTGCAGCCAAGGCAGCCAAAAGATGGTCTTGCAAAACTGGCTCGGTGTGACCGACACCGTCTCCGGAGTGCGTGGAAATAAACGAGCAGAACTACTGCACCACAGGACGGTCTCCCCCACGAGTCTCGATCATCACCACCAGCCTTTCTCAGGACGATCAAACCCTCATCAGCGAACTTGGCGTGACTCGTGCACTGATCCGCGTTCAGACTTCACACACCAGTATCACGCTCTCCCGATCATGGGAAAGTGTAAAACAAGAAGCGGCGGCTCCTTGAAATCCCGACGGCCATTCATTCTCGCTGGACAACAGACTGGACACTAATCTGTCGGGAACAATGCGATCATCGAGATCCATCGCGCTTCAAGTGGTCAGTGAGGGTCAAGCGGCGGCCACTGCCCTTCACAACGCGTTTGAAGTTGAGAAGGAAACATTTTTCAGCACAGTCAATGACTGCAATCAAACACTCAGATCTTGTAAAACAACGGTAGTATCGTGTATTGAATACAGACAGAGCTTCTACGCAGGAGAATGGGAGGAAACTTGTTGAGGTTCAGACTGAATGTTCTGACCTGTGGTCAGTTGCGCAACTCGAGGTCTGGAAATCTTCGACCGTGTGCTCACTGCAGGTGCACGAGTACGTATCAGAGCAACAAACATAGCAATCAATTTGCAGGGCTCAACCTGGACAATCATTTTTCTGACTTCAGCAAGCCAGAAAAAATCGATTTTGAGGTCAAAAGTTATCAGCTTCAGGCTTCAAAACTCAATGCGAACAGAAATCAAGTAAATTCAAACCTTTCATGAAGTTGATCAGGACCTTGATTTCCAGCACGAAATTGAGTTTGATAGATCTTAAACACATCGATTGGTCACTTTGAGCGCGCTGGTTATCAGCTTTACCCCACTTGGCCACCGAATGAAAGCAGCGAGAATCCACTCCCTCTCATCTCTGCAATCTGACCCTCGAGCGTTTATGAACCGATCTCGTTGAAAAAAGTTCACGACTGCAACAATCCCACTTCAATCCAACACTGACCATTATTAGTTATGACTGGTCAATGCAAATAATTCGAGATCTGTCTGAAATCTGACCCAGGACCCTGTAGTTTGAGCTAAATGCGTTATTTTGTCATTAAGATCACCACAGACCATTAAGTGCGAGCCCTACAGCGAAATGACTGATGAATGATCCACTGGCCACAGCAGTTTCTAAGATGACCACCCTGTCATTCCACGATCGATAGGGGTACATTTGTGAACTTAGCATTTGAAAGGGAGAAAGGAACAATTCAATGAAAAAGTGAACAAAATATCAAGAAAGCGCTTTTTAACATACTTTCCCAGACACGACAGCGAGAATAAGATCAAAGACGTTTCAGTTTTCTCATTCTCTTTCCCGTATTTCTGTCACCCAAACACCAATCGGCGCACAAACTATAAATATTTATGAATAATGTGCCAATACCAAGTTTTGCACAAGATAATTTGTTTTTCACATGCCCCACAAAAGTCCACACTGCGCAAAACCTCAAACTATGAATTCATAATTTTCTCAAGAGTAGATATCAAACAAAAGTGTTCCGCTAAAAAATATAAACGATTTGTCAAGTGTCGATTTCACTTTACAGTCAACTTGAACCTATCAAGTGCACGTACTGGGAACCAACAGGGCTGACCTGGCTTTCGCCAGAAAACAAATTGATCAACAGATAGAAACACGGGAAAAGGCACCCATCTTCAGATCCCATTCTTCACCATGACAAACAGTCGCATCCTGCTCGGACATATTCATCAAATTCTGCACAATACGAGGTGTTTCTCAATCTCGATAACGCCCCCTGAAAACCCGTCATTTCTGCACTGTATCATTACTCGTCTATGACTGACCTTTTGATCTTGAAATGCACTTTTCTAATTTTCATCAATTTCCCAGGGATGCCATGCACTTCGTTGACTTTCTCAGCTCAAAGAAATCAACAACGCCTCCCTGACTTCAGCCGCTGAGATGAGCAACTAAAGTCACATGTTTCACAATCATCAACACTGTTCTCGTAAAGGAAGTAATTCATCTTTTGAGAGTCTGCTGCTCCGTTATCTGCGCACCCCACAATTAACTCCTCACATTCACACCGACTCGGATCATATTCAGCTTCCGGTGCTTTTGCCCAGAAACATCGTTCCGCGAGCGAGAAAAAGTGAGACAGGATGTCCTTCAAAAGACAATGCGTATTCTTCCACCTTGTGCGTTTTCACAGGATCTGAAGCGTGAGTTGCGCAGTTTCAGTTGATGGCTAAAAGATGTTCGTGGAATGCGAGTGAATGCATCACGAGCTGAGCGACGGCGATGGGCCATGGAAAGGGAGGAATTTACAGCACTGACCCAAAGTCAGGTTCTCACGGTATCAATTAAAAAACTTTTTTCATCGTCATTCAATGCATCATCAAATCCGAATGGGAACTGAAGGCGGAATCTTGCAGCTGAATCTGAGAAACGCTGGGAAGCGACACGCTTCTCTTCACTTTTCCTCACGTCTCATTCAGCACAACTTTTTTTCTCAACAGACAAATTACAGGTTACGATTTATGAGGGGAAAGACAGATAATTTCTCATGGAGGTTGACTTGAACAAACATTGAGGGAATTCAGCGCTGACTTAGCTGAAGAAAGGGAGTATTTTCTCGTTGCCTGCAGGCGCAAGGCGACGCGGCTCGGGTCGGTGGAGCAGGTCCGGGCAGCGGGCGACACTGCGTGGGGCGCAGACCCAGCACTAAATTACCCTGTAGAAACAACCAAGTCCTGCACTTCCTGTCAATAATGACGACTTTTGTGGAAGACAATATCTGAGAGAATCTGCCGTGTGTCAAAATGGACCAATTTTCAGGTAGGTCCTCACAACTACGTACTGCAGCACATTTCTTTGCGGCGTGTCGTCGTGTATTGATGGCTTCAGAAAACAGATAAAGTCACGGAAGTCCAAAAATGTACCATCACCTGGTCTCTTTTGAGGTCACTTCCCACACTCAGCAGATGTATGATCCTTTCATTTACAGGTATGCGTGGCAGAATCCCACCGGTGGGTGAGCGAGTTGAATGACAGAGCTCACGAAGCTATGTTATCTTGAAGGGGGATTTTAATGAGTAAGAGACATTCTCAATGATTGATGGGGATCTAGTGTACTGTGTAACAGGTGTCCGTGTGATCCAATGCACAAGTATCATGCAGGTAGCTGCCCCATTCTGATTCTACACACTGACCACATCTATGTACATATCTCGGTGTGATTTTCAATGCTCTGGACAGCGGCTACTGCTGGTGGTCATCTCATCTAACATGTCACCGAACCCAGACCATTGAATTCAAGGACATTATCTTTGATTTGATCAAATGCAAATCACCATCCCAAGTCAATGGCTGCGGATTGACATCTTCACTTTGATAGGACCTGGGTTTTCAATGGACAAATTGTGAACGGTGACCTGGGCCTCACAATGGCCGTTGTGGCTGGCTGTACTCGCTGTCACCCCGGTGCACAACGCACACCGGTTCCAGGCTCCGAGGCATGTTTCGCAGACTGGAAAGAAATCAAAGTCCTTCCTCTCCAACACAATGCTGCAGCCTCTTCTCTCTCTTCACCCCTGTACGCCTGGTCCTCCGTACTCGTGTCCAGAGGCAACGCCACGCAGACAGCAACAACACTGATGCTGATGATCACTCGGGGTTTTGTCGCGGGTTGATAGCTGCCGTTTTCATCGCAACTTCCTGGCCGACGGCCATGTGTCCCAATCAAGCGAGTATCGCTGCGCGAACCCTCATCCCGACCCACATGCACCCTTTTCCTGTCCGTCCCTTATCTGGGCTCTCACGCTGGAAAGGAAAGAAGAGGAGGGTGCGTGGGTGGGTCCGGCGCAACAGGCCGTGATGGAAACGGAAAGTGTTGCACATTCAGATGTTCACCAGACGAAGGATGAAATGTCACACTCTGAGCCTTTCCGAACGTGAGATGACGTTCATGATCCTAAGATAACGACCCTTACATAACAGCATTGCTGGGTACTGACTCACCACAAGCCACTAAATTTTTCAGAGCAAGAGATGCGCGCCAGATAAACGCGCCAGAGAACAGTAGCAATATCACGTAGTTCCACGTTTCAGTCCCAAACCTGGTGCCGCCCCCGCGGAGAAAGTGGTTCTCTTTGAATCCGCCTCTTGTGGCTGCGCACCCGCTGTGCGCTGACCCCTGCGCCACCTCCTTGGCTCGCAGGCATTGTCTTTGGGTCGTCCACCTCCTCCCTGTTCTCAGGTAGTTTCCGTATCTGATCAGCTGGGGCCTCAGCCTGATACGACGCGCTGCGAGGACGGACGACCCAGCCTCTCACCCATCCGTTCAAACACCTGTGGCCGGAACTTTCAAAGCTTCCCGACTGCAAGTTTGTCGGTGCAGACTGATAAACCAATGTGCCCTGTCGGTAATAACACATTTGCTTGATGAGGAATTGGGGAAAAGGGAAGTTTTGTGTGTGTGTGTGTGGCTGGAGCGCACGTGTCCTTCTTATCTGCTGCACCGAACAAAATCAACACCCAACCGAAGAACATTTTTTGCACCCAAGTTCAAAAATTGAGTTTCTATCTTCAAACTCCCTTTGAAATTTCTTAACTTTCTGACACAATAAAGATTCAGGTGAGGATTAGGATCGACAGACGTTCATTGGCGTCAAATCGTCCAAAGTGATTTTCGAGAAAAAAAGAAAAACTTCCTCCCCCAGACGGTGCATTTAACAGTCGACATAGCTCGTCGTCTCAGATGTACAAAACATGATTACGAAAAAAGGGTTTCGAATGCTCAAATGACCATGTGTGGGAAGACGCCTTTTAATCTACTTATTTCGCTTATGATGCCTTCCTGATTTGACATTCTTGTTTCCCACAATGTAATGATCGGGTCCACAATGGGATCAGAGGGGACCCCGCTCCTCCAAAGGTCCTGCACTGACATAAACCATATTGAGTCTTCATTGTGATCAACCCGAGGTTTCCATTCACAGATTTGTCGACTCGGTGGAACGGAGTGGGTGGCGGGGTGAAGTGTCACCGAGATACATCCCACGGGTTTGCGCTTCTCCAAAGCCGTCTTCACGTCAGAGCTGCCGTCGCTGTAGGACAGGTCTTGAAACCTGTTCGAGTTTGAACAACGAGCAACTGCGCTGTTCTTGACGTTCCAGACTGTCAACTGAGTTTCTCTGCAGTGGGGATGGCCAAATGAGATTTCTTTCCTGCAGTGGTGTGTCTGACGCACGCCACAAGGAAAATTCACCCAAACACGGAGAACAACAGCTCGCTGTGTGTTCTTGACTTCGGGAACATTGAACCGTGATCTGACAAACACCTGCGGATCAGGACTCACGGGGATAACGGTGTTGCACAACACCAAACTTAATTCTGCGCTCGCGTGCAATGGCTTAAATGAGTCATTCGGGGAAACTTCGGGGAAAGTTGACGTTTCTCTCACACCAACGCGCATCCCACTTCTTAAACTTTGACGGAATTCCGATGCTTTTTGCTTTGGATCTTTCACGTGTGTCGTAATTGTAGGTTCCGTTAAACATGACACATGCAATACGTACGATCCCACAACTGTGTTTTTCCTCGGAAAGGTTTGTATTTGAGGATCAAGTCAGCTGTCCCACGCTGGGGTACACGTGCACAGAAAAGAACATTGTCGCTCTGTTTATCTCCCGTGCACATCAGGCAGGTGGAAACAGGAATGGTAGTTTGTGAATACTTTCTGTTGTAAACCTCTTGTCTGTGCACAAAGGAAAGAATGCGATCACAAATAGATTTCACACACTGAAAACAAAACGTCTGGCCACAAAACAGAAATCTTGGTTGCAACTGGCGAAAAAACGTGACGCTGAGAGAAAAGACAACAAAAGTGTCCACTCAAAATCTGGCAGCTTGAAAGCTGACCTTTTGAAGAACACAACTTTGACCAACTTCTGCGCACAACACCGCCATCAGGCGAGGTCGGCATGCGGTTAACAACTCACAAGTGTAACATTTTCATTGCCATGTCTGAGTTTTCCGCTTGTTTTCTGCTCCTGTTCCTGCCAGGTCGAAGACGATCATTTCCCTCCAATTTCACGTCTAAATTCTTCGCGATCTCCAACTGTTGTGCACTCATTGCAGAGCTCAGGCCAAAGCGACACTCGGGAGTCCCGAACGATGACTGAGTTTCTTGCTGCCTCACAATGTGAAACACAGAAGGTAAAATTGCCACGGGAGGTTAGTGAGTGTGTGGAAGACAGTCCTTTGCCCCTGTGGGGGACTGACCCGTTCACATTACCACGATTCTCCGTTCATTGCACAAATATTCTCCTCATGAATTTACCCTGAATTCGCTCTTTATGGGGATGTAGCGACGATACGCGCTTAATGTGACCAGACGGTGGCATTTCACCTCAGCGGTGGCCGTGGGAACAAACAGGGCTGCAAACAGCAACTTGTTTTCTGGGGTTCAGATCCAATGTTGCCTCGCAACCAGAAGGGCGATTCAGTCGCCGTTCAGCGCAAAACTCTTTTGTGCGGACGCAAGAAACGCAAGCTCGTCTGTTGTGCGACACTGCGACAGGGTTTGGCAAAAACCGCAAGATTTTGCTGTGTCAGAAGTGTCGTGACCATCAAAGCAAAAGCGCGTCCAGAATCAATGTTCTACCCCCCCCCCCCAGAGACACCGGTCAATGACGTCTTTGGAAGAAACGTCTTCCGCTTTGCACAGAAACAGGACAGCACTCAACAACAATCGCTGTGCGGACGAGACCTGCAGCTGTCAGCAGGATCAGACGATGTTTTGATGCGATCAGATGATGATTCCTCGTGTCGATCTCGGTGCAGCGACACTCGGGGTAAGCGCTCGTACCCAGCGACACAATCGCGCCTCGGCAACAAGCGTCTTATTTTGGCGGACGTAACTGAAAACTACCAGGGTGGCTGGAATTGTCTTCGAAAACAAGAATTCTTGCACAAAAAGTCAGAAACAACTCAGTGGGTGTTCTGGCTTTCAATATCGTCTGCAATCTCGCGCCTTGTTATGTCACTGGTGGATCTCTCAGTGAAATACGACGATAGGAGAGAAAAAGAGCTGAAAGAGGTCTAATCGTCGAGACATATCAGAATATTTCAGCGGCAAAACACGGGCAACAAGATCTCGACGGAGGAGGCCGGTGCCAAGTATTTTCCTTTTTGTGCTGTTCAGCTAAATCAATTTGTAGCACAAACGACAAGTGACAGGGCGGAATTTTTGCCGATCCGGAAAGGTGGATTGTCGCGCCACGATTCTCGAAACAAAAGAAACGAAGCAGCCCAAGTGCAGCAACCTGCTGATTGCAGTCGGGTCGGGTCACACGCACATTGCCGGACAAAGAAAACTGACAAACTAGAATGTGATGGATCAATGACAGCACCATTTCTGACACAAATATTGTGTTTAAAAATTTTGTTAAAGTCAGTCTTCCACTCCGCTGCAAATAAAAATTGGACAAAAGGTTTTTGAAAGGATCCGAGCGAATTCAGGTTGATGCCCGAACTTCTCTCGTTCCCAGGCCCAGAAGTCGGTGGCCTGCAAAAGGACAGTGGAGGACAGAGGGAGGAGAGGTGACCTGGGCAAAGTGCAATCTGGTTAGAAAAGGCATTTCGGATCAGCAGAGATAGCTGAAGTTAGAATTGCTCATTCATCAGACATTCTTGACAATTTCCTTCGTGTACTTACACATGTATTACAAATACAACATTGTGCTCTTGATATGTACCCCTTCAGACACAAATATTTCGGTTCAATTTTACAATGGTGATCGTCGAGATTGACATCATGGCTGGCTGAACGTCTGTACGTTTCAAGTGCTGTTGTTCCGTACAGGGCAGAGCGAGACACTCCACCCAGTGCGCGGGAAACACTTTCTCATGCACTTTCGTTCACTGGGATCCCCGCAAACTCAGCAACGAAAAACTGCTCGCGACGAGAACTTTGAAATTGGTTGGCTGAACTGAACGACTGCAAAGAACAGACCCAACAAAATCAAGATGTCCTGAGTCAATCACCATCTCCTTTTGGCCCAACATGGGTTGCGTGCGACCGAAGAGACCCAGCACTGAACTTCGCCCTCAAGTTAAGAGGTGAATCAAGTGCTTCTTCGTTTTTGATGGATCTTCATTCTATCATTTCGTCCATCCAGGTCAATCATTTTTTGTGCAGAATGACAACGATTTCGTCTGTACGACATAAAGACCCCTCATTTCAACATCAATGCACCCAACTAAGAAATCTCTGCGGATAACTTCAGTGCTCCAGCAGAGGACATCACTTAATTGGGTTTCATTTACGCTACTCGATCATTTAGCGGCATTAAGGGGTGCGCAGTTCCCCCAGAGCAACAGGTCATCTACATAGGCAATGAGGCAGGGGGCGGACACCACTGACCACATTACCTTTTCTGACGACCTCTGGCTGGTCAGTGTTCCTGAACATTAAGGAGGCACGAGGGGAGAGGTTCCCAGTCCAGCCTCAAAGAACTGGCCGAGATGAGGCACACCCAGTAATCTGGCTTTGTGCTTTATGTCTGTGTCAAGCCGAGACACGTATCTGGAAGGAATGACCGAACAAACTGGTGACAGACAGACAGACAGACAGACACACACACACACACACACACACACATACACACACAAGCAGAGATTGCGATATGCCGTTGATCCATCCGTGTCAAGGTGACATGAGGTAAATGAGTACATTTTATGTCCCATAAATATGATGGTCAGATCAATATTTACTCTGCATCCCGGGGAGAGAAGCATTTATCCGCGGTGCCACTGCCGATTAAATGTGTCTCAATCACAGCTGAGCCCATTCCTATGTCCCTCAATTGCATACCAGTAGCCTTGAGTGTGGCACTAAATGGCTGGTGGGGGCCCCGAACGGCGGGGCAGAGCCCCGGGATCTGCTGGATCCAACCTGACCCGAGCTCCAGACAGCCCCAGAGGCAGCGCTGACCAATTTCACTGCGCAGTCCTCCATTATAAACCTGTCCCCCCATGTCGCTTCCGGTGCATTTTTATGAAACTCTCGATGTGTTTCTTCTATTCGCTGAGCGGGCGCTCGGGTGGAGAAAATACGGCCCCTTGGCACGCAGACTTCCGCACTGGCCATCTGTGGGGTGCGTTCGCAATGGGTTTGCATGGCAATGGCAATGGCACACATGTGATGCTTTTGCAAAGGTCATTTCAATGGGAGATGCGCGGTCCGGTGTCGGTCCGAGCGACGAGCCGTGAGTTCAGTGAGGCGAGGGTCCCGGGTGGAATACGGTAGATGCAGCAGGGAGAGAGAAATGCGAAGAGCTCTTGAGTCATAACTGTGTAACCTGGTCAGTCAACCCGATAAACATTGCCTGCTGAACCTGATAAACATAATAAACACCAAATTCTCCGCCGTATCTCAATGCAGGCTGAGCACTTTTTCTCAGAACCCCAGAACCTCAAGTGCCCAGATGTCGCGAACACGACCAAACGATCTCCAAAAATTTCTTTGTGCGCAAAAATCCATCAAAATGCCCATTTCGCAAAATTGTCTAATGTTACCCTGAAATTATTGCCCTTCTATCAGAGACAGACTCACCAAGAAACGCGCAACGGAGGAATTTTGACATCAAAAGAGCCTAATTTCCTGACGTGATGGACACGTTTGTTACCGAACGCTTGAAACTGTTTCCACAATTTGACACCGACACACAAATTCCTCAAATCCCATTTGCAATCTTTGCAGTACTCGTGTTCAACAAGTTTCAGTGTCCACGACTGCACCTTTGACAAGAATCCAGACAACACCACCAATTAAGCCAAGACGCAAGCAACTCTTTCTGCTGCGCAAGGAGCAACAGACAGAAGATAAGAATCAACAACTCGATGACATGTTGCACAAAAAAGCACTCTGTCACCTCATACCTTTGGATAGAAATCTTCCGCAGAACACAGTTCTAACAGCGGTGCTTTTGACAAACGATAAAATGTCAAGTTAAACATTAAAAGATCACAAAAGAACCTGGGTGTTCACAGACTTCTGTATTCAGGTCTAGACACCGTGGTCTTTACTTTGAATGCTTGTGCGCAAAATCTCATCAAGTCAGTGCAAAACTACCGTGGATAATTGGATCACATGTTGTCTAGCGCTCCGGGTGGCGCGCGGGCTCGAGGAGCAGCAACCGGGAAAACAGAGGTGCGCTCCACACGGTGGAGACAAAGACGAGAAAATCACGACAAGCAAAACCAAGAAAATGGAGACATGTTGTTGATTGACTTCGTTTTTAGTGACCAGCTTCAATCGCAAATCAAGCTGCATGTCGCTGTCTTGTGTGACGCTTTGATTTTTTTCATGTTTCACTATTTTCCGAAAAGCATTTTCTCACAGAACTCGAGGTGATATTTGTGAAACGACTGCAAGCGCAAAACGTTTCAGGAAGCGACGTATCGTCGTCGTTGTCAACAGCTGCGGCTGAAAAATCGCTCCACGTGCACGTCCACGTGAAAATCGCACTGCGCACGCCATCAAATTTTTGACACTTGCTGCTACACTGTCGCAAGGCAAACCCTAAATTCGGAAAAGTATCAGACATAATCGACTGAAGTGATGCCCTTTAATCTTGAGAAACGTCGCTTGATTCGGGGCCGAGCCACCAATTTGGAGACGACACGCAAGACGGCCGGGCAGGCGCCCCACAGTCAGACGCATTATGAACATCAGGGGCTGAAGGCTGCGACGTCAGTGTCACTACACGACGCAAGGGCCTCGAAAGTTCAGTCCTGATGCTGAGAAAGATGTCAGTGTCTCGCGAGAAATCACTCGGAACAAAGTTGACACCAAAATTGTCGCAGTGCTGCACGGTGCAGCGAGAGATGGGCACAAGCTGTGAGGTGTGTGATGAGTGTCAATTTCCCCAGGAGAACAAGAGCTGTTTCCGCTGCTTTAAAACAACAGGAAGTTTCGCGTGAGTTCACGCTCTGGTCTCCCTCCCACTGAATCAACACAAACAGCTTCGTCCGTCCGTCTGTCCGCAGTTGTAGAAACTCAGTGACCCAGATGGACAACGGGACACCTGGCGCAACTGCGGAAGCTGCACAAGTTGGACTCAGACTGGCTTTTGTTTTTCTCGTTCTTTTTTCCAGAATTGTCTCTCACATTGACTTGGCGATTTGACTGTCTCTGAAAGACAAATTGAGTCTATTCGTATGATACTAGATCCCTTCACTGTGCCACAAAGAGAAGAAATGACTTGCGCCTCGTGCGAATATGACAGCAAGACGGGCCTTGGTAGAAAACAGACATTCCAAGCTAAACGTGTTATTAAAATATGGGTGGGTCATTTGGTTGCGTGGCAAGGAGCAGTTAGAAGAGCACATACATCACACGTTGTGCTTTTTCCAACATACTGAGCATACTTTTGCAGCCTGCATCCGATCCTTTGTTTGCGCACCAGATTCGAATCCGGGAGGAAACGAACTTCCCCATTGTCCAGAACAAGTGAAACCCTACCTGTGACAAAAATTGCCCTTCCATTGTACAAACACTTGCAACAGGTCTTGACGACAAGGGTTTTTTCACCCGCTAAACTTCCTACATATCCATGTTTACCGCAAGCATTTGTCCATTGTGCAAAGGTGATCTTTGCTTCGCCATGCATACAAATCGAACAGGGGGATCAGACGCGAAGTAAATTTCCGCTCTGGGGGTCAAAATGGAGAGTTAGAACATTTTCCCAGGAGATTTCACACGCTCGTTGGACGTATAAATGATGTTGTGGACCGACTCGGGGCAGGACACGAAGTGCACTTGACAGTAATAGCAACTTTTGATAATATTAATACACGATTATACTTTCAACACGGCTAAAAGTGGTTTATTTGCCCGGCAACTGTTCGCAATGATTCTTAGTGTGATAAAGTATTGGCAATTTTTAATAACAACTTGCAAAAAAAATATTTCATCCCCTAGAATACCTGACAGTACAATAAAAGATCATCCCTTTTGCGGCAAAAGTATCCAAATATTCCCATGACCCCGGCATTCCTGACAAGGTCCCTCTGGGGCTCAACACTAGAATTACAACGTGTTATATAATCTGTCTTCTTGAAAATCACGTCTCTAAATAAACTGCAAACTTTGTCTGTAGGTGTGGAAAGAAAAGAGAATCTGCTAGTTTGGCTCCAATAAACATGTTTCACTGATGTGGGACAGGAAATCTGAGCCAGACACAAAGATCGAACCAGCGACAAGAGACCGAGCAGGGTGAGGCCGCTCGGCGCAACGCTGAATCCTCCGAACACAGCGCTCGATGCGACCGCAAAATCTCCCATGTGACCGCTGAATCTCACGGACGCAGGTCCTCGAGCTGTCCTTTGCATCTCCCCATTGGGCGAGCGCGAACCCAGCTGTGGTACTGTCCAATCCAGCGTCATCGCCAGAATTTCAGTGAGAAGCACTGAAGGAGAGTCCTGGCAACCTCTCGATTCTGACTGTAGCCCTCGCTGGCCCTGAGCACGACCTTGGTCTGCATCGTGCACACCCGAGACGACACAATGAAACACCCATAATAATTTATAGTCCACTAACATTCCGAAATTTTTGCCCTCTTGTCCACACAATGAAACAGCTATAACAATTTATTGGCTACTCTCATTTCCACGGGTCATTACAAGAACCTTTTGATGCGGATTGGGCCATTTCCGATCCTAAATCTTTCAACTCTTTCAGAATCGGACAATGAATGGGATCGTCTGATTGTGGAGGAAATTGCGCTCATTAAAAACGAGAACCTGGCCAGTCGCTCCTGAAATCGTATCTCTCGGCTCGGACTCGGGTCGGAGTACTTGCTGCGTGTTTGTCTTGACATTTTTCTCCCACAGGGGATCAAGGTCAGCGCTTCTCATTCACGATCGCGTATTCAGTTGCAGAAAAACAGAAATGGCCACAAGAATTTGAAGTATGAAGTACATGTAGCGCAAAAATGTTCTCAAGATATTAAATATTTTGCCAGTTCTCCTTACAAAGAGACCATTGAACCCCGAAACACTGTTTGAAGATCAAGTGCAGGTGCGTTTACAATACCTTTAATAAGTTCAAAGATAAAAAAATGTTATTGTTATAAACTGGGTGTCTGTATACATATTAATATTCAGAAGGGGAGAAAAGTTCATCCGTTCTCAAGACATTCTCCGAATTCCACCTGGGCCCCTGTGTGCTAGGCGCTGTGTGCACAGAACTGCATAGCTGTTGGATTTCTTTTATAGGGTTGGCTCTCGAGCCGCGATCCAAAGGGCGACTTCCGCTGCTGAGTTTAGCGAACCAAAGGACAAAAGGACCCGAAGGTTTCTCACATTCCTGCCGTCTGCAACGTGAGGGTTTCAATTCGGCGAAAAAAAATGAGCGCCAAAACCTCTACCCAACCAATAAAATCTGTCAGGGTGACAAGCATTACTAAAGTAGAAATGAATTGTGCACGAAGTTAAATCAGTACACAGGAACCTCATTTCTGGACATTTTTTTCCTTTGGAGTTTCTTTCCAGATCTGCGCTTTGCAGGTGACCCGCTCCGTCACCTCAAACCGCAGACAACAAGAATCGGCTCCAACTGACTGATCCAGAGTTGTTCTGGGCGGGAAACTGACTGGATCCAGTGCTTGCATTTCAGAATCGACGAGTGCTGACAAAGGGGTCACACAAATTTGAGGGCGGAAGCTGCACACCACACCCCGTTCCACCTCACGAAGGCGTGTGCGGCGCAAATGAAACTGCGCGCAAAGCCTCAGCATCCCCAAAAATCAAGGAATTTGCATCGAACGCAACGAATCGCGAGGCAACGAGGTGCATGCCCTTCAGTCCTTCAGATAATTGGAGAACACAGTAATTATTCTGTGCCACGGGTGACAATAAAACCATTCTTCTGCGACCAGTTCACCACAAATGGCTACTTTTTTCTGTGTCGCCTTTGTTTCAACTGGTGCAGAATTGATTACCTTTCTCAATGAGCCTGATTCTTTGGGACTTAGAATAAACTACGTGACAGGAAACAAGTTTGGCGCACAAAATTTGCATCGCCAGCACATTTTAACTTTCACTTTGTGACAAGTGACGTGGGTGAAAAAATTTAAACGGCCCATAAAGCCAGAATATGCAGGGCGTAAAGTACCTGCACAAACCTCAATGTATCAACCTGTCCGGCAGATCTCGAGATCAAAAACGTGGAAGGAAACCACAGGAATGTGGCTCACTTTTGGAGCAGAACAACTCATGACATTCCTCGCTATTTCTCGCTAGAATTTCTCTGGCTGTGCGTCAAGTGTTGTATTGTAGACTGCAACATGAAAGAGTTGTCAAAAGGTAACCATACCAGTTTGTGGTACAATCAATCAACACCGAAGCAGGAGAACATCAAACACCGAGCCAGTTTCACCTCGTCGAAGTGGTTGGAATCTCACCGCTTGTTTGACCACGTTCAGTAGTTGAGACGACATCATTTTCAAGCTGCTTTTCCTGTTTGTCAAGTTTGTGCCCTGGAACATGTGTCCAAATGCAAAAAAACTCACTGTGTCAGGGAGTCTGGCTTCAACTGCACAACCACCAAGACTTCCTCTGTTTGGTTGGGTTGTTCATCAACTTTATCCTTCTGCACCAAAAGAACAAGAGGGGAAAAGCCTTCAACCTTGCCTTCTGAATTTGGCCATGCACTGTTGTTTTGGGGATTCTTGGTGAGTGTTGGCAGGTGAATTCAAAAAGGACAGAACACACCAGAAAGCAGACCCTGAGGAGACAGGCACTGCCCCACCTGGAACATTACACACACCAAGAAGGATCCACAAAGGACTTCGGGGGCTTACATGTCCAGCACAAACTTGCAAAGCCAGGGGCAGATCTGAAGAAAATCACAACACCTGCTCAGATGTGGAGGCAGAGGTGTTTGAGGAAAAGAAGACTCAGTTGGAGTCATCTGATTCCTGCAGTTTGAAAAGCTCCATGAGAATCATGACTGTGCTGCAGCCAAGAAACTTTGCCCTTGTTTGTAGTGTTTTCTTGCCCCTAACAATGAATTCCATAAAGCTGCTCTGTAGAACTGACACTACAAATAGATCACAAGCAGATTCTTCTTGCAAAACACACCCCAAAACTGAGAGGGCAAACCCATCCACTCTCATGCCCGTGAAGGAAGACCACACAACCACACAAGAACACATGTACGCAAAACAGAAACGAATCACTTTCTTCAGACGAAAGACAGACTCAAAGTCAGTGAACTTGGCACTTCAGACACTCAAATCCGTCGTGAATTTTGGATTCTGTTTGAACAGGGAAGCATCAAAAAGTGACCCACAAGACGTTGGCGTCTACGCTTCGTGCTCCTGCGCGGTCTGAATCACTCTTGTTCCGAAGGCCAATAAAAATTTGGAAAAGTTTATTGATAGCAGTGCGAGATTTGTGAGATCGTGGAATGCGTAACCACCCACGTAACCTGCGTCTGTCACGTCTTCAGCGATTGAGCGCCAAAATTTGAGGCGTTTGAGCACTTTTTCGCCACGAATTTTTGGCCCAAAGTCACAAGCCTCTGAGCTCAGTAGCAACATGACATTGCACCATATTTTGCTAATTGCGGAATGCGAGATTGGTGATTCTTGGACAACTGGTACTCAACAGTGTCAGCGGTGACTTCAAAGAACGCAAAAGCATTTGTTGCCTGCTTCAAGTCAGTGATAATTGTGGGCAATTTGTTGAAAAGTTGACGACTAATTGTCGCTGGAGTCAGTGTTGCTGAAACAGGGGGTTGTGAGGTTGGCTTTGATGTGTGTCAGCTTGGTGGTCCGGATCTTTCCACCACTTCGCTTTCATCACACGAGGTCTGCAGGTTCCCCTCGAGGCAGCCAAAAACCTGACAATCTCTCCCTGGAATTCCATTTTGTTTTGGCAGTTTCTGCGGATATCCAAGCCGAAAACGCACACACTCGTAACTGCGCATTTGGACTTGTTTTGGACACCACACGTACAGAAAGGGCAAAGTGAAAGATCAGTTTGATATCAGACAGCCTCTCCTCAAAACAGCGCAGACGTTAGAGGTAAACAATGGGAGCGAGGAGATGATTACTGAAAAGGAATCTAATGTAAAGAACAAAGAGAATGGCACAGACGGGGCCTTATGGCTGTAAAAAGCTAAAGAGGGAAAAATGTAGCAATCCACGTCAGTGCAGATAGGCTAATGTGTCTGTGTTGTTTAGGCTGAGTCTAACAAGCCACGAACAAAGTTTATCACAATCTCCGTTGTTTTCAGGTAAACTGCGCATTTGTTGAGTATCGCACAGAAGTGACTGACCATTTTCCTAACGATTCTGAAATTTTAATGACAATGGAACAATCACTTTAACTTATGAATCAAGGAAACGAGAACCACAAAAGATGTCAACTTTAACCTCGACATTAAAAACTTGGAATGTCAGGCCTTTTGGGCAAGTAATGTACATCTGAGCTGGGGGACTCAACCCTTGAGGGGGATTCGAGTCTCGGAGATTCGCATTAAAGTACACTGCAACACAAGATGCAAACAATATAAGATGCAAATTTCCACTGACAAATTGTGGGAGAAAATGTCAGCTTGAGATGTATCAAGAAGATATTTTTGCCAAGAGGACAAAAGCGCAGAGATCGCTATCTGTGGCAATGTCAGATTCATTGAGTACACATCTGGGAATGCCTCAGAGCTCAATCATGATTCGCTCTTTGTACGGGTGGGGACAAACCGAATCAAAATCGGAGAAAAAGAAACACGAACTTTTCTCTTCCGAATTGAGTACTCCTCTGGAATGGAACACAATGATGTGCGTACATAGGTGTTACTTGTTTACACATCTCTTATTATCATATTCAGGTGTCAGTTTCACCGATGTAATTTGCTAAGAAATAACGTTGTATTGAATTTTTATGCAGGTTTTGCAGATAAGCGCAAGGAAAACAAACACACATGGCTCTGTTTGTATTGGGCCACTCACATCCTCACACCGAAAAAACTGGGAGACAAAAAAGTTTCAGGAAGAGCTACAGTGAAAAAGAAACGACAGCAACACACGGCAAAGCACTGTTGGCCATAAATAACCACAGTGGACCTTCTCCGCGACTGTTTTAGCAGGACCACCTGGTCCAAATTGGTTGTAATTCCAGCGGAGGTGAACCGCAGTGTCGCAGACTCCAGTAAATCAGAGACCTCTGACCCCGGCGCATTGTAACCTGTTACTCAGGGGGCTCCGTGGGCACAAGGGGCTGAGGCGTGCTTCCGAGAAGTGCCCAGAAGCCGTCGCGCATGGCCGCCTCCTTTCACCCGCCTGCATCTCCACTTTGTTAATGCGGTCTCGCGTGAGCAAATAAACTCTGGGCCCTTTGTGTTAAACTTTTTTGTAGGTATCAAATTACAAGTCCTTTGAGTGACATGGTCCACTAGCTTTATCCTCACTTTTCGTCCCTAGAAGGCAGGCAGCCTCATTTGCATACAGGTTCGGGGAACTTTTCTTCGTGGCAGGGCCTGCGGTTGAGATGTCTTCACATGGCATCGCTCCATCATCGGAACGACAATCCTGTCTCTGTGCACACGCACGCGGTGCGGTGCAGCAGGGCACGATTGCACTCCACGCTTCATTTACATACAACTGCACCCGCATCATCATTTCTAGGCACGCTGCCGCTGCAGTGACTGACTGAGGGAATGCATCTGCCGGAGCCTTCTGGTTTTGGATCTTTGTTCTGGGCATGCACGCCGCCGCTTTGTTCGCACCCAGTGTATGATTAAATCAGAGATAATAGGCTCAATGAAATCTGGTCGCTGCTGTTGCTTCAGTAATGAAGCCCCTCTCTAACGGGCCAGGTGCAAGCGGAAAAGCGATCTTCATTATCCACTCCAAGCTGTTCATTGTACGGCCGTTTAGATGAGTTTAGATAGCATGCAGCGAATAAAGCGGAACCGAATAGCATAACCGCTATCTCCATTTATTGAAGTGCAGGACAGTAAAAATAATCTTTTCTTCACTTTGTTTCAACGAGAAGACTATGGACACAAAACGTTTCACAACTGAAACTTTGTCTCAAAATTCCAGATCAACTCCGATTCGCGCACGCGTGTGCAGAAAAAAAATGCAAGATGTCCTGTTCCCTATCTCTCATCGTTATCAGATCCTGCCAGCTGGAGGACAAGAGTGCAATGCCAAGAAGAAACAGTGTGGTCTGCTCCAAGAAACCGTCTGGGCAAAACAATTATACTGTCAGCAATTGGCAGCAAATGTGGGCAATCACCTGGCAGAAGTGTGCCCGATATGACATCGATTATTCATTCTCATAAATGACCGCAACCGAAAATTGCACGCACGTGGCTCGGAGCTGAGGTCAACCTGGAAACTACAGCACAAACCGCGAGAAGATGGATCTGGTTTCTTGAGGTTTCTCCCTCCCCCGCCCAACAAGGATTCGTCAACTTTGATTTCTTTAAAGAACCTTGATGTGTTGCAATCAAAGTTTCCCGTGCACGTCAAGCTGCCAAAATGATCCACTTGGCACAAATGGTTTCGGCAGGCAAAAAAGCGCTGTCAAGGGGTATGAAGCCCGACAGTCTCCGACACGACAACGTGTTATCACCACGCGACGCGCGGCGGGCGGCACGGAGGATCCGGCGCGACTCCGGTCACTCGGCGCAAGGCGCGGCCGGGTCAGACCCCGCGTCCCCCGGATCACCAGGTCTCGACTCAGCCGCACTCCGCCGCTGACAGCTTCTTCCGCTCCTCATCGTCCGCTGCCCGTGCGACACAGATTTCACGATGGAGAAATGGACGACAGCGGCTGCAGTTTTCATTTGCCACATCACAGTCACCTCTGCTGCAAATCTCAAGACAACGGGCGCAACTCAGGACTTTGGAATTTTGGGCGTCTGTGCAAGCGCTCAGCTCGCGTCCGTCTCTCCGACACGGCACAGAACACCAAACTTGAAAATGAATGTCACACGGAAGACGATTTCAACAGAATAGATCGATCTTCTGTCTCTTCTTGCCTCTGGATGTGAGACGAGAGTCTGGTTTCTGCGAGGACAGCTGCCCACAAATTACAATACACTCATTATCTCGGAAACCAATCAGCCCCGAACACGCGCCCGTCTCCATTCAACTGCACCAACTCGACACCGCGAGAGGTGCAAAAAGTGAAGCAAACGCAGCACAAAAATGTAAACGGAAAGGGTCAGCTTTTCATAATGCTCAAACACCTGAACAACATCAAAGTTTTCGTTTGTCCTTCAGCACGGCACACGAACTGAGCACACAAACCTTTCCAGAAAGGACTTTTTTCTTCCAAGTTTTTTTTTTCTCTCATTTCGGCGCATTGAAATCCTGTGTGAAGTGGAATAATGCGCGTGCACGCTGAACAATGCATGCCCGCACAGCAATCAATTCCGACAGATGTTCATTGGTCCGCTGAATCATCCAGTGCGCTCCGGCATCTGCCCCCAGGAAAAAAAAGTTGCGGGTCACATGACAATGGCTCATTTGCATCCCTTGTGTTCCTAGAAATTGCGTCTTGTTATGCAGAGTGCGGGGCCTCAGTGATCCACTGCCAAGAAATGGCCAATTGGAGCGCTGGAAGACAAAGGGGATAAAACCACCTGGAACTGAACATCCATCTGCCTGGAAATAATGCGCGTTCAGGATCACCTGGCCCGATGAATCACATTTCTTTACAGATCAACTTCACGTCTGAAAGCATTCGTCAACAAAGGCTCCTTTTTTTCCTCGAAATACAAACAAAGAAGTTCGTGAAGCGAATTTGTTGGTTGGTGAGTTTTTGTTTCGCAAGCACGCACTTTGTTGACATTTTCGTCATCTGCTCTCCACGTTTGCGCAGTTTTTGTTCGAGTTTTACAAGTGCTTTGAGTTCGTTGCCTGGAACTTCAAGAAATTTGTCATTTTCTACCAATCTGTGGAAAACACGGAGAGAAAGTGGCATCAATTAGTTTTCAGGAAACGCCACAGGAAAGTGAACAATACCCGGCCCACATAATCTACTTTTCAGTGCATTAATTCTCGTGAACGGCCATCAAAAGCACCTTATGGAAATCACGCAGCCTGATTCCTCAAAATAAAGCGCTTCTGGGATGACATATGCGTTGTCATTTTGTTGTGTTTCTCTCACACATTGTTCCTGCCCCCTTCCATTAGTATTCAAGTGTCATTCACCAGCATTTGTTCCTGTGTCCTTCTTTGTCACTCCTCAGTACAAAAGCTTCAGTACTTGACACGTCAATTATAGAAAGTGACGCTTTCTTCCTTTTCAACTAACAACTGCTCGTACATCTACCACAGGTAATGCTGATATGACTTTCTTAAAGAAAGTCGCTGGGGTGTGACAGGGTGCACGCGTGCCTCTATTGCTGGGTACTTTTTGTGTGGACAGGCATGGGTGGAGAGAGATAATGGGGGCAAAACAGTGTCTGACAGGCAGCTGAGCGGGGCAGCCGATTACATAGTGATACAGCAGCCCAACTCGGCTGGAGACGCTGATGCCAGAAGCGTGTGCTGCATTTCCTCCGCGCATTTCAATGCAGAGTGCGTCACACTGAGTACACAAACGCTTATGAATCATATCTGACGTGTCACGTGAAAACCCGGGGTCTCTGCCACATCTGTCGCTTGTAAAACACCTGAAAGAGTTCCCAGTCAAATTTATTACTTCGATTCATATTGGTTTCTAAAATTACCACTGTGCGGTCTGTGAGCATAAAATACAACTTTTTTCTGCGCAAAGAACGCCATAAATATCGGTACAGAAAGAACACTTTTGTTATGGTTTCTTCTTGCACACTGCAAACTCCTTTGGCTCGGCTTTACAGTGGATGATGCAACCTCCTGTGGTCTCAACTAAAGTACTGATTGAGTGCTCCCAAATTGGAAACCACCGAAGTTTACCCAATGGGCTTTGAAGAGGTTTTCGTTCAGTTTCCCACTGCGAGCTGAACGCAGCCCCAGTGAGGAGTGTTTTCCTTGGCTCATCTGCAGCAACTGGATGTCGTAAGGACCTCCAGGTTCCCCCTCCACCGCAGCCCCACCGATGCGCTGGACGCGTCGCGAACTGACACCCGCAAAGCAAACACCTTTTCACTGATATTCCCAATCAAAATAGATGTCAGGACATTTTAACACACATTTCTATGACCACGAAAAGCGATGCAGAGGTCGCCGTATTATGCTCAAGGGTCAGGCAAAGGTAAGACGATGGCTTTGACGGAAACCCTTGAGAATTTGTACAAATATTTCTCCTAAAAAGTGCTATCTAATTGCATTGCGTCGCCCTCAACAGGTGGTATAGAATGGCCAAGGCGCTGTGTATTTAGACGATGCAGCCACTCGTTAACTGAGCACTGCCAACGTAAATTCATTCAGACACAGGGTTGAAATGTGCAGATGATATCAAGATCAGTTTGTTGCACCATCAACCTGGTGTCGTGCGGTCTCAATCCAGGACCGAACAAAAACAAACTGAGAAAGCAGCACAAGTCACGCAATTTTCCAATCCTGACGCACACCAAATTACGAAGCGATTATTTTTTCAAGGGCACGGCACTCTTCGTCAAATGTTCGCGAAATTTTCCATTCCTGGACAGCAGGAGCAGCAAAAAGACCTCAAACCACCTCAAAGCGTTGGATGTGGTTGCGTGCGGGTCGCAGTGCACATGCGCTGCGCACGCAGCAGCGCAGCATTGTTATTTCTGGGCAGCGCGTCTCTTTCTCGGCACCTGGACCGAGCGAGATGCTGCACGACGCGCACTCAGCCGAGACTCTCCGACCTCAAACACCGCGTCACCAGAAGCCTTCACATAGCATCCTGAATCATCAATTTTGAGGCAAGATGAGGTGACAAAGCGTCACGTCCTCCCAGTCCACATGTTCTCTTCATACTCAGTCTTCTTCACGCCAATCCAGATGGTGACACCCAAGAAACGAAAAGGTGTGTTCTTGTCAACTGCTTTTGTGAACTTGTGTGAAAATGTCCCAGTTTAAGACGCAACTAAATCTGTGGATAACCGCAAGCCAGATACTTCAGTCCTTCCCATCTCCTGGACACTGGACACTCATCAGCCCCTTCTGCTTTCCATCCACCCTGTTTGCTCTGCTGTTATCCACAGCTTAATCAGGTAAGGTGATCAACACAGAAAACATTGCACAAGGATTTCTCTCATTTACTGGCGACACGGCGATTTTTCTCACACGGAGAGGCGCCCCAGGAGATTCAGTCCCCAACTTGAAAGCATTTCAACTGAGGCAATCTAATACCACAAGAGCTCTTTAGCAAGAATCTAGCATGTCTTTTGGCTTCATATCTCGTGTTTACAAGTGGAATTTCTAGGGGGAAGCATCCTGGATTACTCTGAGGTTTTGTATTATTGTTAGACGGACATTTGATAGGCTTTGGACTTACGCTTCGTTTCTAATCCGAGTCAAAGCGACTTTACTTGTTTGCAAACATCGCTTTGAACTCGGACAGTGGTCACGTACGGTACACAATCCTTCAATCTCCCGAGCAAAAAATTTTGCCATGTGTCACAATGATGATCTTGCTCAGTTTCAGGCCCGAATTATGAACCTGCCAAAACTCAAGCGTGCACGCATCATGCAAGGTAAACGCAGCAATGGGAAGTATGCTGGTCAATCTCAATGTGGCGTGAAGAAAATATTGGGAGAAACCATTGAGAAATTCTGGATCCTCTGTTAATGGCGTTGTCCGTGCAGGACGTCCGGATGAGACGGTCGTGTCACATTCTTCACACGAAATCCACACAACTCGCCACCCCCTTCTTTCATAATTCCTCAAAACACATGAAATGACCCCCGGGTCAGTTGGCACTTTTCTTCAGCGCTCGCGACCTGTTTGATACGCGATTCGCCCTGCAATCAAAACTGCAGATACGCTGACCAGTCACCGACGGCTGTGAAATACATTGGACATTCCCTCTGATCAAAACCCAATCAATCACTCAACAAACAGCGCCTATAAAAAGCTTAGATTTCCAATATTAAAACACAGGTATTGAGGACGCGGGGACTGGGTTGATTGGAACGGATGATAGATTGCCTGCAAGTATTCGAGGCAGGGCCACAACATTGATATTTGAGTGGTGAGAATGTGATCTCGATTATCTGCAGCACCAGGTGAGCTGACCTCCTGAACCGTCCTGCAAAATCACACACGTTCGCACACCTATTGCACAAGCGCACGGGTCACTGGTCAAACATATATTTCACACGAGCACGGGAAAGTGGATTCTCTAATCACTGATTATTTGACATTCTGGGAATAAAACTCTAATGCTATCGATGACCTCCAATCACAGGCCGCCATTTCTCCACTTTTCCTCTTCTCTGAAGCCAAGTTTTCATCAATGCTCGGGTCTGCTTCGGTTCACTGGTCAAACCAATTGCTGACAGTATTGAAATAGTTGGGGCTGATAATTTTCTTTCCTCTTTTGGAGCTGAGACTGGGGTTGCGACTCGACTTTGGCTCAGACTCGAACAAAGACAGAAGATGGTAATGACGTGCACTAATCCACCGTGAAAGGATTAGAAACTCTCCAGTTTCTGATACCAGAAACAGAGTAATGAATAGAACTCGGGCAGGGCAGGGCAAACTTCCTGCTTTTCCTCCTCCGTGTCACGTTTGGCCAAGGTTCATTGGGTCGCTGTGCAATTACTCGTTCATTTGCTTTTACAAACCGATGCTATCAGTATGTAAATTGAAGCTCTGTGTATCCATTCTCTCGTGGCCCAATGTACTCACAGCACCGTGCGGAGGCATGGCGACCAGACGGTTCAATGCTCTTATCAGAGGTGGCCATCTTCCACAATGCATCAGCAGATGCCTCACAGAATCATTATCAGCTTCTTACACATTCCTAATTTGCTGCCTCCTGAAAATAATTAATTTGCCAGACAATGGCTCAATCTTCTGCCACTCGAGTGAAGGTGGGTCAGTTTGTGCAAACAGAGGTTGCTTCCTCCTGGTAACATTCTGAGACAGACAAAAGACACAGTAGCCCAGAAAAGTAGCAAAAATCACCCCAATTTGATGAGTGACCCGTCAGTAGAAAAGACACTCAACCAATGCCTGCGACATCGAGGAAGATTTGTCCCGTTTTCCACGACCAAACCGTCAGACTCTCGCAATCGTATCGAATGACCTACGAGGTTTGATTAAATTTACGTGGAGCCTGAGTGCCGGCCACAAGTGGCCACTCTGCCAGTCTGGACGCTTGACACTTGGTTTATGCATATAAATCTGCCTCTGATCAGTTATGCAATGTTACTGGCGGGGAATATTGGGTTTATCGCTGCAGTACCTGCCTCTCCAAAGGGTTGCGCCTCAGTCTCACAAATATGAGATAATCGCTGGACGCCTGAGCTGTTGCACACTCAACTGTAACTCCCAGAATAATATACAGAAGTGGCACCTTACATTTGATCACCAACAATCAAGAGTATAAAATTTACACATTCTCAAACGCTTGTCAAGATCATTGTTGGACGCAGATCTCTGCTCGATGTAATTCCTCTGTCCGATCTGACACCTGAAACTTTGCTTGTTTTCGCAGCTTCCCAAAGGGAACTGCGCGGCGTGGGTCGCGGTGAGCAGGATCCGTGAGAAACGTCTCACTCAACACAGGTCAAGCGATGTCTCTTTTTCAGCAGAGTCTGCGGCAGACGACAGAGTGTCAGTTTGGTGGACTGGGATCCTCACGCTGTCTACTCTTTGCTTCACTCTTCGCTTCTCTTGTGTGTTGCGTAAACCATTCTGACCACATGAAACTGTCTTGTCAGTTTCCACTACCAGAAGCTGTCTGCGGTCAAGACGGGTTTCCTGACACTGTCAGCACGAGGCGAAAGGTGTGAAATATTTCACTCGCGGAGCGCACAGACCCCGGGTCTGCGAGGCCTGCATCTCGAGCGGTGGAGCCACTGCCCGGCAGCTGCGGGTCCGGAAGACGAGATAGCGATCTCGCGAGCCTTCCTCCTGCGCAGTGTCTCTCTCACACCTCGCACGTACGTGTGACATCCTGTCAGGCGCGCCCACCCCGCGCTGATCAATGGGGCCACGTGTGGGTCCCGCCGAGAGATGGACACCTCCTGCCGGGGTGGATCCCTTCCTGCAGGGGAGGGTCAGACAGCGCGGGCGGGACGGATCTCACCCTGCAGGGGTCAGACACCACGCAGACGCTGACCACGCAGTGACAGGACGTGGCGCACGATTTCCGCAATTTAGCCCGTCTTGGGCGCGTGCGTAACGTATCTGTCCAACACGAGATTCTATTTTCACTGACACCGCACGCCAGTTCGCATCTCGTGAGATTCTGAAGAGACAGGACTGAAGCTGAACAAGATGACACAAACGCAACGATCCTGATTCTGTCCGCGTGGATCGACGGAAATACGACCTGAAACATGTCAGGGCTCACATCGGAATTTTGAGGTGGACATACTGGACCACAACATTCACACCGGGATCTGTCTGCCTTGCCTTTCCGTCCGCGAGTTTCCTTTCTTTTGTCACCTGCTCCATTATTTGCGCGTTGCAGCGCAATTTATTTAATCGTTGTATTTCTTTCAAAATTTATCAAAATGCACTTTTTGCAAACGTGGACAGAAGTTTTTGTTCGCTTCCGCTCAGTTTCGTCTTTCATTTCAGCTTCCATTGACCGCCGATTTCATACGTGAATGGGCCAACAGTCCGGATTTCACTTGTTGCCTTGCAAAAATCCCACTCCAAGCCTAATGCAATGAAAAATCACATGCTTTTTGTCACTGAATAATAAAGAAAATGCTTTTCTACATAAATCACTCGCTGTAACGTCCGATAAACTTTTGTCATTTCTTAAAGAGCGAAAATATTAATGGTGATATCGCAAGATAAATTCACTGCTCGTTGCTTGTGCTTCACTTCAACCCATGTTGAGAAATTTAATCGCATTAACGCGAACAATCCGACACGTTTTGCATAACTCTGAACTAATCTGCATGAACTATGTCTTTGAGTGAGTGGGTGAGTACTCACACACCATCCAACCTTTGCTCGATGTGAAAAACTTCACAAAACCTCACAAGATTCTTGTGCAATTATCCAAATTGAACACATTTACATTGTGGCCTTTCTCTCTTCTGATTCTGCGCCCCTAATCAGAGATTGGAATCTTTCTCACAGTACTTTTTATCGCGGGTCGTGGTCAGGGGGGTCGCAGTGCCAGGGAGGCCGTCCGACTGCATTTCACACTGGATGCTGCACACATCGATCACAATGTTCCGTGGTGAGAATGGTTCACTTCGTCTGGTGAGCAGCCACCGCACAACAAAACTTAACGAGCGAAAATGAGTCCAATTTGAGAATCTTACGAAATTTACAGCCAGGCACTGCCTGGGGAGGAGCATTTTACAACTTCCAATTGGGAGACGAGAAACAAAAGGAGCTTGAATAAAATTAGCTTGTTCAACAAGTATTGCGAAACTTTGCTGTCATTATGAGCCGGGGGACATGAACCTTTTTACAACGTCGAGACTTGAAAGGAAAGGGCCATTTCCTTCTGCTGTTCAGACTCATATGTTGTCTGATCCCCGCACTAAAATGCAGATGATCGGGCCCGGGGCTGCTTGCCTGGGTGTTCCTCCATTCAGGAAATCACTGCGACAATTTTGCTACATTTCTTATTGACACAATTGCCCTGTTGTAATTCCGGGAGCAATACAACTTGGCGAGGCAATTTGTATGTCAATACCTCAACCGTGTGTGTGGTTTCGCTGTGCGGGATCGGATGAAGGGAACCTGCGAGGTGCGGCCACGTGATTTGGGGATCGTAAAATATTCATCCTGTTGTTACCCCGGGATCAGTCTGGGTCTTCAGACTCCCATTCCATGAACCAATCAAGCTGTAAAATGCAGAGATTAAACTGATCAAAGATGTTCACATGGAATTGTGTTGAAATCAGATACATGAGCGATCTTAAGTTGGAGTTCGACCGGTCGCCCCCTTTCCGGTCACGAACTCCCAAGTGAACAGAAGAGAAGCTGGGAAATGGATGAACCTTTTGTGACCATGGCAGCTTCCGTCGTGAAACACACTGGAGGTCGCACTGCAGGCAGGTGGAGCGCATGGAAGTGAAGGTGACTCGTATCAACAGCCACTGCTTTCAGAAAATGGTTCAAGCAAGCACGCCGTTGAATTGCAACATTTCGCTCATATCCACGTGGATGGATTCCCCCCCCCCCACCGCACCACATACACCCAACGTGTCTGGGTTACACTTCCCCTGCGGGTGTCGACGACAGTGGTCGGAGACGGCCGCAAACTGCCCGTAATGAGCACCTGATTAGTGTCCGCGACTTGACCACCAACGTGAAGGGACAAGACTCCCAGGACGACAGAGATGTCAGCAGATCGACATTCACGTCGCTTCTCACAATACCTTTACAACCGTTCAATAAATGTTCGACTTTCACTGATCCCCATAAAGCTTGATTACCCAGACAAAGTGCTGTGGACGACCAACAGCGCAGATTTTATGGCCGCTCGCATTATTCGGGGCACACAAGGTGAGGTCGTTTGACCAGTGAAGGGATCAGCTCTGCGAATAGCAACTTGTAAAACGTGAATGTAAAACGGCGTGAAGACTAACTGCCCATTACAAGTCGTGAACCCCGGTGAACTCAGTTGCGTGGACACGTCGCCGGAGGAATGTGCATTTTTGCTGCTCAATTATGGCTTCCAAACCCGAATGAACACGTCCGTAGGGAAAATGACCCTGGACGTCCACCCGGCTGAAATATTGCCCGTACTGACCATATCTGCGCAAATGGCTTGACCACCTCAAATGTTAATAGGTGATCGGGTTGCAGTCTCAGGTTCCCAACGCCTGTGTCCAGTTTTAGACAGGCAGAAAGCCAGAAAATAGAAAACTATTAAAGGGGCAGCAAATCAAAGCAGTTGACCACACGGCTGTTGGAATGTTCCCAAGTTGACAAGTCTCAGTACTGTGCAGTAGCAATCACTGACCATCAGGCGAGTATGTGGACTTGTAAGTACCATTGTGCCACATTAAATCATCGCTTATCGGGACAGAGGCTGATCCCGACCTACGGCGCGCAGGGTCCCGGCCGCACTTAAACACGACTGTGCTTATTAAACGGCTGTAAATTAGCGAGATCAAGTCCAGATCAAATCGGAAGCCGAGAGAGCCACTCGTGTCGTGTGAGGGCAGTGCAACCTCGTCCCGCAACTACGAACGTGTCTGCGTCCTGACGGGGGTGGTAAAACCTCAAGGAAACCAGACAATCGGCTGCTTCTTCCTCCTCCAGCTGATTCTGTCGTTCAATGAAAGTTCGTGCAAGGTGTGTGTGTGTGTATGTGTGCGCGCGTCCTTCGTGTACGAGTACGTGCGAGAAAACGCGTGAGTTCACGTGCATTGTGTGTGCGCGGTTGTGTGTGTGTGTGTGTGTGTGTGTGTGTGTGTGTGTGTCTCGTAGTGAGGGAGTGTTTTCCGAAACGTCTGGGTTGAGACGATGCTGGCCTCCGCTCGTGCGACTGACGAGGTTCGTGTCGGGGTTGATTCGGTGCAGATCAAATGGGATCATAAATCTGTCATTTTACTTGGTCAAGTGGCAAAGCGCTGTCCTGGCATTGCTCCACACTGACCAGTCAGTGACCAGCCACTCACTCACTCACAACTCGCACAACCAACTCGCTGTGTTGAACATATTTCACGACGCTTTCATTTGGAGCCGTCTGATGTGCGCTGCGAGAAAGAATGCACAGAGCAAACAGATCGAAACATTCCTGTGATCCTATTAGTAGCAAATCATTTGTGTCAAGTATTTATGTTGACCACCCAGTGTTTAATTACACTTAAACGCCTTCAAAGGTCCCACGGGGAGATAGAATTTTCTGAACTTCAATGCGAGAAATGCTGAAATTTATTAATTTCTACACCACCAACAATTAGCTTGGGAACGAAGCTATGCACGGTCAAGTGCATGTGAATAAGTCCTTAAAGGTAATTTCGGGAAGAGAACTTTCGTTGAACCAAAAATGTGTCTGTAATATAAAAAGCAAACACAGCTCGTCAGGTATTCACGAACCCCCTATAATTTGGAGATCCAAAGAGCTATAATTTGAGGAAGACCTTTGCATGAACTTTGGTCGGCTACAATATAAAATACATGAGTCGCTCTGCATTAAGATTTAACTTTGAGATTAGGATCAGCGTCTGTCCGTCCGTCCGTCCAGCGATGCAAAAGTGATGTCCGAATCAAAGCAGCAACACGTTGCCACATGTGTCCCACGCGCTAATCTTGTTTTCATATCTGTACTCGGGGGCGGGCTGCAGCCGCGCGGTAAAACAAAGGCTTATGCATGAGCGCCAGGTGAGCACCGAGTCGCTCCTCCTGCGCCCACCGCCCGTCCGTCCATCCCGCGGGCGAGAGAACGTCCACCTGATGAAGATGCAACATCCACGCGCGCGCGACATTTGTCCCCGATCCGGGGTCACAGAAAAAGCTGCCCGGTGCACGGGTGTTTCCCTCACTCCTTCATTCAGAAACAGCTGTGAATGCACCGGAGGTGTTCATGCCCAAACCTCAAGTCATTAGGTTCCAAGAAAGGAACAAACAAGAATACTTAGCAGTGTAGACAAACACCGAATACTACCTGAACGTCAACAATGAAGGAACAGCACGTGGCCCGTATGAAACGTGCAGATTTTGTGTCAAATTCTGAAAATGAAGGCGTGGAGGGGGGGCGTCCGCCCGCATCATTTGTTCGCCAAGCGAATTTCAGGACTGTCTCCACACACCGTCGTTCTGGACCTTCAGTCAAAATTCATGAGGCGACGAACTTTTTCTGGCTGGCCGTTCATTGACTTCATGTTTTCTTGCTTGAACACGAGATCTGGTCATCAGAATGCGCTTTCAGTGGACAACAGAAGAAAATTCACTCATTGAAAGCAACAAAAAATTCTTCAAGCTCAAGAAAGTGGTGAATTTGCGAACTTCAGACTTAGTGAACCATCGGAGAAAACGAGAGGTCATTTGGTAAGTTAGAATAAGCTTCAAGTTACCGTGAGTAAAGTCCAGACAAGTCGGCTCATTGTCACACAGTGACATTTTTCTCCCCACAATGGCTGCTCTATGTGTCCACACAAGGTCCTGTAACCTTTGCTTGTCAGAAATTCTGTCCAGGGTCTTTGCAATCAAAAGGTAGCAAATTACAACCACAGTATCCAAGTTCCCGTCAGCCAGCCATGCGTAACACTGGTCATCTTTTGTCCATAATTCCTGAACAAATGTCAAGGGAATTATCATAAATCATCGGCTCTGTTTATGCTGGACTGACACTAATATAAGGCTGCGGTCAAGGCAAATGATCACTTCCCTAGCAATATTTCATAACAGATATGACAGGGCAACTAAATACTGCAGTGGTGTGGTCTCAGGCTTGAGAAAGTGACACATTACTGTAATTACTGACCACAAGAATGAGAACACTTCAAAGGTTCTGCTCCCACCGAAGAAAAAAGTCGGAGCAAAATTACTCTTTCATAGCTGCAGGCGTGTCTTTTTTCCCGACGCATGGTTGTGGAAAGATCCATTCACCGGTCGCTCTGGTCATGGGAACAACACAGACTTCGGACATCGGGGTGAAGATACCATCGGTCTGTGGACATCGAAGCGAAGATATGATCAAAGGGAGTAACAACTTGAGAAAATTTAAGGCTTTATAGCAGGACAACTAATAATGCCCCCCAAAAATATCTGTGAGAAGAAATTCTCAAGATCAGCGAACAGCTAAATTCGACCCTGTGGCAACAACAATCACACGACCGCAGAGACATGTGCAGTGCAAGTCAACGTCTGGTCACTGAAGCTTTTTTCAGACCCCCACAAACCCACAAATTATCAACCTCTGCATTGGCGCAAGATGTTCCGACGATCACGAAGGAATGCACGTGGAGTCGGTGGTAACAGGCACCTCATCCTGTCCGGTTTAGCGCACCGCGTGCGCCGTGGCGACTTCAATGTCAACATCGCCGGACCATTCTGTGATTAGACATCAAGATGGCGAGCTGCTAACAAAAGCAACTCAGCCATTCCACCCACTGCAACCTTGAATTTTCAATTACCAGCCTTGTTGAGTAACATTTGCGTGCATGTTTTGCATACCTAACTCAGGAGGGAGGGCCTCCGTAATGAATATTTGGGTCGCACTGGACGTCGGACGAAGATGGTTCGTCAACATGTGGACAATGGTCAGTGGCATCAAGGACAAATTGCGCCTCTGGAGCCCAGTCATCTTGGATAATGCTATCTCTGTCTCGGAGCCATTAAAACCCCACTTGTCACCGTCAGCAAGCTGCTGTGTCTGCGTCACAACCAGCCATTACAGTCGTGCTCGGGTCGGGAGAACCAAGTCCTCAGTCTGGTTCGTCGCTCCCAACACAATCAAAGGGTTTCACTTCTCAAACTTTCTCACTCGATCTTTGGGGTACCAGCATTGCAACAGATCAGGCAATTCCAAACACATTTCCAAAAGTTATGGTGAGAACGAAGGGATCTTGCATTGTGTCTGTCCGTTTCCCACTCAGCCCTCTGACCTGTCTGCGTCCAACAGCTGAAATCTATTGGTCCGTCTCTCACACAACGTGTACACAGACCAGACACTGTACTCGGCAGGATAAGAGATAACCCACTGGGGGACAGTCCCCGCAGCTCCTTATCTGTCTCAAGTCGTGTTAAAGTTAGCCATTTCTTTATAATTGATACTTCGAGGCCTTTGTTGGTACCTGCGTCCAACATAAAGGGTCAGTATAATCGGACACAGGCAATGTTATGGTGCAGGCCTCCGGGACATGATCTACGATACGAAATGATAAGAGGGTTAAAAAAGAAATTATATCAATGATCGAAATGGTATCTCGGGTAAAGGGCCCCATTCCTCATGTCCATCTCACCCGAGATCAACAGCAGCAGGATGTTCGCCCTCGACAGCCACCTTTAGTCCGCGCAAATTTATTGGGTCTGAAGGAATGAACATAAACCAGCCCGAGTGACCAGATCACGAGACAGCGGCACGACGTCACTGACCATATCTGATCTTCACGCCTCCGGACCCTCACTCCACCTCCACACGGCTCCCCACTCAAACTGTTGACTTGCAAAACCAGCCTCAAAAGCGCAGGTCAAGGACAGGCAGACGTCCACCGCCCGATAAGGCAGCGACGACGTCGCGCCTCGATCTCTCAAGTTTCAATACTGCGACAGTTTTTGTAAGCTCACAGACGCACAAGACAAAGGACAGACAATTTATGCGAAGCCACATTGACGGGACACCGGTGCCTTCACTCGCATTCCTTCGCTGCCCAACGCCAAATTGGGGACAGCGAACACCGTACCCGAGGGATCAAAATGGCCATCGATGGACATTAGAACCAAGTCGCACCAAGCTCCAGCGTGCGAGAACCACACATTTGCCTCGCAGTGCAGAATAAAGTGAAAAGGGATCAATTTACTGGTCAGCGACGGAGGGACAGTGGCGGCGGGGTGAAGACTTGCACCTCCGGCTACTGCGTAACACTGTCCACACCAGGTCGTCAGGGACCGTAACCTTCCACTGGACATCAAAGGAACGCAGTGCGACCGCAGCTACTCACATAATGAAACGTCCATCAGTGGAACAACAGAGAGGTTAATGCAGAAAGGGTTTTAGCTGGGACACTATCCCTTCAGCCAGGGGCAAAGGTCGTCACAGGTCCTCAGGGGTCAAGATAGCCTCGCAGCTAACCTGGGCAATAAACAAAACCCCCACTCTGGGCTTCTTGACCATTTTCCCCATTTCAAGACCCCGAACCTGTGCAACTAATCTCGACACACTTTGTGAGGACATTCGTGTTTCTGTCTGTGTGAGCTTTTCAAGGCGCACCTTGTGAAGTTCCCATCTCAACATTGTGAGTATATTTGCTCACTTTGTGAAGAGCCAAAGCGCAGACATCCTGTAAACACCGTTTCTCCGGGGATCATCTCTATTTCCGTCGTCCGACGTCAACTAATGATGAGCAGTCTGAATCCCCTGCCACGCAGCGAGCAACTGTTGCATCCTGTCCGTGTAAATTACCTCAATTCAGCACTAATTGCGAAAACGTTTATCCGTACCACGTAAATCTCAGTCTTCACCCGTGAGTGGTGGATCAACAGGCGCGGATCCAGCAACAACAAACATTTTTTCAAAGATTTTGGGTGACTGTTTGTCCTCTATTTTGACATCAGTGTACAATGAGAGCATTGAGTAAAGATTGTGCAAACTTTTCTTGTGTCACAACTTGAGTCAACTCAATTCCAGTGGGATCCGCCACTGATCGCGGGACCCACCAATCAGAAACACAAACACACTGCAGTCGTGAGCACCTTGACACCATAATGAAGCTAATGACGACTCGCACCAACTTTCGCCCCTTCCTCTGTGGTCGCCGGGCCCTTTGATTCTCAGTCTCAGAACCGGAATCGAATCCCTCAACATGTGGGACTCGAACTGTGCGGCTGACAACTGATGATTTCAATAACAGCTCTAATGTCATTGTCGGACCCGTAACGACCGTTCTCGCCGCCGCATCCTGTGGAAATTCCTCCAGAGACAAGATCTAACGTCGGACGGGAAAGACTCAGGGGCGCTCTCACAGAGCTCTCACACAATGCATAGTCCTCTCACAACAACTGAAATCCCCTGAAATTTTCAGCGAAATGTTACCGACAGACGCTGTGTTGGAAATTACAAAGAAAAGAATGAGAGATTCACAGCACTGTGCGTGTGATGGCATGACAACAGAAGCCCCAATCTTCTTCATTAAAATCCTTTGGTGAATCATCCGGGATTGTGTAATATCCAATTACCTGAGAAGTTATCGTCTTTTGTTACACAAACTTCACCAGGGGTCTCATCAATGGGGACCTGACGGTACAATTACGACGAGTGATTTCAATGCTGTTGCAGCATCTCTGGGACAATTCACGTCGTCTCGTCCCCAACTGCACACGCCGGGCTTCAAGCCCATTACCATTCTTGGAGAATGTTGAACAATTACTTCAGCAACATACTTGAAATATTTGCCATTTCACACGACAGTGTACAGCTGTTCTGCCAAGCTGGCTTCTCAGACTGGACTCACGCCACGAGTTCAGACGAACAACGACGTCTCAATAGAGGACATTCTTGGTCAGATGATCGTCAATGAAGTGAAAGGTCACAGAATCCAACTTTGTAGCACCGTCACTTCAATGTTCTTCAGAATTTTTGGACGAGGTCAGTAACGAAGACAGGCCCTCCAACCATGTAGGGTCAAGCCGAAAAGGGACTCACGAGAAAAGGGAGGTGAAGCGGACAGACGACGGACTCGGGCAGCCGTCAGTGACCATATGCTCCTCCAAAGTGCGCCGCCGTGTCATTCGGCTCGCAGCGGATCACAAACCAACAGCCATGAAACAAGATTTGCTCCAGGGAGGGACCGACCTGTGTCCCAGTCGCAGAAGCAAAGACGACTCTTTATCTCCCGAGGACACGTCAGCCCAGGCCCACTTTTTTCTTTGCCAGCGCCAGCAGACACTTCACTGATGAGGTTGATTTTTTTTCTCAGGATCTGGTGCCTGTCAAAGGTCCTGACCCCAGGCGTGATGAACAAGACACATGGAAAGCGATATCTCAACCGATTCCAAATCCACAAATCACGCGCAATGCTGAGCGCAGGCATCGAGGACAATGAGACGTCACTATCAGTTGTTCTGGGGGTTGGACCGGGACACATCGAGCGATTCTGCTGCCGTAAAGCCGGAGTTGCTGTCAAACGGGGCGGGTCCAGCTGTTCCTTATCTGTGACCCTTGGAAAAACTCATCTCGACCCTCAATGGACATCAGATCTTGAATATCATCGGTCTATCCATCATGATATTTTTTTCCAAAAATGGCCGTGTCTGACGTCCCCACATGCAGAGCAGCTGCAGAGTTATGCGCGAACGACTCTGGACCAGTTGAGCCAAGAGGCAGACAGCAACAAGAAACGATTCCCACACTAAGATCTCACGATGCATTTGAACAAAAAAGATTTTTGTTGTTTGCTGCTGTGACCTGAGATCGCAGATAGCGCAATTTACAGACTTTCTCTGGAATTCTGCTCCAAAGGAAACAGGTTTCTGCATAGATATACGAGTTTTCGAGCAGATCTATGGATCTCTCGTATCTTTCGTGTCAACATCGAAGGCTATCTGAGCCAGCCATTTCAGGATGCTTCAGTTTTCCCACCCAGTTCAGAATGGTTTATCTCAAAAGCTCGAGCAATAAACGCAGATCCCATCAATCTTGGATGTAGAAACCATTTCATTTCTGGTGAGCACATTCGTGACAGAACCAAGACGAGAGACGACCAAACCGACCGCCTTTCATGTCGGCGAATACTTTTCGCTATTGCTTGTCATACAAATCAGCTTTTCTACCTCTTTGGCTGCGCAGAGAAAAGAAATGTGTTGAAATTAATATCGCTCACTTTGTGTTTTTAGAAATCCTGTTTGCAACTCCTTGCCAAATCCGCCACCTACAAGCAATACAGCTCAAGACTTAACACTACTTAGCACTCCGCGGTGACTTCAATGCAACGCTGCAATGAAAATTGCGGGTGTTAAAATGGTTTTGTCGCCCACACTCTTTCGCGGTGACAATGACAAGAACACAGAAACCAAAGCGGAGGCGCAATGAGTCGGAGATACCGGGCGAGCCACACCTATTTACCCGGCCTGACTCCCACAATCACTTGTGTAAGTTAACACATAGCTGTGCAAATGCTGCTCTAAATGGACCCGGGGACGAGGGTGAAGAGTTCACACTTTGATCCTGATACTTAAACTGCATAAAGCGCTCACACATTTGGTAAAATGCTGAAGGGTGTTTAACGATGAATTTGCATCATGCGGCAAGAGGTTTTCCACAAACAACTCGAGGGTTTTGGAGAGGGGAGCGTTGGGTGGACTGGTGTAATGGGTCCCCGGGGTGGGTCTCTGGAATTAGAGTCACTCGGCTGCGCCCGGCCAGGGATCAGAATTTTCCCACAGGCCCCGCTCTCCAGAGGCACAGTCATCAGGCGGATCCACACAACGCCCCTGGATTTCTTTTGAAAACAAGTTTTTTTTTTGGGTCCGCTTGAACACGAAGTGGGATCAATCCTGACAGGATATTTTTCACCAAGAACAGAGAGCTGAGGGAGTGGTGCCACCAAGATTCACAAGTCCTGGTCTCACCAGTGCTTGGCCGGGTCACCCAGTACCTGATCGACATGTACTTGTACTCAAAGTACTTCTCGAGTCTTCACGCCAGAGAAGCACCAGTCGTCCACCTGGACATCCGCCGACCTCTCACCGAGTCATTAAAAACATATTGCTCCATCACAGCTTTATGATCTGCACCCAAATACGGGTGTTTAACGTTCAGATATGAGGCCTGATAAAGGAATACTTTCATCTACATGTGTAGCTCGAGAAATTGATGGTCAGAGGGGAGGACAATAATTCGTCTGCATTCGTGTATGCTCCAGTGGACCAGAATAACCACCGCAATGACCAAATGGCCAGAGCCCCCGAACTTTCTCTTGCAGCAGATCAGCCAAGTCGCGATGTGTTTGAGGTCAAAAAGAGAAACATTTGAAAGGGCATGGCCTATGTATCAAGCATACGAGCAGGCAGGTTGGGACTGGGGTTGGAACTGGGTTCCTCTTGGTACATCGAGTGCATTCCCTGGAAGAGGGGACAGCGCAGTGCAAGAACGTTAACGAGTACCTTCGCCGAGGCCAATTACATTTCATTAGGGCCTTGTTCGACAGATCCATTACCCTCGTTCCACATCTTTGAGCCCAGTACTTTTCTTTTTCCAACCAGTATGTTGTCCGGAACCCTCACCCCCTCCTGCAATATCAGTCCAGAAAGAGGCTCGTGCATTGAGGCAGGTCTGCAGGCTGCAGGGTATGTGGAAAGCAGCTTCCTTCTTCTGTCAGCGTCTACATTTCGAGATGTCATCCAGACTTCCAAGACTCTCCTGGCAGAGTGAGGAACCCAGAAACATTGCGTGCTGGCATTTCTAGCATTTTACAAACGATGCGTGCGGAATATATATTTCTGTAATTCTTTGAGGACATTGGGGTTGGTTGGGATGGTCATTTCAGTCGGATGGTCATTTTCCTTATCTCTTGGACATGACATACCCCAAGTTGCTCGAATATGCTAATGGCAACACAGCAAGAAGGTGGTAATAGCGGAACGATATCGTGACATTAGCTACTGTCGCAACGTTTTCCCACAATTCTTACATTTTTTTGCCCGAAAACGAGGACTAGTTAGGAAAAAGATCAAAGAAGAACCGTATCTCGGCACTTATCACGCTGTTAGATGCACTTGTGCGCGGACTTTCTTCAAGACGATTCCTGCCTTTTGTGGAATTCTTCAGGCTTGTTGCTCAAACTCATTGGTGGAGAAATTGCAGAAAAATAGGCCACTAATCACCAAAAACTCGACCATTTTTTCTTGCTTTCGTATGACAGTCATTTCAACAACACTGACTCCTCTTGATCTGAGGATCTCCCCTTTGCACGAGAGATGTTCGCTTTCCCCCACAAATTTAGCAATTTAAACAAATATTCCGTGTTGTTTCTTGCCTTCCTTTCGCAGTCGTAGACTGCTGTGCCCTGTCTGAGACAGCCTTTCTCATGCAAGCAAGAAAAAGAATTCAACTGCGCAAAAACCTTCTCGTTTGCACTCAAATCCCCGGGTCAGGTTTGGAAATGTTCTTTTTTCACTTCTCGCAGGCAGTTTTGCATGTTTTTGTCGGAAAACACATATTCTTTGTGGACTCTTCCAGCGTGTCATGAAAGACGCAAAGGAAAAGTTCATAAATCTGTTTAGGTTTGTAAGAGACTGTGTAATTTTGCCCAATGTATCACAATACGACCGTCGTAGACCGCAAAAAGACTGAACAAATATTATAATTCACCTGTGAAGTGCAAGACGCAGAAAAAGTCGGATCCGCTCCACACCTTCACAAAGTATGCGACGAGACAGGAAACGGATCAATTTGGCTGCTCGTTTTCCCACGTTGATCGGAATTTTGCAGGACAAAAGAACCCACGTTCCACACTGAATCAGCCTTGATTCATTATTGACCCAGGAATCACAAACACGATTTCAATCTGTTTCTGCTCGACCAAAATGATGAACATTGGAACAACACTCGTTTTGTGTGACGAAACGGCCAGTCGGATCTTCCTGTCCCCCCCCGGGGGATTGTGTCCGAAGGACTGATGTCAGAGCAACCAATCTCAAAGAGTGAATCTTTTGTCTTGTTGCAGATTCACTGGCTAATTTCTTCTGAGTGAAAGCACCTGACTGACGAAACAACTTGGGTACGACGGCCAGTGTAAAAAAAAGTTCAACATGTGTAGAACAAGACCTGGAGGCTCAATTTGGGGGTAAAAATTCGGCATGTAATGCAGTGCCCCACATGCTATCAAGTGTGATAATCAAGGGGACATCTGCGGACCCTCGTCCCTCCATCTCCCCCTCTCCCCAGCATAATCTTATTCAACACCTCTGTGTGCGTGTAACCACGCCTTGCGGCGACGTTACCCTTCACTGTCTACTCTTCTGTACAAATCCCATTCTAATTCGGGACCAACCCCTCCATATTTTACCATTTGTTGGCCACATTTATTGTCTTTTGCACTGTTTTACTTGAGGTCAATTCAGTCATTTTGACATGTTTCGATATCTTCACTGGTAACCACCGAAACACGAGTCCTCCAAATGCAATGGCAAGTCACGAAAGAGAGAGAGAGAGAGAGAGAGAGAGAGAGAGAGAGAGAGAGAGAGAGAGAGAGAGAGAGTGTGTGTGTGTGTTGTGATTGCACTGAACATAGACAAGGGAGGACACAAAGGACAGCAGATCCCTGTCGCTGTGTGGACATATCCTTTGCCAAACTCACTGCCTGTGATTCTCAGATTTGGTCGCACACAAAAAGCATCTAAAGCCGATTGGTCCTCAAAACCCAACGGAACAACAACAAGGCTGTGCCTGGAAATCACGCAGGACCATGTAGTTGGCATTGCACCCCAAACATCACATGCACGGCGTGGACACAACCATTGTTGGAACTCCCTGCCCTGCAGACAGCATGGTGGGCCTGGCCTGCCAAACATGGTATTGGGGGGGGGGGGGCTGGCAGTGGCACAACTGCCAGACCCCTCATGGACACGTCAGGTCCTACCCTGGGACCCAACCTCAGGTCCTTCTGCAGGAGGTTCAGTAGTAGTGCCACTGCCAGACTCCTTCTGGTGTGGCACGTAGTGCACACGTGTTCTTTCTGACAGTGACCAAGCTCGACAAAGGCGATGCCTTGCTATGAACCGCGTGCTTGAAAAGCAATATTCTCAACGCAGTCTAATTGCACCACTGTCAACAACGAAGGATCACGACGTCCAGAGGTCACGAGCATCTCGGATGGTCATCCGTCAGCTTTCCTGGACTGGACACCAATCCTGTCCGAGTGACCCAGACCATTTCAACAAAAGGAACCTCGTTAATGGTCTCTCAGACAGAGGAATAAACCGCAATTAGAAAGCATTTAACTCAGGTCATGTCAAGATTTCCTTTCCGAACCACACTTGTTCATTGTGATAGAAAATAGATGTCGGAACCTGATTTTCTCTGGTTAATTATCTCAGGGTCTCAAGTAAAAGGCTACGCCTGCGCATGTTCTACCAATGGAAACCGGTGACAAGTATCAATTTTGCGATGAATCTCCAAGAGTTTACAACAATGTCCATCTCTCTGGACACGTTGGGCACAGGAAGGTGGCACTTTGTCAACCTGTCCGTCTGACCACGAGTGAAACAAAATCACAAGAAAAAGTTCGCTTTCGAGGCATTTTTCCTGAATGTTCGTGTCTTCTTGGGCAGCTTCGTGATCAGAATGCAAGAGAGATGTATATGGAGGTCATGTTCGGGCTGACACATGCCTTTCCTCAAAGAAATCCTTTAATAGAGTATTTCAAGTGGCAGAATCTTCAGAATCGAGAGGATCATGTGCATGACAAAAAATGTCAACTGGACACATGGAGTGCGCGTTCTGAATTCAATGCGAATGTCCAAAATGGGGTGAAAGGGACAGTTGAATCCCAGACCCACCCCCTTCACCCCCAGTCCGCGCAGACCGCATAGAAATCCTCAGACACCATTCATATGGACCAAGCATCAAGCTTTTTATTCGCAATCAGACAATATTTCATTGGGGACAGTTGACCCTAAGATCAGATTGACTGGAAAATTGGACATTTTTTCTTCTGGGTCATTAGAAAGTCGTTTATTCTGCGTTGGTTGATTGTTACTGTACAAATTGTGAGTGTCTAATTTGTGATCAGCCACTTCCTTTGCCATTGAATAGATCTGTCTGGACTGCGAATGTTGATGACAATAAACGACCTTTTTCTCTCTTCGTGTCACCAAAGAAACCCATTTCTATTTCCGATGCCTGACCCCTTCCTCCATTTCTCAACCGTCCTCGCATTCTACAGCCACCACTTTGGTATCCGGGCAGGACTATCCTTTCTCATGCAAAGAACCGATGTCTTCTCTGAAATGAGCTGAATGCGTTTGGAGAAACAAGCAAATGTTCGATGACGCAGACAGGGGTAACTTTTTCAGTTCAATGAATCTGGTGTGTGTGTGTGTGTGTGTGTGAAGTACAGCCAACGTAGACACCGAATGGGTCACCCAGAGTTCCATCCTTTCACACACATCCTTCCCAAACGCGTTCTCTCCACAAATTAGTCCATTCAAAGACCACGTATTATTACTCAAAGACATCCAAACGGGATGCGAACTCTTTATGACAATGTTTAATAGAAGCTTATGCAGATTTACAACAGTGCAGGGCCCGTGAGCGTCGCAGCGCTCTCGTGTAATTGTGGTTACGGTGTGTGTAATTTGCGGACAAAGCCTCGGGATGACCACGATTTACAATGTGCTGGCTAAGTGCTTAATGTTGGGCTCGGCACTTATTAGCCACAGATCAGTCTGGTCGGGACTTTATAATTATGAAGCGATATTTCTTTATCAAACCGCAAGTTGCAGCATCACAAGACAGCGACAGACACAAGGAAAATACTATCAGGACGAGCAATATGTAATGACGACAATTACCTCACGAGTACTTGTCAGATTTGGGTGTGACCAGGGTCTTTCTCATTTCGGGGACGAGACGGAGATGTGGGAACCAGACGAACCCGAGAAAAGCGTCGCTCAACAACAGACGAAGCAAAGGACGGAGGAGGAATGTGGACGAAGTAAACTTTGAAAGAATGTGAACATTTGTCGAACAGACAAAAATGAAGAGTTTGACCGGGACAATTTCTAACACGTTGAAGGGGTCATTTTGGGTCTCTTTGAAAAAGAGGATTCTCAACAGCTGACTTATTATAGCCTCCGCTTCTTTGCCCAGAGTGGTCATTATGAGAAGAGGACACTCCAAAGCGCCTCACACTGACCATTGAGCTGGTCAAGTCCCGAGCTCCATCAATAAATCATTAGAACCCGGCTATTTCTCAAGGGGATCTGTGCATCCTTGATTCGTATAATGATCAATGTCCATTCCGTGGGTGAAGACATTACTCAAAAAATGACAAAAAAGCGAGGGGTCTCTTTTTGGTCACTGATCATAAACGTGTCTGCCCACGTCTGAGCTTGACCGCTGAATAGCCAGTGGTCACGTCCGTCCGTCTGGTCAAGAGTTATAATGAGATCAAACTGACCAAGCGCGTTACTTCTATTCAGGGGAGAAAGTGAAAAGATTCGGGGTTAAAATTTGGTCCACGCCATTCACCGAGTCTGAATAGATCAAGGCGCGTATTGATATTAACAATAGTGAAGATTGGATTTAGATTTAGTGTCCTGAAGCTTGGACGCTGTGTGTGTGTACAAGGCATGCAGAAATTTTAATTTGTCGCCGCCGACAAAACGCTGTGTGGAAACTACGCGCCCAGCGAGAATGTGACCTGACAACAAGGCAAATTGATTTTAATAGATTTCAGCTCAAGCACGAGTATTTCCGGTCGGCGTGGACAGATTACACCCACCGGGTTCAGCATTTAGTCTCATCTTTTCCACTGAGAATCATTCTGACAAACATTCAGGAAGTGTCCTGCATTGAAGAGGTCAAGTTGCACTCGCACCCAACAAAGGGAGAAAAGATCTCTGAACTGGTGAGTCTCTCCAATCTGTTCACATTTCCACGAACCCATAATTCCGAGTGCTTATTTGCACCCTTTGATCAGTTCGGCCACCAAGGAGCGAGTGACCACATACACATGGGAAGCCGTGCTCCATCGCCCACATTCTGTCCTTCAAATCACCCAGAGATCAGAAGTCACCGTGTGATGAGGAGATCCCGGGGCCTCGAGATAACAGGTCGTAATGGAGTCGTCCTCTGACAGATGGCCAGTGCTGCTCACTCGCGATTATTCACAACCACATGACAAAGTACAAGGCGCAAAAGGCAACATAAATTAAGCAAACAGGACCCAGGTATCGATTTGTGCTTTTTCTCCCACGCACGCATCAAAACGATCTCGGTCAAGACAACCCGAAGTTGCACTGAAAGCAACTTCCCATGTTTTTGAAACCTTGTGTTGGTGATGCCATAAAGGGTGCGAGGGTGTCACATTCTTGGTTAACTTCTCAGATAAATTGGTCAATTTTCTTCCACAGAAAAATCATCCAGCAGCACTGAGATACTGTGTGGCTTTGCTCAACTCGCATTCTTCACTACAAAGAGATACATTCCTCAGACTCTTCTTTCTTCGCATCTTATCCACCCACTTCTGACGCAATTTTCACTTTTTGTGCGTCTTGGCTAAGAGCATGTAACGAGCACCCCCACGATGCGACATCATTCGTTGACCCGTCGCTGGACCGTCAATTGGGCGTGGAATGGGGGTCAGCTGTGGGGAACGGCGCGAGGGCGTTTCTCAGATACACGGGCAAAATGGGAGACACTGTCTTGTCATCTCCAATTACCACATTCCAGATAACAAACCAGAGAAAAAAAGGGTTTTGTGTCCACTACGGTCAGTGACTTGGTCAGCAAGAACTCGTATCACGGTGGACTCCACCGAAGGTATGTCCACGTACAAAGACTCATTGTTTACGCGAGGTGAGGATAATTTCATGTAAGTATAGTGTCCATTCACCTCCCTTTATGGGTCATCAGATAGACTCTCCATCGTGACGAATAGCCATAACTTTCTCACAACACATTAGAAAATCTAGAGATGGCCACATAAAGGAAGGCTTTGATCAGAACGATCCTGTTCTCGTGTAAGAATTCCCAACTCGGACTGTCATGCGACATTAACACGTGCCTTTTCTTTCCATTATGGTGACAATAAATCTTCTAATATTCAATAATTGCCTGGATGTTCACACGACAAGGCCAGGTCGGATCCTCGCACGAACACTTTCTGCGGACATTTCTGTCAGGTCACCAGAAACTGGCGATCTTCGCGCTCACCCTGCACCTTGTCCTTATCGACATGTGACCACAGACACGAACGAGGAAGAAAGAAGTTTTCACTTTGGTGTCCCTTGAAACCTTTGCCTGTTTGAGACAGAAATCTTTCCCTGCTCGAAAGAAAACATTCTAAAATTTTCAACGACAGCAGTGAATCTGGTACATTTTCCTAGAACAGCAAGCCAGTCGTGTTGCCTGAAAGCAGTTCTGTCTTCACACGAGACGTCTGGCTGAAATGGAATCGAGGCATTTCGGACATCAACAGCAGACAACAACAGACACCAGCAACAAAGCGGAGGTGACAGCTTGATGTGTCAACAGTAATAACCGCGCGCGGTGGGGGCGCCACTCCGCGCGGCAGGGGGCGACACTTGGCGCGACAGCGACGACGTCGTCTCCGCGCGAAGATGCGCGCGCGCGAGGCTCGGGTGTCGCGCCTCAAGGCGGATCCGCCGCGAAGCGCTTGACTCTGATTAGAGGTCGGCTTGTAATGAGAGTAACGCGACACCGATCCCGGACTGTCCGCCTCCGCACTCAGGATCAACACCCCTGACCCGGGCACCTACTCTCCAGCGGCACCCAAACTGACCTGCACCGCACCTCGGGGTCAATGATATTGTGTCTTCTGAAAATGCTGCTGACACTCTCGCACACAGAGCCATTTCATAAGCAACGAAATTCTTTCTGACAAACGCGCGCTTTTGATCTTGACAACAATGACCAGCTTTCGGGCCAGCGACCCCATCACAGATCACGAGAAGATGTCAAAGATCATGACACGCAGGGATGCCTCCTTTCATGACGCGGCCATCTGATTGTACAGGGCTGTACATCTATTTTCTCGCGTAGCACAAGCAGAAGGGGATGAAAAATATGCCCTTCGGACTCCTCAACAATGTTGAAAGGTGATAGGGTTGTACGGTTCAGACTGGACAGTTGAATTGTAAACTGCATACCAAGGCGCTGACCAGTCCGATTATGAATTTTTGGCTGCGCACATCAAAAGCGCATATTTCTCGTGAACCATGACAAAAAATTCTCGACCCCCATTTACACATCTGTGGCCAACATTCACACGTCAAATGGACGGTCAGTTCTCAAAACAACCACTGTCAGGAAAACGTGGCCCGAAGACAGTCCACGTGGACGAGAAAAAAATTCCTGGCTCGTTGTGAAGGGAATGAAGCAGAATGATCCCATAAGCCCGTGAACCCTTTTTTGCAGTGTTTTTCTGGTAATTTGTACGCGGCAATCAACAGGAGTACGCGAAAGACTGCGAAATGCACAACGCTCTGGAAATGCGTAACCAACCGAGTGAGTGAGTGCTCAGTTGCTCAAAGAGGCAAAGATCCATATCTCACAACTTCAAAGGCGGGGAACACCCGTGAGACAAAACACCTGAAGTGGAAACCTTGTATCATTTTCCCAGAGTCAGAAATTATATCCTAATATGCCATTTTTGCGGCTGGCTTCTTTCGCCTGGAGTCGCTTGTCAGCAAAAAGTCAAGTAGCCCCTCCACAATAGCGTAAAACACCCTCGTAAATACATGTGGTTTGGATCATGCCGTTTCAGGTATTGTACGGAGGCCATTTTACTCATTCAGAAACTGCCTCGTGATATGTGAACTCTCGGGCTCCACAAATCACATAATTTTGGAGTCTGGGTGGGCCCGGTGCACCGCCGAGCGTAGATCCTGCAGACGTGGACTTTCCGTGGGACCCGATCCCGCTGGCAGCCTGGCGCCTCGCGACAAAAAGTCACCTTGGAGCGGAAGGGCAGTCTGCAGCAGTGTTTTCCAACAAATGATCTGTGCAAAGAACCGTTTTCTCTGCCCAAAGTGCCGTAAAGTGCGCAGATCAGCACGAAGGCTTTTGTAGTCCAAGGAAAGTGGGAAATTTTGGCTGTATCACACCCACACAAAGCTGGTGTCAGAATCAGCTGACAGCACAAAAAGCAAAGACAGACGTGGGACGACTGGGAAACCGATATTGGGAAAACTTCCACCTCGCCGTTCAGGAAAGTCGTTCGTGAAATTGGCAGCTGGCAGCAACACTGTACAGGGAAGCTGTGAGAAAGCGCCAAACTTGCTTGACTTTTGGAACCAACCCAGACCAAAAACGTGAGGAGATCTCTTCACATGATTCTGAGTCTCACTTTTCGCGCGCATTCCTCCTCTCTATTTATTGTCGGCACACTAAAGAAAGTACTTACACTTATCAGACCTTGTCAAGACCCGCCGAAAGTTTTTATTTACTGTTTGCTTTTCCAGCGGAACGTTTTCTTCTTCTTCTGATATCAAGTCAGCGAATTTTTGCGGTGTTAGTACTCGTGTGGGGTTTGTCCACAATTTCCTGCGAGTCGCATGTGACATGGACACAACGAAAACCAGTACTGAGTCGTGCAGCAAAATGTGCAAAAACTGCACAAATTTTTCAACACTGGAGAGATAGGGTGACAGTTCTGTCCGTCACAGCGGACGTGAATCTTCATCACTGGACCCACATCATAGGCGCAAGTCTCTGGAGAACAACGTGCACCCTTGCTCCCGGCCAAATTCTTTGAAAAAGCAGGAAAAATGTGATTAGCGGCTCCATCATGTGAGAAACGACACGACGTCTTTTCAGCGCGGAGACCACAGAAGTCTCGGCCCCCGCGCAGCCCTTCCCTTCCTCGCGACAACGAACAGACAACCGGTGACCACAGGCATGCGAGTAGATTGTCGTAACTGCTCTTAACCCCCTTAAACGATAATGTCTAACCTTTTTGCAAGGCTGATGGAACGAAATGCAACACTCCCACCTCAAAAACGACAAGTCCTACAATTTCTGCTCAAAGTTCATCAAGATTTTCGTGACAGAAAATGATGTTTCTGTTTGCCAGTTGAACTGAACAAACAAGCAGCGAGAAATTGCTGCGACGACCCCAAGCCCCAATCGCAGGGTTACTCCAACTCGACAGCCTTTCGAGTGCGAACTGGCGAACTGCATGCACTGGCAGGGCAAAAATCATTCCTGTGGAAACTGAGTCCGTCTGGATCCGTCGCTTGATGTGAGGCGGATCCTGAGTGAAGCCGTTTCACCTGTGATTGATGGAAGCAGGTGGAAGACTCGAGAAGATGTTCTGACCACCTTTCCCACTCTTCGTCAGAGACGCTTCTCTCTCACAAATGCAAAACTCATCAAAGCTTTTAGTCACAGACAATTTCAGAGCTGGTGGAGGTTAATCGACAATTCCTTTAATTCTCATCACAGTGCGCCATTACTGCAAATTGCACGAGATGAAGATAGCGCGGTGCGCGCCGCCCCGCAGTGCGCGGGATTAGAACAGCCGCGTCCAGTGCAACCAAGATCAATCGAGTCACCACAGACATGACAGTGCGAATTGTGAATCTCCAATTGAACAATTCTGAAGCCTTTTGATACGTCTCTAAATTGGAACAGTTGGATGCAGGGAAGGAACCAAGTACCAAAGTACGTGGCAGAGCAGAGTGTGTTCGATGGTTTCCACGTCTCGTCAACAAAGAGCAGAAACCCGCGCTTGTCGTGACCTGCAAGGTGAGATGAAGTAGGTGTGAGGGAATTAGTCAAAGTGGCAGCACTGGGTCCAGATGATCGTAATAGGGACTGGTGACATTACGGATAATTACAGTTCGGGGTGCTGGACAATTCCAACTTCAAAGACTCACATCTCAATGTTTTGTCCCTTCGGATTTCCCAGTCCATAAAACCCGAGTTCTGCAGATCCGCCTGAAGTGCACATCAAAGGGAAAGGTAACTGGACGCACCTGACTGATAACAATACTTATCAACACCCGGGAGTAGCCGTGACCTGATCTGAGGCGCGGGGTGCTGAGATTGCAGCGCTGCAGGGGCTCGGACGGCGGGGACCCTGATCCCACCGGGCACCGGGCAGCGGGACTGTCCACGCGCGTGATGTATAGTCCCGGCGGCGCAAGATCCAGCCTGACTCACAATGGTACTGGCTCGCAACACGTTTCACCGCTTATCTGACAGCGCTCTGCAACTGTGGACAACTTGCATCTTTGCCCAGTCTGCAGGTATCCCCGAGGGGAAAACGCCCTTCAACCCACAGACACCAAGCTGCGTTTTGCTCCTCAGGTCAGAATCAGGTCAGGATGTGTGTTGGGAGCCTCCTGGTCAAGCCGGTTTTATTCAAGCGATCAACAATTTGATCGAATTTCCAGCTTTTTGTGTGTCTCTTCTGAGACTTCCAGCGGCCAGTTATCTCAATCAGACGACGGCCACGCAAGGAAAGCTCTCTCTTTCTCTCCCCGCACTTCACTCTCCTTCACACCGCTTCACCTTTATCTGTCACGCCATTACAGCTAATGAAATGTACCTCTATGATGCGATCGGGTTTCATCTGAACTTTGTGCTTTATCAATAAGAACACGAAGCAGGACTCTGCGGTCCTGCGTGACAGTCGGGGTGGGTGGTGCACCGAATTAAAGAATTTTTCTTCGAGCGGGCAGAACCACAATCAACTTGCACCAACCCACCTTGATAAGAAACAACAATAATAAGCTGCGGTACCAAGCATTATGGTCACACATTTCCAACTTTACTCGGCAGGCAAAAACGATAATTTCCTCACGAGTAAGTCCTGAAAGCTGAAATGTGATCTTTTAGCTCAAATTTTCAGCAAGGCAAAAGTTTTGTGTGACTGCACCGGTGCAGTGGCGCGAAGTTTATTACAAGCTGACCTGGTCAGTGTTTGTCCAGTGGGGTCAGAAATTAATAAACTCACTCAAGGCTAATATTCTCATCACTTATTTTCCCCAACAAAGACTACAAAGTTCACGAAAATACCCGATCAAGTTTCTTCTAATTCTGAAATAGGCACCAGCAGAAAACTAATTTTGGAAAATACCATTGTCCTGCATCCGTCAAAACTCGACGGAACCAAAGTGCACGCATCCTTTTTGACCTTCAAGTCTTTTAGCAGACATTCGATGCGAATAACTAGCTAATCTGCGAGCTTGCAGGACAGTACAATTCTCCCACATTCTCCCACTTTGTCCCAAGTTTCAAATCAAAGCAATGTGAAACTACACATATTCGTGGACGTGCGTGTGGTTGTGTGTGTGCGCGTGTGTATGTGTGCGTGCGTGCGTGGACAAGACAAAACTGGGGCCAACATCCCCAGGATCGTTCACTTCACGGCAGCTGCTTCACAACCCAATCAGACGAAACATCTGGAGGGATCTGGAAGTGTCCGAGTTTCCAGGTCGCATTCCGGCTGAAGGTCCGGATCTTGGGTGGCGACGTCTTTACGGCCGCGGGGGTCGCGTCTGCCGTGAGAAGAGCGAGGAGACGAGACGCAGGAGCCGGGATCAATCGCCGCATCGTACATAACATTAATGCACGTATTATTATGATAAATCTCCTTTGTGTTTATGTCTGCTACTGGTGTGGCATTGGGATACAAGTATGCGCGCAATGCTGCACGAGTTTCCATTAGAAACGCATTACGGCGAAGCTGGTCCCTTTGGGGGCGGTAAGATTGAGGAAATATCGCCTAAATGATCGAAGCCAGGTGCAGTGGTCCTCAGATCTCGGGCAGCAGATCACGGTGGGTCCTGACCTCGGGGTTTGACAGTCACGACCCCGAGAAATTGCAAAAGGATCGCCACACTGCCCAGCTGTCACACGAAATATATGGCCTGTAAAATTAGATGTTGTTGACCAAGTAGTTCTCAAGATCAAATTCACAATGTCCTCAAGTTCGATGAATTCGACACTTCCTCTGAAAACAAGAGCCCCACACACGCGCAAGGTCAGCCTGGAGGTCAAGGTCACGGTGAAAATCAGGTCAGGTTTTCTCTTGCCGAGAGAAAGTCTGGAGACCTACTGGACACGTGAATCTGATTCAGATTTATTTGATGACTCAGACAGAATGGCGAATACCACAAGTGTAACACTGTGGCACAAATGACCACGGGTCAACGGTTCATTCAAAACGTACTTCAAATGAAAACGCAACAGCTTTTGAATTGAAACTGACAGACAATGCAGGTTTCTACAAATTATGGGCTCTCAAACTGCCGTTCGTCTTGGCGCTTTCTTTGTGTTAAAGATTGGAGGGGTGTGAGAAGGGGGTCAAAGGGCAGCTTGGCCTGCCGGACATCGATCAAGATCTCGCGGCGGGGCGGCTGATGGATCCCGCGGCCCGATCCTCGCGGGTCACGGCGGCGTGACACCCGGCGCCCGCTCCCCTCCTGCCCGCTGCTCCAGCCACTGACCCTCTCGGACATGCTCACTGGCTAGCCCCCTCCACACATGGGGGTATATTGTAAGACCCACGGTGGCTTCAACATCAAATTTACTGAATGAAACGTATCCCGCATCTTGATCTGGAGTCCATTTGCATTCCTGACGTGGACAACGTCAATCATCCCCAAAGGTGATCTTTTCTTGTTTCCCCTTGTCCCGACCGCACATGTATTCTCACACACTTGATTCAGTCAAAGCAAAGGCAAAAGCGCCGTATTTCTCTTGCTTCTTTCCATTCCAGATGAAAGAAAAGGACAAGGAAAACTGTCGTGGTTGTTTGCAGGCCGTCACAACAGATTCACAGCGAGTTTGCCCACGCCCGCAGCTGCTGTCCTGGGAGGTTGACCCGACACACAAATCTCGCTCGGTCCGTCTGCCCGTCAGTCTGTCTGTCTGCCCACCAGACGCACCTGTGAACTTCAAGACAAATGTGACCCTCGAAGGACAGAGCAGCGCTTCCAAGCAGAAAATGCGTTCACTCGGGCGGATGAACAGAAGGCCGAGTCAGAGGTGACCGGAGTCCGCCGGAGAAACTTTGCCGTCGGTCAGTCAGACAGCAGCAGAGATCACAACAAACAAACAAAAGTCCAGCAGACACGCACTGACTGACCCTGGGTGGTGATGGACAGATGGACAGTGCTCCCTCTCTCAGGTTCTGTTGATCATCCTGTTGGGGTATTCAGCAAATGTTTGCTGAGTAAACGCGGCTCTGAATCGGGGAATCAAGCGCATTGCCCGAGTAATGCGTTGTAATACACTCACCAGTTGTAGCTTGTGGCCCTTTTCTCTGACCACCCAACGCTGCACACTTAGGACACAATTTGGAGATGGCTTATGACATGGAATCACACAAGACGATCAAAATTCAACGTTTTGTGGCAGGCAGGCGTTGAGTATTTGTTCACACCAACAGCCGATGGAAATTGAGTCTTGTGTGATCTGTAGCGCAGTCAACATCTCCTTTGTGCGGCAACTTGTGTCACACAACCGAACAGGAGAGTTCTACACAAATCACATTCATCTGTTTGGGTTGCTGTTTTCCTGTGTGTGTGTGTGTGTGTGTGTGTGTGTGTGTGTGTGTGTGTGTATATGTGTGTGCGGTCTTGCTTTTCAAAACGTTTGGCCTCACAAGTGCCTTCACAGTGCCTTGCCTTCCTTCTCTTTCACATTCACGCAACGGATGTGACGTTTGCTGAACAAAGCAGGGTGCACTTGGTGTCACCAAAATATTGGTTCAAAAGGCACGACATTAGAAAGAGATCGAAGGATCCAAAGAAAACTCTCTTTTCTCAACCTCACATCCCTTTGTGGTTTTTCCGCTAACCCTGCGGAGGAATGCGAACGTGGTCAAATTTGTCCTCATTGAATTCTACAAATTTTTTTCCTCAAGAAGTCCACGGGAACTGGTATTCAGAATGAGGAAAGCTGTGAGGCCCTGTCTGCTCCCTGTATTAATTCAGTAACTTGAGACCTAAAAGAGCTCCCCGACTTTGATATGGGAAAGTCAGCAACACAAATACTCGTGGTTTGAACAAGATCCTATTGGAATGTAAGGACACATCAGCGTCGTAATTGCTGTTTACAACCGTGAAATTCCATCTGAAATGAAAAATGACCACTGGAGAAAATGTCCGAATCATTGAGAGAAGAAGAAAGAAGTGCTTTTTAACTGGACAGAAAGGCCTAGCGGCGGGACTTACACGTTGATAAATGATGACCACGTGCAAATCTGAGATTGGGGAGAAATCTCAGGTTTTCACTCACAAAGTTAAGTGCGGCTGCTGAGATCAAACGAATTTCTCGCTTGTCAAGAGCGCAAGTGAAATCCCCCTTGACTCGAGGTAGCTGCGTGAAAATTCGCTCATCAGTCACTCGCCACTTTCAGAGACAAGACTGTCGTGCATTGCTCGCCTTGGTGGCAACGGTTTGGACCTGGAGCCAGATTGCTCGAAGCTGTCGTTCACTGAACGCTGAATCTACGGGAAGAGCGATCAAGCAAATTCCTGCGTGAAAATACTAAAAATACTGCATTTTCAGACAAAACAGGCTGACATGGCAATAAACAGATGAAATATCAGCACAGTGACCACGGTGACTTACACTGATCCCCTCAAGCTTGAGCCCTGCACGACATTTCCGACAGGTCAACAATAGGCCCTCCTCCAAATGTGGCGGATCCTGGATCTGGTGTTTGACCAGCAGAGGAACAATTCATCCGCCAAAGAGGGTGGCGAAAACAAGTTTTGTGCGTGGCGCGGTGCAGGACAGATTTGTCCGCCGTTGATTCCCTGGGCTGAGCTGGATCCGCTGCGCCTCAATCCCACATCCCCGGATCAACTACCCTTCAATCATGCATCATCATATTACCCCAGCTGACCTAATGATCGGATTGTACCTGCTCAGTGCGACGAGAGGGCAGCGGTAATTGGATCTAGGGGCACATTGTCCTTAGAGGTCAGGCGAGTCTGATCTCCGAATGACGATCCTCAAAGGCCTTCGGGTGGTCATTACTGACAACCTCAACAGCGCTCCTATTAAAATTTCATGCTTAACCGGTCAACAGGATGTCAAAGCTGAAACGTTACTCTCAACAACAGCGCTCCGCAGATCCTTGAAAACGTGAACTTTCACCAAGTGCGACCCCGTCTTTGATGTGAATGATCTCCGATTTCGGGTGCTCCTTCTCACACGGGGATCGTGAACTTGTGCTCTATCCCACGAAGCTCTGCACAAGAAAACTGCTTCAAGGGACGCATCCTCAATACTGTCTGAACAAAACTTTACAAAACAGCCTTCAGCAGAGACGACAAGCTCCACGAAACCTGAATAAAATTCTCGCGTCAAGCATGCGTGGATTTCTCTCACGACAAACAGAAATTTCTTGAGATCAGAGGCGGAAAGGGACTTCATCTGTAGAAAATCGTGACCAGTAGTTCAGGACCCCTCAATGATCTGCATTTGACTTCACTAACGACACCGGCCCACACGGCGTCCTGTCACGGCAAAGCCTAATTTGTAGGATATGTCCACATCAATTGTCAAATCCCTCGATCTCAAGATACCCCGACATACCTGTCACCCTGCCCACACAAAGGTCAGCAAAGATACCCGTTCACTTTCCAGCCAACACTCCTTCATTCAGTTCACTTCAGTTTAGTTTGGCTTGAAAGGTCGTACACAGAACATCAACGACAACTCTGCAACGACAATGGAAGTGTGTCTGTTGCAGTCATAGACCTCAGGTAACTTTCTGCGTCGGCAAAAGGTGATTCATCTGCAAGTTCGTCGGGCAAGAGATTTTTTCCACAAGTGTGACACCTCGGTCTGTACGAGACATTATGGGTGCTGATGACAAAGTGGTTTGATCCTCATTTCCACGGTCAGTGAGCCGAAGAGAAAGAAAGTGTTGCCCAAGATCGTCGTTGCTTCATCCCGTGATTGGTGAGTCTGACGCAACTGAAAGTCGCCGCGTGTTCAGTCAGCGGAACGTCGATCCTTTTGTCCCATCCACTTGTCAAGTCACGTGAGGTCAGAGTGTAATTCACCATAATAACCCAGCAAAATAAGCTTTTTGCTGGTTGCCATTTTCTAGCAAAGAGATTTATTGACACGAACACGTATTAGTTTCATTGCGCAGATAAATCGTGGACGGTCGCGTTTTGGGACGTGTCGCAAGACCCAGAACATTCTGACAGGATTCAAGCATCGAGACTGCAGCTTCAGACGCAAAACATGCAGAGCCAAGAACTGATCGGAAGAAATAAGTGGACTTCACCAGCTACAAACGAAAGTTCACTCTCAAATGCCTCGTATTGTGCACATTTGTGTTTCAACAGTGACAGTTTTCGCACCCAACAAACGTGTGTCCGAACAAAACACATTTTTGCGTGTGGGCCAGGAAGAACAATGACATATTTGACAAAAGACTTGTGCAAAGTTCCCATTCACTTTTGCAACATGTGTGCGGAATGATCGCTGGGCGTTTCAAGCCCAACTGATAACAGGTTTCAGGGAAAGGAATCTTTTCGCACCGTGCGGGGCAGGTTGAGTGAGTTCCTCAAGCTGACACGCAACCAGTGTCTGTGGGAAAGGCTGCACATTTTTTGTTCGCATTTGGCATGAATCTGCCGAGCCAAGTCTTTCACGACGCAGCTCAATGGCTCTTGCACGCAAACCCTCAAGTGACACCAACGCGGGTTTCAGCAATGTTGGAAGCAAACGCTCAAAGCGAAGTCTGGTGTCTGTGAATTCCTGCTTGTTCCACCTGAAGGATAGAACTTGACAAATTTTGCGACACCACCACAATCCACGTCGGACAAGGTGGACTCAAGAAAAACAATTTTCTTTCGTTTCCTTCACAAGGAGAAACTCGCAAAGGACGCTTTGTCTGTGATACTGACAGGCTGAGTCCATAGATCTGTCCACCACAACAAATGCGCAGCCCAAAGATCAACAGGGAAAGCCTTGTGGTGGCAGCAGCCATCACGGAATCAATCTTGGCCGGGGATTCTTCACGCAACTGGCCGGGCAAGATGACTCCTAATCACAATATTGTTGTTTTCCTCGCGACCTCAAGGCATGCCATCTCCCCTCGCAATGCAGCGTCTTTGATTTACGCAGATGGTACAATGCAGAGTTTCGTAACAACTGATGAGCCAGGCCCAATCTCTCTCAAGGGCCTTTCAACCTGAGTTAGGATGAAGCCTCAATGTTTTTGCGTGCCAGAAAAAAAATCTCGCACCCAGGCGCCTCAGCCACATCGCCTGACATGTGTGTTTAGTTGAAAGATCAAGGCAGTTTACTTTGACCAGCCAGAGGAGTAGTCAGGCCTGCGTCTTTGACCAGTGGTTTATTCACTGGCCCCAGGGCGCTGACCCTCTGACCCGTGGATTTTCTGGCTGTAGTTGATGTACCTGGTAACGCACACGGCTCGGGTTTCAATCACTTCACTGATGGAACGCAATCAAAAGTTGAGGCTGGGCTGACTGACCTGTCCAGTGCGTTGGTCAGTTTTGGTGCTGCCACCTGCATCAAGTGGGTTTTTTCTGCAGGCACAATGCGCACGCCACAAACTGACCCGTCAGTCACACGCCAAGGAGCGGTGTCGCCAAGAACAACTGCGAACACGATTGCGACCACGGACGTTCTGGACCTCCCTCGTACAAAGCACACCAAACCTCCGGTGGTCGGCAGACTCTTTGGTAAAAGCAGACTTGCAGAATCGTGACATTTGACTGCAAAAAGAATCTTTGGTTCCTGGTCTTCGAAGCCCAAGGCCTGACTCTTGTTCGAGTGAGGTCGCAGTGACCACACGCAAACGTCCTTCAGTGTGCGTCCGCGTGTAAAATTCATACCGCATGCGATTAATAGAAAAGGCGAAGGCAAATTGGCAGAAATTATAAATGACCATCTCTGTGATTTGTCACAAACTCAAAGTCGCCGCCGCTGTGATCCTTCCTATCAATCATACAATTTATTCCAATCCATCATATTTTACAGACCTTTCAACCTCAAAGTAATTCCTGCTTTAGTACGACTGATACAACGCAGAATTTTTATCACCAACAGGTCATCAAGCGATGAAAGATGCAAAGGACATATTTGGTGCCGTGACCTTCCGATTTTATTTTTGACAGACAAGACAGAATTTTTTCCTCTTCTGCGGTCTCTTTGGAATTCTTTTAATATCTCTTCCTGTCTAGATGTGTCTGTGCCCCTTTTTCTGTCCTTTGTCTCACAACAAAACTTTGCACCAAGCTTCGTCCTTTTCCTGCCGATTTCATGACAATGTCTCTTCCATTTGCCACTTCTTCTTCTCTTCAAAGCCGTGATTCTCGGGTACTTAGATCACCACGCAAGATATCATTACACAACTTTTTTCTTGTAATTGTAGTTTCTTATCTTAAATTGGAGTCGAAGGAACAAATGAAGGACGTTCTTTTCTTGGTGGTCGTCTCACGTACCTTCTGAAAATGATCAGGATGGTGAGGTTGTTTGAACTCCGTTTGGATCAAGCAAAGCTCAAACGAACACCACGAAAAGCAGCTTCAGCTTGACACGCTTCGCTCTGTGTGAAGAATCCAAAGGAGTGTGAGGGTGTGGTTTTGTTCTCACCGTCAGTTGGTGGTCAACATTTCAGTTTCCAGACACCCGGTGTGATCGGAAAATTGACCAGTTCTCTGGAAGGTGGTGTAGTAAGGTCCACGTTGGACCACAACCCCACAAGACGACTTGGTCACGACCAGTGCTCGGAACACGCAGTACAACTCTTTCTTGGATGTCAAGTGAGGAAAATTTACGTCTGGAAACACGCTGGGCCAGTATTCACTGCAACGTACACTTCACCAGGGAGAAACGACTCGCTGTTTACTTGCACCGCTCGTCTCAGGTTCAAACGACACAGACATTTATGGACCAAGGTTGTCGTATATATCTCTGTGCAGACGGGTGGTACTTATGACATAATTCGGTGGTGTGCAGTGAGCTTTCGTGTCTGGCCAGTAAAGCCGCCATCTGTGCCCGAATCATGATCCACCGATCCTTTCAACAGGTTTTCATGACCCGGCGTCATTTTGCGACCGCCGACCTTTCAAGCTTCGGTCGACTCCTCGCGATCTCAGTCGCGACAGGTTGGCAGGGATTCAAACATCTCAAGATCATCATACACCTTCACATGACAAGGACTTTTCAGAGCATCAAAGTCACTTTCGGCGGATTCATAACTTTCAAATGTGACCCAAGGCAATGATATGTGATTTGGACAACTCAATGTTGCCTCGTGTAGAGGTGCGCGCTCTGAGCAATTGAGGAGGCGCAGTGTGATCCAAAATGCGCACGAGGGTCTCCTCAAGGAAAAAATATGAGGAATTCACTGCCAAACAAATTGTCTTCTCCTTGTCCTCACAAAACACTGTCGCTTCTTCCCTTTCGTGTTTACGAATCGCTTACAATGTGCGTGTTGCGCTGAGCTTTGATCCATTCTTGAATCTCCTCGTTGAGTTGCGCCCAACACAGCGACGCTGCCAACGGCAACTCACGTCAAAACACTCACTCCAGCAAAGCCACCATTGAAAATGTTACCACAGCGAAAAAAGTTGCCCAGACCTAGGAAGCCAGCCCTGCGTGATTGCAGGATTAACCTGACAAGTGAAAAGGGTTAATCCAGCTTTCAATTATAATGCATTTAATATCGTACAACAACCCAGAAGTAACACCCACATTACCAGGAGATAAGTGCCCCCCTCGAGGGCTTGACTGTTGCCTTACGAAGTCAGGGCTTTGCAGCCCAATTTGCCTTCGCAGATCAGCGACTAATCTCTGTGTTTTCTCTGACCCCGTCTGTGATCATCGGAAATTCCTGACCTTGACCCCGACTTTCACATATGGCTGTAAAATGAAATCAAAATTACTCTGTCAGTTCAACTTTTTCACGCAAACCCCCTTTTTTTGGTCAGGCAACTTTTTCCTGCATGTTGGAGTGAAAAGATCAAGCCAAGGTTTATGAGGTGATCCTGAAAACACCGGAAGGAATGCGATTGTTCCCTGAGACGGTGGCAGATGGACCTGAGCCCGAAACTCGAGATCCATCACTCAGCCTGACTCACTTTCCTTTTCAGTGGTCAGATAAATGCCTCTTTCAGTTGTCCATTACCAAAATTCGTGTTCTATCAGAGCCCTTGGAATAGCCAGCAACAACTGCGAACACTTGGGATTGAAATAGGATTTATTCGAAATGACATATCCTCATCAATAGCCACCAATGGTCCTCTATGCACCTGCGTGTGCCTCCCCCATTCATCTATTTTATCTTATTAACGCCACATTTAACAGAGATCTCCAAAGCTACATACAGGGCACAAAGGTTGGGGGTCAGCCTGTCAAGGGCTGTCCACTGCCAGCGAATCTTTAAGAAACTCACGGCAAATAGATTTCATTCACGGCCAAGGGGTTATAACTTCATATCAAAATGCCTTTGCAACACCATTAACACTGAACGTTGTTTCCTGTGCAGAAGTGGTCAGACACGTTTCAGTGTTTCCTGAAAAAGGCCACGTGTGCGCCGTCGGCGCAGGCTTGACCAGATTATCTCTGTTGTAAAATAACAGGAAAAGAGGATTGCCAATCTCAGTCAGTCATCTGGTGTTCGGGAATGCCCATTCCCAGTGCACCGCTCTGTCTCCAACACTAACTGCCCGGGAATCACCTGACCGCAAGTCTCTTTCACCAGATTAACCTCAACGTATTCAACATATGCAAACTTGTACCTATTGTAACAGAACTGAGGCAGATAACAGGTCGAAAGAAAGCGAAAATGACATCTCCACACATTAAAGATGATTTTGGACTCTTGACTTCTCAGGCCGGTGCGAGTTCTCCCCACATAAGTTGCCCAACCCCTTCTGCCTTCGAAATGCCCCCTAATTTTTGGGTACACTGCCATCTACATCTATAATTATGCTCAATGTTGCTTTTCTTCGAGTTTAATTTTACACAGGAATGCCAGACATACCTTGAGGTACATGAGCCAGCGTTAACCACATTACACACAGATACCTTGCAGGCAATTTACACAGCCTACACTGCTTTCGGAGATGTAGTTTTCAAATGACCAATTTAGGATCAATATCACAAGCCATGGGGTGTAGCATTGGGATTTTGTTCTGACCACGACAACCTCCCCTCACCTCACTTGCCCCTCGCTAAGATTCCACATTAACAGAAGCGCTGAACTGTCCAGTGCAAAGTCACAATCACAAAAGTTTATTCCGTTCGGGTTCAGTTCCACACAGATCTCGCACGGGTTGAAACGAGTAAAGGTTCTTCTGTGTAATTGTCCAGAGTGATTTTGACGCAGGAATGCGACGATGGGTGGTGGACGTCTCGTGTCACTCGCAGACGGTGTGGAGAAAAAATGCGGCAACCAGACCGTGCTTAATCTCCTCTTTGTGCAAACTTTTGGAGTACTTAAGTATGTTTTTGGTGTTAACAACTCAATAACAACTTTCTCAAATCGTCCCAAGGTCTCCACCTTTTCCGCTGCATGTCGCTGGATGTGTGCCAGCTTGCGCTTCGTGCGCATCTCAACGATTGACAAGAACCAGCGGTGGTCAATCATTGCTGTTGCTTCGATTCCGTTGAGCACAGACTGGAAAATCGCCGTCAATTGGCGGTGCGAATGCCACCGTCAGTTCCGCTCACCTTTCGTTTGATGGACCCACAAGCCAATCAGTCTGTGATCACCGCTGATCGAACTCGGACTGTTCGCAGACGGAAGATTCGTCTCACAGCACAACTCTGGAGAGACGACCGCTCTCAGAAGGGGGTGATTAGTCCTGTCCAGTCCACAGAGACTCATGAATCAACTCCCTCGCGCTCCTTGACGGCCAAATACCAAACGACAATCACCTAATTTAGAACCCGAGGGATCAATTTCAATTGTGTTTTTTCAATTCTGCACCAACAATGGAGAATCCAAATTGACCCAGAGTCTCCAGCCACGCAGAGTTTAATGATCCAGATGAACTTTGAAGCCCAAATTTGTTCCGTGGCATCTTCGCCGCTCACTTTCCACGTCAGTGTCCGAGAATAATGATTCGAGTTGTAAATTGATGGACTCCGCTCTGCATTAGCAATCGAACCAGCGCATAAATTTGTCTCAAAATCAATCCGCCCGAAAAAAAATTTGGACGGTTGACAACACACTGTGATGGACAGACAGTGTCACTTCACTTCGGAAATCGACAAAGGTCACGACAGAGTGCTGATCTGAGAGACTCGTTGAGGGAGTCCAGTTGAGCCCACTCATTCTCGCCACGACTGAACTTGCGTCACCCGAAGCAGCTCAATGGCTGCTGGGCGAGATGAGTTCAGACGATGAGTTTCGGCGGACAGTTGCTGAATGGCTTGATATTGAAACTGATCAGGGGGATGAAGCTGAGGAAACAATGCAACAGAGAAGTGCTGTTGTTCTGCGGATGTTGTTCTTACTGTTTTGAACGATGTCAATCAGTTCTACAAATCATTCCTTTTGAGACTGTCAATGAAACGAGGGGTTGTTTCTCACAAGCTTCACACCCCAAAAATGTCAGGACAAAACTCGCGAAAAATCCCACGACCCGAAACGGGCCAACAATGTTGTTTCTCTGCAGGAGTTGAGAACGCGTTGATTTCCTCACAATGAGGGGAGGGGGTCGCTGAACAGTAATTATAACACCTGCAGTATCTGTCTCTCTCAGTGCACCAAAAAAAGGAATGGGTTCAGGTGCTGCTGGTTGAAAAGCATCATCATCGCTGGGTCACCCGGTGCGATCAGTACGTCGCGGGGACCTCAGACAACCAGCCCTCAATCTCTCCTCATTTACCCGATTTTCCATCTAAACTTCCTTCCATTCAGGTCCAAAGTGCGCTGAGAGGCACAACGCGCCTTTGTGCGCTCCACTCTATCCTCGCTGTATAATTTCAGCTAATTTGTCAAGGATTCCAAATCGCCTCAAGGACAAGGACAGAAAAATGAGGTCTGTCAAAAATACACAAAAAGATTGTGAGGCCAGGGTGTTTGGTCGCTTGACGTTGTCCCTTCACACAGGTCGACACAGCTCCATGATCAAAAGTTGGCGTTTTCATTGCACCACTGGAAGTTTGGGTGGAAAACAAGGGCGTCCGCCACTTGACGCCTGCTCCAAACACTTGAACATTTTGTGCGACTGAAGTTTGATCGTTGACCACCATGCCAAACAGCGTTCGAGTCGGAGTGGGAAAACACTGTCTCGAAAGCTTTGGAACTGACAACACCGTCTTTGTGAAATTTCACGTCTCACAAGACAGTTCAGAGGCCAAAGTCTTGGTGGTCAATGCATCTCACTTGGTCTTGTTTATGTCAGGAACCTGACAACGCGCAAAACGATGCCACCCTGAAAACGCTCATTGAGGCCTCGGCGCACCGCTGATCGATGGAGACTTGAAGCGCTGTGAGCGACCGACCCGCAGGTTCGATCACGACACATGGGGGCGCAGGGGCCGCGGGTCAGACCGGGCACCCTGCCCCACCAACCTGTTTCTGCCACCCGGGGTCAGAGGCGACACCGCCGGGGCTAAAGATCGGTCGGGCAACAGTACCGCGAGCCCAGGAATACCCCCATTACGATCCCTTGTCCCGGTAAGCAGAGACCTTCAGCACTCCCTCATCAGTCCTTTTACAAATGCTTGTTTGTTTACCTGTTGACAGAACCGTCTGTATTTGTTTCTATTTTGTATTTTCCCACCACCCCTGAGTAACCTTGTACAAGATCAAGTCAAATAATTAGGATTTAGACTCACATAGCTGCATTCCTCAGTGGAATTCGGTGAGGATCCCCCTCTTGTACATATTTGTTTTGAGGAACGGTTTTGCCGTTTCTGTTGGCAACTTGTCTGTATCGAAACACACAAAAGGGAAGGACACCCGATACACTTAATATCTTTTGGTGAGCTACTTGCATTTTCCATGTTGCAAAGTTTATGAAGTGTGCCCTTACTCCAAACCTGACTTTGAAAGTTAAACCAAAGCTGATTACGTGCGAAGGAACACCAAGGCTTTGAATCGTCTCGGCTGAGTGTTTCATCTCTAAATCAGGCGGGATACTTTGTTCAAGTTGTCGGTGCTCGATCATTCCTCAGTGGGTAAATCAGTCTGGAAAGAATGTTGAGGAAATTGCTGGAATTGGCGCACCACCAAGTGACTTCAGATCGATGTGCAGTTCGCGTGGCAAAAGACAAAAATATGCCGTCCACTATTTTTCTCCCACTTTCTCACGGAGACCAAACATTTGAGGAGCGAATTCACGATAGCAAATAACAAGTTCTCAAAGCATGCAAGCAACACAAGGGCACCGTCCTCAGACCCAGAGTCACAGGTCACCATGTCCAGTTATTTCAATGGTTTGTCCTCACAGAATTCGAGGATTATTCGTTCTGTGTGATAAAATGAGCTTCACGCAAAATGACATTTGTTCAGCCAAACTGCCACCGTTTATCTGATCAGCCAAACTTTTGTCACCGCTTTTTCTGACAAATATTTCCATGACATCGGGCAGTCCACGCAAATAAAATATTGCAAAAGTCAATTGGTCACAGTTGCGAAAAGACGCGCTCACGCAAAACGCGACTTGGGGGACTCTCCCCGGGGCATTTGGCAGAATCACCCCCGTTACTCGGACATCACGACAGGTCATTTTCTCTGAGTATTCGTGTTCCTGACTTATTTGTCAAAATATTTCAATGATAAGTTGTCCTGGAAACGCCAGCACCAGCTGCTGTGTCCAGCAAACTCGAAACTTGACTTGGTCTGTATTCTAGTATTGTTGGTTGTGTACCATGCAACTCAACTGTTGTCTGCAAAAGGTGATCAACCAGTCCAGCACTTCCTTCAGTCCCAACTGGAACTGTTGAACAGACACAACTGAAAACTACCGACACAACGACCACAGAACTGAAAAACACAACACCATAAGTCCGTTTTTTCCAACACTAAACTGCACACGAAATCAGATCCACATTGAAAACTTCCTTGTCGTGATTTTGCCGATCACCAAACCCTGAAATGCTCGTCGGACTGACCTGTGAGAGGGAGGGCGTCGACGCTGAACTTGACCTTGTTGCCGTCGAGCATGATGTGACCGTCGGAGGAGACGTGGGAGGCGGGGATCTGGATGGTCTGCGGCTCCCCGGCCCCCCCGCCGCCCACGGAGAGGGTCTGCTCCAGCATCAGCACCTCACACTGCCGCCGCTGGTGCTCCTGCAAATAATGAGACACACGAAAATTTACACATCGCTTTTGTCAAGGGTGGGGTTGAGTGTCAGGCCTGTTGGATCCAATGAATTGTCCCATGGGCATCTGGCCCATGCACCAGCTTCGTGACACAGGACGGAACCAGGAAGGTCGAGTGTGAGACACATGCGGAGAAGGAGCCCAAAATCTGCCCAGACACCAGACAGTTTTCACAGAATGTCAAGCTGTATCGTCTGGGCCCATTCCACGGTTATGTTATGTGCCGGTAATTGACCCGTTTGTGGCCCAATACACTTCTCCATCAGGCGCAGCATGTCTCGGATATATCACCCTCAGCATCAGTGTTAAAGACCCGCCGCACTTCATCGTTAGGTATCATCTCAACGGTAAAAAGTCACTTTTTTGGGGATGTTGGACGTTGATGGATCACATCGCTACATGTCTCCCGCGTTGCCTCATACGGCATTCAATACGTTGGATCTCTCGGTTCCGACTGTTCTCCGTCTTGATTCCAACAGAGCTCAGGCACCACAAGTTCACTCTTACATTGCTTTCTTTATTGGGGTGAAGGTTACAAAAACTCGCCGAAAGCCAATTACATATTTGTGTAGTCTGACTAAAGACATCATATTCTCGACTGAAGAGGAAGCGAGGAATTCAAAAAGAAAAGCCATGCAGGTCATAAAGGAATTTCCTTTTCTTCATTGATTTCTGCACAGTGAGTACTTGATGGCACCAAGTTCTTTCTCAACCTGGGTCGTTCCATCATTTTTAGACTGCTGCAGCAGCATCCATACGCACGCAACAGACGCCCCTCGTTCTCAGTGAACTCGGCAGGGACGGAAACTGTGTTACTGTTGCGACCCCGACAAAGGCCGGGGACGCCCGACCTGCAGCAGAAGAGGCGTTACGCGGCTAATTCCCAGATTACAGACTCCTCGCCTCAGAGCGCACGCATTTCCACAACCACCAGACACCTTTTTGTCAAACCCTGCTTATCTTTTTTGCCGCTTTGTATGAGCGAAGAAATTTCTACATCGGAAGTCAGACCTTAACCGATATATTTCCCCTTGGTTCCTCCTTTTGAGGGACCGTTGAAAGGCGGCGCGCTCTCCAGTGTCAGGTGTGTGTGTTCGCACTCTGTGAGGTGTACACAGATCAAAGCACAGACACTGGATCTCTGTCGGGGCACCCTGCCCAGACGTGTGTCTTTGATCCTCCCCACTCAACGCGCTCTTTGTCGTGTCACATGCCGGGCACGCCTCTGACTACAGTCCGCTGCAACTCTTTTTCTCCCATATTTACTTTTAATAACTTTTTGCCGTTGACATTTAAGGCTATCGCCGAATCCTCCATTGAGCAGCACGAGACGGAGTCTATTTGTCCATCTCTGTGAACTGTACCAATTATTCACAGGGAAGGATCACACATCTCGCTTCTTATTCTCAACTTTGATGTCAACATCACCAAGTTCAAACGGATATGTCTTTTCCCCTATTCAGAGCCGATTCTGATCTTCTGATCTGCACCTGGATACTGCAGATCTGTATCAAGTGTTAAGTCACCGACGCAGCGGGTGTCGCGACTTTTTATCTCGCGCGGCGAGGTGCCACCCTCAGCGTCGGATCATCCGCCTCAAGACACAAGTTCACTGCGTCAGAAAAGCGACGGAGACGATCACGAGCCACGTGTTTCCACAAAAGGTCTCAGACACAAAGGAGCATCTCTGATGCAATTCATAGGAGCACGATAATCTACTGTGAAATAGACTCGAAAGCGTGCAGGTGTTGTTGTTGGGTGGTGATTCTAACTGCGCGAATACCAACGGTCGAGCTTGGCGCTTTTTGTGTTGGAATGTAAAGCGTGGCTGTGGTTGGAAAGAACAGGTCTGAGAGCAGATTCCTGACACTTCAGTGACACAAAGGTGACAAGTTGCTGCAACCTTTCACTTTTCACTAGTCGTCCATTTAATGAGCAGATAGGAACAAAATAACGAGCAACACGTGAACGACGGACATGACAGCGGTGTGAAAGAGAAGAAAATGTGTGCATGTTTCCAGCTGGTTCACAAAGAGAAACAGCCCTGAAAATGACCAATCTGTCATGGCCCGAGTGAGCCCGGAATTAGCTAACAAGTGAGATGTCCTGTCCCTAGTTAGCTTTCACGGACATTTCTCTGAGTTTGCTCTGAAAGGAAGGTTACTGAGGGTTACACCGGGGTTGGAAGGTGTTCAGGGGAACGGGTCAAGGGTCGCATACCACGCTCAAGATCCCACAAGTCACTCTCCACTGAGTGGACCCGACCGCTGGCTATCTCGTGCGGAGATCCTCCCTGCTCTGGCAGCAACTGTCAAATCCTCAGCCAATGTCAAAATGTACGCAACACACCTGATAAACTACACAGACAAGCGCAAGAAAATGAGCGACCTTTCTGTAAATCCACACTGGCCTCCAACCACCACTTACAGTGTGGTAAATCACAATCTAAAGGCACTAAATTTTGTCCAAGGTGAACCTGGGATCGACCTGTCCTTTCTGTCGCTGGCGTGCTTGCAGACCATTTCTTAGATCTTTGCGCATAAATTGCATCGCAGTGTGTAATTTTCGAGGCAGATGTCACAGACCTGTAACGCAGTGGCTAAAGACAGTTTGATGTACGCTAATGTCCACTGACCCAAAAGTCCTCCTCAAACTTTGCGCAAGACAGTCTGTCGCTTCCTGTGACATTTCAAAAGGGAAAATGCAACAAAGAAACTTTTCCGACAGCTCACTGCTCAACACAATATTTCCGGATCCACGACATTCATATCAAAGTTTCAAAATTCAGACTCGACCTGTGGTCCAACCAGAACTGGCCAGCCAGATTTGTCCGCAATGCAACCTCACAGGACGAGTCAAGCTTGGACATTTTGCACGTCCTTTTGATTGACTTCCTGATCAAAGAGGTTGTCCTGGACGCGTTGGTGCCAAGTAAATTGCAAACCATGATGTCGCAGTCTGACTTGTGAACACACACAGTCTTCCCTTCCCTGCAGCTTTTGTTTCAGATCAAAGACACCTGCAAGTTGAGCAGTAAATCTCAGTCACCCACAAACCCATCGAGTTTTTTGGGCGATTGCGTCCCCACATACCAAGGCACTTTTTTCTTCATCTATCAGCAATTTTTTTCTGCGCATTGTGTAATTGATCGCGAAAATCAGGGCAGGGGAAAGGGAAGCACCGGAAGGGACTTGTTGAACGTTGTGCAAACGGGTCATGCGCATTCAAGGCTCCTTGTCCCCTCTGCAGATCATAGATCACAGACCCGATAATTTTACGCACAGACCCCCTGATCCCCGTCCCTGCCCCGCCTGAGCTGTCGCATAACTCACGGGGAGCTCGGGCTGTGTCCGGACACTGGGAACCGCGACACTTCGCCTCTCGCAGTGGGGGACGTCCATTTCCCAGCGGGACTACGCAAATAAGGGCTATTCCGAAAGCACAATAGCCAATCAGGGTGGCCTTGACGCAGATCGTATCGCAACACGTTCCATAGAGACACTGTTGCGAATCCATGTGAATTTTTTCAAGTGATTTTGATCATTTCACAAAAGCGTGTGAACACTGACCCACAGCGTGAATCGTGGGATCGCAGAGAAAAGAGAAGGTTAATGGCGAAGATACGGTCCAGAGATAGCTCTGAGGGAGGGAACCTGCACAGAGTGCAGGACAAAGCCAGGGAAAAACTTTCTCAGCATTTAAATCACGCCACAATGCCAGATGAAGTCCTGAGAAACAGAAGTTGAGTCTCTCCGGCGCTGGTGGGTCACCAAAGCAGGAATGTCAACAACTTTTATCAATAATTCTCAACTTTGCGGACAATGGTCCGAAAATCTCTGCACACTGAGGGTCAGAAAGGAAGCCAACCCCTCAGGTCGTGGGTGCGCAATCTTCTTCAAAACCGACGAGGAAAACGTACGAGACCAAATCTTTCTTTTCTTGTTTTTGACTTCCCAACATTGTGTGAAGTTCAATTCAACTCGAAACCTTTTCTCGTGTTCAGCTTCAGGTCGCAAAGGTTTCTTCACCGTGGGTCCAAGCCTCAGGTTTCTGAAACAGCCCTCCGCGCACGGAGCGGCTGGAGACGAAGGTTCGGGACACAATACACAGAGTGATGGATCGCCTCGTCCCTCACACACAACTGACCAGCCTCAATGCCACGGACACACTCTTCATTTCACACGCTAAATGTCCGCGCAACTCCACATTTGACCGTCAATTGTTGCACGATTCATGCGAGATGAGTAACCGCATTGGCCACGGCGAAGGGAGCGCTTCAATATGGTGCAGTCGTGCGTTGTGTCAGGGTGGGGGTTAATTGTCCACCTTCAGTCCACTGGTCCCCGGTGTCCCTTCAACGTCCCCTGTCCCCAGATCTAACCCCGCTGACCTTCCAACATGTGTTCCCCACACATTACCACCGTCCCAACAAAAAGGTCCCCGTCCCTCCAGTGACCAACATTCAAAGCCACTGGCAAATATCTAATATTTTCACTGATATAAATCTTGAAAGTTTTGTTCAAACCGGCCATTTTTTTCACTTTTCCTCGGTCTCGCTGGACAGTGAGTGAAATTTATTTGCCATTGGTGCGAAGACAATATTGGCATTATTGGCGTGGCGCAGCATTGAGACCGAGACAGGTGGAGATTTCTATCTGAGCCCCATCATATCAAGTTCTTTCTCCAATCTCTGCGACCGTTTAGAGTGATGTCGCTGTTCAGTCATTCCACAGATACGTTTCTTTGACCAAGGCACTGAACAAAGGGAGAAGAAAAGGGAACTTCAAGAGTGAAATGACATATTTGTCAGTAAATCGTGTTCACACCAATTATCAGTGGCAGATGCTCGTGGGGAAGTGCCCATCTCCAACACAGAGGCCAAGGTCAACTCGCTTCAGTTTCAGTTCAATCCACTTTGCCTACAGTTCAAAAGTTTGAAGAAAACGTTGAGTATCAGTGCTGATCTCAGTGTTCGGAAAGGCAGGTGCATCACACGAAACCAGCATCTGAGCAAGATGACAAGCAACAAGACGACACAGTTGGACCATCAAACTTCATCTCACACGCCTTATTTCTCTGGCCGCCCCTCCGCCCATATCGTGGAGCCACTGGGCCTGACAGGACTTCCGCACCCCCCGTCGTCGTCGGTTGAGGCGCTACTCACCCGGAGCTGGAGTTCGTTGCGCACAGCGAAGCCACACTTGTCGCACGCGAGCGTCTTTGCGTCCGTGTGCTTCCGCTCGATGTGCTTCCGGATGTCCGTGAACGTGTAGCCGTAGAAGTCGCACACCCCGCACTTGTAGTCCCGCTGACCTTTGTGCCTGAAAAAGATGGAATTTTTGCTACAACTTACTCGCCAATCTTTTGAAAAGAAATGTTCATTGTGTCTGTTGCGCTTCCGGGACGCAAACAAGAAACGAGCTGAAATCCGAAATATGAACCTCAAGCTGGTTGGTCTGTTTTCGACAAGCTCCGTGCCCCTCACGCACGCACACACACGCACACACACACACACACACACACACACACACACACACACACACACACACACACCCTCATTCACTGCACCAGGTGTGAAAACACTGTTTCCCAGATCCCCAGATCTGCACTGTTGATTTGACCACCTTGTTATTGAGCACACAGTGGACGCCCTGCGACCCGTTCTGTTTGAGCAGGTGATCGCTGGGGTCAGCTGATCCGAGCACCTTCTCCTCCCGTCTTTGTGCGCATCACGAACATCAAAGCCCAACATTCGGTCGGAATCAAATCATAACACGCCTCTAATTTGCGGAAGTATGCCAGTGGTGTACTGATTTCAAAAACTTGTTCAAAGCGTGTTTGCTTTCACATGGAAATTCGTTCAAATTGGACACAAAAAAGTCTTCAAAAGAAAACAAAACCGTGATCAATAAATCCTCGTTACCGACGCAACACAATCGCGCACGATTCCAAGGCTTCTGAGGCGTGAAAAGGTCCACTGGACTGTGGGAATCGGAGTACACAGCACACACCACGTGTTGAAGACGCCAGCTTTGTCAGTTGCGTACGTCACGCCGTGTGTGTGCTTGTGTTTTGCCTTCCAACTTCCCTCAATAAGCTTTGCGCTTTGCGCTTTGGGACCTCGATCTGGAAGCACTCCACGGTTAAAACCACGAAAAAATAACAACACTTACAAGACACAGCGCAAAATTTTTCTGTCTGCATTTTTTGCAAAACCGCAACCTTCTCCTGAAAAGTGCTGAAACACCCAAGCAATGGGCCCAAAATCTAGTTGCGCGTCGATGCAGGGGAATTCCACCTGCAGATGCACTGAGCGACACGACAAAATGTGTTTCAAAGATAAAACACTTCGTCAGCTCCACCGCCGCGTCCCTATTGGGTTACAGATCTGCTACATTTCTGTTGTTTCGGGTCGTGGGAGAGAGAAGAAACGTAGAAACGTCAATCAACGCCTTTTTGTTCCCTAAGAACTGGACCGTCCACAAGACAAACCACCCTGTTTCCAAGCGCAGTGGCTTCTTTGACCCACCGTTGCCCAAACCTGTGAATTACGGGGAATTCACGTTGCGTGCAGAATTGCCACACAAATGTTCTCGTTAGAAAAAAGGTGTCTGATTTTCACAAAGGATCACAACAAACGCAATCTCCCCACGATGCTTTGACTAACACTGCAATGTTTGGTCCCTCCGAGCCCAAAAGCTGCACTTTCGTTTCACAGTTTTTGTGTGGATACTTCTCAAAGAATCGTGTTGGTATGAAAAATGTTCTTGTAGCGTGTTTCTTTTTCCACTTTTTTGGACTTTGCTTGGGTTTTAGGCAAAAAAGATGTCGTGTCAAGTTGGTGGAATATTTGGGTTGAGCCTCCGGTGAGGAATCAACAAGTCGAGTCGTGTGTGGCACCCGGTCTGCGAGATCGATGTACAGACAGCAGCCACTCACACGAGGAAAAAAGTTTCAACGACAAATATTTAAGGATTTTAACTTGGATCACCCAGTTTCCTTTGCCCCCTCTTTGTGACTGTGCCATATGGCGCGGGGTGAGTGAATGAAACCGATCCGCCCAGAGACTGCACCATTAGCCAGCGGTGAAACAGGAAGGACGCAATAATCACATATTTACAGTGTAAAATTACATATTGCGCGAGGATCAAACATCCCAACAACTACAACTTAGGTGATAGGGCCAAAGGCGAAGGTCACGCCAACATTGGTATCACTGATCTCTGGGGAGCGAAATCTGAAAAGCCCCTTTGTTGATCAAAAGGTAAAATTAAAATAAAACAGACAAATGTTCTGAGTTCCAAAATCATAAACGTGCAAACATCTTCAAAGTTTGAAAAACAAATTTCTTTGCACTATTCTTTTTTTGGTCACTGTTGGCAAACTGTTCCCACACGGCCAGTTTGTGTTTCTCATTCTAAAGTCACTGATGATATGAGCAGATCTGAGTCCAGCAATAAATCTGTTTTGTTGTTTTTTACAACAATTAATTTCCAAACATCAGACCAGCGACATTCCGCGGTTGAACTGATCGCTTTCCCAGACCAGCTTTGCCGTCTCGTCCGTGCAAAGACATTCGTCAAAGTCTCGTTTGTCTTCCACCGCCTTTTCTCTAGGGATTGAACGGGTAGCATTTTGATGCCCCGGGTACCCGCAAGCAGCTACCCGACCCGGGGCACGGGTACCCACCATCCAAATATGGTCAACCTGTTCTGAGTATGAGGCTGATACCAAAACTCTTTCCTGGTCATGTTCTTGGTAATGCAACACTCTGGTCAACTTCTTTTGTTTCTCAGTCACCTGGTACCATTGCTGACCAATGGGAGTGCAAAGATCTTGACTGAACAACAAAAACAAGTGACATTGGCAGGAAAGAGTTTTGGTATCA
>JAAUXT010022255.1_pt1 | contig 113216 bp, 116 predicted proteins | sample 7278171 | NCBI WGS metagenome assembly JAAUXT01 (sample SAMN14350112, study PRJNA611818) | marine sediment metagenome | isolation source: surface marine sediment (1.8m) | place: French Polynesia: Moorea | collected 2018-08
CCGACTTTTGACCCCAAATCATGTGTGACCAGTTGGCCTATTTTCTTTGCAGTGCATGACAGGTTTGTCAGTGTGTGTGTGTGTGTGTGTGTGTGTGTGTGTGTGTGTGTGCGTGTGTATGTGAGTGTGTGTGCGTGTGTGTGCGTGTGTGCGTGTGAGTGTGTATGTGTGCGTGTGTGTGCGTGTGTGTGCGGGGTTCTGATGCAGAACAACATGCGGAATGTGAAAAGATATTCAAAGGTATTTGAGGATGACTTCCTCAACAAAGGGCTTTTGTGCCTGGAGGGGAGAACAACACCTGAACTGCCAAAGTGTTTTTGGTGCCAAGTTTTACCCTTTGATCCTTCCGTTTTCTTCGGTTCTTTATGTGTTCACCTCAGGGGTTGACACAAATGGTGACAGTGCACACGACCTCCAAGAACCCGAGTCATGTTTGTTTCCAGGCGTCATTGTGTGCATGCACAGAGCTTGTCATTTTTTGTTTTCATGTACGTTGCTCAGATGAACAAGTGTTTATTTTTTGTTGAATTATCTTCATTTTCCTCATCACAAGCACACGTGTTTTCCTGCCTGTTGTACTTCAGGAATGGTGCACAGACAAACAATCACTATATTACTCAGAACTCAACAGCAAACGCGTGTTGTGTCTGAGTCTCACCAATCCACACAAACATATCTCAATTTTTTTCAGGATGATAACCTCGAAGAACAGTTTCTTCAGTAGTTAAAAAATGTGGCTTCAATGGGATCTGATCATACTGGCGATGTTGATGATTTATCAACTGGGAGCTTCACAAAATATCCAGGGCTATATTCCCTGTGAAACAGGGAAGGAATTCAAATGTTTGTGGTGTTTTGTGATGACCAATTCTGGGTTGTTTCACAATGAAAGTCACCCATCTCTCTGTCACCTTCTTTCCACTGGCTATTGGTTTGGTTTGGCTGCAAACTTCCCAATGAGGCAAAGCAATGGTCAACCCAAGACCATCTGAAAATGGGCTGAAATCCACTTTTCTCGAATTTGGTTTCTTGCAGTTCTTGCTTTTCCCAAAGGAGGAGACTGGGTGCAGTATTTTATCCTCCACAATGGTTCAGACACTAGTGACTGTGAGGGATCTATAGGTTCTGCCTGTGCCAGTCTTCAGCAGGTTCTCAGTCTCTACTATGCCCAGCCCCCTACAAAGGGTCTACAAATTGTGACTGAAATGTCATTGATCTTGGATCACAAAGTGGTGCTGAGTAGGTTCACAATTGTGTGGAGAACATACACACAGAAAAACATTTGGTGTGAAGCATTTGTTCATTATTGCTTTTGATTGGTTTCAGAAAAAATGCAGAGCTGTTGCAAGTTCAAGGTTGCAAATCAGAACCTTACATGCAGGACTGAACATCAGTATCAATGTTGCTGGAATTTATTTGAAATCATCTGAATGGCATATTGCAGATGTTGATCTAAAGTTTACAAATTGTCAGCTGAAGGCATCATATCTGTCTGTTGAAAGGGAAAGATCAAGCTCGGATGTACAGTTGCATATCAGAGGAAGTCAAATTGAATCAACACTAAAGATAAAGGATTCAATTGCAATTTTGGAGAACTGCACCACAGTTTCAACACAAGTTGCAAAAGAGGAAATCATGGTCCAAGCTATCAACAGCACAATCACCCTGAAATCTTTACATGTTGAGATGTTTCAAGGAGGAGGTTTTCTGCAGGTCACAACAGGGCATGTTCACATTGTAGATTCAACATTTGCCAAATGTGCTTCAAAATACCCTCTGATAAACATCTTTCAGCACTCAGTTCTGTCTGTGGACAATTGCACTTTTGCCTGGAATGATGTTTCTGAAGAACATGTGCACTGGAGTGGTGAACAACTCCATCTTTGATAGCAATAATATGGCTTCGGATTCAACAACAAATGCCTTTGCCTTGGTGATAGTTTACAGGGGCAGCTTGTTCCTTGTGGAACGAACCTATTTCTTCAACAACACGATGGACAAGGGAATGTTACTAATAACAAAACAAGGCACTTGTGTCATTGAAAGCTCACATTTCCTCAGAAATGCAGGAACCTGTCAGAAAGAACGGCATGGAATTCTTGATGTGGAAGACAGTTCAGTGACGAGAATACGCAGGTCAACATTTTCAAATAATTACTGCAGTAGAGTCTATATCGACAGCCCAGACATTGTCATATCATCTTCTTTGTTTGAAAGGAATTTTGAACACATTGGTGGAGGTCTTATTCTTCTGGCTTCAGTGCAAAGTAACACTTTTACAGAGCAAAAAACATCTGCTCAATTGTTTGAAAATTTTCTCAAAGAAAACTTGAGCAAAGAAATAAAAAGCCAGAACTGGAAGCAAGATGATGGAAAGCAACCCATGACAGTATACAACTGCACATTTGTGAACAACTCTGCAGATTCTGGGGGAGCCATTTTTGCCACAAATGTGACTCTCATGTTGGACAAAAATACATTTGTTTCCAACTCAGCCATACACCCTTATGGATTTGGTGGGGCTGTTTATCTTTTGGGAAGCTTCACTAAAATCACAAATTGTGTTTTTATTGGCAATGTAGGATATTTTGGAGTTGCAGTTCATGCAGAAAAAGAGTCATTGACAATTGATTCATCTGTTTTCAATGACAATGAAGGCGATGGACCAGGACAGGGATATGGTGGAGCAATTGGCTTGAAGACCTTAGGCACTGCTGGAAGTCATATTTTGTTTATTGCAAACTCTACATTTAACAAAAACAAAGCTGGTCTAGGTGGAGCCATTTTCTGTGATGCAATGAGCACAATAGTTCAAGCTTCTACTTTCATGGGAAATAATGCTCAGGAAGGGGGAGCAATAAAAATGCATTCTGGCAACATCACTGACTCTTTCTTCCTGTCCAACACAGCAAACATTGAGGGAGGAGCTGTGGACACTATTCCTGGTTCCGTCATTTCTGTCATATACACCAAGTTTACTCTCAATCAAGCAACAGTTGGAGGAGCAATTTTCACTGGCAAGTATGCTACCATGGCTTGTCATTATTGTTCCTTTGACAGCAACAAAGCAGGTTTCAGGTGAGTCCCTCTTGAAAGAAGTTAAAGTCTATTTCATTGCCATGAGTTGGTACAGGCGCAAAATGGCAACATCTTCAGTCTGTTCATTTCCTGTTCCAACAGAGGTGACCTCAGTGCAAGTGGAGGTGCACTGTACTATTTCAACCAGAATGGAAGTCTTCATTTGAACCACTGCACCTTCACAAGAAACTCTGCACTACATAGGGGAGGAGCTGTCTACATTATGGGTTCTACCAGAAGTCCAATTAAAAGTTGTACTTTTTGCAACAATTCTGCAGGAATTGGTGGAGCTCTTTTTCAGCAAAATGGACAACTCATGGAACTGTTGTTGTACAACTGCACTTTTTGCAGAAATATAGCTTCTCTTTTTGCAGGTGCTCTGTGCTTGAACAGAACATCAGCAACAATTTTACACACCACATTTGTTGAAAATGTTTATCCTTGGGGTGGAGCAATTCTATTTTCAGGATTATCCAAAACACTGCTCCTATCAAACTGTCGAATTTCACAAAATAACTATGCAATTGAACAAAATTCTCGATATGAGCCTGCTGTGGTAATTGCACATGCCAAAAAGGTTCAGGCGAGTAACGTTATCTTTGAAAGTAATAATGGTGGAGCACTGGATTTAGGAGAGACTGAAGGAGAGGTGCACAATTTGTCAGAAACACTGGAACAAATGGAGCCATAACAGCACTCACCATAAAGGATCTGACCATCACAAGCACAGTATTCATAGAAAATGGAGATAGTGGAATCCCCACCTTGATTCTGACAAGCAAAAATATTCTTGTACAGAACTGCACTTTTGAGATTTCTGGACTTGCCTATGCTCAAGCAATAGGCATAGAGATCACAGGCACCATGACCTTGAGACTTTGTGACAATATAATCAGTGTTATCCACACAACAGCTGAAACTAAATCAAATCAAATAATTTCTTTCGTATCACACTTAAAACATGTGTCTGCTGCAAGACTCTATATCTGGAATACATGGTACAAAGTGAACTACAGTAATGCACATCCTGTAGACAGGGACTTTGTGAACAACATTACCATGGAAGGTGACATAAATGTCACAGCCATATTTTCCCAGTTTGCTTCAGGTGAGTTCAATGCATATTACAATACACAATCATGTATTTTTTCAATGCACCCAAAAGAAAATTAACAGCTGACAGGGAGAAACTGTCTGTGCAAAGGGGTCAATTGATGTTGCATTGTGTTTCAGTATTTCCCCTGCCCTGTGCAGATCAATGTTTTTGCTTCTATTCTATGGATGGTGAGGAAAATACCATGAATTGTAGTTTCTCCAACATGACACAATTACCAGATGAAATTCAACCAAGGACCCAACAGCTCATCATGACTGGAAATAATCTGGAAATGTTTTATTTGCCCTACAATAAATCTGATATCTTGTACCTCAAGACCCTGGACTTGTCAAACAATTCCATCAGAGATTTTGATGAAGCATCATTCAAAGCTTCACTACTGAGTGGTATTTCTCTGAAGCTGTCAGGCAACAATTTGAAAGAAATTCCAGCCAAGATTGTTGACTTTAACCTCACTGCACACATTTGGCTTGGTAAAAATCCATATGAGTGTAACTGTAACATGATGTGGATGAGGGACTGGTTGCAAAATGTGTCACATGTGATGGACAGAGATGAAATCAAGTGTGGACCAGGAAAGTACCAAGGTATGGAGACTGCATGCAGTTTGTTTGTTTTGTCAATTTTGTGCAAGTGTAATTGACACTCACATGTATTATTTCTCATGTGCAAAAATCCCTTCTCTGGCTGCAAGTGTTTGTTTTGAAACTTACAGGAATTCCTGTTGTCAAGATGAATAGAAAATCTATGGGTTGTTTGAACTTTCCTCTGTGGATTGGAATCACTATTGGAAGTGTGGCAGTTGCAGTTTTTGTTGTGATAATTGGCATCAACAGAAAGTGGGAGGCCATTAAATTTTTCCTGTTTATGAGATTCAATGTTTTGGTGAATGATGATACACCAGAAGATGTGGATAATTTGGAGTTTGATGCCTTTGTAACATACAGGTAAGGTATTCCAATATTGTATTTCTTTGGCTCCTTCTTTCTTGAGTAAACAACCCTAGTATCCATTTCTGACAGCCATATGGACAGACAATTTGTCAAGGATGAAATCAAGCCACATCTAGAAGAGAAGGGATTCAGATTGTGCATTCATGAGAGAGATTTTCTGGTTGGAGCTTCAATTCCTGCCAATATTGAGGCTGCAATAAATCACAGCAGAAGGATGATCATGGTCATGTCTAGGTGAGTGTTTTCATTCAAGTGGTACAAAGATGGGACCAGGCACAGCACACAAATATACACCATGCCCAAAGTGATGAAATGGAAAAAAGGTAATGTTTGTCTTTTTCTCAGGAATTCCATCTTTGCTGGTTGGTTTCTGGCTGAGTTTCACATTGCACATGAACAAGTGATTCATGGAAGAAAAAAATACATAATTCCTCTCATACTGGAGAAAATTAAAGCAAGTGAAATACAGGATGCAGATCTGAGGATGTATGTGGAGAGTCACACATACTTGGATTGCACTGACAAGGTAAATGATGGGGAGTGTCAGTCTGAGTAAAAATGGAAAGTGATTACCAGACAAACTTTCTGCTTCTGCTGTTCAGTTCAGAGTAGCATTTTTAATTGCTTTCCTTTATAGTTAATGTTTTTTGATGTCAAGAACAATTTTGGTGCACCTGATTTACACTTATTGCAGCAAAACATTTGGAAGAGACTTCAATATGCCATGCCAAGAGTCCCACTGAAAAAGCTCAAGGCAAAAAAGAGATACACAGAAGATCCTCCAGAGACATCAGACACGATGGTTGGTGCAATTGCCAAAAGAATACATGAGGCTCACAAATTGAGAAGGAATACATCCAAAGGAAAGAAAGAGCTTCTTGGTGGAGACATTGAACATAATGAACCTGAGTCTGAAAAAAATGATTCTGACCAAGTTTATTTTGAAGACAACAGACTTGAAGGAGCAACAGCAATGGCCAGGGCTTTTGAGCCAAAGAGGGAAACTTTGCATAGAAACAGACAAGAACATGTTTTGTGGAAACAACAACTGAACATTGGTGAAAAAGAAATTGAGCAAATAAACAGTTTGGAGGCTAAAATACAAAATGATAACAAAGGCAGGAATCTCAGGTTAGTTTTGGTTGAAAGTGACATGGAGAAAAACTTGCCTGGAAGTGATGAACATAACAATGAAGATATTGAATCATCAGACCAAGAAAGAATTGTTGAACTACCCATTAGTGCAAACATAGAAGCACATATGTGCAAGGATTCTAGTGAAATGGGGGTCAAGGATGAACAACATTTATTTGTTGTAAAAGACAACTCAGCAGATGATGGATATTTCATGTGTGAAATACATGCCACAGGAGGAGCAAGACCAAAGACCAAAAGGGTCAAAGGACAGCAACAAAAGAAAGCTGCAGGGAAACAGAAGATGACAAAAAAGATACAGAAGAAAGCTCAAGGCAAAAAACAAAAAGCACAGGTGGTGTGGGGTTTGGATGAGAGCAGTGAGAGTGACAGTGGCTGGGATTGTGATGAGGGAGACATTCCTCTTCTTCCCAGGGAAAGAATGAGCAGATAGAGAGAGAACATGAAAAGAGAAGAGACAGGCAGTTATACCAGCAAATATTCCAACTGAATAAAGATCTATTTGTTTTTCTTCTATGAAAGGACAGAAGGGACTTTTTGGAAAAAAGGCAGGCAGTGACATATTGTTCTTGTGCTAATGCTCAACATTTCTTCCTGCACAATTTCTGTGCAATCAGGGGGATTCAGGACTGTTCAAATTGCAGGAAGAAAACAGTTTTTGCAGAGTGACCCAATCTGGTGACAAAGGGCAAGATTCCTCAAGTAAATGTGGAATCAAGGCTTTGCAAACTGTCTGGCTTCTGTACAGTAATGACCAGGAATAACAAATTTGGTGTTGTATATTGTTTGATTCTGCAGAAATACAAATGCTTTTCCTGTTTCTTCTGACAGTTTGCCTCATCCATGGCAGCTGAGCTCATATGGACACAGCACATTTGAATCTTGTCTTCTCCCCTCTATGTGGGCCAAGGGTGGTCTGCAGCAAGTGTGAGCACCAAAATGTTGACAAGTCTCACACAATAGCCCTTGCTTGCTCACAGATACAAAAAAGACCAGGTACATCAAGTGTGAATGTTGAAACAATACAATTTTTGGGTCACTCCCAACAAAACCCTTGCCCAAATGCTGCAAATCTTTCCTTGTTCTTCAGTCATGCAGGAGTGTGTGAATCTGAAATCACCACCCCAACAGCCAATACAACAAAGCCATCACACATCGCCTTTCCTATTCTGTGATGATACATCCACCAACATATTCAGCACGGAGGGATTTGGCATCAAACTTTGGACAGAGTTTTTCCTTGCTGGAAGAATATGTGCGTTGCATTCACATGTGCCACTGGCGGAGTGAGCTCAAATGCCCTGGGCGAAGTCGAGCCGCCACTGGAATCCGCCCCGTGGTTTCACAGATTCTGCCATTGTCCCAACCACAAGACGTTGATTTGATTTGAAAATTTTGTTTCTTGAGCAGCAAAAACAATCCAAGGCAGTATGCAAAATTTTTGTGTCTGGCTCTCGGATGGCAAAGTTGCAGGCTGTGCAACCCTGGGTTGGAGATGGGGCGAGGTGAATCATTGGGGCGAAGAGCAGGGAGGAGCAAAACCAAAGCAAAGACCAAAAGATGTCAGGGGAAAGCAAAAAACGAAAGCCAGAGGATGGCAACACCCTGAAAAGAAGCTGCACAAAACAAACAAAAGCAAAAGGCACAACACTGCACAAGCCACATGGGGGCTGGATGAGAGCAGTGAGAGTGATGGAGGATGGGACTGTGATGATGGAGACATTCCTCTTCTTCCCAGATGTAACATGACAGAGAAGAGAGACAGCATCAAGAAAAGAATAGACAGAAATGTGTAACAACAGGATAATACACAGCCATAAGTTTTCCAAAGAAGGCACAAGCAACCCTTTTGGAAAAGAAGAATTTGTCTTTTAATCAGAAGAGGATTCCACATCCAACTTTGCACTGTTTTTGCTCAGTGTTCCTCACTCAAGCTGGAAGGATGGAGAATCTGAGCATCGCTTTCATATGTTGCATTGTTTCGTTGTGTGGAAACAAGTGTATGTTTCTTGAGGCACTTTTCTTGGGTTCATGAACCTGCTGGACACCTGTGCGAAAACCGTCTGGTTTGATTCTAAGATGCTGTAAATAAGAAATTCTCTTGAGTAGCATCAAATAGCTCTAGATGTAATGCCCAATGTAAAAGTTGACAAAAATTTGGCGTGAAAGGCGTGTTCGATGGATGCCTGTGACTTCCGCCGGTGAAGTCTCGCGAGTTGCACCACGAGGTTGGAGATGTGTCAATTCAAACGCGCCCAATCGCTGCCACAGAATGGTGGGGGGCGACCATAAATAATAGCTCCCTGGAGCTCGCGGTGATTTGAGGAATCAGAATACATAGTGACCGAAACGCTCGCCACTGAAATGCTTGCAACCAAAACAACCCAACTGAAAGACATTGTTTGTGAAGAATGCACAAAGGAACAATGAGAATGCACCCAAAATGGACCCAAATTATTTGTGCCTTGCTTGTTACCAAATAGCACAAGCACCTCAGAAAAATCTTTGCCAAATGTCCATTTCAATCAATTTCCTAAAATTCCCAAGTTGTACCCAAACTTTGATCCTGCCTAATAACCATTTACAAAATTTGAAAGTGAAAAATGAATCCTCAGTCCAACACTCAACCAATATACCAAAATTAATTTTTGTTTGTCCTTTCTGAGATACTGTCCAGTTTGTGCAGTAAAGTCCAAAATTTTGTGACCCCAAAAATTGGAACTTTTTTCCCCTTGAACCTAAAAATTCAAACTTAATTAATTCCTACTGTCACATCACCCTGAACCCACACAAATTCAAAACACCTGAAAGATCCAAATGTGAATTATATTTTCAACCAGAAACAGGTAATCACATGCCTTTTGTTGAAGCTGCAACCTCCTCAAACCATTCACTTCTGCCACGAGTCCACAAAAGTCACGCACAAGGGTAATTTTTGCTTGGTGGTGGGAACAAAGGACCCCAGCGCATCCACGATACCTGCTACTGCGGCACAGAAAGGTATTCATGGCAAGAACGAATCATCAAGGGTTTTCACACAGGCCGGGTGGCGCCAAAATTTTTGATGCGCGGGCGTCAAATTTAACACGACGCCCAATGGAGAGCTTCACAAAAATGGTCCTGTCCGTTCCTGGCGTCGCGTCAAAATTTTGACGCCGCGTCATCTGTGTGAAAACTCCCAAATTTGGGCAAGACCTTTCACAGCTTTCCCGGAGTGAGAATTGACGGGCCCATGGTCACTCTCACTGAAGATTGTAATTTTCAGTCAAATCAGGCTCTGAAAAATGTAGAGTGAAACACAGAAGTTTTCAAAGTCTCGTGTTCACGATCTCTTTGACTGAAAATCACGACTCCCAACAAAGAGAGTTCTGAAAAAAGTTTGGAAAACTACCAAGTTCTGCCGACTCTAACTATCGTAATTTTGACTGAATGGCGTTTTGAAGGTGTCACGCAGTGTTCCAATGAAAGGGTTTCACCAACACACAAAAGGATCTCGCATTCCTTCACGATTCTCTAAAGGCAATTTTCAAGAAAAAGTGGGGTGGAGGGGTAAAATTGCCAAATAAGTCAATTCACACAACTAAAGACTCTCTCTTAGCCCGCTGTGTTGAAAATTGACATTTTTGGTGAAAAAGTCGGGTGAAGGGGTAAAATTTTCAAATACCTCAATTCAAACCCTGTGTTCAAAGCACGAACTCTTGAAAGAAGATCTACAACTCCGCACAAAAGGATATCGGGAAAAAATGTGGGGTGGTGTCGTGTAGACGTCAAAACCTTTTCATGGCGTGTGTTTGTTGCTCCACAGTCGGTCGTTTCATGACAAAAAACAGTTGTGAACAAGAGTTTGTTCTCCAGTTGCGAGCTGTCTTTCAGCCAATCCAGTTGCAGACAGAAAGGCACGACTCAAACTCCGCACCTGGTGACTTTTAAGTGGCAAAATTTGTTTGAACAAGATAAACTTCGGATGAAAGAAGACGGTCGATGTTGGTTTGAATGGGAATGATCCGAAAACAAGACAAAGCGCAAATTTATCAGGTGTTTGTAACTCTGGAAAGAACCTGACAGAACAACAAAATGCATTTTTGACGCTGGGGAGTTTTAGCATGACGTTTGGAATCACCCGTCAGACCGTGGCGTCAACGTCACGTCAAAATTGTTTCCACGTTCAAGGGTGACGCGACGTTGGCGTGACGTTTGGCGGCTTTCAAGCGCCGTGCTTAGTCTCCCCACTGACGGCACCATGCTGGTGCATGAGGAGTCCCAAGGTGAAATTTGAAGCAGAAAAATAGTATTCTCCTGAAGCAATGATTCTGGAATGAGGACGTGTCCATGATGATGGAGGAGTAACAACACATGACATGATGATGCAAATTCAGATGCAGCCCTACCTCACTGGATTCATCACTGCCTTGTTGCTCATGCAGTCACAGAGCACTGAGGGCTATATTCCCTGTAAAACAGGTGAAGTGTTTGGTTCACTATGGGCCAGGGTGTGAACAAAATCTGACTCCACAACTCAAGGAAGAACAAGTTTCTGCCTGGAATCAGTGTGATTGAAATTGCTTCCCAGAAAAAAAACATTTTCATCTCTCCATGCAATCTGAAAAAAAAATTTTTGTTCCAAATTTAAGTGTTGCCTCTGTGTTGACAATTTTCTCTGTCTTCTTTTTACAGCTCTCAATATACCAACTACAAATGACACATACAAATATTATGTTCTCCAAAATGGCTCAGACACCACCAACTGTGGAGGTTCTTTGGAATCAGCCTGTTTTGGTCTGAAACATGTTCTGATGCTCTACTATGCTTTGCTTCCCAGAAAGGGATTGGAGATTATTACTGACAAGTCACTTTTGATTGACTCTAATGCTATGGTGAGGCTTTTTCTTCCCCACTGACAAAGCAATTCATACCTCCCAGAAACTTATGATTTCTCATTGAGTCTTTTGTTGTGTTTGAATTTCAGGATGCTTGTCAAGCTTTCAGAAGCTCCAGATTTCTGTCAAGAAGTCTTCAGCCTGGATCATCAAATGTTTCTCTGAATGTGACAAATGTTCATTTCAATTTATCTGAATGGAGGGTGGAAGATATTGACATGTTTTTCACAAATTGTCACATGGAATCATTAAATATCTCTTCACTTGGAACAATTGAATGGAAACAAGTACATCTGCACATGAACAGATGTCAAATTGGTGGCTACATAGAGATTCAGAATGTGAAGGTTGTTTTGCACAATATTCACTGTTCTCTCAAAACATATTTGGATTCAGCCCTTCTTGTGGCATTCAACAGCACAGTTGATGTCAAATCTTCAAGTATTGTTAATTTTACTGGAGGCTTTCTGCAAATGACCCAAAGTATTTGTCACCTGTTCAATATGAATTTTCTTCACTGCATATCTTCACCCCAACGTTCACTTTTTGGTGTCTTAAATGAGTCTCTCATGACAATTAAGAACTGCACATACTTTTCAAATGTCAATTCACTGGTTTACGTTGCAAACAACAGCACAGCATTCATCAGTAATTCAGTGTTTCAACACAACGAAGTGGAATACATCAAGCAAAATCTGATTTCACTTTTGCGCGCTGCTGTTGGTAGTTTTCTTGTCATAACTCAATCTCACTTTTCAAAGAACACAATTCAGAATGGAACAGCAGTTGTTGTTGAAAAGGACAGTGCTCTTACAATTCACAATTCAACTTTCAACAACAACCAAGGTGGAGCGATTGCACCATTGACAAGTACACTTGGCAGCTTGCTTGCAATATCTTTCTCTGAATTTTCAAACAACACACTTCAACCAGTCACTGAAACAGCAGTTGTCTCTGTACTGGATGAAAGTGTTGGTATCATTGAGAACTCAACTTTTAGCCACAACCAAGGCACTGCTGTTGCCTTTGACAAGAGCGCAGGTCTCATGTCAAACTGCTGGTTCCACCATAACTCTGCAGAATTTGGAGCAGCATCTCAAGTGCTTGCTCCTTTGTGGATTGCTAAAAGCAGAACATTGAAGAATATCTGGAGGAATTTTCCACAGCCCTCATTTGAACTGGTCAACATGAGCTTACCTGTTCACATTGTCCATGAGGATATGTTTCCAGGATTAGAAGTGCACGATTGTTTGTTTGCTGAGAATGTTGCAGAAGATGGAGGTGCCATTGCTGCTGAAAATGTGTCATTAATTTTGCAAGGGTGTTATTTTTCAAACAATTCAGCCTTGGGCTCCCCAACGGAAAGAAGAGGCTTTGGAGGTGCACTTGGTTTGGTGATGACTGAGGCCAATATCACCAAATGTGTTTTTGAAGACAACAAGGCACAATTTGGCGGTGGTGCTCTTTATGCATTGCAGAAACTTCCCACAATCGAGTCTTCTGTGTTCAACAGAAATCAAGCATTGGAAAGGGAAATCAGTGGTGGTGGTGCTATACACATTGACAAAAGCTTGCCACCTGTGGAGGGAAGTGTCTTGGTCATATCAGACTCTTCATTCGGTGAGAATGAGGCATTTCTTTCAGGTGGAGCCATTTATGCAATTTATTATCACATAAGAATGAATGCCTCCATTTTCCACAACAACAAAGCAGCAGGGGGAGGAGCAGTGGTCTTTGTATCTGGAGAAATAACTCACTGTACATTTGATACCAACACAGCTAAATCACGAGGAGGAGCTTTGTTCATGGAGTCTACTTCAAATTGCAGCATTTCTCATTCCTATTTTACCCACAACTCAGCAGGTCAGGGAGGTGCTATTTATGCTGAAAATGTTGTTTGGTTTTCTTGTGCCTTTTGCGTCTTTCACAACAACACAGCTGCACACAATGGATTTTTTGGGTGAGTGCACACTCTCAAATTTTTGTTCAGTGTATTGCTGTGATTGTACTTTGATGGTCTGTGTAGTGCAACACTTTCTTTCAAACAGTGAATTGTTGTCAGGAGGGGCATGTTGTTTTGTCGAAACCAAAGCACTCAATATTCGCTATTGCACATTCACAAGCAATTCAGCTGCACACTCTGGAGGAGCTCTACTTATGCAGACAGTTGGTGATGTTAAACTCAAAAGTACTGCTTTTGTTGACAACAGAGCTTCATATGGTGGTGCAGTTTACACTACAATTGGAAAACAACTCAAATATGTGGTGCACAACTGTACTTTCATTGAAAATGTTGCAACAAAACGTGCAGGTGCATTGTTCCTGAATGGTACTTCAGTGAACATTTCACACAGTGAACTTACAGAAAACAAGTGTCCTTTAGGTGGTGCAATATTCTTCATAGGGAAAATGAGCATATTCCACTTGGTTGACAGCAAAGTGTCCAAAAATAACAATGCAAACAAAAGTCAAATGACAGGACAAGTTGGAAGTGCTGTTTGTTTTTTCTCAGCAAAAACAGCATTCATAACAAGGGTTCAATTTTATGAAAATGGTGCTGGTGGAGGAATATATTTTTCATCCACAAGAGGAGAAGTACACAACTGTGAATTCCAGAACAACGCTGGGTATCTTGCAGGTGACATAGCCGCAATGGAAGACAATTCTCTTCTTCTTATCACAAGTTCTTCTTTTGTTGAAAGTGATGCACCTGATGGAGCTGCTTTGTACTTTTTCAACAAACATGTTTTGATACAAAGTTGTTACTTTGGTGTCAGCCCTGGACTCAGGAAAGCAACTCCTGTCATTCTGGGAGCAGAAAACATAATAGAGTTGAGATCATACTCCAATTTCTTCACTGAACAAAACTCAAATCTTGCTCCACAAGCGTTGATCATTCCATTCTCTGTAGCAAAGCAGCCAGATACAACAATGTTCTTCTGGAAAACAAGAATTGGGAACCACAAGTTCCCTGTTGATTTGCAAAATCAATTCCTCCATGACAAATCTAACTTGCTGGGTGAGAATACCTTACCTCTCATTACTGCACCAGATGGTACAAACATAACACAAGTGTTCTCACAGTACGCATCAGGTAAGCCAAAAATACATTATCATGAATTTTTTGAATGCACCCAAAAGAATATTAAAAGCTGACAGGGAGACAAGTGTCTGTGCAAAGTGGTCAGTTGATGTTGCACTCTATTTCAGTATTTCCATTGCCCTGTACAGATCAGTGTTTTTGCTTCTATTCTGTGGATGGTGAGGCAAACAGCATGAATTGTAGTTTCTCCAACATGACACAATTCCCAGATGAAATTCTACCAAGGACTCAACAGCTCATCATGACTGGAAATAATCTGGAAATGTTTTATTTGCCCTACAACAAATCAGATATCTTGTACCTCAAGACCATGGATTTGGTGAACAATTCCATCAGAGGTTTTGATGAAGCATCATTCAAAGCTTTACTACTGAGTGGTATTTCTCTGAAGCTGTCAGGCAACAATCTGAAAGAAATTCCAGCCAAGATTGCTGACTTCAACCTCACTGCAGACATTTGGCTTGGAAGAAATCCATATGAGTGTCACTGTGACATGATGTGGATGAGAGACTGGCTGCAGAATGCATCACATGTGATGGACAGAGATGAAATCAAGTGTGGGCCAGGGAAGTACCAAGGTATGCAGACTGCAATCACTTTGTTTGTTTGTTTGTTAATTTTGTGCAAATGTAATCAACACCTCACAGCTGTTTTCTTTGCACAAATCCCTTCCAGGTTGAAAATGTTTGCTTTGAAATTTACAGGAATTCCTATTGTCAAGATGAACAGAAAATCTATGGGTTGTATGAATTTTCCCTTGTGGATTGGAATTACCATTGGAAGTGTGGCAATTGCAGTCATTGTTGTGATAATTGTTGCCAACAGAAAATGGGAAGCCATTAAACTTTTTCTGTTTATGAGATTTAATGTTACAGTGAATGATGATCCCCCTGAAGATGTGGATGATTTGGAGTTTGATGCCTTTGTAACGTACAGGTAAGGAAAACAATGTTTTGTTTCTTTGGTTCTCTGTTTCTTGAGTAAACAACTGTAGTATCTATTTCTGACAGCCATATGGACAGACAATTTGTCAAGGATGAAATTAAGCCACATCTAGAAGAGAAGGGATTCAGATTGTGCATTCATGAGAGAGATTTCCTGGTTGGAGCTTCCATTCCTGCCAATATTGAGGCTGCAATAAATCATAGCAGAAGGATGATCATGGTCATGTCAAGGTGAGTGTTTTCACTCAAGTGCTACAAAGATGGGACCAGGTACAGTACACAAATATATACCTTCGACTAAGGGATGAAATGAAAAATGGGCAATGTTTGTCTTTCTCTCAGAAATTCTATTGTTGCTGGATGGTTTTTGGCTGAGTTTCACATTGCACATGAACAAGTGATTCATGGAAGAAAAAAATACATAATTCCTCTCATGCTGGAGAAAATTAAAGCAGGTGAAATTCAGGATGCAGATTTGAGAATGTATGTGGAGAGTCACACTTACTTGGAGTGCACTGATAAGGTAAATGTTTGGGAGTGTCAGTCTGAGCAAAAGTGCAAAGGGGTTGCCAGACAAACTTTCTACTTCTGCTGTTCAGTTCAGACCAGCTTGTTTGATTCTTTTCCTTTGTTGTTTATTTTTCTCAAATGTTAAGAACAGTCTTGGTGCATCTGATTTATATGTATTGCAGCAAAATATTTGGACTTCAATATGCCATGCCAAGAGTCCCATTGAAAAATATCAAGGAACGACAGACAGACATGGAAGATGCCACAGAGCCATCAGACACTATGGTTGGTGCAATTGCAAAAAGAATTCATGAGGCTCACAAAGCCAGAAGAAATGCACCTAAAGACAGAAAAGTGCTCCTTGATGGAGACATTGAAAATGAACCTGATTCTGATCAAATTGATTCTGACCAAGTTTATTTTGAAGACAATAGACTTGAAGGTGCAACAGCAATGGCCAGGGCTTGTGAGCCAAAGGTGAAAAATTTGCACAGAAAGGGACAAGAAAATGGTTTGTGGGACCACCAACTAAACCTTGATGAAGAGGAGATGATCATGATGAAAAGGTTGGAAGCTAAAATACAAATGAAACATGGGAGGAAGAATCTGAAGTTGGTGGTTGTTGAAAGTGATACAGAACAAGACTTGCCTGGAAATGATGAAAATAGCAATGAAGATTTTGAATTGTCAGGTCAACACAGATTGTTCAACAACCAACAGGTGCAAACATGGAAGCACAAATGCACAAAGGTTCTAATAAAACAAGTGCTAAGACAGAAAATTATAACTTGCTGGAAAAAGACAACTCAGCAGATGGATTATTCACATCTGAAATAAATGCCACGGGAGGGGCAAGACCAAAAACCACAAGGGTCAAAGGACAGCAACAACATAAAGCTGGATGGAATCAGAAGATAAAGAAAATCAAGAAGAAAGTTGAAGGCAACAAGCAAAAAAATGCAGAGGCAAGGTGGGGGCTGGAAGAGAGAAGTGAGAGTGATGGAGGCTGGGATTGTTATGAAGGAGACATTCCCCTTCTTCCCAGATAGATAATGCACAGCAGTGAGAGTGATGGAGGCTGTGACTGTGATGAAGGAGACATTCCTCTTCTTCCCATGTAAAGAATGAGCAGAGAGAGAGAGAGAGAGAACAGGGAGAGAGAAGAGAAGAGAATGGCAGTAATACCATCTAATATCCCAACTGAATGGACATCTTTTTGTTCCTTTTCCTGTGAACAGAAAGGACTTGTCAGAGAGACAAAGGCCATCAGTGTGACAACAGAATCCTGTGGGAGGAAATTTCAGGAATGATTGCAGTATGACAAAACTTTTTTGCACAGTGACTCAACCCAGTGACAAAGCAAGCTTCCCTCGAAGAAGTATATGAAAACAATCCTTTATAACCTTTTTATCTGGCTTCTGTACAAGCAGTTATGACCGAAAACAAGAAAGCCTTGATGTTGTACATTGTTTCATTCTGCAGAAAAATATATGCTTTTCTTGTAAATGATTCACTCATCTGTTCTTCTGATGCTATACCTCAGGGCATCCATTGGAGCTGAGCTCATGTGGACACAACACATTTGAGCCTTGTCTTCTCCCCTCTATGTGGGCCAAGGGTGGTCTGCAGCAAGTGTAAACACCAAAAAGTTGACAAGCCTCACACAATGGCCCTTGCTTGCTCACAGATACAAAAAGGCCACACACATGAAGTGTAAATGTTGAAACAATACTGTTATTGGGTCACTCCCAACCAAACCTTTTCATAAATGCTACAAATGCATCACACATCGCCTTTCCTTTTCTGTAATGATGCATCCACCAACATATTTAGCACGGACGGATTTGGCATCAAACTTTGGACAGAGCGGTGAGTTTTTCCTTGCTGGACGAATCTGTGTGTTGCATGCCCAAATGGCTGACTTCACTCACTTCGCCCAATCTCCAACCCAGACTGGGGGGAGAGTCGGGTGACTTCACCATGCAGTTGCTGACGGCACAGGTAAATGGAACACACCCAATCCTTTACACCGAAATTGCACTGATTCTGCCGATGTGACCGGCACCATGTTAATTTGATTTGAAAAATGTTGTTTGTTGAGGAGTATAAACTACAAAAATTCTCATCCAAGGCAGCACGCATTCTTTTTTGCAACTGGCTGGCTGGTGGTAAAAATGCAGGAATTTGCCCCTGGGTTGGAGACGTGAAGAGGTTATTTCGCCTGTTTCAGATTTTATGTTTATATTCGATTCTGCGGCCATTCACACAAAACGAGAACCTCGGCCCGCCCCTGGCTCCAACGAAAGAACTGGAAATTCCCTGAGTTTCTCTTCTGTTGGCAAGCCCTCACAAAGAGCGAAGGTCTCACCATTGCAAGAGTCAAAGCAAGTACAAAAAGTACTGGTGCCAAACATATCTCAAACCGTCGATCTTTGCCAAGACTTTTGACAGATCATACACGCGATGAAACTTTTTTTCTGCTGTTCAAATTCAACATCGCAAACATCTTTTGAAGCCTCGAGTCAATCTTCTATCTCTCTCCAACAGAGTCTCGCCTTTTTCCCTTCAAACCATCAGTGTGCGCTGTAGATTTTCCCAGGGATCATGCACGACTTTTTGCCCCTTGTGCAATTATGTTGTCATTTATCAAATGGCAGCCCTCACCAACAGGTATACAGAACAATTCAATTTGGCGCCAAGTCATCCCAGGCTCATTCCATATTCGCCAAGACTTTTGACCCGACACCCTATGAAAACTTTTTACTGTGCAATTTCGTTTCCAAAGAATCCTTTTCAAGTCTGGAAACAGCACGAAAACCAAACAGGTGCAGCACAATTCGCACTGGCGCCGAGTCATTCCAGGCTCTTTGAGTGTATGGGAAGACCTTTGACACACAACCCCACGAAAACTTTTTTGCATGACAATTTCGTTTCCCACAGAATCTTTTCATTCTGAAGTCGCACCCCCAAAGAGCACAAAAGACATTGGCGCCAATCTGTCCCAAATCATTAATCTACCCTGAGACATTTGATGGAGCACCTGGCGGACTTTTTATACTTATCTCTACAATTTCTTTGTGGAAGAATCTTTGGAATCCAAAATTGCACACCCTTGGTGCCAACCCAACACAAAAGGCATTGACGTCAATGACGATTCAACTGTCAATCATCGCAAAACTTTGATAGATCACCTCGCAGGTCTTCTACTTTTTCTATGAGGTAAAATCTTTTCAACGTGGCATCTTGCTTCATAGTGTTCGTGAGATCTAAAGAATTAGGCATTTTCTCAGACCGCAGTCAACATGCAAGTGCTCCACTCGCCAGACAGCTGTTTGAAATTGTAGCAATGTACAGGTTTGTGGATTGTGCGGAAGATTGTTCTTGGAATAAATCACTCAGTGCTAGAGGCCAATGCGCACAAAATGCAATCAGATGAAGAATTGTTTCCGCAAAGCACAAATCATTTGAAACAAAACTTCCTTCTTTGCACGACAGGTATTCAGTGAAGCGTGTTGTGAGAGGTTTGGATCCAGCTACAAAGCGGAGCACCAAATGGAATTCCAAAGCTTTGCCTTGTGTGCTTGCACATGATGACATTGTACACATGAAAGGTGCATGGTGATAACACCATGAGATCACAAATTCAGATGCCACTGTACTTGCCAGGATTTATCACCCCCTTGCTGTTCTTAGTCCAGCTGCAGCCCAGTGCAGGCTACACTCCCTGCAAAACAGGTAGATCCACATACATATAATTTGTGTAAACCTGCTGTCCGAGGTATTGAATTGGTGAGACAGACAGTGATGGCAGCTCACTAATCATGTCTTATATCTCTACAGCTCTGATGTACCTTTCACTCACTAGAAAAATTAGTTGTAAAAATAATTTGGTAACATTTTATCAATGACTTTGAAGAAATGTCTCAAACATTTTTTGATCATCAAATCAGGGGACTACAAATCCATCACAAATCTTTTGGGATGACAAATTTGAAGATCTTTGTGTGATCTGCGGTCTCAATTTTGGTAGTATTCATCATGAATTTTGTAGTTCTTCCTCCACCATCTGGAAGCATGGCCATTCTGTATTACATATTGCACAATGGTTCAGACACCAGTGGTTGTGGAAGTTCTGTGGATTCAGCCTGTTTCAGCCTTCTGCATGTTCTCAGTCTTTATTATGCTGAACCTCCAAAAACTGGATTGGAGATAAGAATTGATAAGCCAATATTGATTGACAATAAGCTTGTGGTAAGTCTGTTTCAGTTCAAGAGATGATACTTTCCACAAAAAACTATCAAAGAATAAAAGCAAGCCAAGAAACCAATACATGGATTCTGCAATGATATTTCAGACCAAGTGTATACCTGTGAGAAGCTCCAAACTTTACTGTAAACCTCTGATACCTGGAATATCAAATGCTGTTGTGAATGTGACTGATGTTGACTTCAAATCTTCTCAATGGGCAGCAGTAGATGTTGACATATTCTTCCACAACTGTCAATTGAAATCATTAAATATCACTTCACTTGGGACAACACTTGGTTCACAACCATGTCTGCACATCAGCCACTGCACAATTGGATCCCACATGTGGATTCGGAATTCAAGGGCCACATTGGAACATTGCGTGTCAAACCTGACAAGAATGGTAGCTGCACTCATTGAAGCAACAAACAGCACAATTATTCTTAAAAATTTGCACATTGAGAATTTTAATGTTGGAATTTTTCTGGAAACAAACAAGTGCATTTGTCACTTGTTTGATGTCAGATTTATGAATTGCACATCCAAATATCTATTTCCACTTGTTCAGATCTTCAATGAGTCTTTGTTACACATTCAAAATTGCACATTCTATGGAAATGATGTTTGTTTGATCAACATTGAGAGCAACAGCTCAACAATCATCAAAAACTCATCTTTTGTGCACAATATGCTGCAGCACAAAAAAACAAAATATGTTCCTCTGTTGAAACTTATGCGTGGATGTTTGCTTGTGATAAGTGACTCCGACTTTTCATACAATACAATTAAACGTGGCATTTCTGTGGTTGCTGTTGAAAATGGAAGTGTTGGTGTTATTCAAAACTCCTCATTCAAGAAAAACCAAGGTGGTGTGTTTTTTATGTCCAACAGTGCAGGCATCATATCCCACTGTCAGTTCAAACAAAACACTGGACTTACAGGATCAGCACTGTTGTTTGTGTGTGACAGAGAACTGGAAAAAGAAACCACCAAACTAGTGCAAAACAGTTTGAAAATATTGTCACAACACCAGTCACTTGACCCAGTCACCAAAATGTTGGAGATTTTGGAACAGTCCAGACTCAAACACATGTTACCTGGATGGCAAGTTCAAAACTCCTCTTTTGTCTCAGTGTTTGGAAAACTACTAGTCCAGTCCTGTGTGTTTTCCAAAAGCCAAGCAAAGGGTCGTGGGGGTGCCATCTCATTTGATGTGAGGACAAGTGAGATATCACTGAAAACTGCATTGGTGATATCCAACTCTTCTTTTGAAAATAATCAGGCATTAGGAAATGGAGTCTCAGCTCAAGGTGGTGCTATTGGTGTCATTGGGGGGGATACTGAACACGGTCATTTGAACAGTTTGGTGATTTCTGACTCTTCTTTCTCCAACAACCAAGCCCTATTCACTGGTGGAGCTATTTGGACTGCATCATACCTCAGTGTAAGAGACTCAATCTTCCAGCAAAACAGTGCAAGAATAGCAGGAGCATTGGAGTTTCCGTCTGGACAGATCACAAAATGTTATTTTGACTCCAACACAGCTTTGGGTGCAGGAGGGGCATTGGAGCTGATGCCAGGTTCTAATATCAATGTTTCTCACTCAAAGTTTAGCAACAACATGGCTTTGGGAGGAGGAGCCATTATCGGTGGTGACAATGCCAGCTTTTCTTGTGACTCATGTGTTTTTCACAACAACACAGCAATTGGATCATTAAGGTGAGTCTCAGCTCAAGGTGTCATCGGGGGTGATACCGAATGTGGTCAGTGGAGTAGTTTGTGATTGCTGACGCTTCTTTCTTTGACAACCAAGCCTTGGGATTTCAAAATCTACAGTTGCTGCCCAGTTTTGCTTTGGGGAACCAAAAGAACCCTACAAGGTAAAAGTTTACTCTTGCTAAAGATTTTTTCCCTTTTTCTTTGCCAAATAGCCAGAAGGGAGATGGTGGAGCAGTTTCCTTCCACAACCCCAAAAGAGTATTTTTCACAAACTGCGCATTCACAAAGAATGTAGCCCAGGATGAGGGAGGAGCTTTGCACATCCGAACATTCATGGCCAGTGGTGCACTGATGCTTCTTCAAAGTGGTGTACTCAGGAGGTGTGTTTTCCAAAATAACACAGCTAAACATGGTGGAGCATTGTTTATAACCAGTGAACATCCTCTGACATTCATAGTAAAAAACTGCACCTTTGTTGGCAATTTGGTGCATGGCCAAGGGGGTGCTTTGTGCTTCAATGGTACCTCAGTGAATATTTTTCGCAGTGAACTCTCTGACAATAATAGCCCTTCTGGAGGTGCTATTTTCCTTGTTGGAAAACTATGTGCATTCAGCATAATCAATAGCAAGTTAGTTGGGAACAACAATGCCACCAAGTCTCCTGTGCCAGCATCTGGAAGTGCCATTCATGTTTCCTCTGCAAAAAGAGTGTTCATAAACAGTGTTCAGTTTTACAACAACAGCGAGGGTGGCAGCCTGAGGTTGTACACTGACAGATGTGAGATACACAACTGCTCTTTCAAGGGAAATACAGGTGCTACTGGAGGTGCAATGATGATAGAGGGTGACAATGCAGTTGTTCTCATCACAAACTCCTGTTTTGTTGAAAACAAAGGACCTTCAGGCAATATACTCTTTTCCAACAGCAAGGTTCAGGTACAAAATTGTTACTTTGGGAAACCCATCATCAAGACAAACCCTTTGTCTTTTTGGGCAAACACCAGGATTGCATTGAGATCGTATAACAATGTTTTCACTGAGACAAACTCATTTCCTGGAATAGCAGGAATTCAGGGACCAACACCACAGGCAGCAACATTCTACATCTGGAAAACATCATTTCAACAGGTTGTGGGAAACAAACTGCTACCTGTTGATCAGAATAATTTGAGCAATCAATCTTTGAGGCATTTTATAACTGGAGATTTGTCTAACGTCACACCAATATTCTCTCCCTATGCTTCAGGTAAGTTGAACCAAGCTGCAAGCAATGCATTTCCAGATGATGAAATTTATACAAACATTGGTTGTGCAAAATAGACGCCACATTATTTGTCAGAAAAATAACTCTTTGCTACTATTTGTTAAGTTGCAAGCAACTCACTCTGATTTCAGTGTTTGCTTTGCCGTGCCTGGATGGATGTGTTTGTCACTATGACATCGATGATGAAGCCAACACCATGAATTGTCATCACAATAACATGACAGAATTACCAGATCAACTTTTACCAAGAACTGAACAACTCATCATGACTGGAAATCATGTCATCAATATACTTTTTTCAAAAAATAGATCTGACCTGTCTGATCTCAAAACACTAAACCTGGAGAATAATTCTGTCAGAAAAATAGATGAAGCATCATTCAAAGCTTTGCTGTTGTGTGGTATTTCTGTGAAGCTTTCAGGAAACCACATAAGACAAGTTCCACCCATGTTGGCAAACATTAACTATACTGCAGATATTTGGCTTGGCAGAAATCCTTATGAATGCAACTGTGACACGATGTGGATGAGGGACTGGCTGCTTAATGCCACAAATGTGATGGACAAAGAGAAAATAGTTTGTGCTTCAGGAAAATGGAAAGGTATGTATTTCCAGCCTTGTTGTGTCATTTGTGAAAATCTGTTTTGTTACGGTTGAACATGTGAATGCACACAACAAGAAAGCAAAAAAAAGAAAAACGACGAGCTCTTTTTCTGAATAAATGCCAAATCATGAAATGGTTGAGGGACTCAAAGAATTTGCTGGGGTGTTGGTTTCCGAGTGCATTCAAAAAATCATTTGGAAAACAACCAGTTTGGGAAGACACAGCAAAGCTCATGTGTACTGCTGGTGGTGGAAGACTGTTTGTTCTTCGCAACAATTTCTGCTTGTGCAGTCAGACAGCCAAAGAGATATTCCAACTGTGACTCTCTCTGATATTGTGGTAATCTGTTTATTCAGGAACACCAATTTACAAACTGGACAGAACAAAGATGGGATGTATCACATTGCCTGTTTGGATTGGAATTGTCACAGCAGCTGTTACTGTGTGTTTTATAATCACAATAATTATAATCAATAGGAAATGGGAAGCTATAAAATTCTTTCTTTTTGTTAAATTCAATTATCTGATCAATGATGATCCTCCAGAATATATCAATGAGATGGAGTTTGATGCATTTGTGATTTACAGGTGAGTCTTTCTGGAGATTCGAGGAGGTTGCTTCACTATTTCAGGTTGTTCACTTTTGAGCAACCAAAATGGTGACTGACTAAAATAAGAACAAGGTGTTTTTGTTCTTGTGAATTTCTGCTCCTTTTGGTGTTTGTAATGGAGGAGGAGGCAACCAGAGGCACCTGACAATTGTTTTGCAAAATGCTCAGTGACATCATGGTGTCTCAAATCACCACAACATCCTTTGTCCATGGATGTTGTTAGGTTGGACACCGTGATTTACAATAATTGTCCTGCATTTTTGTTGCAACTTTCAATAATGTGTTTCTTTGTGGTCACATGTTTGTAGTGAAGAAGATAGGGATTTCATGTTGAAACATATTCAAGTTTATCTGGAGGAGGAGTTGGGATTCAAACTGTGTATCCATGAAAGAGACTTCATGCCAGGGACGAGTATCATTAGCAACATTGAGGAAGCTGTTAAACACAGCAGGAGAACTATTATCATAATTTCCAAGTCAGTGTTTTCTTTTTTGTGACAAAAGTCCTGTCTGATTTGCTTTACAAGATGTGAACTGAACAATCGAAAAAATATGATATAATTTCCTTTCAGGGAATCTGTGAAATCCAACTGGTTGTTGAAGGATTTTCAGATTGCTCACACACAGGCGATTCATCGCAAAGGGAAATATCTGATTCCTCTAATGAGGGGACAGGTCAAACTTGAAGAGATCCGTGGTCCAGACCTGAAGCTCTACATTGAAACTCACACCTATTTGAAGTGCAATGATTTGGTACTGTGTTGATCACTCCCTCAAATTATCTCTGTTTACAAAAGTTCTTGCAAGTTTCAGGTTCCTCTTTGTTCTATCGATGTTGTTTCAGCAGAAGCATCATTTCATTCTAGCGCAACATGAAGAGGAGACTTTGCTATGCCATGCCCAGGGTTTCTATTGAGAAGCTGAAGGAAGGTCTGGGTGTTGAGCAAAGGGAAGATGTAGAGACCACAGCAAAGCAAACAAGCCACACAAATACTTGGTTTGCAACTCTCATCACAAAGGTGAAGAGAAACAGACAGCAGAAAGAGAAGCCTGGGTGGGAAGACTCTGCCAGTGATTCTGTTCAAGAGGATGAAATGTTGTTGGGTGAAACACATTTCACAGAAACAGCACCAACCAGTGACAAGGAAAAAGAAAATAATGAAGCACAAGCTAAGAAAAGGATGGAAAAACAAGATAATCTGTTGAAGGGAGGGAGAAAGCCTCATCACCTGAACATAAATGAAAATGTTATAAAAAGAATGAAAGATGTTGAGCAGATGTTGCAGAAGGCAAATAAAGGGAAGAAATTGAGAGTGGTGGTTGTGGAAAGTGATGAAGAGGATGATGATGCTGGGTGCAGTAATGTAGGCAACAATGACTTGAAATTGAATGTTGAAGGTGAGTTCGTTGTGCAGGCAGAAGTACATCATGCAAGAAGAGGAAAGGAGGCAGAGCAAAGCATTGAAACTGGATGTGAGAACATTAATGAGGAAAATGTGAGTTTGGCCGCGATCACTTTGGAAAGTGAGAATAATGGAGGTTTCGACACTGGAATGGGGGAAATGTTCAGAAAGATGGAGAAGAACAACACAGGGGGAGCAAAGCCCAAGCAGAGGAAGACAGATTCTGGTGAAGCTGTTGGCAAGGCTCAAAATGTCAGGCAGAAAGCAAGTGGCAGAAAGAAGAGTGGAGATACAATGAGAAGGAGACATTTGAGAAACGAAGATGAAAAGAAAAGTATGAAATATGATGTGCAGTGGGGTTTAGATGAGAGCAGTGAGAGTGAAAGTGAAAGAGACTGGTATATGGATGGTGGAAACATTCCCCTTCTTCCCAGATAGATAATGTATATACAGCAGTGAGAGTGATGGAGGCTGAGACTGTGATGATATTCCTCTTCTTCCCATATAGATAATGTATAGAGTAATAAAACCTGGGAGGGAGGAGGAGGAGACATTCCTCTTCCTGTCAGATAAAATACAGAAAGACAGACTGGAGTACAGGCAGAGATAATTCAGTGACTCAACGCGTTATGGAAAAACGACCGAAGAAGCAATTGGAACCGGCACATATACAAGGAAATGTGCCCAAAGTGTGTACTTCTAAAAACTGAAATGATCAGAGTAACTGTGCTGATTGTTTATTGTTCATATCCATTGTTTTCCAGCAGAAAAATACACAGCTTTGTTTTGCTGCTCATCTTTGTGTCAGTCTTGCCAACACCAAGATTTAGTGTTCATGCGCAATAGTCCCTTTGCAGTAGCATTCAAGAGTGTTGGTGTGTGTGTTGATGCTGTGTGAGTGTGTTTGTGTGTGTGTATGTGTGTGTGAGTGAGAGAGAGTGTGTTTCTATGTGAGTTTGTCTCTTGTGTGTTTCTTTTTGTGAGCTTGGATATTTGCTTCTGTGAATGAGCATTGTGTCACTTTGTCCATTGATCAGTGTGTGTGAACATGTGTGCCTGTGCAGATTGTGTTCAGAATGTGTCAGAAGAGTTTTTCATATCAAAGGCCTGGAAGGAGCAAGAAACACTCGGCTTTGTTTGTTTTAACTCATAAGCATGTGTTCACATCATGCTGGATGAAAAAGTGTTTTTTGACAGCTGAGATGCTTTGCTTGGAGACTGGGATAAACCTTCTGAGTCTAAAGTGGTGTGAGGTGACCTCTTACACAGTCTACAGTTGCAGATCTATTTTGTCCTCAGTAAGTACATTTCTTTATGGTGTTCATGTGCACTGGTTGTTCTTTTATTCAGATTGCCACAGAGCAATAGCACTTTGCTTCAGGAAGCAATCAGTCAAGTCAGCAAAGGCCAAAATTAAGCAAATAGCACACAACCAGCACACAAAGACAACAATGTTTTTGCCAAGCCTCAAAAATTCAAAAAAGATATTGCTCTTGGTTCTCTTGATGCTTCTCATGTCCCTTTGAAGAGTCTCCACGTCTTCCCTGTCTCCTCAACAAGAGCAGGAACAGAAAAACAGTTGCTGCTTTTGACCCTTCCCTTTGACTTCTTTCTGTTTTGCTTGTTCCTCAACAAGATTCTCTCAATAAGCATCTGAATTACAGGTATCTCCCCACAAATGCAACGAAAAGACATTGACACTGACAGCAGCAATGCGGAAGAAAAACAGCTGGCTTTTGTGGCTCTTTTTGTATTTTTTATGACAGGATCGGTTGTATTCATTATTGTAGTGTGATCTGAGGGTTTCCCCCAAAAAGAACAGTAAAGCAGTTTTCAACTGCCCTTCAGGGGTTGTTGCTGATGACTCCAGGTCCATGGGAGCAAATTGGTCTTGCCGAAATACACAGAGTTCACACAGTCTTCACTCCATCAGAAATATATTATTTGCCCCCCCCACATTCTGTCAAATAGTGTAAGGGGAATAAGGCCATGGTAAAGCCAAGGTGGTAGAAATGTGATTGCAATGTGTAAATGCAGATACAAAAGAGCTGCAAAGAAAGGGAAGCTGCTGAGAGAGCATAAGTACCTGGATGTAAGGAAGCTGCTGGACATCTGACTAAGTACTCACGGCTCAGAGTAGGATCTCCTCTGGTTGCACAAACAACTAAAGGCACTTCCTCTAGTCTAAGGGTTATCACACCCATGCACCATACTCACAACCATGTGATAATGCATGGACTGTAACTGGACTGGCACAGATGTATTCCTAATGGAATATCTGCAGAGCGTAAATGCACAGAACACAGGACTGAACAATAGCTGGTGATCTTTTGCTCTCAATGTTGAATTTGCCTGCCTCCCCTTCCTGTTTCAAAACGTGAACTGATGGCTTTCATGGCTTTCATGGCTTCGTGGAAAACACACACACATCTTGGACTTGTACTACAACCTTGGACCACTATTTGGAATGAACATCACAGCCTTCCATTGTCCCTTAAAATTTCTTCAAATTAAAGTTTTTCCCTCACAAGAAGCCATTGTTGAATGAGAAGAAGAGTGAATGAAGAAAATTTTTGTCTCCTTCAATCCTGGTTCTGACTCTGTCAGTTTGGATCTTGTTTGAAACCTTTACCATTGGCATCCATCTGTTGTCTGCGCTTGGAGGAGAAGAAGGCAAAACCACATTTGAACCTCAACAATGAACAATGAGAAGCCATGAAGAAATTGCAGGCCAGTTTACACAAAACCAACAGGGGTAGAAGGCTCAGGGTTGTTGTAGTGGAAAGTGACACTGAAAGCCAAGATGATCACAGAATGATCCAAGAGGACATAACAGAGCAGAATGACAGATATTTTACAGAAGATGAGAAAGTGCACAAAATACAAACTGAAGTGGAAGCAGATGTTCATCATGCAGCTCAACATTTCTCAGAACATGATGAAATTCATGACACAGGAAAACTCAATAGTACATCTTTCTCAGCAGTTCCACAGTTCAAGGATAACATTGAATTCAATGAAGGAAGTGGAGCAAGGCCCAAGCAGAGAAACATCAATGTTGCAAGAAATGAGAAAATACTGAGGGTAAAAGAAAGGAGACCAAGATCAGCCAATGTTGTGCAGCTGAAACCAGAACACTGTGGGACAGATGAGAGGACAAGTAAATTGGGGCGATGATGAGAGCAGTGAGAGTGATGGAGAGTGGAACTGGGATGGAGGAGATATTCCTCTTCTTCACAGGTAAAATAGAGAAAGTAGAGAGAGTGGTGGACACTTTTATTGATGTATTTGCATTGTTCATCGTGGAGAGATTCTATTTCTTGTTAGACAGGCAAGGTCAATCACAGAGAAACATTTGCAAGAGTGTCGGAGATGGAGAATCTCCACATTTTAAATGCAAATGAAAAGTATTTCAGATCATGAAACAGAAGGAATTGTTGTGTTCTCTGAACACACAAAACACACAAGAATATTTGGTCTCTTTATGTGAATTGTTTTTTTTGCCAAAAAATGTTTTACTCTTCAGAAATAAAAATTCTTTTGGCCTTTTCATTTCCATTGCTTTGTTCTCATTTACCCTTCTCTTTACAGCAACAAAAGGCCACTTTCAGGTTGCACATAAACTTTCACTTTTAGTCTTCAATTTGTCCTCAAGATGCACATTCTGTTTCAAACTGTGACTCAAATACAACAAGTCGCACAAGCTTTGGGGTTTGTACTCAAATGCTCGACACCGACTGATCTTGTCCGTGATAGAGACAATTGCCCTACTGGTGTCATAGCCTTTTGTGTGAGGGCTGTTACTCATGTCAGAACAAAACATTTGTGACTACAAAAGTGAAGATAATTGGGTCAAGAACATGTATACTGTGAATGCTTGTTATTTCTCTTTGTCAAGCACACTGAGCAAGCAAACCAAAACACAAGCAAGTAAAAACTGTTCAGTTTACTCACGGGTTCTGTTTGCTTTTGGAAGCATTTGTAGCTTTTGCTGAAAACAATGCAGAGGCTGTCCAGTTCTTCACCAAAACGAGGTTACGAACGGTCTGGGGATTGACTGGGGATTTCCAGCATGAAGCCTTCGCAGAAAGATGTTCTGTTTTTGTCAAAGACGGGACTCACTTGTAGTTGAGCAAAGGTATGAGGTCTGTCCAGGAACTTTGCGCTTCTTCCCCATTTGCGCAGTCTGTGTTGGTGACACATTTGCGATTTTTTGGGAGTGCAAACCTGGTCATCTGCCACATGTTGTGACTGGGTCAGGCAGGTCATGGAGTGCGCCTGCTGCTGAAGATTGGTCATCATTCTTGGTGTTGTTTTGGTCAAGTTGCAACGCAAAAATGGGTATGCCATTGTTCTTGGTGGTTCTCTCGATACTGGTTCTTCCACAACAAGGTATGCAAAAGAAAGTTGAACAGAGGGCAAACATTAAGTTCTTGTGTGCTGCTGGGAAGACTCCCATTGAATGCTGGAGGTCTTTGCAAGCCGTGTATGGCCCTGACTGCCTCTCCAAAACTCAAGTCCGGGTGTGGCATCGGCAATTCTGGGGCGGTGATACTGACATCCGTGACAAAGCACGTTATGATCCAGAGACTAAGGTGTCCAGTTCCCAATGGAAGAAAGCTCATGAGCGGAGACCCCAAAAAGCTTTGCGGGGCAGGGCAAAGAAGTCTTCCATGCTTGTCTGCTTTTTCGATTCATATGGAGTCATCCACCAGGAATTCATGCCCAAAGGAGTGACTGTGACCTCGGAAGTCTATTGTGACATTTTGGATTGCCTGAAAGAGGACATCAGAAGGAAACGTCCGGGGATGTGGAAAGGTGGGCGAGGTGGGCAAACTGACAGAGATTTTGTCCTGCAACATGACAATGCTTCGTGTCACACCACTGTTCCAACCCTGGCAAAGATAGGGAAGTCCGGGATAGACCTCTTAGCCCATCCACCTTACTCCCTGGATCTTGCTGTTGCCAACTATTTCCTTTTTCCACACCTGAAAAGCCTCCTGCGGGGAACACAATTTGCAACAATCAACGACATGCAAGCAGAAACCCAATGTTTGTTGCTGAACATTGAGCGTGACCTTCTGAAGAAAGCCTTCCTGGAGCTCCCAAAACGCTGGCTCAAATGCATCAAAAGTGAAGGAAACTACTTCGAAGGAAACCATGTTGATGTGGAGGACGAGTATGGTGAACTGGATATTGCAGAATCCTCAGAAGAAGAGTCTGAAGAGGACTCAACAGACTCCCAGTCGGACTATGACTCTGATGCTTTCTGATCGCACAACAAGCTAATTTGAACTGAACGGAACTTCCGAAATCTTGACTTGTTTGTTGACATTTATCCTTGTTGTCCTCATGGAAATGTGGCAAAACATGCCCTTGTTGCATCATTAAAGTTTGGTTAAAATCGCACCAAAAAGAGTTGATCATTCGGAGGAAGAAGCGCAAAGTTCCTGGACGGACCTCGTACTTGGGCACACTTAGGTCATGTTCCTCCGGGGAAAACAAGGAAAATTCAAATGCTCTGATTCATAATCTAAGCTCCAAATTTACTGCTTTATCAAAGGATTCTTCCTTGTGTTGTCAGATGTACTCCCCTCCAATTGAGTACATGTAGGGTCTGGATGGGAGGGCTTCTCTCAGATGAACAGAGCATTTTCACAAATTGAAAAGTTGACCCTCACCTCAGTTTGCATCAAGGATGGTAAGACCAAGCCTATATTTGTTGACAAAACAGCAAACTAGGCTGCTCGTTTCATTTTGCACGTACTGATTTGTATCCTGGGAGTCAGGGGACACGATCTGCAGATGAAGATGAAGATCAATATGGTGGTGTGAGGCCTGCATCTTGGGGGTGGTGAAAGACATCTGACCATCTGTCAAATGAGATAGTCACAACAAAAATCCTGCAATTTTTGAAGTTCACAAGAACAATTACATCTACACATTTGGAAATATGTGCACACAGAAAATCAACACAGCCGTACATTTTTTCTGATTTTCATTTTCTGTTTTCTGCAAAGGGAAAACATCCCCAAATTTGTGTTGGCCTGAGAGAGACGTTTTGATGCATTGATTAGATATCAGTTGATTCTCACTGAAGTGCATCAACTTTATTCAAGCAAACAATTTTACGCAAGCAAAGCCATAATTGAGCACACTATATATATAGTTGATGAACTCCATGCATTTGGTGGTGGGATATTATTTGTTTGAGGATTCCAAGGCCAAGTCCATTGTCATCAAAGTGGAAAAACCTGGTTCATTTCAGTTGGACAGATGCCTTTTTCTCTTTTATTGGTTCTGTGCCTGGAGTATCATTTCAGATTGTCCAAAGTTTCCACACTTTTGGAGGACAAAAACATCTGCAATTTTTGCCTTCTCGTCTTGCAGCACCTTGTGTGGTGTTTGTATTTGGTCCTGACAGGACCCAAAATTTGAAATCTAACAACACATGTCTTATTTTGGTCCACCACATTCCATTGTCAGAACTTCACATAATTCACATATGAAGAAGAGGAATACCCCCATCATCACAATCACAGCCTCCATCACTCTCACTGCTCTCATCCAGCCCCCATCTTGCTTCTGCAGTGCCATCTTTTTCAATTTTGTCTGGCTTCTGTGGCCTCATTCCCAGCAGTTGTTTTCTTCTGACACCCAAATTGTGCATTTGTCTGGCGTTTCTGGTGATTTGTTTTGGTTTTGCTCCTCCTGCTGGATTCAATATATTTACATTTCCCTTTATTTCTGTATGTGATGTGATTTTTTCCTCCAAGTTCTCTTGGATACCATCAATGTTCTGAGACTCCTCCACTTGATGCACTGTTGCTTCCACTTCAACTTTGGTGGAAGTGTCCAACTCAATGATTCTGAGTTTGTCATGGACTTCATCATCTTTGTTGATCCTGACATTGTCTCTTACCACATTGTTGTATTTATCACCTTCAAGCAACACCAACCTCAGATTCTTTCCTTTATTTTGCCTTTCTAATTTGGCCAGGAACCATTTCATTGTGTCCATGTCCTCTTTGTGAACATTTAAATGCTGGCCATGAACAAAAATGTTTTCATTTCCATTGAAAACATCCCTTTCTGTGTCCACAAGTCTTTCCTGAGCTGCTGCAGCTTGAACTACATTATTTCCAACTTGAAAATTGTCAAAATTACTTTCATCAGAATCAGTTTCATGTTTGTTGTGCTCAATGTCTCCACCAAGAGGAACTTTCTCTATTTCAGGGGCACATGCCCTTACTTTGTTTGCTTGCTGGATTCGTTTTGCCATTGCTCCCACCATAGTATCTGCTGCCCCTCCAGGATCATCAGTCTCTCCCTGAATGCCTACCTTTTTCTGCTTGAGTTTTTTGAGTGGAACTCTGGGCATGGCATATTGAAGTCTTTTCCTCAAACTTTGCTGCAAGAAACAAAGTTGATACACTCACAATAAACATCAGCTTCAGCACACACACACACACACACACAGACATTCAGCTCAAATGTTGTGGCCAATCTCAGGCTGAACCAGCAAATAAAAGTCAAATTCAGATGGTTTCATTCAGACACAAAACAACAAAACCTTGTCATTGCAGTCCAAGTAGGTGTGACTCTCCACATACATCCTCAGATCTGCATCCTGTATTTCAGATGCCTTGATCTTCTCCAACATGAGAGGAATTATGTATTTCTTTCTTCCATTTACCATTTGTGTGTGTGCAATGTGAAACTCAGTCAAAAACCATCCAGCATCAATGGAATTTCTGGCAAAAACAAATTGAATCACAAAAGTGAAAAGAACAACAGATTTTTGTTTCACTTGTCCTCTTTTTGCCTCAAATATTTCACAGAAAAAATGGGACCTGTGCACATGCTCACTTTGATATGATCATGATCATTCTTCTGCTGTGGTTGATTGCAGCCTCAATGTTGGCTGGAATTGAAGCTCCAACCAGAAAATCTTGCTCATGAATACACAATGTAAAGCCCATCTCTTCTAGAAATGGCTGAACTTCATTTATGACAAACATGCTGTCCAAGTGACTGCAACAAATGACCATAATGTAATTAATTGTTGGACCACAAAGGAAACAAACTCAAACTGACAATTCCATACCTGAATGACACAAAGGCATCAAATTCTAAGTCATCTAAATCTTCTGGGGGATCATCATTCAGTAAGACATTAAATCTCATAAACAGGAAGAATTTCAGAGCTTCCCACTTTCTGTTAATGACAATGATGACAACAATCACCAAAACCACCACAGTTCCTGTAGTTATTCCAATCCATGGAGGAAAGTTCAAGCATCCCATAGATTTTCTGTTCAACTTGTGAATTGAGTCTCCTGTTCATTGCAACAATGAAGGCATTTCAGAGCAGAAGCGACATTGGTAATCTTGATACAAAGATGAACTGATGAACAAAAACACAATCTTGATTCTGCTTACCTTGATATCTTCCCTCTCTGCACTTGATTTGATCTTTATCCATCACATTTGTTGCATTTTGCAGCCAGTCTCGCATCCACATCATATCACAGTTGCACTCAAATGGATTCTCAGAAAGCCAGAATTCTGTAAGAATTTTCTTTTTTTCAGCCAATCTGGGAAATTGTTGCAGCTTGTTGTTGGTCAAGTAGAGTTTTTTAGTTTTCATCAGAAGGGTTTTCAATCCCTTGTCACTGATTGTCTTGATGTTGCTTCTATTGAGGTCAAGTTCATTGATTTCTGGAATGTTGTCAGGGATAGAATGCAAATTTCCCAGGTTGTTTCCTGTCATAATCAACAGTTCTGTTCTTGGTAAAACTTGATCAGGTAACTTTGTCATGTTGTTGTAACTACAATTCATGGTGTTGGCCTCATGATCCACAGAATAGTAACAAGAGCATCCACTGAGGCAAGGCAAAGGTGTTGCTGAAGAATTGAACAAACAAATTAGTTCTGTAGGTTTGGTCCTGACTCATGGTGACACAGCTGGAACACAAAACTGTGGGGCTTGACAGTATCACCAAACAACCAGCTTCAGGTTGCTTCAAACATGAAACTTACCTGATGCAAACTGGGAGAATTCAGCTGAAACATTCATGTGACTTCCAGTAGCAATATCAACAGTTGATTTGTTGTGCATAAAGTCCCTGTCTAGAGCAAGTGGTTTGCTGCTGTTCACTTGATACCACGTGTCCCAGAAATAGAATGTGACAGAAGATGCTTTTGGTGAACTTGAAAACAAAAAGAATAGTTGTTTCATTTGAACAGAAACTTTGACATGGGTCATGCTAAATACATTGCCATATGATCGTAATATTGGGTGATATGTTGCTTCAAATTGTATTCCCATGGCATTGTTGGAATCTCTGGAAACTACAAATGTGCAATTTTGTATCAATGTGTTCTTATTGCTCAAACTCATGGTTGGTGCTATAGCATTTCCATTATCACTGAGTGATGTGTTGGTGACAAGAAGAACCTTTGAGCCTTCTGCTCTTATGGCTCCAATATATCCTTGGTTTCTGCTGAATGTGCAGTTGTGTATTTCTCCCCTGGTTTCACTCAAGAAGAGCCCTCCAATATTGTTGTCACAGAATGTCACACTGCTTGTTACAACCTTTTCTGATTCTGCAACCAATACTGCTGCCCCATAAGAATTTCGTGATCTTCCAATGTTACTCTTCCCAATTGTGCTCCTGGTGATGTGCACTCTGCAACTTTTACCTGAGAACATAATTGTTCCAGCATGAGGGCTTTCATTCTCTGATAATTCACTGTCCAAAATTTTTGCTGAGGTTGTGTTGAAGTACAATGCACCACCAAACCTGGAAGCTCTATTTCTTCTGAAAGTGCAGCCTTGAATCTTAAATTGGGTGAGATGTCCAACTTGGCTGAAAATAGCTCCACCATATTCAGCAGTGTTGTTTAAAAATGCAGTACTTTTCACCACACCATTCAGCAATTGTGATGCACCAATTGCTCCTCCATCATTGAACACAGCATTGTTTGTGAAGGTGCAGTGGGTTAAATGAAGGGTTCCATTGTTTTCACAGGATAAGGCACCTCCTCTTGTGGGGAAAACATTTCTGATCAAACAAAATTATCCATGTAAATGATAACAATGTGTTCCAGGCTTTCTTGCTGGGAACACTTTCATGTCAGAGAACAAACCAAATTAGATAATTGTGACAACACAACAAATCAACAAACTCAAACTTCTCAAACTACTGTGTAGCGCACAGACAAGAACATGACAATGAAAACTCACCCAAGAAATGCCTTGTTGCTGTGGAAGGAGCAATTATGACAAGAAAGTCTGACAAGATGATCCACTGAAATTGCTCCCCCTGCTGAGGCTATGTTCAGGCTGAAACTAGTGTGTGAAACTGTTACATTTGAGCCAGTTACTGTGTCAACAGCTCCTCCAAAGGTGTTTGCTCTGTTCGATTCAAAGTGCGAACCAGTGATAATTGCCGACTGAACAGACACAGCTCCACCAACCCGTAAATTGGCCTTGTTTTCAACAAAGTTGCATGCTTGAATTATGGTATGTCCACCACATACAATGGCTCCACCCACATCAGCTTGATTTCCGTGAAATGATGAGTTTCTTGTGAACAAAGTGGCTTTGGAAACAGGGTCTGTGCTCAAGACCTGAATCGCTCCACCAGTTGCTCCATCTCTCCCAAAACCTCCATTGTTGACAAAAAGAGATGCATCAATATTCAATGGTGCATCTTTTATGTACACTGCTCCTCCAATCAGGCCATTATTTCCATGAAAAAGACAACCAGTCACATTGGTGGGGCTCTTCTGTAGATAAACAGCACCACCAGAATTCAAAGGCATGTGATGTGCAGCTGTGTTGTTTACAAAGGTGTTGTTGTTCAACACAAGAGTCACATATGTAGAATATATTGCTCCACCAGAATCTGCTGAATTGTCAACAAATGTGCAATGCTGAATCATGGTGCAGTCATTTGCATGATGTTGCCACAAATTATTTATGAGAGAAGAAGCTTCAGAAAAAAAATTGTCAAGATGATACATTGCCAACACGTTTCTGGGTTTCTTATCTTGCAGACTGCCCCTATTTTTCATCTCTCGAGACAGTAGAAGCACACCTCCTCCATGCAATGCAGAATTGTTGTGAAACAAAGATGACGACAGGAGCACAGCTGAGCTGTTGGACACCAAGACTCCACTGCATTGATTGCTTGATAAGATTGAGTTGTTTATTTGAATAATTTGGGTATTTTCTACACAAATAACTCCACAGTCATTGTTATTGCTTCCTCTGTTTTCCAGAAAATGTGAATTCTCAATGACAGCAATGCCTTTGTATATTGCCACTGAGGCTCCATTGTGTGCCGTGTTGTTGAAAAAGGAGCAGTTGTCCATCATGAGGACACTGTCCATGTAAACCCTGACCAATCCAAATGCAAACTCTGATGACTTATCAACAAAACTGTTTTTCTCGAACTTTGTGTAATTTAAAATTCCTGTGCTGGTATTCTTCAAACGAATCAATGCACCATCATTGAAAATGAATGTGCTGTTGCACACAGATAGAAATGAGTCATCTGAGACTTTGAGGAGTGCATCAACAGAAGCACAAGAAACAAATTTTGAGTTTTCAATTGAAATACTTCCTGCAGAGACCTGTAGGAAGCTTCTTCCCTGGAACATCTCAATATGCATGGATTTCATAGTGACAGCACTGTTGATAGCATTGAACAATACTTTATCTTGGGAAACATTGGTTGAAAATGCAGTGCAGTTTTCTATTGTAGCATTTGTATCATAAATGCTCATGTGTGATGAAATTTGGCTGGCATTGATCAGCAACTGTCCACCTGAACTTGATGTACCTCTGTATTCTAGAAGCAAAAGTGCCTTCAGGTCACAATTTGTGAATTTCAAACCAATGTCTGTTGCAAACCAGACAGACAAATTAAAATGAATCCCAGTGACATTGATATAGATGTTAAATCCTGGTTCCAATGATTTGTATTTTACTCTTGAACTTCGGATTACTTCACAACTTTTCTGAAATCCAGAGGAAATGTTATGACCAGTCACTGTGTAATTTATTCTTTCCTGTAAGAAAGCAACTTTTGAGAAATTTTTTTTTAATCAGTAAGAAGAAACACACTCACCATGACATTTTGGTCAATGTTTATTGATATATCAGTTATAACCTCCAGTCCTTTTGTGGGAGGCTTATCATAGTAAAGCATCAAAACATGTATCAGACTGAAACATGCTGAATCCTCATGCCTTCCACACTCACTTGTGTCAGAACCATTGTGAAGGATAAAATATTGAACCCAGTCATCTCCCCTGGGAAAATCAACAACTGCAAGAGAAAAAATATGTGAAACAGCTCATGTTTTGCACAGGAGAATATATTAACTATTTTAGTGGCCTTTCTCAGCTGTTGTACAATTTGTTGCTCAGTTGATTCAAGTTGCATCCCCTTTGTGACCAGTGTGTCCATGTTTCTTCATGGGGAATTTTGTGCTCACCAAATACTCGTGTCAAAAGTGAACAAGAAGAATTTGCATTTCTCACCTGTTTGACAAGGAACGTATCCTTTTATCATTTGAGAAGCTGCTAGAAGGTCTAGCGATAAAACAATCAGCAGCTCACAACAGAACCGCATTTTCCTGAAGTTTACCAAGGGAAAAGCCTGAACGTCAACATTTGAGGAAGTTATTCTTCCAAAACAGAGTCCTGTTCGCAGAAACAGACTGTCACCGTGCATTCAGCACACAATCAGACATTTGTGCAAACTGTTCACGGTTCTTCACTGTGTGTGTGTGTGTGTGGAAATTTCCAGTGTATTTTTAGACCTTGGCATGACGCGACTTTGGTTGAGTGAACAGAACTTGAGCGCTGAGGGATCCGTTTCCTTTTGGGGAGTGGCAAGGATGTTTCCTTTACAACGGAAACAACTGGCATAAACTTGTGGCTCATTGCAGTGACACAGTGATAATTTTCGTCACACATGTGACTTTCTGTTTGCTTTGTCTTCATGCTTCTCTGAAGTCCCTTTTTGGGGAACAAAGACAACTGGTGGTGGACTGTCCCAAATGGATTCCCTGCTTTTCTCTGCACATGAGAACCCAAACACTAAGGCTGTATCAGCTAGTTTTTGTGCCTAGCACATGGATACTCATTACTTCTCATTTTGCCCATTGCTGGTGAGCCAGGTATGGTGTGGGATCATGAGGTGTTGGTCTGATTTCACAGTTCCTGCTTGGATAAATTTTAGCCATGTCCACCACAATGCTTTTTCATGTCAGAAATTCAAATTCTGTGTCAAACTTTGTTGGAGTATCATTTCATTTGGCAGGACATCATTGTCCGTTGAGGGCATGAAGGATGCAAAGCAGAAATCTTTGTTTTCTGAAGAGAGACAATGCATCTGGTTCCCACAGTAAGATGTTCATTTTCAGGATTTGTGTGTCCACCCCTTTTCGTGCTTGTGGCGGTGCTGACAAAGGAGTGTACACACAGGCAAACTGGTCAGGAGCTGGCTGTGTGAAATTGAGTGAACGAAACATACTTGTTCACCATATCATGTTTCGCAGGGGTGAACACACAGCAACATCAAACCTGTCACTTCAACGCGTGTCATTGTTTATTGTCGCACCAATCAAATGGCTCCCACAAAATAACTCACAGGGCGCTTGAGAACTTGTAACCCAACATGTGAGTTGAGTCCTGCTCAAGCCATCACAGAGTCACAGAAACTCAACTGACATCCTCACCTTGACGATGATACTTTTTGAATGCTTGAAATCTTTTCAAAGTCTTTCAACTCGTTCTCCACATGGAAAAATTGCCTGTGTTATTTGACACTTGTCATGAATGAGGCTCCGCGGTCGAGTTGGGTGAAAGGGGACTTCCAACACGACATCTCTTGCGGCGGAAAAAAAAAACAGTTCCATATTTGGTATGTTGTGGTCCCTGCTATTTACCTGGTGTAACAGGCAATTTGTGTTGGTCAAAAATATCTGAAACAATGGTGTAACAGGACCACGTACCGACCAGGACCAAGTTACGCCGACGGACTGCAGTCTAACAATTTCAGGACCACATTCCTGCCTGCCACCATATTCTGCCAGGTCGGAATATGGTTTTAATCCAACAAACATACGTGGTTTATCCATCTTTGAGTGAGATTAGTAACACAACGCAACCTCGCACAACAGCAACTTCTGTTTTAAATTTGGTGTAAAACTTGTTGTGGCTGTTAACTTTGCTTGTGATCTCCCCAATTAAGGAACTGGGGAGAGGGAAACCAGAGAAATTTCAACACGACTCCACTCACTCTGCCAAGGATTGGTGTCTGCCTTGGGCTCACTGTGTATCATGTGTTTTGGTCTCTCTGCGTTTTGCCACTCACACCAAATCTCTCCAGACAGTGAATTTCCCCAGACAAAACACTCTCCTCACTTTTTATTGTTTGGCACTTCTGTGTGGTTCACTCTACTGATCCCAAATCAAAGGCTTTTGCACCCATGGATCAACAAAGGTCCCTCAATGTCAGCATGATCTGGGCCTCCATGAATTTTGTATCTGTCTACTTTCTGTTCAAGAAGGCAAAGATATTTCCCTGAAATTTGACCCCACTGATTCCACACAGTGGCCATTGACACCAACAGAGCACATGACATCTGTCATATAATTGACTTTGTGATCACAGACAAAGGGCAATTACCACAATTTCTCAATGAAAAACTTGGTTCAAGAGTGAATTCAGAGACCTGTAGTTACAAGACTTGGCAAGGTGCATGTGGGACATGGGACACAACAGAGCAACCTGGAAATCAGTTCTGCACTGTTCATAATTTTTAAAATAGTGTTCAGTTTCTCAAAATAAAACCCACATGAAAACAGTACAGACCTGTTCTGTCTATGGTCTGCAAAGTGATATACATTTGGAATGTTTGATTACGCAGAGTAGGCATTCAGTACAGATCTTCTGGAGTCAAATGCAACAACACACGTGACATGGAGACGTGGCATGTGTTGCAACTGAATGTCTCTTTTTTTTCTCTGTGTGAAATAACACATGCAAGAGAAGAAGCCAAGATCAGAGATCTCACCCCTTGATGTCGAACATAAGGATTTGACATCAATGGCGCCATTCGCATCTGTCAACATCAAGGGTATGAATTAAATACTACATCACCTGAGCTGACACAACCTTTTGCAGTTTTGTGCCCTGAGGTGATGGCATTTCATGACTTTTTGTAGCTCTGTGCCATACTTTTGTGGTAGAGTCTGTTCAACAGGGAAATTATCTTTACAAAAACCTCTGGAAAAGAACTCAAATCCACAAAAGGGTTTTTCTTCTCAGTGAGAATCTTTCCTTCCACCATTGTCAAGATCAAAGATCTCACCGCTGATCTCACACACAAGGCTTTTGTCAACAGTGAGGTCTCTTGGCATCTGTCAATGTCTAGGCTTTGAAAACAACCCCATAGTTTGTGTGACTTTTGTGGCTTCATGTAATTTCTTTCGTTGAATACTAAACCTGAATCTCCCAGATGTTTTCTCCCTGTGAACATTTTCTTCTTTGAGGCAGGGTTGTTTCAATGAGGTGTAGGACCACGTGTGAAAACACCACAGTTGTACATTGTTCACAGAATCATGATCTTCTCAGGAGGACAAACAACAAATGATACATGTCTGAATGTTGAGGACAAAAGGACAACTGTATATGTTTGTGCACACACACAATTCACAGGTAAGATGGTGGGTAAATCTTCTGACTTTGTTGTACTGAGGTAGAGCAGCTCTTATTTTCCTGCTAAAGTTCAGAAATTTGTGCTTGAGGGAAGTGTGGAGGAAAGTTCTTCAATGAGGCAGTTGTCTCTGCTTGGACCCTCAGAAGAATCCAGGATCAAAGATGTCAGGGCCGATCTCAAACAAATGCATTGTTGTCAATGGGGCAATATTCATCCATCAATCAGGGGTTTGGACCAGGGACGGTTGGGACTGTTTTTCATGCTCCACATTGGGCGTCCTGTTTTATTTCATGCCCGCTCCTCACAATTTGAACATTCACCTCAAAAAATCTGATGCTGCCCTGCCAGTGTGAAAACTCCCAATTCACCAGAACAATTAGATTTCATTTTTGTAGAACCCAAGATCAAAGATTTCTCCACTGATCTGTATTTGTCAAGACTTGGAATGCCTCACCCGAAACTCAGGTGACATCTCTCTGGAGATCCGAATGGGGCAACTAAACATCCATCAAAGTCCAAGCTTGAAAAACAACACCACTGTACCTGAATTTTTGTTGTGATGTGTGATATTTCTCTGGGGTATCTGTTTACACCATAATTATCTGGGTAAATACCCCCTTCTTGGGAAGCACGCGATCTCACACAAAAGGTATTGACGTCAATGGGGTAATTTTCATCAGTCACTGTCAAGATCAGAGATCTCACTGATCTCAACCGCCGATTCTACACAAAAGGCTTTGATATCTTGGCATCTGTCAAAGTCAACAGTTTGAATGCAATGCCCCCTGAAGCTTGCCTGACTTTTTGCTGCTGTTTACCTTTTTGTTAGGTGGAATCTTTTCGACGTGGCATCTGGGTTTTCCCATCCCAGGAAGAAAGAAATGAAACTCTTGGCTCAGTAAACGTCAACGTGGCACCTCACGTGAAGTGTTTTCCTGCCAAAGAAAGAAGAAGTTTTCTCACTTCTCTGTTTGAAATTCTTCAAGGAAGGTGGGTGCGAAGTGAGACTTAAGTCTGTAACGCTTGAAAACTTCTCTTGTTTATTGTTGGAAAGCACCTGGAGGAGGTGGTCGGTGTTGAATCTCAGTCTTGATCCTCCAACACTGGAGACAAGTTGAATTGTTGTGTTTGGAAGAGAAGAGAAAAGATGGAGTTGTTGATTGACACATAGCCTGACTGTTTTGTGTCTTGTTGAAACAGAACATTGAAAATTTCTTGCATCCAGATTGGTAAACCTTTTACAATGCAGGAAAAGGGCCTTTTGCTTTTCACACCTGATGTGATCAAGGTTTTCACAAGAACATCATAGAATTCTCTGTTGTTGCAGCAAACTGGACAAGGTGAGGTGTGAAGAATGCTGATGATCAAGTTGGAAGGCAAATTTACCACCTGATGAGAACATCATATGTCTATTCAAAAACAAAAGAGAGGAAGATTGACAGATTGGTAGAGAATTTATTTGTTTTCCAACTGTGTCAAAACAAGTCAGAGAAAAGACCAAAAATTTTGTCAGCCAGCTTGAATCAGTGTGAATAATTTGAAAAAATTGATTGTTGTTTGCATGTTATGGGATCAAGAGATCCTGACTGTATTTTTGCAGATGATGATACTTTGGTTACAAATCAAGGGTTCTTTATGACTATGTAGTGACCCCATGATGACACCACAAATTGAGACATCATCCTGCCTGGCAGGATTTCTCACAGCTTTGTTGGTTCTCACCCAGTCACAGAGCAGTGCGGGCTACACTCCCTGCAAAACAGGTAAATACATCTGCTGCCTGGTCTCCTCAGTTTGACAAACAATTCACTGGTGCTGTAGACTCTAAGAAAGAGTTGGCATTTGTCCCAAAGTAAAGGACTTCATCAAAATGAAGATTTTTCGTCAAATTGAATACACTCTTATCAAACTGCTGTGCATGTTTGAAACTTTTTGTGTCACAGAGATTGTGATTCATTTTGACGGATTCACTTGATGTTCCACAATGCTTGTGGACATTTGTACCAACAAGGTGCTCTCAGTGGTAAATTGGTATTTTGCAGTTCTTCCCCCTCCTTCTGGCAATGAGACCATCATGTATTACATGTCACGCAATGGCTCAGACACCAGTTACTGTGGACGATCTGTGGATTCTGCATGTTCCAGTATGCTACATGTTCTTAAGCTTTACTATGCTGAACCTCCCACAATAGGCTTGAAGATAATGACTGACAAGTCACTGGTAATTGATAAAAGGCTGATGGTGAGTTTGTTGATTGTGTTTTGTTCACAACAATCAAGTTTTCCAATAAAAATCTTATGTATTCAGCTGATGCCTATAATTTGGATTTCAGAATCAGTGTGAAGCCTTCACAAGTTCCTCCTTTGTCTGTGAAACACTGGACTCTGGACTCAGTGTTGATATAAATGTAACTGGAGTTTATTTCAAATCAGCTGACTGGTTTATTGTTGGTGTAAACATATTTTTCAAGAATTCTAAAATGAAATTATTGAGCATTTCTTTTGATGGCATAAATGCAAACTCAGACTTGCATCTAACCATAAGCAATTGTGAAATTGGATACACCTGGATTCACAGTGCAAAGGCTGCAATAGAGAACAGCATTTCAACACTAGAATCTGGCTCACTTATTGTACCCATTGGAGCCACAAACAGCTCTGTTGTAATTAAATCTACACACATTGAGAAATTTACCAGTGGAAACTTCATACAAATGATCCAAAGCACATGTCATCTTTACAATGTGACATTTACAAACTGTGGCAAGCAAAATCAATATCCACTCATTTGGGTGATACAAAAAGGATTAATAGCAATTGAGAACTCCACATTTCTCTCCAATGAAAATTCACTGATACATATTGAAAATAAATGCACAGCATTCATCAGAAACTCATCTTTTTTGCACAACACAGTGGAATACAACTCACCAACATCATTTACAATGATGTGGATCCTATCAGGCTCTTTACTTGCCATAAATAGCTCAGAATTTTCAAACAACACAATTCTCCAGGAATCAGCACTTTTAGTTGATGAATATAGTGTTGGTATCATTTGGAACTCAAAGTTTATAAACAACCAAGGTACTTGTTTATATTTCTACAACAGTGTAGGGTTCATTTCAAACTGCTGGTTCCTTCAAAACTCTGCAGAATATGGAGCAGCTGTTTATATTGAGTGTGACACAGATGCACAAAACCAGAGCAGCAAACTGATGGAGCGTGTGTTGGATCTGCTTGTGGTAAAACTGCAGTTGAAGGAACAGTCCATCCAAACACAGGCATTGCCAAGATTGCATTTGCACAACTGCACATTTGCTGGGAACATAGCCCTTTCTGGAGGTGCATTGTTTGTTAAGAATGCATTTGGAAAGTTACTCATCCAGTTATGTGGCTTCATCAAAAATCAAGCAATCAATGGTGGTGCCATTACTTTTGTAATGCACCTGAGTGGAAACAGCACTTTACTAATATCAAAATCATCTTTTAAGAAAAACCAAGCTTCAGGAGGAAACCACAAATCAGAAAATGTTGCTTCTGGAGGTGCTATTGATGCAGAAAACTGGATTGAACATGGACAAAGAGGAACTTTATTGATTACACTATTGATTACACGCTGCTCCTTCCATGACAACCAAGCATCTGGCTTTGGTGGAGCCATTTCTTCTGGGTTTTATTCTCATGTTCAAGATTCACTCTTCTACAGAAACAGTGCAACATTGGGAGGAGCATTATTATTGAAGTATGGAGAAATCACAAAATGTAGTTTTGACTCCAACATTGCTTTCAAAAGAGGTGGGGCATCAAGCCTTACGTACTCTTCTACATGCATTGTTTCTCACTCAAGTTTTAGCAACAACACAGCTGTCACAGGAGGAGCTGTTGACAGTGAAGCGAACACCACATTCTCTTGTTCTTTCTGTTCCTTTCTCAACAACACTTCCACTGGATCTGTCAGGTGAGTGCTGACCAGAAAGTCAATGGAATAACAGAAAATAGGCAAGTGCTGTGTGAATGACATTCTTGAACATGAACATTTGCCGCACAAAGACTCTAACTGTGTTTTGCTTTCAGTATTTCTGACCAATTCCATTTGTCATTTTGCTTCAAACACATTTCTGTTACATGGCCCTGTATTCCCTCAGTTTTATTCTGGTAAAGAGTTCCTCAAGTCAGGGTTATTCATCAGAAGACAAAGCAGCAGAAACTAGATCTAATGAACATTCAGCATCTGAGACAAAAAATAACTGATATAACGGTGTTCCCCTTGGACTGTCTTATCTGTGATTTGGAGGCATTTCTCATTGAAATGTACTTTGAACCATTGAAAGCAGTTCCCATGCAACCCTTCCAACACTTTCAGCCTTCTTCAACTACACAACTACAGACCATCACCACCTCACACAATGTTTCATGTTATTCTGCAGGGACTCCAAGGCAAGTGGAGGCGCCTGTGCCTTTGGCCAGCCCAGAACACTCAAGTTTACAAAGAGCATATTTACAAACAACACAGCACCACATGAGGGTGGCGCCCTTTCTATTTTTCCATTTCTAAACAATGATGTCATCAAGTTGGTTTGGTTTGAAGTGAGTGACTGTCTCTTTACTCACAACAGAGCCTTATTTGGTGGAGCCCTGTTCACTGCAAGTACAAATGTGACATTGATGATGAAAAACTGTACTTTCAAGGAAAATGAGGCTGCATTGTGGTTCAATGGCATCTCAGTGAATATTTCTGACAGTGTTTTTTCTGGAAACAAAGGCACTCAGGGTAGTGCTATTTACTTTGAGGGGAAATTTTGTGCCTTCTACTTGATGCATAGCAAATTATTCAGCAACAATCATGCAACTGAACTTGAAAAAGCAGAGTTTCAAAGTGCAGTAATTGTGAATATGGCGGAATTAGTTTTTATGTTTGGTGTTCAGTTTTACAACAACAGTGCCAGTGGAGGCATTTCACTGCTTGCTGAGAAATGTGAGATACACAACTGTGCATTCCAGGGAAACACAGGTGATGAGGGAGCTGCCATGACCACATATCCAAGAACATCTGTGGTTCTCATCACAAACTCTTCTTTTGTTGAAAACAAGGCAACCAATGGTGATTTGTGCTTTTACAACAACCAGGTTATCATTCAAAACTCTCACTTTGGGAAACCAACCACTATTTCCTCACATCCTGTGACATTTCTTACAAGAAAAAGGGTGGAGTTCAGATCCTATAACAATGTGTTCATTAAGCCAAATAATTTTGCACCACAAATGGGTATTTATGGACCAACAGCAAAAGTAGCAACAGTCTACATCTGGAAAACATTTTGTTCTCAACTTGGAAAGACCAAGCTGCTCCCTGTTGATCAAGATAGTGTGCACAATCAGACAATGCCAATTTCACTATTTGAAGAAGCAAGCAACATCACACATGTATTTTCCCCATACGCATCAGGTGAGTTCAATCAAGAACAAAAAGGCACATGCATTTTGAACGTATGATATTGAGAGAAAAATGACTTACTTCAAAGAAAAGCAAACTATTTTGTGAAACACACTGATATTTGTCTGGTTCCAGTGTTTCCCCTTTCCTGCCTGGACGGATGTTTTTGTCATTACTCTATTGAAGATGAGGTCAACACCTTTGATTGTAGAAACAATACTATGACACAATTACCAGATCAACTTTTGCCAAGAACTGAAAATCTCATCATGACTGGGAATCATCTGACAAAATTCTCCTTCATGACTGACAGATCTGATCTGTATCACCTGAAAACACTAAACCTGGAGAACAATTTGATAAGTACTGTTGATGAAGTATCCCTCAAAGTCTTGCTGCTGAGTGGTGTTTCTGTGAAACTCACTGGCAACAAATTGAAAGAAATTCCACCTGTTCTGGCAAACACCAGCCTCACTGCTGATATTTGGTTGGCTGGAAACCCATATGAGTGCAACTGTGACATGATGCAGATGAAAGACTGGCTGCAGAATGCATCACATGTGATTGACAAACATGAGATCAAGTGTGGATCAGGACATTATCAAGGTGAGACGAGTTGAGGTTTGTGTTTGTTGGCTTTTTTGTTCATTTTCACATGTAAATTACAAGTTTAAAAAAGCATTGCTGTTTTCAAACTTTCAGGAATATCTGTTGACAAGCTGGACAGGAAATCTATGGGGTGTTTGAATTTCCCTCTGTGGATTGGAATAACAACAGGAACTGTGGTGGTTGTGGTGATCATTGTTATTGTAGTCATGAACAGAAAGTGGGAAGCTGTAAAATTCTTACTGTTCATGAGATTCAATGTTGTTGTGAAGGATGATGAACCTGAAGATGTGGATAATTTGGAGTTTGATGCTTTTGTGTCATTCAGGTATGGAATCACCAATTTCCCTTTTGTTTCACTTCTGATCACAAGCAAACACACACCATGTGCATTGTTTTTTGCAGCCATTTAGATAGCCATTTTGTGAAAACTGAAATTCAGGCTTTTCTAGAAGAGCTGGGATTTACATTGTGCATTCATGAAAGAGATTTTCTGGTTGGAGCTTCAATTCCAGCCAACATTGAAGCTGCCATAAATCACAGCAGGAGAATGATCATGATCATATCAAAGTGAGTGCCTTCAGGCTGAAGTTATCCAAAGAGTTTGAGGCAAAGAGTCATTGTGCAAATCACAGAGGCATAGTGTACCAAAATACATCTGTTTTGTATTTTTCTACCAGAAATTCTATTGTTGCTGGATGGTTTCTTGCTGAGTTTCACATTGCACATGAACAAGTGGTGAATGGCAGAAAGAAATACATAATTCCTCTCATGCTGGAGAAAATTAAAGCAGGTGAAATTCAGGATGCAGATTTGAGGATGTATGTGGAGAGCCACACATATCTGGATTGCAATGACAAGGTTTGTTTGGTACCTGATCAAATGTTGGAGCTGTTGGATTTTGTTTCCTTTTAGATTTGGACATTTTCATACATTGAAGTGTATTTCACAAACCTTTGGACAGCTTGTCTGTCAAAGTGTTCCTGTGCCTAATCTATGTGTCTTGCAGGAAAACATGAGGAAGAGACTTCAGTATGCCATGCCCAGAGTTCCACTGAAAAATCTCAAGGACATACATGATGGTGACAGGGAAGGAGATACAACTGATCCTTCAGTGGCACCGGAATCCAATGTTGGAAAAATGGCAAAAAGGATTCACCAAAAAGACAGAAAAAGGTTTGGTGCCCCTAAAAGGAAACGGGTTCCTCTTGGTGGAGACATTGAACATGAGGATTCTGGTTCAGATGCCGTGGAAGGGAACAATAATGCAGTTGAAGGCGCAGCAGGAGGTACTGACAAGACTGGCATCCCACAAAGTGACATTTTCAATGCACAAGGACAATCATTTGTCACTGGAGACCCAAGTTTAAACATTGATGAGGAGGAAATAGAAATGATGAAAAGGTTGGAGGCCAGATTAAGAAGAAAAAATGTGGGCAAGAATGTGAAGTTGGTGGCAGTGCATGACAACAAAGAAGGAAATAAGGTTGACGATGACTTGAAGATGAAGGAACATGAAAAAGAACTTGGCCAAGTCAAGGCAACTAAAGCTTCAAGTGGTGCAGAATTTGACGTGAAAGCAATGGTGTACGGTGAACAATTGAATGCAACTGTGGAAAACAATGGCGCAAAGAACAAGGCAACTGATTTTGGTCTGAAGGGAAATGGAATGAAAGTATCAGGAGGAGCACGACCAAAAGAATTTACAGGAGGGATCAGAAGAAACCAAAATAAAAAAGACAAAAGAAGACAAAAGAGACACAAGAAGCTGCAGAAAAAATCTGAAGGTAGAAATCAGAATCGAGCACAGGTAAGAGGTGGACTGCAGGACAGTAGTGAAACTGAAAGTGATGGTGGGTGGGACATGAATGGTGGAGACATTCCTCTTCTTCCCAGATAGACAAGCAGTTTAAACAGTGGTTTTGGAAGTGATCCTGTAGAACAGAAGGAAAAGCATGGTGCAAAATATGAACCAGGCTCAGTTGTAATGGGCTCAGATGAGAGCAGTAAATGTCATGGTGGGTGGGACTTGGATGTTGGAAACATTCGTCTTCTTCGCAGATACATGTTGAAGAGCAATGAGAGTGATGGGGCTGGAATTGTGAAGATCATGATCTTCCAGTGTGTGCTGGTGAACATTCTCCTGCAGACACAAAAGCACTATTGTGGCTGGGATACATGAAGTATTTGGTTTCCTCCCAGAGAGAAATTTGTAAATAGACATGTTTAAGTAAATGTGGAGGGTCCAAAATGCCATATTTGGTTCCCTAAGTGTTGCCATTGCTGTGTGCAATGTTGTTTACATGTATAGTGATGCAAATAATTTTTGACATGTGTTCTCAGAAAGATGTGAAGAAGTTGAAGCCACAGAAGCAGAGCAAATTTCATATGCACTTGCTCTGTTGTTCACTCTGTACAGAAATGCCCTGTCTGCCTTTGATTTGGTTCTGTTGTTGTTCCTCCTCCTTATTTTTACAGTAGAACAATAAACATGCTTCACTTTTGCCACTCACCTATCAATCGGCCTATTCTTGACCAGTGTGAATTGGAGGTGACTGTTTTCATTCTGATGCCCAAGAAACTCCTCTCCACCCCATTCAAAACATCCCCGTGGATTGTGCTGAACTGAGGGGACATGCTGGAATTTTCCACAGAGAAAAGGATGGCCATGAAAGGACTGATCCTGAAACCATGTATCGTGTTGGAAATTCCACGGGGTTTCCCTGAACCTTAATTGTTGTGTTGTGTCCTTAAATGGTGAGATACCCCAGCACTTGAATGCATGGTATTCACTGAGGCCAACACCAAAATAGGATCACATTTTGCACTGCGCAAAAAGCGTGCTGGGAAAACCACTGGTGTCATGACCACCGAATGGACACAAACCACCATCATTCACACACGCCATTTCACAAGTTTCCATTGACAGATCCGCAAAACACTCGCTCACATAACTGAGAAAACGAGTGTTCACTCAATACCAAGCCAAGTCATTTTAATTCCCTTTGTCTTTCCTGGAAAGAAAACCCAAAGACTTCGCTTGCCTGCGTCTTTGAGAGAAAATTAGAATGTCAAAATAAACCCCTGTCAACCTCCATCCCCCCCAAGTATTTATTTGTGCAGCAGTGAATGCACGATGGAGTTGACTCACCATCACACAATGCCGCCTATATTTGTAAGTGTTGACACATTGTGTTGGTTTTTCCACTGAAACAGAAACATGACCAAATATGGCAAGATCTTGAAACATGGCAGCAATGTAAGTGACCAGATTAAAGGGAACCAATCACAGCAAACTTCCCGCTGTGCAACACGCACTATCAAACTGATTGTGCTGCACCAAAAAACATTCACCTTGTTGGAGGGTACTGTACTGCAGCTAAACTTGACCTTATGTGGTGTAACAATGCAGGAACAAATGTCTTTGAAAAGGATGTGAAGACAGGGGATGAATCATGGTTTGCTTCGTGCCGTTGATGGAGGCGTCCAGATGACAAGCTCGGGTCAAAAGGACGTCACGCAGAACTGTCAAGCAGTGCAAGGTACTGGACAATTTTATCCAGAATGAAAGCTTTACCCATCCTCGCTTGAAATTGTGAGGTGAAAAGTTCAGATCCTTTAGGGGTTTTCACATTGGTGATGCGAGGTTGGGCGGCGTCAGAATTTTTGACGCGTGCGTCAAAAGTCAACATGACGCCCAATGGAGCGTTTTTGACGCGCGCGTCAAAATTTTGTCGCCGCGTCACCAATGTGAAAACCCCTTTTTTTCGGTTGTTTCTTTTCATGTCAAGAGGAAAGATCTTCAGAACCCCCCCAAAGGAAAATGACACTCGGGTACTTGAGTTCCTGTTTGCCAAGCCCACAAGTCATGCCACCACCTCACAACGAATGGGAAGTGTCCGCACCAACCCAGAAGCACAAATTTGCGAAACGCAGAAGCCAATATCTGAGGTGCGCACAAATCGTGTGACAGAACATTGATGTAGAATGGGAACTCAAGCAGCGATTTCTGCCATTTCAGGAGTTTGGATTTGACTACCTTGTTCAAAATAATGTGTTTCCACTTGGAGCTCCTTTGTCTCATTCTATTATCGCTCAACTTTCTTGGAGCTTCTCAAAGGATTGACGGTTATGTTCCTTGTCAAACAGGTGAGGATTCGATTGAAATGTTGGCAGAGGGTCTGTTTTGTTCAAAAAGACATTGTGCCACAGAAAAGCAAAACCTGTTGGGAAGAACTCAGTGTTGTTGTTTCTTTGTTCTTGAAGGGGTCACTTTGCCTACTGGAGGAGACTGGGTGGAATATTACCTCATTCACAATGGTTCTGACACCAGTATGTGTGGGAGATCTGTGGACTCAGCCTGTCTAAGTCTGAAACAAGTTCTGATGCTTTACCATGCTAAGCCTCCGACAAAGGGTCTGCAAATCATAACTGACATGTCATTGTTGATTGACAGCAACATTTTGGTGAGTACATGTTGTGGAAGTTGCCACTTTTTGGCAAACAGGTTGAAAGTCTGCTTGAGCAAATATGTGTGGTTGGTTCTGTTTTCAAACATAAAGGTTCTGACATGTTTCAGCAAACCTGTGAAGTTTTCAGCAGCTCAAAGTTGCATTTTATACCATTTCAATTTGGATTGAATGTCAGTATCAATATTACTAGTATTCATTTCACCTCTTCTTTATTGTCTGCAACAGACATTAATTTGAAACTTACAAACAGCTGGCTCAACACATCACAGATAAAAGTGGATAAGGGTACACTGCACATAATTGGAAGTCATATTGGAGCAAGCATTCATATTTCTGATGCCAAAGCTGTTCTGAAAAACTGTACTGTTGTTCCAACAAATGTTGCAAAACAAGAAACATTAATATGTGCCACAAAGAGCACAATAGTTTTGAAATCCCTGCATGTTGGGTTGTTTCAAGGAGGAAGCTTCCTGCAGGTTATAACTGGGATTGTGCACATAGAAGATACTGTATTTGTAAAGTGTGCCACAGCTGATGCCCTGATTAGCATTGTCAGCAACTCAGTTCTTTCCATTGAAAAATGCAGCTTTTCGTTCAGTGATGGTCACCTGGTGAATTTACAAAATGCAAGCACAACATCTGTCAACAACTCAGTGTTCAAAGGCAACAAAGCTTTTTCCAACTCAACCACAGGTTCTGTTCACGTGCAAAATGTTGTCACGTGCAGTGTAATTTCTGCAGGAGATTCAGAATTTGTTGATTGTGCTTCAACCCTTGCTTTGATCTCAGTTTTGTCTTTCTCAGTTCTGTCAGTCAATAACTGTACTTTTGCCTTCAATAGTGGCCCACTGGTTTCAGTGCTGAACACCAGCACAGCAATAGTTAGCAACTCAACATTTGAGAGCAACAATGTTTTTCAAAATTCAACCCAATATACTTTTCACATTATCTCAGTTACCATGGGCAGCATGATCATTGTGGACAACTCCTACTTTTTCAAAAATAATATGCATAAAGGAGCAACAGTGGCTTTGGAAAACAGCAATGGTATCATTGACAGTTCACAGTTCAACGGAAACACTGGCACTGGCAATTATGCAGTTGCCTATGTGAGAAACAGCAGGATGATAAGAGTTCACAGATCAACATTTTCAATGAATCAGTGTGGTGGATTGTCTGCAATCAACAGCTCAAATATCGCCATCACTTCCTCCCTTTTTCATGGAAACTCTGCACAGTATGGAGGAGGGCTGGCATTGTTCTTTGAGCCTGATACAAAAAGCAAAAGCATAAAAAATACAGCTCTTGAAACAATTGCAAAATTCTCAGAAAAAAATATGTTTGACCAAACCAGATTCAAAGTCATTTTGGCCAATTCATGGGTGCAATATCATGCAAAACAAATTGCAATTCAAAAATGCACTTTCAGCCAAAATTCTGCAGTGTTTGGAGGAGCAATAAGCACAATGAATGTGTCTCTGACCTTGGTGAAAAACATGTTTGTAAACAACTCAGCTGAGGGGTTTCCTACATTTATTGGAGGCAATGGTGGTGCTGTTGAACTGATAAATTCTCCAACAAGTATCACTGAGTGCATTTTTGATGGTAACAAAGGCTATGTGGGAGGGGGACTTCATGCTGATGGCGCCTCACTGAAGATTAGGTCTTCTGTGTTCATTACAAATTGGGCAAGTGGAGATAAAAGAGCAGTTGGTGGAGCAATAGCCATGACCAGCCAACACACTGGAGACAAAATCACTTTGTTAGTTGCAAACTCGACTTTTGAAACCAACACAGCTACTGTTGGTGGAGCTATATACAGTGTTGTGCTCAGCATACGTATTCAAGGTTCTACCTTTCTGAGGAACAAGGCTAATGCTGGAGGAGCAGCAGTTGTTTCTTCTGCAAATATCACTGACTCTTTCTTTAGATCCAACATTGCAAGCCTCAAGGGTGGGGCTGTGTTATTTTCAACACAAATGACAATATGGCATTCTAATTTCACTTTGAATGAAGCATCAGGAGGAGGAGCAAAATATGGAAATGACAATGCAAAATTTTCATGCCATTATTGTATATTTCAAAGCAACAAGGCAGGCTTCAGGTCAGTTGTAATATCTAACATAAAATCTGTGTGCTTCTTCTTTATTTACTTCTTCATATTTACTTTTTCATGATCATTATTCTGGTTAGAGTTGAATGGAAACATCTGTTGTTCCATGACTTTTTGTGTTTCACCAGAAATCCCAGTTTTGGCAAAGGAGGTGCCTTGTGCTTTGGTGGAACTTTTCAGTTGACTCATTGCACCTTTGAAAGCAATGCAGCCATGGATAAGGGAGGAGCTGTGTTTGCATTAGGTTTTCCTGGAGGTCTCATAAAAAGTTGTACATTTCTCAACAACACAGCACAAGGTGGTGGAGCAGTCTATTGCCAAGATGGACACCACCATGTCTTCATGCTTGAATACTGTACCTTTGGCAAAAATGAAGCCACAGTCTCTGGAGGTGCACTGTACCTCAATGCAACATCAACAGCTATTTTAAACAGCAAACTGCATGAGAATATGTGTCCTTTGCCTGGAACACTTTTCTTTTGGGGTACACATTCCACACTGCAAATAGCAAACAGCACAATTTGGAAGAACAACTATGGAGCAGAACAAAACAAGTTTGGTGTGGCAGTGTGGATTCCAAGTTCAAAGCAGTTTGTGGCAATGAATACTGCTTTTCATGACAACAAAGGTGGGGTCCTACTGTTAGGGGAGGCAAGAGCAGAGATACACAATTGTTACCTGTATGGAAACACAGGAGGTGAAGGAGCTGTTGTGGCACAAGAATCAGCAGCCTTTGTCGTTGTATAAACACATCATTTGTTGAAAATGGAACTTTCTTTGAGCCCAGTCTTACCCTGTTTAACAACAATACTCTGATACAAAACTGTTCTTTTGTGATTCCTGCACTCTATAACCATTTGGCAATAGAAATAGGTATAACCAACAGCACAGTCTTTAGATCCTGTGGCAATATATTCAGAGTGATTTATGCTAAAGCTGCTGAAAAGATGGACACAATGATAAATTTGTATTCAAAATCACAGCACATTTCCACTGCCAAACTGTATTTGTGGGATACACAGTTTGAAGTGGACAGTGGTGAAGCACATGCTGTGGAAAAGTACTTGGTGAAAAATATATCAAGCAAAGCAAGAGACAGTCACACAATTGTATCGTCTGAAGTTTCTCAGTTTGCATCTGGTATGTTTCTGTTTGAAGCCAAAGTGAAAACAGTAATGAAGTTTTGTTGTTATGCCAAGTGTTTGATAATTTCTGTCTCGCCTTGGTGCTAACATTTTGAATTGACAAACTTTCTGATGTAATTTCTTGTGTTTAGAAGCAGAACAAAAGATGTGGTGAGAATTGGAGTTCGTTTTGTCACAAAATGATTTATGCGTTTCTCTATTTTCAGCATTACCTTTGCCATGCCTGAGTGGATGCTCTTGTTACTATTCTGTGGATCATGAGGCCAACACAATGAATTGTAGTTTCAACAACATGACAACTTTACCAGCCAAACTGCTGCCAGGAACAGAACTCCTGATCATGACAGGAAACAACCTGGGAAATTTAGACTCTGTACCTGAAAATTTTCCAGTTCTCAAACAACTAGACCTCACCAGATGCAACATTTGGACAACAAGTAGCAAAGTGATGAAAATATTCTTCAGCAAGATAGACAACCTCAACCTGTCTAACAATAAAATGAAGCAAATTTCAAGGATAATTCAAACAGAAGAATTCCATGCAAAGTTGTGGCTTTCCAAGAACCCATATGAGTGCAACTGTGACATGATGTGGATGAGGGATTGGCTCCAGAATGCTTCAAATGTGGTAGACAAGGAAAACATCACTTGTGCTTCTGGGAAATGGGAAGGTAACCAGAGAAGCAATTTCATTCCAGTGTACCATTTCCTTTTGCCCACAAACAAGTTTCATTTGCCTTGCAGGAAAACCAATTCACTTGCTTGACAGAAGCACAATGGGATGTGTCTCATTTCCCTTCTGGATTGGAATTGTTCTTGGAACAGTGACGTTAGCTGTCACCATATTAATTGTTGTTATAAACAGAAAATGGAAATCTATTCACTTTTTCATGTTCATGAGATTCAATGTGTTGATTAGTCATGATGAGGAACCTGAAACTGTGGAAGACTTGGAGTTTGATGCGTTTGTTATCTACAGGTGGGTAAGATTCATTGATTGTGCCACAGAACCTCAAACAAACAATATTTACTTCAAACATTCTTCTTTGATTGAAGCCACACAAACAGACGGTTTGTCACGGATGAGATTCAACCTTGCTTGGAGGATTTAGGATACAAACTCTGCATCCATGAAAGAGATTTCCTGGTTGGAGAATCCATACCAGCCAACATCAATGCGGCCATCAACCACAGCAGAAGAATGATCATGATAATATCAAGGTTTTGTATCCAAAAAGTTTGACTGAAAATTCCCAGTTTTACTTGATGTTTCTCTGTGTTACTGTTTTGTCTCATGACAAGTGCAGTGAATCACCATAACCAAGTTCAATGAAGAAAGACACAAGCAAGCAAGCTTGTTGGTAGAAACCTGGCAATTAAAACCAGTTGGTTGTTTCAGGAGTTCTATCAATGCTGGTTGGTTTTTGGCTGAATTCCACATTGCTCATGAGCAGATGATACAGGGCAGGAAGAAATATCTCATCCCTCTCATGTTGGAAGAAATAAAATCTGCAGACATAAAGGATGCTGATCTCAGGATGTATGTGGAGAGTCACACTTATCTTGATTGTAAGGACCTGGTAAGATTCTTAGGTGCTGAAGTTTGTCAGCCAATCTCAGTCTTTTTTGCTTTGTAACATAAAATATAGCATGTCTTAGAATTGTGAAGTTTATTTTTGTCCCCATCAGTGCAACATGAAGAAGAGACTTCAGTACGCCATGCCTCGCATTCCTTTGAGGAAGCTGAAACAAGGGCAGAACAACCAAGAAGTTGTCAAAGAAGATGGAAACAGACCTGCCACAAATGTTGGTGCAATAGCAAGAAGGATTGTTGAAGCAAGGAAAGGTAGAGGCCAAACATTGCAGAAACCAGAATCACTGCTTGGTGGTGATATTGAAGACAGTGAAGAAGAGTCTGACAACAGTGAAAATGAAACACACCCTGGTGATGTATTTGGTGTAGGTGCAGCTGTAGTAGACACTGGTATGAAAGAAACAAGTGAACAAAGTTTGGAACCCAACCAAAATGTATCTGACAGAGAACACACAGACAAATGGCATAGATTTCAACACTTGAACATGGAAGAAGGGGATGTGGAAATGCTGAAAAGGTTCGAGCAGAAACTGCAAAAGCAAAACAGCGGAAAGAAGCTCAGTTTGGTCATTGTGGGAAGTGAAGGTGAAATGAGTGACAACAAAGGCAGACAAATTTCTGACAAAGGCTTGTCTTGCAATGTTTGTAGGAATGCAAAAGTTGGTTCTCCCAGTCAACAACGACAAGACCAAAAACAAACGGATGGGATCCAGCTTAAAGTTCAAGCAGAAATACATCAACCTCACTTTCAGACTGTAGTCCCAGAATATTCTGAAGAAAATGCTGCTGAAGGTGGAAGTCAGTGGAATTGTGATCAGAGTGAGATTTCAGACAAACTGTTTGAAAGTGTGCCACCAAGGTGTTTGGAACAAGCAGATCTGGGAGGAGCAAAGCCCAAAATATTGAGGAACACCGTTGCAACAGATCAACACAGGAAAGGGCAATTTGGGGCTTGCAAACATGGACAAGAGAAAAATAGAAAAGCCAAAAGAACACAGAAGAAAATGACGGGAGCTGATGATAACATTGAAATGATCACACAGAAACACGGGAAAATACAGCACAGCACAGAGGCAGTGTGGGGGTGTGGGGAAAGCAGTGAGAGTGAGGCAGGTTGGGACTGTGATGATATCCCTCTTCTTCCCAGATAGAAACATCAGAAAAGGACAGCAGTGAGAGTCATAGAGGTTGGGACTGTGATGAGGGCGACATTCCTCCATCTCCCAGGTACATTTTGTGCCAGAGTGAGAAGGGGGAATGGTGGGATTGTGAAAAGTACAAAATTCCATTTTGTTGCAGACAAGCATTCAAAATGAAGTATGGAATCAAAATAGCATCTCAAGGAAGGGTGACATGGAGCAAGTATTCTTTCTCTTCCAGGAGGAAAATTGACAGAAAGACCAGACCTTTCATTGTGAGTGGTCATAGGGGGTCTATAACAGACTGTGCCCAGGAGTGTGATTACATTTTTTGCGTGTGAAATGTTGTGTGAAGTGATGGGAACAATTGTAAAAACTTGTATCCCAAAATATTCCAGATCATCGAGAGTGAGTCCTCTTCTTCCAAGCCAGATACTGTTCAACAGTGGCAGTGATGGGGCTGAGACAAAACAAAAAAACTATAGTTCTTTTCAGATGAACATTCAGAAACACAGAATAGTTTTTTCGTGTAAAATATTGTGTATGGTGACATATCACCAATTATGATTCAACAGATCATGCAGTGGCAGTGAAAAAGACGAGAAAGATGTGAAGAAAGAAGTTGAGCAATGAACTAATAGAATTAATCTGCTCTCTGTGATTTCACTGTGAAAATCATTCTGTACAGACTGTCAATCTTGTTATTTTTTGTGGTTCTCCTTGTTTTCCAGCTGAAAAATATACTTGGTTCACTTTGGTCACTTTTGTTTGTGTCACTACTGTCAATCAGTTGGGTACATTATGTTTGGGCAGGAGGCAACACACTTCAAAGTTCTAACACTGCTGCCAAGTGGCAGGTTTTTACATTTAAACATTTAACTGAACCTGTGTGAGCAGAATGTAACTTTTTTCATGTGCAGAAGCATCATGCTGGACGTTTCCACAGGTTGCGTGTCCACAAAAGGTATGATCCCTGAACCACAGTGATCGAGCCATGTCCTGTTATGGTCAGATGTTACAGCACACAACCGCTGTGCACTCGGGTTGACAGATCAGATCTAAAAATAGACTCACGTCGTGTTCGTGTGCAAAATCCTCGTGCTGCGATTCCCACGGGTCTTTCACAACCAAACAAGGAATGAACCCAAACCACAATCATTGCGTCGTGTCCTTCCACACGAACTGTACTCACAGCCCAAAACTCAAAATAGAATCACACTTTCCCTGTGCCAATGAGTCGTGCAGGAATTTCCACGCGTTTCATGATTTCATGAAGCGTGACTCCCAAAATAGAAGTACACGCACCAAGTCCAAATTTGGCCCAAAAAGTAAGACTGCGGTAACCTGTGTATGGCATGATAGAACAAAACAGAAAACAGCGGCGGCATAATACGTGAACAGGTTTTGATTCCGTGCGATGTGTGAAGTATGTAAGAAGGGAGATAAACAACAACAGAAGATCGACAGACGGAAGAACAACAGAAGAAAGGAGGACTGAAGGGTAATTCTTTGTTATTGATATGCGGTAAATTCAAATACCTTTGTAAATTGAACTGACCACACGAATGTAAACGACTTGTGCCTGACGTACCACATGGTACAAGTGCCGTGTGAAGACGCAAGAATGGTAAAGTCTGGTTCAGTGCGGTGAATTCTGCTGGCGCATATTTCACATTTATCTTTCTTGGAACAAAAGTTTCATTGCACAAATGATGTCAAATTACTTTCGAGCAATTTGAGTCTCTTAAACTTGACAATGTTTTTGCACCTGTAAATGGAGATGTTACATGTTACATGTTCATTTATGGCAGCACGACTTGAGCTTCGGGACATTTTCTGGCTGTGCGCTTTTGGCGTGTGTGCTCAAGAAAGAAATTATCTTCTGAAAGACTGGTGTGAGAAAGACTTGAAATCGCACAACACACCTGCTCTGGCCCCAACACACACACACACACACACCTGCTCTGGCCCTAACACACACACACACACACACACACCTGCTCTGGCCCCAACACACACACACACCTACCTGCTCTGACCCCAACACACACACCTGCTCTGGCCCCAACACACACACACACACACACACACACACACACACACGTACAAGATGCAGTGGACACAAACAAGAACTTGGGCGAAGCAGGCATACCTCACACCTCACACACACACACACACACACACACACACACACACACAGATTGATGTCAAGAGGGCATTTTTCAGCAATCAATGACAAACAATTCAAAAGCCCCTGTGACTTTTTGTCACTTTTGGTGTGATCTATTCAATGTGATGGCCACAAGATTGATCGCCTGTGGATTTTCCCACAAAGGACAGTAGAAACAAGCCATTTGATTTGGGTTCTTGCTGGTGGAAATGTGGGTGTGGCAAACATTTGGGTTTTCATGTGGGGGCATTGTAGTTTGTTACCCAGTACTTGCAAGCATCTAGAAAAGAGAACCAACCAACCAAAGCTGCATCTTTTGATGGATCAAACAGAGCATTTGATCAAAAACCAGACCCTTGATCTGGACAAGGTGGCCCAAATTTGGAGCGTGACTTCTTGGGAGTCACTAGTTTCTGTGACGGGTGCGTGCAACAGAACAAACGGTGATTTGAATCAACTGTTGACAATAAGTTTTTGTTTTGTTTTGCAGGTGCATGTAAACATGATCTGATTATTGAAAGAATGATGTCTATGGCAACAGAGGAGTGAGAACACGTGACATGATGACGTCACACATTCTGGCACTGCCATGTCGCACATTTGCTCTGGTGTTGCTGCTGGCACAGCTGTGGATCACCTTGGGCTACACACCATGCAAGACAGGTCTGTACAGCACTGGGGGTGCACCTGAGTCTGGGGAACTGGTTCCTTTTTCTTGCAGTCCAAAGGATGATATTTTTATTGACAAGTTGTTGGAAGTATCCAAACAAAGACAGTTGTTGCAAGAATGTTCCTTTTGGGGATGCACACTTGTAAAATTGTCTTCTAGAGATAAGGGGCACATTGGGCACATTGTATCTGATGTCTGTGTGTAAGACCCTGTGAAATAACAAAGCACTGTTGCCTCCCAAAACTGTTGTCAATGGTCAGAAAAAGGTTTCTGGGAGCTAAAAGACCCCCAAACCCCCCCCCCCCCAAAACAAGATAACCCAAGCAAACCTCAAACAGGTTCTGGGACTTCATACCCTGCCCCTGACAGAAACTCACATTTTGGTTTTCACATTGACAGCTCTTTACAAACCACCTGGAAATGACAGTCTTACATTTTTCTTGCTACAAAATGGTTCTGACAGTACAACTTGTGGTCAGTCTGTGGACTCAGCCTGTTTTAGTCTGAAACAAGTTCTGTTGCTTTATTATGCTGAGCCTCCCACTGTGGGACTGAAGATTGTCACTGACATGTCACTGTTGATTGACAGCAATGTTATGGTGAGGCAATTTCATTTTGGCAAGAAATCAAGTCAATTGTGTTGTGGAATCATATAAATGAAAATTTGTATGAAACTGTGTGCATTTCAGAATTCATATGAAGGTTTCAGAAGTTCTCAATTCACTTGTCAATCATTGGAGCCTGGAGGAAATGTGAAGATAAATATTACTGGTGTTCATTCTTATTCCTCTGACTGGGGTTTTAAATATGTTGACATATTTTTCAACTATTGTGACCTGACACTATTAAATATTTGTACACTTGGGACACCATTCGGAACAGGATCACATATGCACATCAGCAACTGTCAGATTGGATCCCACATTGTAATTGAAAATGCAAAGGCCACACTTGAAAACTGTTCCTCTTTCCCGAATAGAATATCAGATTCTGCAGCGTTTATCAAGTCAATGAACAGCACAGTTGTGCTCAAATCCTCACACATTCAAAAGTTCAAAGGTGGAAGATTTCTGCAAAGCACCAAAGGAAGTTTTCACCTTGGTGATGTACAAGTTTCAAATTGTGCATCTGGAGATGTTCTTTTTCTTGCCAGCAATGAGTCATATATACATATTGAGAATTGCACATTTGTCTCCAATAATAATTCACTGGTTGACATTCAGGGTAACAGCACAGGATTCATCAAAAACTCATCTTTTCTGTTCAATAAAATGGAAAACAGAACAGGGACTTTTGCCATTTTGAGCAGTTTTGTCAACTGTATGCTCTTGATAAGGAACTCCATTTTTTTAAACAACACAGTTACCCTGGACACAGCCACAGTTGTTGTTGAGTACAACAGTGTCGGTATCATTTGGAACTCAACTTTCAACAAGAACCAAGGCAGATCAATCTTTGTTTACAACAGTGTTGGCCTCATCTCAAACTGTCAGTTCCAGCAAAACACTGCAATGTCTGGAGGAGCTCTTGGTATTCTGAGTGACAGACAAGCAGAGAGAAACAAGATATCAGTTGAGAAAATTGTGAGCATTGTTCCAAATGATGGTGTTACCAAAACTTTCCTTCCTGAGGAACAATCTGCCTTCAAGCAAAGGTTGGAAGTACACAACTGTACTTTTCATGAGAATACTGCAAAAAACGGAGGGGCCATTCGTGTTGAAAATGCATCCTTGTTTTTGAGAAATAGCACTTTTGAATGGAACTCTGCCATTGGTTCTATTGCGGATGGAATGGGCTTTGGGGGTGCAATTTGTGGAGGTAAAATGCAGGCAGTTGTAACTGGATGTGTTTTCCATGAAAACAGAGCAAAATGTGGTGGTGGTGCTTTCTATACAAATGGAAGGTCTGCAATAATCCAGTCATCGTCTTTCACCAAGAATCGAGTGCTGGGTAAAGAATTTGCTGGTGGTGCCATACAAATGTTTAAGGACATGTTTCCAACACATGGAGAAGGAGCTCTATTAATTGGTGACTCTCTTTTCAAAGAAAACAGCGGTGGAGCTGTATTTGCAGACTTGCACACAACTATAAAATGGTCAGTCTTTCACAGCAATCATGCAAGAAGGGGAGGAGCATTGACTGTTCCATCTGCAGATATCGCACAATGTTCCTTTGACTCCAACACAGCAACAGTGTATGGAGGAGCACTGTTCCTCATCCATGATTCAAATTCGAATGTTTACTCCACAAACTTTACAAACAACACAGCAGCTGGAGGAGGAGCTGTATATGCTGCTGGTATTGTCAGCTTTTCTTGTATCTTCTGCTCCTTTTACAATAACACAGCTACAGTTTACCCTGGAGGTTCATTGAGGTAAGGCACAAGGTACAACTGTAAGTTGCAAGGTTTGTCTTGTTGACTCATACTTTGTAGCATTGTTATAACCTGAGACCAAAATATTTCTAACCTGTGCACCTTTGTCATTGAAAAACAGGGATTCACAAAAAGGAGGTGCCTGCCTATTTTTCAACCAAACAAGACTGAACTTGACACACTGCACATTCTCAGCCAATGCTGTCTCCATAGGTGGAGGATCCTTGTTTGTACAAGCAGTTGCTGATGTTGAACTTAGTCACTGTGTGTTTCACAACAACACAGCTGTTCTGGGTGGAGCCACATTCATTATAAACAAAAATTTCCCTTTCAAAATGCAAAACTGCACATTCGTAAGAAATGAAGCAACAGGACGTGCCGGTGCATTATTTTTCAACAACACCTCAGTGGACATTTCAGGTGGTGAATTTTCTTACAACAAATCTCCTGAGGGTGGTGCAATTTACTTCAGAGGTGAAATTTACACATTGAACATGATCAACTGCAAATTGTTTGAAAACAACAATGCAGCAAAGTTTGAACAATCAAAAATAGCAAGTGCAATTTTAGTTTTCTCTGGTCAAATGGCTTTTATTAGCAGTACTCAATTTTACAACAACAGTGGTGCTGGAGGCATGTATTTGAGGTCCAGTGCTGGGGAGATACACAACTGTGTGTTCCTGAAGAATACTGGTATTGCTGCAGGTGCTCTTGTCATATCACGTAACACTGCTTATATTCTCATTACTAACACAACCTTCATTGAAAACAAACCAGGTGCTTTGCTCTTTTACAACAACAAAATTCTGATACAAAGTTGTCACTTTGGTGCCACACTTCCCTTTCCTGTCACTCTTGCCACAGCAAAGAGCATAGAGTTAAGATTGTACAACAATGTGTTCACCAAGCCACAAAGACTGTTGCCAGGGCAAATGCACTTTTTCCCATGTCAAGGACAAAACCTACAAGGAGGCACAATCTACATTTGGAATACATCATATCAAGACAAATTTCATATTGATAAGAAAGGCTTGGACAATCAATCAGGGGAGATGTTTGTATTAAATGCAAAACACAAAGCCAATTTGACACAAGTTTCCTCTCAGTTTGCTTCAGGTGAGTTTTGTCACACAGCCAGAATGCAATTCTAGGTAAATGCAATGGAAAATTAACCAACATTCTGCAAGTTACGACCCATTTGTGACAAAGAGCTTCCCGAGAAGAATTAGAAGAAGATGTGCCTCACAACGAGTGCAGTCTCAGTCCAATCAATGAGATGTTTTCAAAAGTTCCTCATGTTGTTCTTTTGTGTTTCAGTGTATCCTTTGCTGTGCCTGGGTGGGTGTGATTGTTACTATTCTGTGGCAAAAGAGACCAACACGATTAATTGCAGTTTCAGCAGCATGACAAAATTGCCAAATCAAGTTTTACCAAGAGCTGAACAACTCATCATGAATGGAAACAATTTGCACAATTTGCATATCACAAACAAAAACCTACTTGAACTGAAGCTGCTGGACCTGGAGAACACATCCCTCAGAAGCATTGATGAAGCATCATTCAATGATTGTCTACAGAATAACATTTCTTTGAAGCTGTCAAACAATAATTTACAACACGTTCCACCCATAACTGCAGCAGGAGCATTCAAAGCAAACATTTGGCTGAGTGGAAATCCATTTGAATGTAACTGTGACATGATGTGGATGAGGGACTGGTTGCAGAATGCCTCAAATGTGATGGACAAAGAACAGATCAAGTGTGGACCTGGAAGGTATCAAGGTGAGCCAAATGCAGCAAATGGGTTCCAACTATTATTTGAAAGTAGAAATGCTCATCTGCAGTCCAAAAGATGTCTTGTTTTTTCCCCAGGAAAAACAATTTACAACTTGAACCAAAAGTCTATGGGATGTTTGACTTTTCCTTCATGGATTGGAATAACAATTGGATCTGTGGTGATTTTGGTTATTGTTGTCATCATTGTCATCAACAGAAAGTGGGAAGCTATTAAATTTTTCTTGTTCATGAGGTTGAATGTCTCAATAAATGATGATCCCCCAGAGGAGGTGGACAAGCTGGACTTTGATGCATTTGTGATATTCAGGTATGGGCAACCAAATTTCCATTTTTGTCCTGTTACAATCCTCATAAGTTTACAGGCCACACTGTGTTTGTTGCAGCCATTTGGACAGCTTATTTGTAATCAATGAGATTCAGCCATTCCTGGAAAAGAAGGGATTCAGACTGTGTATCCATGAAAGAGATTTTCTGGTTGGAGCTTCAATTCCTGCCAATATTGAAGCTGCAATCAACCACAGCCGAAGGATGATCATGATAATATCCAAGTAAGCACATCGGTCCCCTGATTGCACATAAAAGATTCAGCCAGGATACTTTGCAAAATATCTTGTTGTGCTGTTTACTTTTGTTAACCAGCTCCTAATTTACAGAACTTTGTTGAATTTTGGCAGGAATTCAATTACTGCTGGATGGTTTCTTACTGAGTTTCACATTGCTCATGAAGAAGTTGTAAATGGCAGAAAGAAATACATAATTCCTCTCATGCTTGACAAGATCAAACCATCTGAAATTCAGGATGCAGATCTGAGGATGTATGTGGAGAGTCACACGTACTTGGATTGCAAAAACAAGGTGATATTGATTGTTCCTTTTTGGTCAACAAGGCACAAAATGAAATTCAGCAGTTTACTTGAAGCACATTATGATTGTCTGCTCTGCTTTGCCTTCGGCACAAACATTTTGAACATCATGTTGATGTCTGATCCTTTCCTATTGCAGCAAAACTTGAGGAAGAGACTTGAGTTTGCAATGCCCAGAGTCCCATTGCAGAAACTCAAGGTCCAAAAAAATAGTGTCATCAAAGAAGAAGCAGATGATTTGTCAGAGGCGGCGGATACTAAGGTTGGCATCCTGGCAAAGAGAATTCTTGAAGCCAGCAAGAGCAAACTAAATGTGCCTCCCAGAATGAAAATGCCCCTTGGTGGTGACAAAGATGAACCTGACCTGAATGAAAACATAACAGGTCAAACTAAGTTGGAAGATAGTTCAGCTTCTGAAGGTGCAGTAGCTCTTGACAGGCCCTTTGGTGAAAAATGTGTTTTGAACAGGCAAGAATATGGCAATCTTTTTAAGCAGCAGCATGTGAAGATTGATGAAGAGGATGTGGAGATGATGCAAAGGTTAGAAGCCAGAATACAAATGAAAAATAGGAGGTTGAATCTCAGGGTGGTGGTGGTTGAAGGTGACACAGAAAATATCCTGGGCAGAGATGATAAAAACATCAACGGTAATGATGAAGGACAAGAGCAACTTAGCTTTACTGAGGGGTCAACTGGTACAGAAGTTGAAGTTGAAGCAATAGTGCACAAAGAGGAGACCAGTGAGGCTTGGAGCAATGATGATTTAGAAGATCAATTGATGCAAAACAACAACACACAAGCCAAGAAATGTTTTGGCAAAAAAATTAAACCTAGAGGGGGAACAAAACCAAAGCAAATGAGCAGATGGGTCAGAAGAGAGCAAAATATGAAGACCAGAGGAAGTAAGAATAGCAGGAAGAAACTGCAGAAAACAGATGAATACAAGACACAGAAGACCACACAGGTTACCTGGGGGCTGGAGGACAGCAGTGAGAGTGATGGGGGCTGGGACTGTGGGAAAGAAGATTTACCTCTTCTTCCAAGATGACAAAAGATGGGCAGAAGGAGAGAAAGACAGAGACACAAACAGGGAACCAGAGAGACAAGGAGTAGTGCAGAGAGAGGAAGCACAGACAGTCAAAGTAAGGTGATCCCCACCAAACTTCCATTCCACTTATTCTCATAATTGCAGCAGAATGAAGAGACTTCTATGTTTTTCCCTTTTGGTGACATATAGAGATCCATGGGGACAGAAAACAAAATTCTCTCCACAGAACACAACTACAGCAGAAAAGGCACAGTGATTGACCCTATGAAAAACACAGGACTTAATTCTCATAAACTTTGACCAAGGGTGCGAAGTTGTGATGCAGAATACACAGCTTTCTTTTTGAAGATACTTTTTCTGCAAAAATAACTGTGCTTGTTTCAACTCCTAAACAGATAGTTATGTTTCAATGGGTGGTACTAGAAATAAATCAGTGGCAATATATTTGAACACAACATCACCTGTTGTCAAATATATCTTGAGAAGTACCCGATCTCCACAAAAGAATTTACAATTTGGTGCGTCATTGTCAGCATCAGAGCTCTCACCTGCGGACCCCACAAGACAGATTTTTGTCGTCACTGCTGTTCAATTGCGTGTTCAGCAAAATCTTTCCCAGGCACGAGTCCGATCTTGAGGATGTGAGTGAAGTGGGTCTGGGATGCGTCAAAATTCCACTGAAAGGGGCCTGCCTTGTAGTGACACCCCCAGAGCGGACGGTAAGCACCTCATGGAACAGGGAGTTTTCCCTTGATCTGTCTCAAATTACTGGACCCTGTTTCTCAAAAAAATATGTTCTTGTATCTCTCAGAGAAATCCCACACAAAAAGCTTTTACAATCAGTTTGAATCTTTGCAGCTGTCATTGTCAAGCCGCAGGATATACCCCTGAAGTTCACTTCACTTTTTCTTTTTGTGCACAACTTTCTTCCATTACTCTTTCTTCTTTTAGCACCCGAAAAGGTATGTCAACCCCTGATCCCCAACAAAAAGACAGCACGAAACGTAAAAACCTTTGAACCCCACACCACTGAGAAAAGTTATCTTTTGGATCTCGCCGCTGATCCCCCACAAACAACCTTTGTCATCAGTTGAGCTCCTTGCCTTTGTCAATGTCAAGGCACCTGAACTTTGCGTGATGTTTTGTGGCTCCGTGTGGGTTGAGTCCAGCCAACAGGGCAATTATTTTTGTAAAGACCGTCAGGACAAGAACCCAAGATCCAAGATCTCATTGCTGATCCAACACAAAAGGCTTTCGTCGTCAGTGGGGCTCTGGCCATTTGTCAACGTCAAGGGTTGAATGCACCACATGACAATTTGTTGCTGTTTTATGATTTCATTGAAAGAAGAAATTGAGAACTTTCCCGTCGTAGCATCTTGCCAGCGGGTTTCCCCAACGAAAGTAAGAAAGTAAGCGCTTTTCACATTTCGCTGTCCTCCTGGGTGATTTGTTGAATCACAGCAGGCATTTATTCTTCAACTATGTGGTCACCAAACCAGTCGTTCTGCTCATGTGCACCAGCAAACATCTTTGTTGTTTCCCCTTTTCTTTGGAATGCGATCTCATCCAACAAAATGGTTTCTGTCTTGTCGCCAACTTCTTTGAGCAAGCAAAGTTTTTGCAAAATTGTGTGATGTCCTACCGCAGGAGAACAGATGATACATTTTACATTTTGGGGCAAATTTGGCAAATAGGGTATGTTTGGTTCAAATTTCTGAGACCAATCACAGAGCAGAGTAAGAGGGAGTTCTTGTGAGTTTGAGACTCCATCAAACAGTTCCTGTCTGTGGGTAGGGAAAGGAGTTGATTGAACAGGGCTTTTGTACTGAATGAAAACCTACTTCTGTGCAGAGGGTGGTGCATATGAGAGACAAATTCAAACATGACTCACAGAAGCTGTCAATAGATGTTGAAAGAAATGTCATTTGTGAAATCATTCACCCCACCCAAGGCCACTCCAGATCTTCAGACAGGCCATTTCATTTTCAATCAGCCTGTATTCTGACCAGTTTCTTTGAAGTGCACAAGGGGTACATGTTTCCATGCCACAAGACTTATTTTTGTTGAGTGCTGTGAAATAAAACAAACTGACAGACAAGGAATCTGTTTTGCTAATCGTGAACCAAAACCAAACATATATAGAAAAGAAAGAAAGAAGACTGAGAGACAAAGTGTCCAGCTGCGCGGTGGCCTGAACTGAACAGTGTTCCTGAGAAAGCGCTTGAGTCGCTTTGGCGAATCACATCCTTGTGTGTGTTCTCAACCAGAACATTTCAACAACACTCGTGTTGGAGCAAACATCATACCGAATCAACCACCTGTTCACAAAATCATATTTTTGAGTCCTCTTCAGAAGATTTGTACTCAGCACCCTGTGAAGGTGAGTATCGAGTGCGGAAAACATCTTTGCGGTGAGTCGACAAGCAAATGGAGGCAGGTTCAGTTCAACAAACGTTGGTAGAGGAACTACTTACATGTATAGTGACTCTTTTTGTGTGACAGCGTCTGGATTGCCTGGAAACCAACCATAATACTGTTGTTTCAAGTCTGCACCTTGTGAGATTTTGCAAAGAGAGGTCTCCATGACAACAGAGGAGTGACAACGCGTGACGTGATGACGTCACAATCCAAGCGGGTGCTGGAGTGCATTGTGGGATTGGTCATCTTGTTGGTTCTCCTTCAGCTATTGCACTGCCAGAGCTACATACCATGCAAAACAGGTACGGCAGGGAGTTTAAGCACAAGTTTTGAAAGCCCCAAATGTCGAGCAACGTTGCGCAAAATGACACCACGTCACAACATGAATCCTGTGGACATTTCTTCCCTTCTTGTACTCCAATTCAAACTTTGAAAACTAATAACACACCAAACAATGCTTTTTTCACAGTTCTACAGTTCTTCCAATGCCAGCTGGAAGCAGATTTGTCATCTTTTACAAATTAAATAATGGCTCAGACATCAGTGACTGTGGACGATCTGTGGACACAGCCTGTGCCAGTCTCCCACACGTGCTGAAGCTTTATTATTCTGAGCCACCCACTGATGGATTGGAAATAGTAACTGACAAGTCTCTGTGGATTGATGGCAATATTATGGTCAGACCTTATCTTTTCAAACTGATTCATGAAGATGTGATCTTCAGCAACATGGAATCATAATTCTTCAATGTTTTTGTTTCAGAGTGAATGTGAGGCTTTCAGAAGTTCCAGGTTTCACTGTAGCCCTGTGGAGCCTGGTCTAAATCTTGCTGTCAATGTAACAGATGTTCATTTCAATTCATCTGACTGGACTACAACAGATGTTGACATGTTTTTCAACAATTGTCAAATGCAGTCATTGAGCATATCAACAAATGGCACTCATGCAAGCTCAAACTTGCATCTTTCTATTATTAATTGTGCTTTCAGTTACAATCAGATTCACAGTGCAAAAGGAAAAACAGAAAACTGTTTTTCATCACAGGAAACAGGCTCAGAAATGACACCCATAGCAGCAACAAACAGCACTGTGATACTTCAATCTGTGCACATTGAGAAATTTTCTGATGGAAACTTTCTACAAATCATCCAAAGTACTTCTTATCTTTGCAATGTCACATTTATCAACTGTGGTTCCCAACTTTCATTTCTTCCACTTATTGTGGTCAGAAATGAATCATTTCTGAGTGTTGAAAACTGCATATTTCTCTCCAACAAAAATTTGCTGATTGACATAAAATATTTTAGTGCAGGACTCATCAGTAACTCATCTTTCTGGCACAACAAACTGAAATGGAAGACAGCTTGCACAGTTTCAATCTCAATTGGCAGCTTGCTTTTGATGAATAACTCTCACTTTTCCAACAATACAATTCTGTCAGGTGTAGCCGAAGTCTGTTTTGGAGATGGAAGTGTTGGAATGGTTCAGAAATCAACTTTTTGCAACAACCAAGGAAGAGCTGTTTATGTATACAACAGTGTTGGAATAATTTCAAAGTGTTGGTTCAGTGAAAACACAGCACAATGGGGGGCAGCACTTTACATTTTCTGTGACAGAGATGCCCAAAACCAAACCAGTAAAACCATGCACAAAGTTGTGTGGATATTACCACAGAGCTTGCAAAACCTTGTCACAAAAACATGGCAGTTCAGGGAGCAGTCCATGAAAACAGAAGCATTGCCAAGAGGGCAACTGCACAACTGCACATTTGTTGGTAACATTGCTAAAGTTGGAGGTGCAATTTGTGCTGAGAATGCATTTGGAACATTGGTTGTCCAATCATGTAATTTTTCCAAAAATCGAGCAAATGAAGGTGGTGCCCTGGGCCTTATTATAAAGTTGAGTGGGCAAAGCACTTTGAAGATATCCAAATCTTTTTTCACCAAAAACCAAGCATTGGGCGATTCAGCCAATGGTGGTGCAATCTCTCAACGGGCTTTGGTTGGTCAATGGTGCACTTTGGAAATATCAAGCTGCTCTTTCATTCAGAACCAAGCATCGATCATTGGTGGTGCCTTATCTGCTGTGTCATATTGTCATGTAAGAGATTCGGTCTTCCACAGAAATAGTGCCGGAATTACAGGAGCACTCAGCTTTCCATCCGGAGTGATCACAAAATGTTCTTTTGACTCCAATATGGCTTCAGCAAGAGCAGGGGCATTATCGCTGTCATTATCATTCTCTGGTTCTACATTCACTGTTTCCCACTCAAATTTTACCAACAACACCGCAGTGGGAGGAGCAGCTATCTATAGTCTTCGGAATGCCAGTTTTTCTTGTTACTTCTGCTCCTTCCACAACAACAGGGCAACCGGGTGAGTGTTGATGAGGAATGTTGTTGGACAGGAGCCTTTTTACCATGAAACAACACCAGTACATTGGTGAGGTGGTGTTGTGTTCAGTCCTGTCAGCATTTCCTGTTCCCTCCTGGTTGGCTCTGCTTCTTGGAACACAATGAGCCATTTCACACGTTGGCACAAATTCTTGCTTTGGCTGTTTGCTGGTGTTGTTCCAATGCGTGCAAAGAACACAATCCAAATTACAATATTCTTTGTGGTAGGTGAAGGACATTTTGCCCAAACTGACAATGAATCTGACAAATTCCCCACCGTTTCCCACCATTTCTCACCAGTTTCCGAAAAAGGTGCAATAATATCGTGTCAAGACATGTACCATTTTTGCACATGCAGTGCACAAGATTGTTCTTGATTCACAACACAAGTGCAGGCCGTCACCATTTCTCGTAATTCTTGTATTATTTTTTCTCAGCTATCCAGGGATTGGAGGTGCAGGTTACTTCATAAACCCCAAAATACTTCAGTTCAGGCAGTGCACATTCACAAACAACACAGGAGACTATGGTGGGGCTCTGTACATTGAAAGAGGACGTTATGGTGTTGTCATCAAGCTTCATCACTATGAACTAAGCAGTTGTCATTTTGCCGACAAGGCCTCCACTGGAGGAGCTGTGTGGACTGCAAATGGAAATCTCACATTGATGGTGAAAAACTGCACATTCATCAGTAATGTAGGAACAACAGCTGCAGGTGCCTTGTGGCTCAATAGCACCTCAGTGAACATTTCTCACAGTGAACTTTCATTCAACAAGAGTCCTTATGGTGGTGCTATTTGCTTTACTGGAGAATTTTCTGCATTGCACATGATCAAGAGCAAATTATTGGGAAACAACAATGTCAAATCATTTGTGGTCCATATTGGAATTGCCAAAACAGTTTCCATGAAGAATGTTATAATGCACAACAACAGTGCTGGTGGGGCCCTGAGGTTGGCTTTTGAGAGATGTGAGATACACAATTGCTCTTTCAAGGGAAATACAGCTGATGCTGCAGGTACCATTCTCACAATGGGGGACAATTCTGTTGTTCTCATCACAAACTCTTCTTTTTTTGAAAACAAAGGATTTTTGGGTGATTTGGTCTTCTTAAACAACCAGGTTATTTTACAAAATTGTCACTTTGGGAAACCAACCACAATGTCTTCACGGGTTGTATTTCTTGTCACCTTTTATCCAAGTAAAAGGGCACAATTGAGATCCTACAACAATGTTTTCAATGGACCATTTTTTGCACCAATCGTGATGTCAGAGGAAGCTGCAACAGCAACAATAATCTACATCTGGGAAACCTTTTACCAGCTTGAGAAGAATGAGCTGCTTCCATTGATGGACATAATTTGCCCAACCAAACAACGCAATGGAGAATGCTTGGAGAATTGCCCATTGTGTTTTCACAGTACGCTTCAGGTGAGTTGAAACAAAACTACCTCCAGGGAGGTTGCGTGATTTGCACCAATTGTACCGTGATTTGAACAAAGAGCTTCCTCGCACATCATCCTCCACATGAACCAAATCAACTGACCAAATATGGACAGAATTGACCATCATCTTCATGAATAAAGTGCTGTCCACAGAATCTTGTCCAATATGCCTTATGTGCTGGTGTTGCAGCTTGCAGAACCCGTTCCAATGCCAACGGCACAAATTACCAAATACAAAATAACATCTTTTCCAAATACAATTGTCCTGCAAGCCAAAAAATTTGAGAACAAACTGTATGAAAATGAGACCAGCAGAATCTTAGTTCCTTCTTGGCCATCCGTTTCATAGCATCAAAGCTGTTTCTTGTTCCAGTGTACCCTTTGCCCTGCCTGGATGGATGTTCTTGTCACTATGACATTGAAGATAAATCCAACACCATGAATTGTGGTCATAACAATATGACCCAATTACCAGATGAAATGTTGCCAAGAACTGAACATCTTATAATGACTGGAAACAACCTGCAAAATTTGAATTTGCCAAACAACAGTTCTACCCTTTTGGGGTTGAGGAAACTAAATCTGGAGAACAATTCCATCAAACATATTCATGAAGGATCATTCAGAGCTTTATTGCTCAGTGGTGTTTCTGTGAGCTTGTCAGGAAACAGCCTGACACAAGTTCCACCTCTTCTTGCCAATACCAACCTCACTGCAGACATTTGGCTCAGTCAAAACCCATATGAATGTCACTGTGACATGATGTGGATGAGAGACTGGCTGCAGAATGTATCACATGTGATGGACAAAGATCAAATCAAATGTGGACCAGGAAGGTATCAAGGTGGGCAGACTCTACTGAGGCTTTCTATTCACAATATCCAAATTCAGATTTCCAAAGACTTTCAAGTTTTTATTTCAAATACAATACATTTTGCAAATTCCAGGAATTCAAATTTTCAAGTTGAACAGAAAATTGATTGGATGTTTGAATTTTCCTCCATGGATTGGAATCACAATTGGAACTGTGGTGGTTTTGATCATTTTTGGCATAATTGTCATCAACAGAAAATGGGAAGCTGTGAAATTTTTCTTGTTTATGAAACTTGATGTGTTGATGAATGATGATCCACCAGAGGATGTGGATGACTTGGAGTTTGATGCCTTTGTGTCATTCAGGTACAGAACTGTGAATTTGAGTTGTTTGTCATGTGATGCAGAACAGACTAACTGCATCTTGTTCCTCTGTTTCAGCCATTTTGACAGCAAATTTGTGATAAATGAGATTCAGCCATTTCTAGAAGAGATGGGATTTAGGCTGTGTATCCATGAGAGAGATTTTCTGGTGGGTGCTTCCATCCCAGCCAATATTGAAGCTGCAATAAATCACAGCAGGAGGATGATCATGATTATATCAAAGTAAGCACATGTACAAAATTTGTCAGCAAGGTGATCTAGAGAAAAGAGGATGAATGAGCCAAGATCTGTCATTTTCTGATTCTTCACATTCTATTTTTGGCAGGAATTCTATTGTTGCTGGATGGTTCCTTGCTGAGTTTCACATTGCACATGAACAAGTGGTGACTGGTAGAAAGAAATACATAATTCCTCTCATGCTGGAGAAAATTAAAGCAAGTGAAATACAGGATGCAGATCTGAGGATGTATGTGGAGAGTCACACATACTTGGATTGCAATGACAAGGTTTGTTTCATCTGCTTTTGAAAGAGACAAGGAGGACTTAAAGTTTGTTGCCTGATTTCACCCAAGGTTGGCCCAACTTTTGAACAACAAATATTTGTGTGTCCCTTCAAACTGACAGTTCCATGCTTTATTTCAAACCTAAATGTTTTGTTTTTTATGTCTCTGATCTTTCTTTCCTCCAGGAAAACATGAGGAAGAGACTTCAGTATGCCATGCCAAGAGTACCACTGGTGAAACTCAAACAAAAAAAGAATGATGCCACAGGAGAAACTGATGATCCCACAGGGGCAGCAGAAACTATGGTTGGAGTAATGGCAAAAAGAATTCAGCAAGGAAACAAAGCAAGGGAAATTGCTCCCAAAAGAGGGAAAGTTCCTCTTGGTGGAGACATAGAACATGATGAATCTGATTCTGAGGAAGATCATTTTGACAAAATTCAAGCTGGAAACAATGGAGTCCAAGGTGCAGCAGCTGATGAAAGATTTTATGGGCCTGACGAAAACCATTTGAACAGAAAGGCACAAAACATTGGAGACCAGGATTTGATTGTGGAGAAAGAGGAAATGGACATGATGGAGAGATTAGTGGCCAAAATAGAAAGGCAGAACAAGGGAAAGAAACTGAGGTTGGTGTTGTTTGAAGGTGACACAGACAACATTGTAGCTGCAGATGAAGCAAAGACCAAGATCAAGAATGACAATGAAAGTCCTGAACAACTCAGAACGAATGAGGTATCAAGTGCCACTGAAGTTGAAGTTGAAGCAATGGTGCACTATGAGGACCATGAGAAAAGGGTTGTTCTACAAAATGACATGGAGAAGAACAACACACCAGGTGTCAGATTAGAAGAGTATCCTATGAATCCAGCAGGAGGAGCAAAACCAAAACAAATTTCCACAAGGGCCAGAGGAAAGAAAAATAAGAAAGTGAGAGGAAGACAAGATGCAAGAAAGAAGGCACAGAAAAAAAACACAATTAAAAAACAGGGCACTGCAGAAGCAAGATGGGGGCTGGATGAGAGCAGTGAGAGTGATGGAGACTGGGATTGTGATGGAGGAGATGTTCCACTCCTTCGTAGATAGACAGTGCAGAGTGAGAAAACAGAACACAAATCTGACCTGGGCCACAATGAGGGAACAAAACGAAAGTGAGGAAGGGAATGAAGCAGAAGTCACAGAGGAAAACATCAGCTGCAAAAGTTGTGAAGCAAACAAGAACACAGACTTGGCACACTTTTTCACAAACAGCTTTGTGCTGTGGATGTGTTGTACATATTTTTGATCATAATGTTTGTGCACAGTTTTGTTTTGTGTTGGGTTGAGAAGTTTCTAAAATTTACTTTGCAAGCAGAAAAATAGGTGGATTGTACACAGTGACTCAACAAGTAACACACAACAGGATTCTCAAAAAGAAAGTGAAGAAGCGTTTGGAACAGTGGAGGAGTGGGAAATGCACATGTCTGAGTTTTGAATTTGGATTTACACAGAAATATCTTGTCTGGCCTTGCATTGATTTTGCTACTCTCGTTCCCCTCTTTCTGCAGAAATAAAAACACTTTTCTTACCAGGTCAGAAATGAAACTTTTTGTTTTTTTGAGAAGTGCACCTCAGAGTGATGACAACAAAAGTCTTCTTTGCTCAGTTCATGTTTTCCTCAGACATCCAGCAGGTCATGACCTGTAAGAACTCAACAAATCCACCCCATCACTGAGCATGTTCCCACAGAGTGCCACCAGACTAATGCACAGAAAAGGATTGGGCATGTGGATTTTTGTTTCAACTGGCCACAACAACATCATAAAAGCTCACAAAGTCGTCTTTGGACAGGGGTTTCCTGGTATCACATTTTTTCCTTCAACTTGGGTGAATTTGAAAAATTGAAAACTTCAGTCTGGACAATCAAAAAAGACACAACAAAATCAAAACAGTTCTTTCATAGATTTTTTGTTTCTTGAATTTCTTGGTTGATCACAAGCCCCTCAAAACACTTGGTAATTTCCGGTCTCCTCTACAGTTTAGTTTGGACTGGAATGTATCTCTTTTGCCTGTTCAAGAAGCTGTGGTTGGTTGGGTTGCATTGTGCTAATATCTGTGAGTGTCCTGACAATGTGTGTGCGTCTTTGCCTGTCTGTGTGCACCAGGTGTGTGTGTGTGTGTGCGTGTGTGCCCGTGTGTGTCAGAGAGCGTCCCTGTCTGTATGCATGTGTGTGTTTGCATACATGTACATGTGCGTGTGTGCGTGTTTCCATGTGTGCATGTGTGTGCTTATTTCTGTGTGTGTGCACATGTGTGTGCACATGTGCGTGGGTAAAGTGTGAAGTGTACACTTTTTCATGATGTGTGAGTTGTTTCTTCTTTTGTTTTTTGCAGAAATGTTAATCCCCCAAAGGGAAAAGATGCCTCCGCGCACACGTGATCGGGTGCTACCAAAAATAGAATGGGAATTTTCCACTGCACGAAAAGCATCATTTGGAATTTCCACACACGGGGCAAAAACATGACCAAATTTGGTATGATCGGGCTGGCAGTGTATTTTTGGGGTGAGAATTCACCCAACCAAGCAGCTGCCGCGTGTTGGAATTTCCAACACAAAAAACATGACCAAACAAGGAAAGATCGCCATACCTGGTATGGTGACGAAGGTACGATGTCCGTGTATGGTATGATTACAAAAACAGCGCGTCATTGAAACCTGTCGCACGTGTATTGAATTAAAGGACGATGTCCAAACGAGATTCCCTTGATTTGTTTTACTATTCTGGCAAAGGGCAAAGGTTTTGCTGTATTCAAGTATTCGAGGTGAGAATTGAGTTGAGCTTTGTTGCTAGAAAAGGAAATCACTGACCTACGGGTGAAATTGGTGCAGACGGAACAACAACAACAACAACAACAACAACAACAACAATACGAAAGGGCGCATTAGGGTACGAAATTGCGCAGCTGACCCGAACTCGAGGCATTTTCTTGGACTCGGGTCAGCTGAGAGTCGGATTTCTCCGTGGGATGTATTCACAAGATCTGGATTCACCCCACCCTCCTCGGAGAAGGACCTGAAATTGAAGGTCCACCCACTGATGTCAACTGAGATCAGCACATGCATCAATGACCACGTTTTGGACACAACAACCTTGCCTGACATTTTGCAGTCTGCTATTCTTTTCTGTGGTGGCATGTTTCCCACTTCAGGACCCAAAATTTTGAAGAACGAAGCACTTTTCTGTGATCAAAACCTCAAGCGTTCTACTGAAAGAACAATGGTTTGAAAAATCTTCAGACCAAACCTTTTTGGGATCTGGAACCACCAAATACATTGTTTGTTGGAAACTTGATGCAAAAATGTTTCATCAAAAGACTTGGAAATTGTTTCTGAGAAAACCATTTCTTAGTGTTCAGAAAGAATTCACAAATTTCCTGATCATATTTTGAGGAGATCAGATGTTACAGACTCAGTTCATTTTCTGGATTAATTGTGCTTCTCAGATCTTGTGTTGTCTCTGTTGCAGCAGAAAATTGCAGCATTTTCCTCATGAGCATCAAACAGTCAAATTACAATGAAAAAAAATATTTAGCTGGCTTGCGCCAATCACAGGCAGAATACATTCAGAATCACTGAAGAACCATTGTGTTGTTGTTTGCAGGTGATGAGGTCCTGGGTGTATGTATGTCCATGGTGATAGAGTTGTGATGAACAACAGTATGATGTCAAGGATTCAGACATCATCCTACCTGGCAGGATTTCTCACTGCTTTGTTGGTTCTCACCCAGGCACAGAACAGTGCAGGCTACACTCCATGCAAAACAGGCACATGTTGGGTACATGTGCATGTACAAAAACATGTACATGCACATGTTCGCCACAGGTATGTTGTCTGGGGTCGGTTCTGTTCCACCTATAAATTTACTGGCAGCACTGGCTCCTGAACCTGTGGTTTGAGAGAGGCAGAACATATTTGTTCTTTGATGTGGTCGAGATATTTGTTTCTCCTGCTCTGTGTGACCTTTTCTGGTTTCACAGTGATTGCAACGCTAACTGGAGGCTGAACTTCTTCTTCTCGTGTGTTTTGACATTCTTCTCACCTCATGTCGACACAGAATGTCACGTGTTACTTTTACAGTTCTTCCCCCACCACCTGGCACTGAGACTGTTGTGTATTACATCCTTCACAATGGGTCAGACACCAGTGACTGTGGTGGATCTGTGGATTCAGCCTGTTTCAGTCTCAAACATGTTCTATGCTAAGCCTCCCACAAAGGGACTGGAGACAAGAACTGATAAGTCACTTTTAATTGACAAAAAACTTATGGTGAGCTTGTTTTATTTGAATAGTGCTTTTCACAGAAATATGTAAACTTCAAAATATTGCTTCTGTAGGACTTCTGTAAATTAAATTTTAGAGCCAGTGTGAAGCTTTCAGAAGTTCTACATTTGCCTGTGGATCAGTGGAGCCTGGAATGAATGTTGAAGTGAAAGTGACTGATGTTTCATTCAAATCATCTGACTGGGCAGCCACAGATGTTGACATGTATTTCAACAATTGTCAAATGAAATCACTTTTCATTGCATATTTGACAATTGGTACAAATGCAAGGTCAGGTGTGCACCTCACTGTCAGCAACTGTGACATTGGATACATTGATATTCAAAGTGCAAAGGCTACAATACAAAACTGTGTTTCTTCACTGGAATCAGATTCAGGGCTTGTGCCCATTGGAGCTATTAACAGTACAGTTGTACTCAAATCTGTACACATTGAGAATTTCACTGGTGCAAACTTTCTACAAATATCCAAAAGCACTTGTTATCTCACCAATGTGACATTTACAAACTGTGGTAACCAACATCCATATTCAATTGTGACAGCAAAGAATGAATCATTCATAGGAATTGAGAATTGCACATTTCTCTCAAATTATAATGCACTGATTGACATAAAATATTACAGTTCAGGATTCATCAACAACTCATCATTTTTGCACAGCAAACAGACCCAAAAGAGTACCTGCACAATTTCAATCTGGCAAGGCAGCTTGCTTTTGGTAAAATACTCTAGTTTTTCCAACAATACAGTTCTATCGGGTGCAGCAGAAGTTTGTGTTGGGCATGAAAGTGTTGGTGTTCTTGAGAATTCATCCTTCAACAACAACCAAGGGGGAGCTATTTATATATACAACAGTGTTGCAAGCATCTCAAGTTGCTGGTTCAGGAAAAACTCAGCACAATATGGCGCATCACTTCATATTTTCTGTGACAGATATATTCAAAACCAAAGCAGTAAAACTATGGAAAAGGTCTTGGAGACATTACCACAAAGCTTCTTTTTTCTTGTCACAAAGACATTGCAGTTCAGGCAACATTCTATCCAAAAGGATTTATTACCAAGAGTGCAACTACACAACTGCACATTTGTTGAGAACACTGCAGAGTACGGAGGTGCAATTTATGCTGAGAATATATTCGGAACATTGTTTATCCAGGCATGCCTTTTCAGCACAAATCAGGGAAAGATTCTTTGTGGTACCATTGCTTTTGTTGCACATGTGAGCAGACAAAGTACTTTGGTGATAACCAACTCGTCTTTCAGCAAAAACAAAGCCTCAGGAGATAAAGGCATGGGTGGTGCTATCTGTGTTGATAGCAAGTTTGGACACCGTCAGTGGGGTGCTTTCTTGCTCTCAAACTGTTCTTTCAATGAGAACCAAGCACTCGGTGGTGGAGCCATTGTTGCCAACACATACTGTCATCTAAGAGATTCAGTCTTCAATCGAAACAGTGCAGGAATGGGAGGAGCCTTACAGCTTGAATCAGGAGTGATCACAAATTGTTCTTTTGACTCTAACATTGCAATTAAAGGAGGAGGAGGGGCAATATCACTTCTGTTGTCATCAACAAGCATTGTGTCATACTCAAATTTTACCAACAACACAGCAGCCGGAGGGGGAGCCATACATAATCTAGGAAATGTTAGTTTTTCTTGTCTTTTCTGCTTCTTTTACAATAACAGAGCCACAAAAGATATCAGGTGAGTGCTGATCAAGGAAATGTTCTCAAAGAGAAACATGTCTACCACCCAAAATTTCCTGTCAAACTAGTTTTGGGTTGTGTTCAGTCTTTTATTTCTGTCTGATTCACTTCACTTTTTGAGTTGTTTGCCATAAGAGTGTTGGCACGTTCTTTTTTCATTGCAAGGAGACATAGCTTGTGCCTGATTCAAAGTTCAAAAATCACAACCAGATGTATTCGTTTGCTGGTCTTCATTTCATGGTCAAAAGTAGTTTTTTCATTCCAACAATCTTGCTGTCCGTTTGAGGTCAAATCAATCTCAGGGGGCACTTTCACAATAAAACTCCAAGACACAGGTTGGAGGAAAAGAAAGGTTGTGCAAAAATTCACCATTTTCATGTGAACAATGTGCTGATGTTGCTCTACATGATTTTCTGTTGTCCTGTCATCCCTCAAGGGACAGTGATCTCTGAGAAGGTTGCGGGTGTGCTGACAATATACGTCAAAAATATTAATTTTTAGGAAGTGAATTTGACAAAAGTTTGACAAAATGTTTCTGCAATTTTGGCAAACATAAAGTTTGCTCGACAACTTGTGTTTGGAACACAGCAGTAGCACCTCTGCATGTGTTTGGAAAACACAACTGGTAAATGTGAGTTGTCAATTTGCTCTCCACCTTTAGAATTCTATCAAATTGTTGTCATATGCAATTCCCTTCCTATGTCACTCATTGCCTTGTGGCCTCATCATATGGGTTTCACCCTGGGCACAAACTTCAGATGTCCACAAAACTGGCTGGTGTTCATTTTCCCCAACCACATTGCTGTTGTTTGTGCCTCCAACAAAACATTTGATGTTCATGTGTACTGTACAATGTCAATTTTTGTTTCTACTAACAAAACCAAACACACATGACTGGCATCGCCATCTCTCACAATGTTTGTTTTTCCTTCAGTGCTTTACCAGTTGGAGGAGCCTGTTCCTTTCTCAACCCCAGAACACTTCAGTTTACAAAATGCATATTTACAAACAACACAGCCCCAAAATATGGTGGAGCCTTGGCTATCAGAAGATCTGCAAATGATCTTCTCCACTGTGAACTCAACCACTGTCATTTTTCTCACAACACAGCTTCTGGTGGAGGAGCTGTGTATATCACAAATGGAAATATGACAATTAGGATAAAGAACTCTACTTTCACAAGTAATCAAGGACCAGAAATTGGAGGTGCATTGTGTTTCAATGGCACCTCAGTGAACATTTCTCACAGTGAATTTTCTCACAACAACAGTACCATTGGTGGTGCTATTTCCTTCATTGGACTTGGACAATTTTGTACACTCCACATAACCCATAGCAAGATATTAGGGAACAACAATGCAACAAACTTTCGTGACACACTGCCTGCAAGTGCAATTTATATTGAATCTGCCAAGGAAGTTTTCATGAGCAATGTTATGTTCCACAACAACAGTGCTGGTGGAGCCCTGAGGCTGCTCTCTCACAGATGTGAGATACACAACTGCTCCTTTTGGGGAAACACAGGAACTTTTGCAGGTGCTATTTCTTCACATGAGGACACCTATGTTGTTCTGATCACAAACTGTTCATTTGTTGAAAACAAAGCACCTCAGGGTGATCTGTTGTTTGGTGACCACAAAGTTATTTTGCAAAGTTGTTACTTTGGAAAACCATACATTTCTGAACATCGAATCTGGATTTATGGGAAAAGAAAGGCAGAGTTGAGATCATACAACAATGTATTCATTGAGTCAAATTCATTTGCTGCACCAATAGTATTTCTGGCACCAACACCACTACCATCAACAAACTACATCTGGAAAACATATTACAAGCTCAAAAATAATGAACTGCTTCCAGTTGATCAACAGAACATGCACAATCAATCAATTCCAACCCTTATATTAGAAGTAGGAATGCCCAACACAACACAGGTGTTCTCCCAATATGCTTCAGGTGGGTTAAAAACAAAATTATGCACAATGAACAGGCACTGAAAACAAATTGTGCTCTGCATCAAACAGATCAAGAAGTAAGTTTGAGAATTGTTCAACAGAACTTCCTTTTCACAATTTGCCCTGTTTTGGCATCAGAGGTATTTCTTGTTTCAGTTGTTCCTGTACCCTGTCTGGAGGAATGTTTTTGTCACTATTCTGTAAACAATGATGGCAACACCATGGATTGTTCCCATAACAATATGACACAGTTACCAGATCAAGTTTTACCAAGATCTGAACATTTCATAATGACTGGCAACAATCTGGAAAATTTGATTTGCCCAAAAAGATGTGCCCTGTTGGGGCTCACAAAACTGAGCTTGGAAAACAATTCTGTCAGGACTATTGATGAGACTTTTCTCAAAGTTTTACTGGTGAATGGTGTTTCTGTGAATCTGTCAGGCAACAAGATCAATCAGGTTCCACTTGTTCTTGCAAGTACTCAGCTCAATGGAAGTATTTGGCTTGGTCACAATCCATATGAATGTCACTGTGACATGATGTGGATGCAAGACTGGCTGCTTAATGCTACAAATGTGATGGACAAAGCTCTTATCAAGTGTGGTGCAGGAAACTATGAAGGTGGGCAGACTGCAAGCCTGTGTTTTTATTAATTTATTCACCTTTCTTTGTAGTCACACAAAATCTTACAACTTTCAGGAATTCCAATTTTCAAGTTGAACAGAAAATTGATGGGATGTTTGAAAACTCCTCTCTGGATTGGAATAACAATTGGAACTGTAGTGGTTGTGCTCATTGTTGTCACAATTGTCATCAACAGAAAATGGGATGCTGTAAAGTTTTTCCTGTTTATGAAATTTGAACTGTTGATGAATGATGACCACCCAGAAGATGTGAATGACTTGGAGTTTGATGCATTTGTGTCATTCAGGTATGGAATTGTATTTGAGTTGTGTGTTTTGTGATCCAGAAAACAATCAACTGCACTTTGGTGCTTTCTTGCAGCTATTTGGACAGCATGTTTGTGATCAATGAAATTCAGCCATATCTAGAAGAGATGGGATTTAGGTTGTGCATTCATGAGAGAGATTTTCTTGTTGGAGCTTCAATTCCAGCCAATATTGAAGCTGCTATTAACCACAGCAGAAGAATGATCATGATAATATCAAAGTGAGCATGTGTGTGAAATTAGTGAGAAATATAATCATGTAATTTAGGGTATAAATGAGGCAAAATCTGTCATTTTCTGACTGTTGATATTCTATCTTTGTCAGAAGTTCAATTCATGCTGGATGGTTCCTTGCTGAGTTTCACATTGCGCATGAACAAATGGTGAATGGCAGAAAGAAATATACAATTCCTCTCATGCTGGAGAAAATTAAAGCAAGTGAAATACAGGATGCAGACTTGAGGATGTATGTGTAGAGTTACACATACTTGGATTGCAATGAAAAGGTTTGTCTCATCTGTTGCTGAAAAGGATGAGGAAGAATTGAATTTTAATGTCTGGTTCAGCCTATCAGAGGCCCAATCTGTTGAACAACAAACATATCAAGAAGCTTGTTTCATCCTTCTTTTTTGTTCAAGCTGAATGTTTTATGCCTATCTGATCTTTATGTGCAGCAAAACATGAGGAAGAGACTTCAATATGCCATGCCAAGAGTTCCACTGGTGAAACTCTGGCAAAGGAATAATGATGTTACAGAAGGTGAAACTGGTGATCCCACAGGGGCAGGAGAAACTATGGTTGGTGCAATGGCAAAAAGAATTCAGCAAGCAAACAAAGCAAGGGAAATTGCTCCCAAAAAAGGGAAAGTTCCTCTTGGTGGAGACATAGAACATGATCAGCCTGATTCTGGTGATGAAAGTCATTTTGACCAAACTCAAGTTGAACACAGTGTATTTCAAGCTGCAGAAGTTGATGAAAGATGTTTGGGCACAGAATTGTGCATTTTGATCAGAAAGGGACAAAACATTTGTGTTCATGACCAGCATTTCAATATAGACCAAGAGGACATGGACACAATGAATAGGTTGGTAGCCAAAATAGAAAGGCAAAATGAAGGAAAGAATCTCAAGTTGGTGTTAGTTGAGGGAGACTCAGACAACATTGTGGCTGGAAACAAAAGAAAGACCAAGAACAAGAAAGAAGATGAAAGGCCTAATGAGTGCAGAATGAATGAGGTGTCAAGTGCCAACAAAGGTGAAGTGGAAGCATTGGTACATCATGAAGACCATAAGAATGTTGATGTTCTACAAGACTACTTGCCAAAGAGCAAGGCACAAGATTTCAGATTTGAGGAATTTGTTATGAATCCTGCAGGAGGAGCAAAGCCAAAGCAACTTACCACAATGGTCAGAGGAAAAAAACATACAAAAGCTGGAGGAAGACAAAATTGAAGAAAGAAGCCACAGAATTCTGTCACAGTTCAGAAACATGGCACAAAAGAGGCAAGATGGGGCTGGGATGAGAGCAGTGAGAGTGATGGTGGCTGGGATTGTGATGGAGGTGATGTTCCACTCCTTCATAGATAGACAATGCAGAGTGAGAAAACAGAACAAAAATCACTTGATGGAGGCTGGCTGGGTGGAAAGGAGGAGATATTGTCCTCCAGGACAAATAAACAATGACAAAGGAAAAGAAGCAGGGATGAGAGAGCAAAGACACCTCTGCAAATGTTCTGCAAATATTGTGAGGCAAAGTGGAACACAGACATGTCTCACCTCTTCTCAAACACATGTGTCATGTATGTATGGTGTGCATATTTTTGTAAAATATTTGTGAATAATTTTGTTTTCACTTTGATGAGCACATTATGAAATATTTTCCTTTGAAACAGAAAACATGAACGCTGCAGAAATAAAATGCTTCTATTTTCCCAGCTCACAGGCAAATCATTTTGTTTTTTGGATGAGCTGTTTTCTTCAGAAGTCCTGCATGAACTTACCAAATCCACCCACCTTCATTGATGCCGAGAGAATGTTTACAGAAAGTGTGGCCAAACTGGCAAACAAAAGAGTTTGCATCTCAGAAGAACAAAATGGGGTCAGATCAAAGAAATATTGGGCACTGTGGTTGTAGATCCAATGAAACAAACAGAACTGTTGGTTCATTTTGTTGTGCCCAACAATTCCACCCCAATTGCAACATTTTTGTTGTTCTGTGATGTCAGAATCTTCATCCCGATCGATACTGAGGTCTGTAACAGTAGAAGTGATGGTAGCTTGAAGAACCCAACAGAATCTTGGAACATTTGAAACTGCAATGTTGAAAGTAGATTTTGTGAACTGTCAGGTGCAAGGACAAAAAGGACGGAATTGTCAGCAACAAGTGCAAGGTTGCTTGAACTCTGTGATCCCAGCAATGCTCTGTGTGCTGAGTTTTCTCCCTCAAATGTCCAAAAAGGCAGAAAGAGCACACAAGATGACCAAATGAAGAGGTTGAATTGAGAGTTAGTGTGAAGAAGATGCCACAAGTCAGACATGCACAAGTGAGATACATGTGAGACAATTCACAACAAAACTTGTTTCCTCCAGCTTGGACTTTGATCAACATCAACATCAGTACAATGCCAGACAGAATGAAATGAAAGGCAGCAGGCAGCAAAAGAAAATTGACTTGAGTTTGATGTTTCTTGCAAAAAGAGCAAGTGCTTCTGCAACACCCAGACAATGCTGAAACAAACTACAGAAACAATATATGTATTGTCCATAGTTATGACAATGGACTTTGAAGAAAAGGCAGACCCTACTTTCCAAATTCCTGAATGAATCAGCAAGCCAGGTGTGGTGATGAACACATTCAGCACATGTGGAAACAAACACACAAAATGTGTTTCATAGTGTTGTTGAAGATACCACACTTGGGTGGTCTGCAGTCATGTGCAACAAATATGTGCTTGGAAATCCAGTTTGAATGATTTCCAAAAACAAATTGGTTTTTGTGTCTTTTTGTCAGAATGTTGAAGCCAAAGTTGCTGACAACTGGACTTTTTCATTGAGTTGCTACCTCTGCTCATTTGGATGAAGGGAAATGTTTGGGTGTGGATCAATGTGTCTCTATCTTGAACCCAGAGGTGAATGAGAGGCTGAAACAATGGGGCAACAGAATTGTGACTGCCATCAGAGAACAGTGCAGAACAAGTCTGCTTGTGCTGCTCTTCTTCACCAATGAGAATCTACACGTTTTGTGTGACTGCTGCCAAACATGCTCCAGAAGGAAATTACTGATTTGTCTGAAAATGTTGTGCTTGCGAGTATCTTCTTTTCCTTGACTTCTGCGTCTGCATGTGTGTGTGTGTGTGTGTGTGTGTGTGTGTGAGTGAGTGCGTGTTCCTGTGTCCATGTGTGCGTGTGTGTGTGTGCGTGTGTGTGTTTGTGTGTGTGCCAGTGTTCGTGTGTGCGTGTGTGCGTGTACGTGTACGTGCCAGTGTTCGTGTGTGTGTGTGTGTGTGTGTGTGTGTGTGTGTGTGTGTGGACGTGTGTTCGTGTGTGCGTCTGCGTGTTGGTGTCTGCATGTTGGCAGATTGTGTTGTTTTGTGTGACAAAAAACAAAAATCTAACAAAACCCCCCGAAGGAAAATAAAGTCTTCAAACACAAAAAGACCACGTTCACTCAACCTCACCAACCGCAACTCCAAATATAGAATCGGAATTTTCCACCGCGCAAAAATGCATCACCTTGGGATTTCCACGACAAAATATAAACATGACCAAATATGGTATGATCCCCGAGCAGTGAAGGCGCAATACCCTTTAATGGTACAGTCGATTCCGGTTTATATCACCACGTTTTATTCTACACCCGGCTCAGTTCGACAAATGCCGTGGGACAGTTTGGTTCGCATTGTGTTGTAAGTCGCTTGAAGTGCTTTTCGTGGTGACGCGCGGTCGTTTTTTTGACGTCGGCGTCAAAATTTAACACGATCCCAGTGGTGGAATTTGATCAACAAATTGTCCAGGCCATTCCTGGCCTCGTGTCAAAATTTTGACCTGTGAAAACCCGCGTATTTCGAGACTCTGCGAGCCTCAGTGTTTGTTGTCGTATTGAGTGGGATCGACTGTATTCTCTTACACACGAAGAGTTGATGTGTGACGAGGCTTCGCGTAGGAATTTCTGTAAAACACACGGAGACGGGTGGACAACAGTGCTTTGTCGTCCATGGTTGAGGTGACTATTTTCTCTGCGTTTTGACACCAGGTAAGAGATGGCTGGACCCTAAAAGCAACAGATGGCTAATTTTTGAAGATGAAACCGCTGAAGACAACAGGGAAGTGCATGTGACAGGGTGAAGAAGACGAAGGTTGACAGGGGAGAGGTAAGTAATCCTGGAGAAATGGCTACGAACGTGTGCTCAGTGTAAGTCAGAACAACTGCTCTGGGTTGAGGTTTCTTTTCTCGGGCCAACAGATTTTGGGGGTTTTCATGTTGATGGTGACAAAAAGCTGGCGTCGATGGCAACTTCCCTTGACCACGTCAAAGAATGGTCTGGACCGTTTTTTTGACGGCCAATTAGGCAGCATGTTACATTTTGACGTTGATGTCAAAATTCTGCTGTGGACGTCAAAGTTTTGACATCAATGACATCAATATGAAAACGGCTTCAGGTTCCCACCCGAAACGAAGCAGATCCAGGCCGCGCGACCTGAGCCATATGTCAATCAAAGACACGGTGATTTATTTTTTACGATCAGTGGATCTTAATCACATTTCGAGTGTGGCCTGATCCTGAGAGAAAAAAACAGAAAACATTTCCAGCTGACCACACGATTCGGCCACTGTGTTATGAGGAAGGTATGGCACCATCCGACCCAGGCGACCGAGCTTTCATCAGAGTGCTGAGTACCCTGAGCAACAGCTTCACATGTGCTGTGTGAAGCTGAAGCTGCTCTTGAGGCCAGCCTCTGAGGCTGACTATTTCCCCATGTTCAGCAGGACTGCGAGAGTAGTCAGTTTGCAACAAACATAACCAACCACACCACTGGGTACATGTTCTCTCCATCTGACATAGCCTGCGGTGGAATCAAGGCTGTAACACCGCAGTCCAGTGAACACGTGACATTAACTGTGAAGTGTGCTTTTTGTGCTCTGGAATCCGACAGAGCCAAGGACACAATCAACTGGGTTGGGTTTGTGCGAAGTGGGCAAAGTTGAAAATTCAAGGCACACCAAAAGTTCTCCTCACTTGTTTTGTGCAAAAAGTGCACATTCTTTTCAATTTTCATTTTGCGCCTCCATTCCTCAAGGTTTGGGGTCGTTTCCACAGCGTTGGGAATTTTGCTGCGTTCTCTCAGCCCCAGGTGAGGATCCACAGGAAGGATTTTGACGCCGTGCTAAAACCTCCCCACTCTCTTTAGTTTCAGCTTTCACTCCTCAATCACGTGATGGTTGTAGTGAATGTTGTGAAGCTGTGATGTCATCAAGCTTTCACCAGTTGTGATGTCATCAAGTTATTGTTCTGGCTTCATCAGCACCAGAAGGATGTGTTCTCAGCGTAAGCTGCTGCTGAGTCTCATTCTATTGTCGCTCAACCTTCTGGGAGCTTCTCAAAGGATTAATAGCTATGTTCCTTGTCAAACAGGTGAGAATTTCAAAAGCTTTCTGTGAAGCCAACAGACTTCATTTCCAGGAGAAATGTCTGCAACCTCAGAGAAATAGCCAATGCGAGGAAAGACAGTGAAACTGAGAAAGCAGGTGTCATAATGCTTGTTTTCATTGCCTCAAATTCAGCAAATAAATACATTATGGCACAGGAAAGTCAAAAAGCACCAGCTTTGTCGTGCATTGCTTGATTTGTCATGCATTATTTGACCTGAGACAGCTATGCTGTTTGTTTTGCAGTTGTTTTGCCAAGAGGAGGACACTGGGTGCAATATTTTCTCTTGCAAAATGGCTCAGACACTACTGACTGTGGTAAATCTTTGGATTCAGCCTGCCTCAGTCTCCCACATGTTCTCCACCTCTATTATGCTGAGCCTCCTACTATGGCTCTGCAAATAAAAACTGACAAATCATTGATCATTGATGCACCTGTGTTGGTGAGTCCAACTTTACCATTCCACAGTAGCCACAAGCAAAATGTAACACAGCTTCTGTTTTTACCAAAGTAACCTTTTTTCAGAGGAATTGTGAGGCAATAAGAAGCTCTTTCCTGAAGTACATATCACTGAATCCTGGGCTGAATATTAGTATCAATGTTGTTGGGCTAGAGTTCAATTTTTCTGCATGGTTTGCAACTGATGTCAATTTAAACTTTTCTAATTGTTCACTAAAATTATTACTCCTTCTCGTGAACAAAAGTAGAGAAAAGACAGATTCACAATTACATATCAGTGGAAGTCAAATTGGATCAGATATCAGGATCAATGATTCAAATGTAATTCTGGAAAACTGCACTTTACTTGAATCAAAAGTTCCAACAAGACATGTCCTCATTGATGCCATCAACAGTACTGTCATTATGAAATCCTTGCACATTGAAATGTTTCAAGGAGGATGCTTCCTGCAGGTCACAAAAGGGAAAGCACACATTGAAGATTCAGAATTTATCAACTGCACTTCTGGTGCAGGTGTTTTGATAAACATTGTGGATGCCTCATTGCTGACAATTGATAACTGTACCTATGCTTTGAATGATGGCCGACTGGTGAATTTGGGGAGCAGCAGCATTGGAACCTTGTCCAACTCAATATTTGAAAGTAACACAGTAACCCGGAGTTCAGCATTTATATATCACTTGGCTAGGGCACACAAGGGCAGTACTCTAATTGCAAACAACTCCTATTTTTTCAACTATACTGTACAGGCTGGAGCAACAATAGGAGTAGACAATAGCGTTGGTGTCATTGACAATTCCAGTTTCATCAGGAACACAGCGCCAGCTTTTGGGGTTGTTTCTGTGAGATTCAGCAAAATGTTGATGGTAAGCAGATCAAATTTTCTACACAACAATTGTCGTGGGGTGATTGCAAACGACAGCAAGACTATTTTCATATCTGCTTCATTTTTTGATGGAAATTCTGTGGCAGGTCAAGTGGGACAAGCTGCAGGTGTCGGAGGGGCTATACTTGCTATATATGTGTCTCTTAATTTGGACAAAAGTGTATTTCTGAACAACTCAGCCTCACATTCTGACACATATCCTGCAGTATCTGGCGGTGCAGTTTTTCTGCACTATGGCTCCAGCAAAATCACTGACTGCAAATTTGAAAGCAACACGGCCACAGTTGGAGGCGCACTGCGTGCAGAATTTGTGTTACTTGATATTGATTCGTGTGTTTTTGTGAACAATGAAGGCATTGGTGCAACAGGATTTGGCGGAGCAATTGCTGTGACTACATCAAACTCTTCTGCCAATGACACTTTGTTCATAACAAACTCAACATTTCAAGGAAACAAAGCCACAATGTCTGGTGGAGCCATTTCTAGTGACATACACACCATAATTCGAGCTTCCACTTTCACAGCAAACAATGGTGGTTCAGGGGGAGCAATTTCCTGTGGTGATGCATTCATAACCGACTCTCACTTTGACACCAATAGAGCAAACAATCGTGGTGGAGCTCTTTCCGCTTTATATGGACCACATATTATATCCCACACAACATTCACTTTCAATGTAGCACTGAGAGGGGGGCAATATGTGCCAACGACAAGGCCAACATTTCCTGTCATTATTGCTCATTTCATGGCAACCAGGCAGGTTTCAGGTGAGTCTGCTGCTCATTCCCAGACAAGCACTTGACAGAACAACTCATTGTTCTTGCTTTCACTACAATGCATTTGAAGCTTTGTTTCTGTAGCCACAAGTTCATCCAGATTTGAACAGCAGCAATGCATTTGTTCATTTATTCATCAAAGTTATCTTCTTTCCACCAGAAACTTGTTACCAGGTTCAGGAGGTGCAATGTACAATGGTGATGGTTTTCTTCATTTGACCCACTGCACTTTCTCCAGCAATGTTGCAGTAACTAAGGGAGGAGCATTGTGCACAAAAGTAACAACTGTGTGTGTGATAGACAGTTCTACTTTTGTCAACAATACAGCCTCAGTTGGAGGAGCTGTTTCCAGCAAAGACGGATATCTCAGGTTTTACAACTGCACATTCAAAAGGAATGTTGCTCCTGTCACAGCAGGTGCACTGTTCTTCAACAGAACATCAGTGATTATTTCTCACAGTCAAATGGTGGAAAATAGCAGCCCTATTGCAGGAACAATTCTATTTGGCGGCCCAAATTCTGCAATGCTACTGACAAAGAGTAAAATTTTGAAAACCAACCATGACACAGAACCAGGGAAATATCAACCAGCAGTCAGCATAAGTGCAGAAAAACTTGTAGTCAGCTATGTTCTGTTTCATGACAACAAATTAGGAGCATTGTCCCTGGATGAGACCAGAGCAGAAATACACAACTGCTCATTCGGCAAAAACACAGGATCTGGAGCCATAACATCAGTGGGCTCAAAAGTTCTCATCATCACAAACACATCTTTCATTGAAAATGGAAACTCTCTCACGGCTGCTCTGAATTTGGCCACCACAAATGTCATTGTACAAAACTGCATCTTTGTCTTTTCTGCACTGCATTGTCCTTCAGCCATAGACATAGGTCCAATAAGTCCAACACACAGCACAGACTTGAGATCTAAGAGCAATGTATTTCATTTAGTCCAAGCACAGTCTCCCAGAACATTGGACCAAGCAATCTATTTATTGTCCATGACTCACTCGATTTCATATGCAAATCTTTTTTTCTGGGACACATGGTATCAAGTGAACTCCAGTAAAATGTATGCTGTGGATATGGATTTTGTGAAGAACATATCAACCTCAGATGGAGAAACAGGGAGCCACATAAAAGTTAGAGCTGAATTTTCCCAGTTTGCTTCAGGTGAGTTTCAGTTTAAAATCACACTGAAATGACAATTCAAAGTGTACTGGGAAAAACTGTACCTGGAGAACTTCAATTGGGCATGCCTGCGGCTTTTTCTATTGTTTTTGTTTGGTAATTGCACACAGATTTGAAATGTTCCTCAACAAGACATTTGACTTGCTAAATTCATTTGTTTGTGTGTGTCTTCAGCCTTTCCTTTGCCTTGTCTCAGTGGATGTTCTTGTTACTATTCTGTGGATCATGAGACCAACACAATGAATTGTAGTTTCAACAAAATGACAACTTTACCAGCCAAACTGCTGCCAAGAACTGAACTGCTGATCATGACAGGAAACAATCTGGGAAATTTAGCCTCTGTGCCAGAAAATTTTCCACAAATCAAACAACTTGACCTCAATGGAAGCAACATCAAGACAATCACTGACAAAGTGTTGAAAAAATTTCTGATGAGAACCAAAAAACTCTACTTGTCCAACAACAAGATGACACAGTTTCCCAAAATGCTTCAAAAAAAGCAAATTCTCACAGAACTCTGGCTTTCTGGGAATACCATTGAGTGTCACTGTGGCATGATGTGGATGAGAGACTGGCTGCAAAATGCATCAAATGTGATAGACAGAAAGCAAATCAAGTTTGGATCTGGGAAGTATCAAGGTTAGTAAATTTCAGTTTTGTGTATTTGTTTGTTCATTGTTTATGTTCACATGAACATTTTATATATCATCCCTGGAAAAGAATTTTTCAAATTTTACAACTTTCAGGAATTCCAATTTTCACATTGAACAGAAAGTTGATGGGGTGTTTGAATTTTCCCTTGTGGATTGGAATCACAATAGGAAGTGTGGTAGTACTTGTAATTGTTGTTGCAATTGTCATAAACCGAAAATTGGAGGCTATGAAATTTTTCCTGTTCATGAGATTCAATTATCTTGTGAATGATGATCCTCCAGAAGATGTGGACAATTTGGAGTTTGATGCTTTTGTGTCATTCAGGTATGGAAATAAAATCTCCCATTCACAGGAATCCCAGAAATAGTGAAACACATGGTGTACATTTCATATGTTTCTTCCAGCCACCTGGACAGTACTTTTGTGAGAAATGAAATTCAACCATTTTTGGAAGAAAAGGGATACACATTGTGCATTCATATGAGAGATTTTCTGGCTGGGGCTTCCATCCCAGCCAACATTGAAGCTGCAATTAACCACAGTAGAAGAATGATTATGATAATATCAAGGTAACCAAGAATCCAAAACCTATTTTGGGGCATAAAGGAATTTTTGTCTGTTGTCACATCTGCATTGGTGGTGCATCAAAACATCTAATGTGCTTACACTTTGTACTCTTCTTACATTGCCAGGAATTCCATTGTTGCTGGATGGTTTTTGACTGAGTTTCACATTGCACATGAACAAGTGGTAAATGGTAGAAAGAAATACATAATTCCACTCATGCTTGAAAATGTTCAAGCTGGTGAAATCCAGGATGCAGATCTCAGGATGTATGTGGAGAGTCACACATACTTGGAGTGCAATGACAAGGTTTGTCACACAAATGCAAAGGAATGTAACACAAAACAATTGAAGAAAAAAATTACATTATTTTTGCCTTTGGCAAAACAGGACTGTCTGTGTGTCTGATATTCTTTTGCAGCAAAAGATGAGGAAGAGACTTGTGTATGCCATGCCGAGGGTTCCACTGCAAAGGCTGAAGCAAAGAAATGAAGAAATTAAGGAAGAAGACACAGCTGAACCTGCAGAAACCATGGTAGGAGCAATGGCAAAAAGAATGAAAGAGGCCCACAAAGCAAGGAAAATGAATCCCACAGAGAAAAAGCAGCCTCTTGGTGGAGACATTGAACATGAAGATTCTGACAAATCAGAGTCTGATGAAAACCACATTGATGATACACAAGGTCCTGGCCTTAAAGTTGAAGGTGCAGCAGCCAATGAAAGGCCTGATCACTCTGGTTTGGAGATGATGGACACCAAGGCACAACATATTTCTGTTGGCGACCAGCATCTGGACATTGATAAAGAAGAAATTGACATCATGAGAACATTACTGGCTAAAATAGAAAAGAAAAACAAGGGACTGAATCTGAAGTTGGTTGCAGTACAAAGTGGCAAAGAAATTGACTTGGGTGAAGAAGATGAAAGGATCCAGCAAGATGAAGAAATACAAGACCAAGCTGAAATTACCAGATGCGATGAAGTTGTGGTGCAGGCTCTTGTACATCAAGCAGAATCTGGTGAACATGGGAGAAATGATGACTTCCAAGATCACTTGGCAGAGAACAACAATGCAGCAGCAGAACTTGGGGCTTTTGCAATTGAACTGAACCCAGCAGGAGGTGCAAAGCCAAAGCAAATAGCCAGAGGACATCAAAATCAAAATGCCAGAGGAAGGCAAATCTCACACAAGAACACAGCCAACAGCAAAACACAGGACACTACACAGATAAGTTGGGGACTGGATGAGAGCAGTGAGAGTAGTGAAAGTGATGGTGGGTGGGACATGGATGGTGGAGACATTCCTCTTGTTCCCAGATAGATTTTTTCAGCATTGAGAGTGATGGAGGCTGAAGCTCTGAAATGTAAAGGCAGAGCAATGCTCTTTGGGTTGGCTGTGAAACAAGACTGCTATTTGGGACTGTCTGAATGCTGCATTTCATGTGAATTTTGAGAAAAGCAGCAGAGACCCTGTCTGAGTCAAGTACTGCAATGATGGTGTCTGCAAGTATTTCAGTGCAGCCATGTTATGGAGGGCTTTTCTAAGATGTGTTCATCACATCACTAGCATATATATCTCTTTTTAATGCAGAAAATGTTTTGTTCAAATTAACCATGCATGTACTTTTGTACATAGAATTTCTTTGCATTTTTGTTTGACTTTCAATTTGCCATGAATTATTCAGATCTAGATATCTGTTTTTGATTTGCTTTGTTCGAAAACAAGATGCAAGAGAAACCATCGTGTGGTGATCGTGTCAATTTCTGCCAACTCTGGTTTGGTTGCCTCTGTGTGAATGTGGCAAGACGAAAAACATTTTTTCTCCTGGAAGAAGAGAAAACACAAAAAAGTCTCCGTTTGGCTGAAACCAGGTGCAATCTGCACCAAAGAAGAGAAAGCTTTGGGAGCCAGTGCTAAATTGAGCGCTTCCATCAAAAACCACTGTGGGAATGATAAATTCCTTGGGTGCAAACAGGGCAGGAGGAACAGAAAATACAAAAAACACACCCTCGTGCAAGGTGAAGAGTGCCACTAGTGTAAGGATACTACAGATGGTAAATGACTGAGCAGTGAATGTGTGAGAGTCTGTTCTGCCGAGTTAATTATGACATATCCCGTAGCGATGGCTGTGATCAGCTTTACTTGGAAGTTGCATTGTCGGGGTTGATTTGACACAGTATATTCGGCGGGTGTGCCGTGAACACGCCAGGTCGGTGGTTTGGTTCTCCGACACATTGGCAGCGCTGAGTATTTGTGTAATGATTATTTATGACAGAAAAAGACCAACTGGTGTAATAATAGCTCAGTTAATGCATATGTAGTATGCGGAAGTGGAGTGTAAGAGCCCGGATTGAGGGAAGCAGCAGCAAGTGCGTAGTGAGTACTCGAGGCACAGAGTGTGATCTCCTCTGGTAGACCTAACAGCACGGCACAAAAATGTCTGCGTTGGTTATCGGACCGCCGCACCTAACTCGGTTGACTGTCACAGACGTGTGACAGCCGGACTTAACACAAGGCGTCAGACGAACATTGAAATCACGACATTTCGATTGCCGGTTGCACACTTACACGGACAGAACACTAGTGCACCAACTGTTTTCATTTCACCTCACGGCGCAAATGCCAAAACAGGAGCAGATTTTCTATTTGATTCCATTGTGCTGCATCGCAGACCAGAGGAACAAGCAGGATTTGAATGGTAAGATCCATCCAAGGGAATATTTTCTCCTGGACATTGGCGGAGCGATCGCTGCCAAAATCGAATCGTAATTTTTCGACTGCGCAAAAGGACAGTGCTCAATTTAATTTCATTCAGACCAGAATAGAAGAACATGCCCTTATAAGGTATGATCACCCCCAAACCGGGGTGATCGCGCGATGCCCTTATTTGGCAGGGTGCCGAGTTTTTAGGGGGTGATGCGGGATAAAAGAACCACACAACGCACAGGCAGAATAACGAAAAAACATTTTTTCAGTGCATGAATTTTGTGTGCGAGATTGGACATGAATTGGTGTTGTGAAGTCTCTTTTAGGACTGGATTGATGCTAATTATGATGCCGACGGTATCTGTGTGAAAACCCCAACAGAATTGGAACCCCCAACTGGACGAGTGTTGGAATTTCCCAGAGTTTCGCGGCCATATATGGTGTGATCCCCGGACCTCAGCGAGCGAGTGGTGTACAGTTCTGTGCCCCAGCACGCAAACACTGTTCACTCGCCCTCACAGCCGAAACACCAAATTAGAATCACATTTCCATCTGCACAAAAAGCGTCGTGCTGGAGTTTCATGACCATATTAGGAATGAACCCCCTTCCTACAGTGGTCGCGCCATGCCCTTGTTGTTTTTCGGGGGGTGACGTGGGGTGAAGAAGCACAAAACGCCACAACGACTAAAAAGTTTCGCCCCTGATGAATTTTCCACTGAGGGATACATTTTCCAAAAAATAAAAATGAATCTGTGAAGAAAGTCAATGAGTTGTGATGTGAAGTTTGGTCAGTACCATTTTTGATGTCCGAAGGAGCCAAAATTTTTGGCTGATTTCACCCACTTCAACCCATCTCCAAATCAGGGTACGAATGCTTCGAGTTCGTCCTAGGCAGACACCATTTGAACGCCTCACATGCCACTGTAGCGAACACTGAAGAACAAGGCACTTGGTGTACCCGGTGTAACAGGACCAGACAACGACCAGGACCAGACAACGACCACACTATTTGGTTGTTCTCTGGTCCTGAAATTTCAGGACCAAACAACGACCACCTAGGCAGTTGTTGTCTGGTGCTGAAATTTTTTTAGGACACCAGAGAACGATGTTGTTCTCTGGTCCTGAAATTTTAGGACCACACAACCACATCGGAAAAATAGTACGGTCGTTGTCTGGTCTTGAGAGACCGGGTCAGCCAATATATTTTTTTTCAGAAGTGAGTTGCACGACAAACGCTGACAAAGGGTGAGACCTGGACGCAAAAAAATAAAAACAACTCTAGAATCCCCACAAAAGAAAATGATCCTTCAGCGCTTGGGTTCACTCAACCACAAACAGTCAAGTCACCTCATGCGCTGACGTATGTTGGAAAATTCCACACATTAAAAAGTATTCGGCGCTGTTTTTAAATCACCACAACATTTCATGGGTTCAGATCAGATTCTTTGTCGCACGTTTGTTGGAAATTTCCAGGCTGCAAGAAGACCTGTTTGTTCTCTTGTTGCTTACTGTGAGGCAGTAAGTTTCAAAGACGTGAGTAAATGTTTTTAAATTTGGCTAAAAAGGTCCACTGTTCAGCATGTTAACTCAGGAAGTCTTGTGGTAAGATTGCTTTCGTTGGTGTTTTGGTTTGAACCAATTTTGTTATATCTGGCCACTGGCGCAGTCACTCAACTTCGCCCCTGTGCACATGGAGGGAGGGTGAACCTGACGCCCAAATCGAACACGCCCATTTTTTCAGGGTTTTCACTCGAGGGTTCCTGCCTGGTGAAAGATGCCGTTTCACTGGGAACCGCTGCTCTGGTCTCTGATTCTATTATCACTCAACCGAGAAGGAGCTTGTCAAAGAATTGACACCTATGTTCCCTGTCAGACAGGTGAGGAGTTCCAGTATGTTGGAATGGTTTGTTTATGTTTTGCTATTTCTTCCGGACAAAAAATCTGCACTCAAGACTTGATGACACCATGTCACACAGCACATGAGACCAAAGATTTGTGAATGATGAAGTGTTTTTTGATCTCATGCAGTTGTTCATTTGGCCAAAGCAGAACATATATACGTGGTTCAGTTTTTCATCCTACGTAATGGGTCAGACACCAGTGACTGTGGAGGATCTGTGGATTCAGCCTGCTTTAGTCTACTGCAGGTTCTCAGGCTCTACTACGCTAATCCCCCCACAAAAGCTCTGCAAATAACAACTGATACATCAGTTTTTATCAACCAAGATGTCATGGTGAGCACATTTAAATTTTGTAGTGACCACAAGGACACAGGACCACCCTTTTTGTGACAAAATATTTATTTCTGATTATTTTTTCAGAAATATTGTGAAGCTTTCAGAAGTTCCTTTTTGCAATTAAAACTCATGGAGTCTGGGCTTGGCAGTGTCAGTGTGACTGGGATTCAATTCAAATCATCCATATGGACTGCAATTGATATTCAGATAACATTCACAAATTGTGAACTCAATGAATTAATTATAAACATAGCAAGAGGCCAGTCAAATGGAGGTGTGCAATTACATATCAGTGGAAGTCAAATTGGATCATTAATCAGCATCAAAAACACTGTAGTTCTCTTGGAGAACTGCACATCCTCTTCAACAAAAATTCAAAAAAATCAAGCACTAATTGATGCTGTAAATAGCACTGTGATAGTGAAATCCCTGCATGTTGAGATGCTTCAAGGAGGAGGCTTCCTGCAAGTCAAAACTGGGACTGTTGGCATAGAAGACTCAAAATTTATCTCTTGCACTTCAGCAATTGTTCTGATAAGCATTTTAGATGATTCTATCATTTCTGTTGATAACTGTACATTTACTTCCAATGATGGACACCTGGTGAATTTGGCACATTCCAGCATTGGTCTGGTCAATAACTCTATGTTTAACAACAATGTAATTGTGAACAACTCAACAGAGTTTCTCTCTTTCTTGCTTCAAGTTTACCTGCACAGCATCATGTTTCTAGAAAAGTCCTTATTTGTCAAAAATGAGGCACAATTTGGTGCATTGCTGCTGATACTTAAAAGCATTGGTGTTGTGCAAAACTCACATTTCACCTGGAACTCAGGAGATACCCTTCATGGAGTAATTCACACACTAAATGCTAGCACACTGAGGATAAATGGGTCAATATTTTCAAACAATAAATGTGGTGGAGTCTCTGCTATCAACAGTCCAAGTGTGATCATGTCTTCCTCTTTGTTCCACAACAATACAGCAACAAAAGGAGGAGGTTTCCAATCGGACCAAAACATGGAGATTGACAGTAGTGTGGATTTTCATGAGATTACAAGAGTATTGGCAAGGTATCAACTGGCCAACCAGAATCAAACAGCAAACAGTACCACTCTGGTTCACCTGCTCAAAAAGCAAGATGCCAGAATTCACAACTGCACATTTTCTAGCAACACAGCAGAAATGGGAGGAGCAATAAGTACCAGCAATCTGTCTCTCACCTTGGTGGACAGTAAATTTATAAATAATTCTGCTCTAGGTCTTCTTGCAAATCACAGAGGGTGTGGTGGTGCAGTCTCACTGGTATTCAGCCCCACAAATATCACAGGCTGTCTGTTTTCTGGTAATGAGGGCAGTTTTGGAGGTGGAGTTGATGCAGATGGTGATTCTTTGCAGATTTATTCAACTGTTCTTGTCAACAATCAATGCATTGGAAGAGAAGCTAGGGAAGGGGGGGCTGTTTCTGTGAGAAACACATACACTGCCCAGAAACATTTGCTCATTGTGAACACAACTTTTCAAGCAAACAGTGCACAGACTGGGGGAGCCATTTCTAGTGCTGCATCCAACACCACAATTCATTCTTCCTCATTTAGAGGAAACAAGGCTAAACAGGGAGGAGCTGTAGTCATTTTTTCCGCAAAAATCACTAATGCAATTTTTGAATCCAACACAGCAAACCGTTTAGGAGGAGCGCTATTCATTGTTGCACTTGGTTCACAAGTCACAGTCTCCCACACCAAATTTGCTGTGAATGAAGCTGGTACAGGAGGAGCTGTATATGGTGTTGGTCTTTCCTGTTACAATTGTTCCTTCAATGGCAACACAGCAGGTTTCAGGTGAGTCTTGACTTGGCTTCAATTCCGTGTGATTTGTTTCATTTTGACTTGGAATGGTAACACAACATTTTGTTCATTCACATTATTTTCATATTCCACCAGAAATCCTCTTTATGGGAATGGAGGTGCTGTGTTCAGCAATGAGCATGATGGAACTCTTCACTTGACCCACAGCACCTTTGTAAATAATGCAGCAATGGATAATGGAGGAGCTGTATTGACTTCAAATCTAATTGAGGGACTGATAGAAAAGTCTACATTCCAAAACAATACAGCTAAAATAGGTGGAGCTGTCTTTTGTGAAGACAGAGGTGTCAATGAAATATGGGTTCACAACTGCACTTTCAAACAAAATGAAGCCACAAACTCTGGAGGTGCATTGGCCTTCAACTCAACATCAGCAACCATCATGAACAGCAATTTAGTTGAAAATATTGCCCCTGAAGGTGGAACCATCTTTTTCATGGGGCAGTATTCCACATTAAATATCTCATGGTGTAATATAAGGAAAAACAATTTTTTGCTAAGAGAAGAGCCTGCTGGGGCAGCAGTGGTTTGTTTCCTTGCAGAACAGCTTGTGGCACATAATGTTGCATTTCATGACAATGATATTGGTGGTGTGTTACTGGGAGATGTTGAAGCAAAAGTGGACAGTTGTTCCTTCAGCAGAAATAGAGGTAATATTGGAGCCATAAGGGGACTAACCACAAAGGTTCTCATCATTACAAACACATCATTCATTGAGAATGGTGAATTTTCTGTGCCTGCTTTACATTTGAGCAAGAACACCCTGATACAAAACTGCACATTTTATGCATCTGGCCACATAAACTTGAGAGCAATAACAATTATACCAACAAACAGCACCATCCTGCGATCATGTGGCAATGTTTTCAGCAGATCAACTGAGGATGTGCAGATAGAATTGGACACAATGATATACTTACTTTCACACTCACCTATTCCTTCCACTGTGACACTTTATTTCTGGAATACGTGGTACCAAGTGAACAGTAGCCAAGCATATGCTGTGGATGGAGACTTTGTGAAAAACATCTACAGGGTGACAAACATATTCTCTGACCGTGCAACAGCTGGTGGTCATGTTTTTGTAACAGTTGAAGTTTCCCAATTTGCTTCAAGTAAGTACAGTGAAAACACCCATAAAATCAAGGTCTGCATGTTGGTTGAATTTCATGAATTCGGTAGACCTGAATCTCGTTTTTGTGCAATCAAGCAAAGACTCTTTTTTGTTGAGTTTTGCTGGAAATTCTAGATTTCGCGTATGTGATCATATCAACAAACACAGTGCAGGGGTGATCTGTGTGTATTCTGTGTCTATTTTCAGCACAACCATTACCTTGCCTCAGTGGATGTCTCTGTTACTATTCTGTGGATCATCAGGCCAACACTGTGAACTGCAGTTACAACAACATGACAACTTTACCAGCCAAACTGCTGCCAAGAACAGAACTGCTTATCATGACAGGAAACAACCTGGGAAATTTGGATTCTGTCCCTGAAAACTTTCCAAAAATCAATGTACTTTATCTCAACAAAAGCAGCATCAAGACAATCAGTGATGGAGCTTTGAAGATATTGTTGAACAAAACTGAAAATCTGTATCTTTCAAACAACAACCTGAAAGAAATTTCAAGTTTGCTTCAAGCAGAAAATGTCCGGACAAATTTGTGGCTGTCAGAAAACCCTTACAATTGTAACTGTGACATGATGTGGATGAGGGACTGGTTGCTCAATGCTACAATTGTGAAGGACAAAGGAAATGTCACCTGTGGAGGAGGGGAATGGCAAGGTAAGTGTTGCAAAATTTCATTCAATAAAACTCCCTATGTTCTGTGAATTGTGATGCCCGAGATCAACAAAGCAAAGTACATTGAATGATTCCAGGAAAGCCAATTAAAATGTTGGACAGAACCAAGATGGGCTGCATCTCATTTCCTTTCTGGATTGGAATTGTAACAGGAACTGTCATTCTGTTTCTTCTCATTTCTGTTGTTGTGGTCAACAGAAAGTGGGAGGCAATAAAGTTCTTGCTGTTCATGAGATTCAATTTTCTTGTGAATGATGATCAGCCAGGAAATATTGATGAATTGGAGTATGATGCCTTTGTCATTTACAGGTAGGGAACAAGCATTCAAGTGAGTGCACTTGTACTGACATGCCCTAGAAATGGGCCTTACTTGAATTTTAACATCTTTTGTGCTGTTTCAGTGAAGCAGATAGAGATTTCATGTTGAAACATGTCCAAGTTTATCTGGAAGAAGAATTGGGATACAAATTGTGTATCCATGAGAGAGATTTCATGCCAGGAACAAGTATCATTGGAAATATTGAGGAAGCAGTTAAACACAGCAGGAGAACCATTGTTCTTATTTCCAAGCAAGTGTTTTTTTGGTGTTTGGTGTGAGAACAATTCAATACAACTTCCAGAAAATGGAATGCAATAAGTAGGAGTGAGCTCCACATTTTGGAGACATATAATTTGAAATCAAATGATGAAATCTGTTTTCAGAGAGTCTGTAAAATCCAACTGGTTGTTGAAGGATTTTCAGATTGCTCACACACAGGCAATTCATCACAAAGGGAAATATCTGATACCTCTCATGAGAGGACATGTCACACCTCAGGAAATTCAGTGTCCAGATCTGAAGCTCTACATAGAGACTCACACCTATTTGAAGTGCAATGATTTGGTAAGATATTTATCACTCCCACGAGTTGGGGTTGCTCTTTCTCAATGTTATTTTCAGAGTGGCTCAAGGGTTTGAATATTTCTTTTCAGCACAACATGAAGAGGAGACTTCACTATGCAATGCCCAGAGTTTCTATTGAGAAGCTGAAAGCAGATCAGGGTTTTGAAGAAATGAGAGATGTGGAAACCAGGGAGAAGAAAACATCTTTCACAAAGGCTGTAGCCACAACCCTCCTCAAGCAAGTGAAGAGAAAGAGAAAACAGGAAGACAAGCCAGAGTTGGAAGAAAGAAACAGTGATACCAGTGAAGATGAAACACACTTGGAGGACACACTACTTGCAGAGGTAGCACCAACTGACAATGACAAGAACAGATATTATGAAGATGATTATGTGGAAGAGAAAGGAATCAGGAATCAACAGAAGACAAAGGATGTAGATGCATTCCCAAGAATCAAAAACCCTCAACACTTAAACCTGACTGAAAATGCAATGAAAAAGATGAAAGATGCAGAAGTAATCTTGCAGAGGGCAAACAGAGGCAAAAAACTGAGGGTGGTGGTGGTTGAAAGTGATGGTGAGGATGCTGATGCACATAATGATGTCACAGACCACAATGACTTTCAGTGGGACATTGCAGGTCACTTCACTGTGCAGGCAGATGTGCATCAGGTTGGGTCTGAAAGGAAAGAAGAGGAAAGTGTCAAAGAAAATCATTTTGTAATCTTGCAGAGTGAGGAGAATGATGTTGTTTCTCACAGTGAGGTGGTGAAAATCTTGAAAGAAGATGAACTGGGCCACTCAGGCAGAGCAAGACCCAAGCAGAGGAAGCCTGATGTAGCCTTTCATGAGAAAAAACAGAAAGCAAAGAAAAAGCAGAGAACTGGGCACAAAAGGAACAAGAAACACCATGGAGATCACAAAAATAAGAAAGAGAAGAAAACTGAAGTGAAATGGGGCCTAGATGAGAGCAGTGAAAGTGATGGAGGCTGGGGTTGTGATGAGGGATATGTTGCACTTCTTCCCAGATAGGCAAAGTGTGAAAATTGATTTTGCATTGCACTATGTAGACAGAAGACAATGAAACATCAGGGAACAGAAAGCCAGAACAACAGAATGGTCAAACAAGGGAATGTCAGTGTGATATCAACATTCAAATCTCACAGCACACAAATGCCACCAAGGGCAGAAAACATACCATTGAGCAGCAAACATGACCATCTAACACTAATGTCTGTACAATAAACTTTTCAATTATGAAGCTCATGAAGCTTTCAACATGCACATTCTGACAATAACAGAAATGCAACTTGCACAAAGCATTCTCTGAGTTTGTCTTCAGAAAACTGTCATGAATATTGTTGTGCTTTTTCAGGTTGTGTGCTGTCTGACCTTTGGAGTCTCTATTCCTCTTGTGAATATTTCCAGCCTGAAATCAACACACAGAATGCACTTCAATTTGCACATGTGTTCTTCTGAAGTGGTCTCCAGTTGCATGTGTGAGTGTTTTCCTGACAAAAGATTGGGTTCTCAACCTGTGTGTGATGGGTTAAAGTCATGCCATATTTGAACAAATGCCCAACACTGTGAATCACTGATGCACCTGAGCTTCTCAGGTGTTTGGTTGTAAGGTTTCATTGAAGTGAGCAGTGGGGTCAAACTCCAAGAGTCAATAATAGTCTTCCAATTTTGGCAAAAATTGTTTTTCTCACCACTGAACCAGCTGATGAAATTGGCACTGAATTTACCATCACTTGAATTGAAAAAGTTGTGAAAGTGATACAAAATGGAAGACTCTGCTGGAACCTTGATGATATCCCATTCTGTGTGGGACACCAATGTTGGTCAAAATTGCACCAACCCCATGAAAATAAGACAACAACAATCTCTTCATAAGCTGGGTGACTGTCAGTGGAGCACACAGGGACACCAAATAAAAAGTGAGTCACATTTTGTACAGAAATGGAACATCTTCCTGTTGTATGAGGTATGGTGCTGAAATCCCCCATGGAAAGAGCCTATCAAATTGCCAGCACAGGACTGCACAGGCAAGTACAGGAGGTCTCTCTGTTTGGCACTTCATGGTAGATTTCCTGCTATTGAATCCTACCAAATGTCCAGGACATAACAAACTGCCACTGCAGGTGTCTCCCAGTAAGTCCAATGCCCTTCAAACCTATCCCAAGTAATTTGTGTGTGCAAAGTCAGACCAGTTGCAGCAAGTGTGCTTTTGATCAAATGGACAGCGCTGTTCTCTCTGTCAAAAACAAAAATGCTTTGGAATGGTCTGCGATCTGCTTGACACATCTGTCCTAGGAATTTCTATCCTGGTCCATTTGTTTGGAAAAGGGCAATTAGTCTTCATTGTACACTCTCACTGATGTTTGTGTGCTTTATTCTGACTCTCATGACCAAAGAACTGGGAAACAGGAGCAAAACATTAAACATGTGTTCTTGGTATACACACAGCCAAATATGGAACACAATTTTCAGGAAGATTGTGTTCAGTCCTGTGGGAAATCCCAGTGTCAACCCTCATTTGCCTGGCAATAGTTTCTGAGGGATAAAAAGTAGCAATCTCATTAGAGGCCAAACTTACATTTCAATCCCACTTACAGTGTACTGTTTGACAGGCAAAAAGTCGCAGCCATGGGAGTGCATGAGAGATCAATCTTGTATTTCAATCCCTCACCCTTTGTACACTGTTTCAGTTGTAAAAAGTCCCAATGTCCCAGTCCAACAATTTGGGACTGTGTGGGGTGAGTCACGCTGGATTCCCTGTATTTCAATCCCTTTTGTACTGTTTGAGAAGCAAAAGACCTGAGTCTTTCACGGGAGTGCATTTGCGATCACAGCTATATTTCAAACCCACACCTGTCAGCATTGTTCGGAGGAAAAACGTGTTGGTCTCAGTCATGGGAGTGCATTGGGGATCTTGTCTTTCAATCCCTCGCTTTGGTACAAGAGGTAATGCGTCTTAGTGTCTTTCATGGAATCTTGTGCATTCGAGATCACAGGTGTGTATTTGAATACCAGCCCTTTCATGAAGGGATCTCCAGAGTCAAGGGTCTCACTTTGATACCCACCCGCAATCTCAAAGGGTACCAGTATGAGACACCCCACCCAACCTGTCCACACCAAGTGTGAAACACGCTTTGTCAGCAGCGTGAGGTATTGAAATTCCCCTGTAAATCATTGGGCAAACAGTGTTTGAAGTAGATCTGCTATTTACCCTGGCACTCACAATGTTCACAAGAATATTTACACAAAGGACTGCACAGAGCAGTGAAAACCCTGACAGCGTCAGTCACTTCAAGTTCCCTGAGGTAACAATAATATCCTCATATAATGAGGAATGCGGAGGTAAACACAGTGATTCTCCCCTGAGAGTGCACAAGAGACCGCACCTTTTAATGTCAACATGGAAGGTGCAATGAAATTTCCTTCAGCGTGATTCGTGTTTGAGGTTCTCTTGAGACAACAATGTCCTGATCTCACAAGGAGCATGAGGGTAAGCGGTGCAATCTATCAGTCTTTTGAGAGCTGAGGAGACACCGCAGCCTCAATGTCAACACCAAATATTGACACAACGCCACTGGGTGTGGTTGAGTCGTGCTGGAATTCTACAGTACAAACACCTCAAACCCTTTGAAGCACAAATTTTATGCGAGAGGCAAACAGCCCAAATGCAAAGCAAAATTGCCCCCAGTGTGAGTTGTACCCAAAGCTCCTGAGGTAATGCTCGTGTGGAGAGAGACCATGTGTGAGGTGTGTCTGTCTGTCTGCACTGTACAACCAGGACTCCTGTTGCATCAGGGGTTTCAAACAGATTCCTTTATTCAGGCCATCATGCCAGAGATTTGAATGGTAAGTGGTGAGTTCACCAGTCTTGTGTTTGAATGTGACTCTACTGCACTGGCTGAATTGGAGTTGGACTCTGCCTGACACCAAAGAGGAAATCTGACTGCAGCATCCAGTAAAATTTGAAGCATTTGAAAAGATGTTGTACATTTACAAGTCATGAAGCTGACTTGCCTTTCCTTTTCAGCCTTGCATTTGTGAAAGAATGTGGATTGACAGGCACCTGCTTTTGAGTTTCTTGCTCTTGTGGCTGAACCATCTTGGAACTTGTCATAGTGTGGACACCTATGTTCCTTGTCAAACAGGTGGGAATTTCAAACAAATATTTTTCTTGGGTACAGGGTATTGTATTGGGTCGTCATTTTTATTGTTTGTTTTTGTTGATGAAAAAAACACACACACACAACTGACCACTTTATCTCTCCAGTGAGCGCTTGGCCCAAGGAAGGAGACTTGATTGAGTTTTTCATCCTTCACAATGGTTCAGACACCAGTGACTGTGGAGGATCTGTGGACTCAGCCTGTGTTAGTCTTCTGCAAGTTCTTCACATTTACTATGCTGAGCCTCCAAAATTGGGTCTTCACATAATAACTGATACATCATTGGTTATTGACAAAAATATTGTGGTGAGTCAAGTTTCACAACCTTTCAGTCAACATTGTTCCTGTGGTGCCAGTTTTTTATTCACATACACCATTTCTGTTGACTGTTTTCAGGAACATTGTGGAGCAATAATAAGTTCAGTTTTGCACTTTTCATCACTGGAGTCAGGTGTAAATATCAACATTAGTGTTATTGGCATCCATATCTATTTGTCCATGTGGGAAGCAAGCAACATTGATTTGTTATTTTCAAATTGTTGGCTCCAGACATCACTCTTTGTTGTTGTCAGTGCAAAATCAGGTGCACAAGTACACTTGCACATTTCTTCAAGTCAAATTGAATCATATTTCAACATCAGTGATGCAACAGCTATTTTAGAGAATTGCACTGTATTTTCAACTCAGGCCCGAAAAGACAAGTCACTAATCAATGCATCCAACAGCACAGTTATTGTGAACTCCCTGGAAGTTCAGATGTCTCATGGAGGAGGCTTCCTGTTGGTCTTTGCAGGAAATACATCCATTCTGCATTCAAAATTTACCAATTGTGCTTTGGCAACAGTATTGATTATAGTTTCCAAAGGTGCATCTCTGTTCACTGACAACTGTATCTTTGCTTCAAATGATGGTCAACTGATTGCTGTGGAAAATTCTAGTACAGCAATTGTAAACAACACAGTGTTTCAGGACAACAATGTTTTTGGCAATTCAAGCAATATCACTTTTGACTTGGTACGAGCCATTGTTGATGGAATTATTGTCCTGGAAAATTCACATTTTGTCAACAATGTGGTGCAAACAGGAGCAGCACTTGGAATTATAAAAAGCATTGGCATCATTGAGAATTCACACTTCAAGAACAACACAGCAGGCAAGAGTGGAGCTCTTCATGTAGAGTTCAGCAGAATGATCAGGATAAACAAATCAATGTTTGAAGACAATAGGGGTGCTGGAGTTGCTATTTTTGACAGCTCAAATATTTTCATATCTTCTTCTTGGTTTTATAATAATTCTATTGGAGGTGGCTTGTTTGTCCACTCAAAGGACAAAAACACACACAACAAGATTGACAAAAACAAGATCAAACAATTATCAGAGAGTTTGTATTCAAGCAAATACCCAATCAATTCAAACCAGGGAATACTTTTTTTTTCTGTCCACAATTGCACATTTACAAATAACTTTGCTGACTTTGGAGGAGCCATCAGTGCAGTGAATATGTCTCTCATGTTGACAAAAAGTACTTTTACAAATAATTCAGTTTTGATCCATCTTCCACATCCTGGAGGGCATGGTAGTGCTGTGTATCTGGAAAGTAGTTCAACAACAATTTCTGGCTGTGTGTTTGTTGGGAATCTGGGAATTAGTGCAGGTGCAATTGCTGCAAGGAACAAAATTACACCCCACAATGAGACTTTGTTCATTACAAACTCAACCTTTCAAGCAAACAAAGTTGCTCATTTGGCTGGAGCAATATTCAGTGAGCTACACACCACAATTCAAGCTTCTAGCTTCATTGAAAACATTGCAACCATTGGTGGTGCAATAAATATGTATTCTGCAAATATCACTGACTGTTACTTTGAAGCCAACAGAGCAAATGAGTGGGGAGGAGCCATTCACATTGAGCCTGGTTCACATGTCACCATATCACACACAAACTTTTTCCTCAATGAGGCACCATCAGCAGGAGCAATAGATGCAGGGAACAATGTCAGTCTTTCTTGCGATCATTGCTCCTTTCATGGCAACAAGGCAGGTCTCAGGTGAGTCTTTTGTGGTTCCTTTTGATTCAAGCCACTTCTGAGTGGTCAAAGGAACACAACATGGTCTGTCTTGTGACAATATTTTTGACATTTCAACTTGCCTGGATTCAACATTGAGTTTGGTATTCGGGCATCAACACAGTTTCCACTCACATACAAATTGTTGTTCCACCAGAACCCAAAGGTATGGTCTGGGAGGTGCTATATGCCAAGAAAGTGACAATGGAAACAATGGAAGTCTTCAATTGAGACACTGCACCTTTGCTGACAATGCTGCGATGTATGGGGGAGGAGCTGTTTGTGCCATTGGACTAACCAATGGGCAAGTAGAAAATTGTACCTTTCTCAACAACTCTGCTCAACATGGTGGAGCTGTCTATACCGTCGGTGGACCTTCTGTCCCATTCATTGTTCAACAATGCATTTTCAAATGGAACAGAGTTTCTATCACTGGAGGTGCACTGTTTCTCAATGCCACAGCAATTATTTCACATTGCCAACTGCTAGAGAATGTGGGGCCTGCAGGTGGGACAATATATTTCATGGGCAAATATTTCACATTGTACATAACACAGAGCAAAATTTCAAAGAGCAACTTGGGAGGCAAGGGATCAATATATGGTGCAGCAGTTTTTGGTTTGTATGCAAGAAATATTGTGGCCAATTTTGTTGTTTTTGATGACAATAATTTTGGTGGAATGGTGCTACATATGACCAGAGGAGAGGTACACAACAGCTCTTTTAGCAATAATACAAATGGAGCCATATCAACACATAGAACAGATGTTCTTATCATCACAAATACGTCATTTGTTGAAAATGGAGGAGACTATTCTGATCCTGACCTGAGATTGGGCACCAAAAATACAGTCATACACAACTGCAAGTTTGTAGTTTCTGGGCTTGTTCACCTTCAGGCAATACAAATCAAGACACTATTCATGTACAGCATGATTTTGAGATCTTGTGGCAGTGTGTTCAACATAACCCAGGGACAGACCCAGCAGGAATTGAACACACTGATCAGTTTGTTTTCCAATTCACCTTCTGTTTCATCTGCAACACTGTATTTCTGGGACACCTGGTACCAAGTGAACAACAGCAAACGACAACCAGTGGACAATGCCTTTATTCAAAACATAAACACTGATGGTTTGACAACGGGTGACCTGATAAATGTTACAGCTGAATTTTCACAGTTTGCTTCAGGTAAGTTGCATTTCAAAAAGACTGGGTGATGACAACATGAATTTTCAGAGCCATGGAAATACTACATTTGTGCAGTTTGTGATGGTGCATAAACTTTCAAATCAAATTAGCATATTTCTTCCATCATCATTTATTTGTCATAATTTTGTGTTTCCTTCAGCCTTTCCTATGTCTTGCATCAGTGGGTGCTCTTGTTACTATTCTGTGGATCATGAGGCCAATACAATGGATTGTAGTTTCAACAACATGACAACTTTACCAGAGAAACTGCTGCCAGGAACAGAACTGCTGGTCATGACAGGAAACAACCTGGGAAATTTGGATTCTGTCCCAGAAAACTTTCCAGAAATCAAACAACTTGACCTCAATGGAAGCAACATCAAAACAATAAGTGATGAAGCATTTAATGTCATTCTGACAAAAACTGACAAACTCTATTTATCAAACAATAAACTGGGACAAGTTCCATACTTACTCCAAGAACAAAAAATTGAAACACAGTTGTGGCTTACTGACAATTTATTTGACTGTGACTGTGACATGATGTGGATGAGGGACTGGCTTCTGAATGCAACAAATGTTGTGGAAAAGGAGAAAATTATTTGCACTTCAGGCAAATGGAAAGGTGTGTACATGCCCTCTTTCAGTTTTGAGTTTCATTGATAGCCTTCACTGCAGGAGTTTGGGTCATCATGTTCTGCTTGCATTCCAAGAGAACACTTCCAAGTTTGCACAAGATGAGATATTCTTGCTTTCTCAGGAGGATACCATGGTGGTGAAATTGTTTGTTCTTTTTTAAATGCAATGGTGTCCTTGCCATCAAGGCCATTTCTGTCTGAGAACAATGTGACTCTGACTCTTAAATTCCCTTTTCAGGAACACCAATTTACCAGTTGGATAGAACCAAGATGGGATGCATCACATTTCCTGTCTGGATTGGGATTGTGACAGGAACTGTTATTCTGTTTCTTCTCATTTCTGTTGTTCTGGTCAACAGAAAGTGGGAGGCTGTAAAGTTCTTGCTGTTTATGAGATTCAATTATCTTGTGAATGATGATCAGCCAGAGGATGTTGATGAATTGGAGTTTGATGCCTTTGTCATTTACAGGCAGGGAATAAATATTCAAGTGAATGGACTTGTGCTGACATGTCCTTGAAATGGGCTATACCTTGATATCAAAATCTTTTGTGCTGTTTCAGTGAAGCAGACAGGGAGTTCATGCTGAAACATATCCAAGTTTATCTTGAAGAAGAGTTGGGATTCAAGTTGTGTATCCATGAGAGAGATTTCATGCCAGGGACAAGTATCATTGGAAATATTGAGGAAGCTGTAAAACACAGCAGGAGAACCATTGTTGTTATTTCCAAGCAAGTGTCTTCTTTCTTGGTACTTGGTGTGAGAAAAATTCAACACAATTTCCACATAATGGGATAAATAGGACTGTGGTCCACATTTTTGAGACACAAAATTTGAAATCAAATGATGAAATCTATTTTCAGGGAATCTGTGAAATCCAACTGGTTGTTGAAGGATTTCCAAATTGCTCACACACAGGCAATTCATCGCAAAGGGAAATATCTGATTCCTCTCATGAGGGGGCAGGTCAAACCTGAAGAGATCTGTAGTCCAGACCTGAAGCTTTACATAGAAACTCATACTTACTTGAAGTGCAACGATTTGGTAAGATGTTTATCACTCCCACAAGTTGGGGTTGCTCTTTTGCAATGTTATTTTAGGAGTGGCACAAGGGTTTGAACTAATATTTTCAGCACAACATGAAGAGGAGACTTCATTATGCAATGCCCAGAGTTTCTATTGAGAAGCTGAAAGCAGGACAAGATATTGAGGAAACAAGAGATGTGGAAACCAAGGAGAAGAAAACATCTTTCATAAAGGCTGCAGCTATAACCCTCCTCAAGAAAGTAATGAGGAAGAGAAAACAGGAAGACAAGCCAGAGTGGGAAGAAAGAAACAGTGATACCAGTGAAGATGAAACACACTTTGATGACACACTATTTGCAGAGGCAGCACCAATTGACAATGACAAGGACAGAGACAATGAAGATGATGAATTTGAAGAGGAAAGAATGAGGAATCAACAGAAGAAAAATGATGAAGATACATTCCCAAGACGAACAAACTCTGAACACTTTAACATCACTGAAAATGCAATGAAAAAGATGAAAGATGTTGAAAAGATGTTGCAGAGGGCAAACAGAGGGAAGAAACTGAGGGTGCTGGTGGTTGAAAGTGATGATGATGACAATGAGGATGGTGATGCACATAATGATGTCACAGGCCACAATGACTTTCAGTGGGACATTACAGGTCAGTTTACTGTGCATGCAGATGTACATCAGGTTGGGTCTGACAAGACAGAGGAAAGTGTTGAAGAAAATCATTGTGTAAGCTTGCACAATGAGAAGAATGATTTGGATAACATCTTGGAAGAAGA
>JAAUXT010061351.1_pt1 | contig 104845 bp, 144 predicted proteins | sample 7278171 | NCBI WGS metagenome assembly JAAUXT01 (sample SAMN14350112, study PRJNA611818) | marine sediment metagenome | isolation source: surface marine sediment (1.8m) | place: French Polynesia: Moorea | collected 2018-08
CATTGAGAAGACAGTGAGTGAGCCCACAGAGATGCAGATCACCATGCAGCAGACTGAAGTCACTTCTGAAACAATTACTGAGGGCATTGTACCACAGGAAGGAGAAGCTGTCAAGCCAGAAGAGACTGAGACTGTCACAACCACAGCAATGACAGTTGGACAACCCACTGAAATGCAGATTACCATGCAACAGACAGAGCTGACAACAGAAACAACTACAGAAGGCATTGTACCACAGGAAGGTGAAACTGTCCAGCCTGAAGAGACTGAGACTGTGACCACTGTTGAGAAGACAGTGAGTGAGCCCACAGAGATGCAGATCACCATGCAACAGACTGAAGTCACTTCTGAAACCATCACAGAAGGAATTGTACCACAAGAAGGTGAAACTGTCCAGCCAGAAGAGACTGAGACTGTGACCACCATTGAGAAGACAGTGAGTGAGCCTACAGAGATGCAGATCACCATGCAGCAGACTGAAGTCACTTCTGAAACAATTACTGAGGGCATTGTGCCACAGGAAGGAGAAGCTGTGCAGCCAGAAGAGACTGAGACTGTCACCACCACAGCCATGACTGTTGGTCAACCCACTGAGATGCAGATCACCATGCAACAGACAGAGCTGACCACAGAAACCACCACAGAGGGTGTTGTCCCTCAGGAAGGTGAAGCTGTCCAGCCCGCTGAAGTACCAGTAGAAACAACAACCGCCATGACGATGCAGACTGGTGCCGAGATGCAGGTCAGCATCCAGAAGACGGAGATGACCTCAGAGACCACAACGGAAGGAGTCGTCCTGGAACCGTCTGAAGAGGTACAGCCCGAGGAAATCACTGTGGAAACGAGCACTGTTGCCATGGAGGGTGCGCCGCAGATGCAGATCGTCGAACAAGTGTCTGAGATGAAGCCTGAAGAAACACAGGAGGAAGATTTCGTGGACGCTTCTGAAGAAGTGGCGCCTCAGGAAATCACCACTGAAGTCTCTCAGGTTGAAACAACAGAGAAGACTGTGGAGACGCTCGTGTCCATGCAGCAGACAGAAGTCAGCCATGAAGAAATCGTCCTGCAGCCTGAAGAAGGTCTGGCTCCTCAGGAGATCACCATGGAAGTCACCACAGCTGAACAGGCTCCAACTGCAGAAATGCAAATTGGAATCCAGGAGGCACAGATGACTCAGGAGGAAATCACAGAAGGCATTGTCCTTCAACCTGAGGAAGGTTTGGCACCTGAGGAGATCACAGTGGAAACAACCACTGCTCAACCAACGCAAACAACAGAGATGCAGGTTGGAATTCAGGAGGCAGAGATGACCCAGGAACAAATCACTGAGGGAATTGTCTTGCAACCTGAAGAAGGTCTGGCTCCCCAGGAAATCACTATGGAAGTCACCACAGCTGAACAGGCACCAACTGCTGAAATGCAAATTGGAGTCCAAGAAACAGAGATGACCCAGGAGCAGATCACTGAGGGAATTGTCCTTCAGCCAGAAGAGGGTTTGGCTCCAGAGGAGATCACTGTGGAGACCACCACTGCTGAGCCAACTCAAACCACAGAAACACAGGTTGGAATCCAAGAAACAGAGATGACCCAAGAAGTTATCACTGAAGGGATTGTTCTCCAGCCAGAGGAAGGTCTGGCTCCTCAGGAAATCACCATGGAAGTCACCACAGCTGAACAGGCACCAACTGCTGAAATGCAGATTGGAATCCAGGAGGCACAGATGACTCAGGAAGAAATCACAGAAGGCATTGTCCTGCAGCCTGAGGAAGGTTTGGCTCCTGAAGAAATCACTGTAGAAACCACTACTGCTCAACCAGCTCCAACGACAGAGACACAAGTTGGCATTCAGGAAGCCGAAATGACCCAGGAACAGATTACAGAAGGAATTGTCCTTCAACCTGAAGAAGGCCTGGCTCCCGAGGAGATCACTGTGGAGACCACCACTGCCCAACCAGCTCCAACGACGGAAATGCAGGTTGGGATCCAACAGGCAGAGATGACGCAAGAGCAGATCACGGAGGGTGTCGTTCTACAACCCGAGGAGGCTGTCGCACCACAAGAAGTGACGCTGGATGTCACCACTGCGGAGCAAGCGCCGACCACCGAGATGCAGGTGGAGGAACAGACGCAGGAACTCGCGCCCGAGGAAACCAAGGAAGACGAGTTCGTTGACGCGGAAGAAGCTGTTGCACCGCAGGAAATCCCGACCGAGACACAAGAGACGATCACTGTCGAAGACACGACGCACACCATGACGTCTGAGCAAGAAACAGTGATGAGCATGGAGGTGACCAAGGAAGGGATTGAAGACGTCCAGGGAATGGAGATCCAACCTGGAGAAACTCCGTTGGATACCGTCACAGCAGCCATGACAGAGCCCACTCAAACCATGACCACTGTTCAGGAAGACCAGTTCACAACTGAGGAGACGATGGAAGGAACCGTGGCTCCAACCACTGAAGAGGTGCAGCCCGAGGAAGAAGTTGCGCCTGAAACAGCCACCGCTGCCTTCACGTCGCCTGATCAGACGATGGTATCTGAGCAACAGGCTGAAGTTACCATGGAGACGACGACGGAGGGAATCCAGCTCGCCCCGGAGGAGGCTGCGCCCGCGGAGGAGCAGCCGACCACTACCGAGGAGGCCGTGGCCGAGCAGCCGCAGGAGACGCTCGTGGTTCTGCAGGAAGACGTCGAGTCCACTGAGCAGACCCAGGAGGGAATCGTCGCTCCTACTGGAGAAACTGTCACAACTGAAGAAGTCACCACGGACGTTTCCACCGCTGAGATCACAACCAAGATCGAAACACAGGTCACGTCCCAGGATGTCGTTCTCACTGAAGAACAAGGCGAAGAACTCTTCGAAGATGCCCCTGAGGAGGTCACGACTGCCCCACAAGAAACTCCGCAGGTTGTTGAGGAGGCCCAAGTGGCGGCTCCGCAGCCGATGCTGACTGGCGAAGCCCAGGTGGAGACAACCGACGAACAAGTGTCGGAGCTGGCTGGAAACAACATCAAGGATCAGGCGCTACAGCCGGCTGAGGTCACTACCGACCTGCAGGCGGCGGAGTCGGTGGCGCCGGTTACTCTGAGCGCTCCGACCGAGGAACAGCAGGTCGTAGAGGAAACCACCGCCACCATCGAACAGCCTCAGGAACCGGAAGTGATGGAGGCGGAAACCACCGTCACTCAGCCGCAAGATGTCACTGTGCAGGAGGAAACCACAGTCACAGTGGAGCAAGGTACCCAGTCACACTCGTAAGCATGGAGAAAACATAACACGCATGGTATATGACGGAGATTCGTGACAAACCACTGCTACATTTACAGAAAACAAGTTTGTGCCATATTCAACAGGCATGTATTGTGCGCCAAGGAGTTTTGCATTTACGAAACACTGTTCAGTTCGTTTTATGCGTTGTACATATTTTGTTTGCGCTAAATGTCCAAAGTATTATCTCTTTGACAATCATTTTCATTTCCTTTTTCTTTGAATCCATTTTTGTCACTTTGCGTTTGTAGGTTCCTACCTTCTTTGGTTGGCTAAAACTTTTTCATTTTTCATAATGCTACATTCTTTTGTTCTTCAGTCGATGACAAACCTCGTCTAGTACTGCTTTGCTTCTTTTCTTTTGATTTCCTTGTCTGTTCAATTTGCTTATTTTCTGTTGTCTTCAGTTGCCTTGTTGATTTCAGTTTCGTCTTGTTTCTCACTTCACAGAATGTCTAATTTGCAAAGTACAACAATTGACAAAAGTTGACATTTTTTGCAGATCCTTGTAAGTTGTGTGCCCTTCCAGGAAAAGTAACAGCATGGTTTTAAATGTCATTTGAAATGTAGCAGAGACGTGTTTATGCTTGTGTTGCTTTTGTCTTCACAACATTATTTTCTCATTTGCAGGTGTACATTTGCTGTGTTCAAATGTTGATCCTTTGATGTGCCGTTGTCGTGATATTTTGCGTGAAACAAAAAAAAATATTGCTGTGCCTGTGACTTGAACAGTGCTGTCGCAGGGTTACAACTAAAATGTTTTGTTGATACTCGTAACAGTGGCATGAATTGAAACAAAATGGACTTTGTCCGTTTTGAAATGAGCATGGAACTTTTGCGCCCTCGTCAAATTGAAAAGAATAAATCCCTTCCTTGGGAGATTGAGAATTCAGGGTGTAAAATCCATCTTCTCTGCAAAGTTTTGTTCAACTCCTTCTCAAGTTCCGAAAGGCATTTCTGTAAACCCCCAACCTGCGTTTCTTTGATTGGGTTTGCCGTTGAGAATGCGACTCTCGTCTTTGGGACTAACGTTCTCTCTGTGGTTTGTTTCAGCTCCTGAAGAAACTGTGGTTGAAGAAGCATCCCTGCAGTAAGTACCTACGCGTACTTGTGGATGACCCAAATTCTGACTGAGTATGACAGTTGCACGTGATTGATTGCTTGATTGAGTTAAACTGACAACTGAAGATGAGGACAAATCTGTCTCATACATTCATTGTTCACGTGCTTCCTCCCGCAGAGTTGAGGCGGAGAAGCCGACCGTGTCCGAGGACGTCACCGAAGTTTCTATGGCGATCACCACGGAGGAGCAAATCACCGTCGAGGAGTCGACCGAGGCCCAGATGGCGCCAGGTAGGAGCGCGTCGTGTGGTGTGCGCATGCGCGTCTGTGCTTCGTGTCTTCGTTGAAGAGTTTCTGTCGTCCGCAAGTCGTGTTTTCGCCAAAGCATGGAAAAGTTTTTCAGTTTGAAATCCCAAAGACACGTGACACAGGAAGGACCAAGTGTGTTTTGTTTGTTGCATGACATGTGTGTTGTTCTTTGCTGTGAGTTTAGTTGATGCGAAGCGACCGGTGGACGACATTTCGGAACGCTCGAGCGAAACGACGGAACACGACAGGTCCGAGCTGAGTCTGTCCGAAAGTTTCGACATGACGAGCGAAGACGAGGTGAAGATCGAGGAGGGACTCAAGGATCTGAGAGAGAAGCGACCCGACGAGAAGTCTGAGGATGAAATGAACGAGGAGGTGACTGAGGTAATCGAGAAGGTTCACATCAAGCGAATCAGGAGTGACGAGTACAAGGCGGAGGCACAGAAGGACCAGCCGGAGGAGAGACGGAGGGGTCTAGCGGAGCTGACAGCGATGATCAAGAGTCGGCTGGTGGAGGATGACGAGGTTCCGGTGGTACAGGCCGCTGCGCACGAGGGAAGCACGGACGAGGAAGCCGAAGAAATGAAGCACGTCATGGAGGAGGCAGTGGAGAAGCAAATGGCTCCAGAGAGAGAAGTGACAGTGGATCTTGGAAAGCTTGAAAATCTCAAGGAAGATTCGAAAGAAACAGTTGAGACTGTGACAATTGAAACTCTCGAGAAACTACCCGTTGAAGTCAAGAAAGAAGCGGCGATGGAAATCGTCAATTTTGCGAAGAAACCCGAATCTCTCAGCGAATCAGACACCGATGAAGATGATGATCCCAACAAAGTGGTGGAAGTGCAAGAAGAGGAATACATGGAGGGAGATCTCATAATCACGAAGAAGACTGTCAGACACAGTTCTCACTCAGCCACTGTGACAAAGGGAACACCGAAGGTCACAGAGACATACACCGTCATTCGTGAAGTGAAAGGGCCAGAGACCTTGGAATCCACATCAAAGGGCAAAACTGTGCAACAGTTCACCACGACAGTGTCTGGCACTGAAGCAGAAGAGAAAATCGCAAAAATGAACCGCTTGAGGGTCGAAGGGCAAGCCAAGGAAGTTACTCTGCCTGAAATCGGGGGGAAGGTGAAGGAATCGAACGTGAAGATGCTGAACGGAAGGGAACCAGACGCTCCAGAGAAGGAACCAGCTGAGAAAACAGTGCAAGCTGCGGTCTCCACAGAAACCAAGAAGGTCGGACCGGACACTTCTGACGAAGATGTCCGCAGAAGTGAAGAAGAGGAGGTCACAACACTGGTGCGTGTGGACGAAGTGGGGTCGAGCAAACCTGACGCTGGAGGTGATGCAAAGAGGGACGAGGAGGAAGACGGTGTGGAATTCAGCATCAGACCAGAACTGATACCCTGGATGCAAGAGGCCCCGACTGAATCCGGAGATTCTGGGGGGATCATGTATGAAACTGACAAAACAATCAAAACTGAAGAAATGCAGCTTCTGGATGAGATCACAGTCGAAACCAAAATCCTGGAAGTGAAAACCATCAAAATGGAGCTCTCCAGCAAGGGGGATGTTTCCGTCTTGGAAACCACAGAAGTTCGCACAGACACGGACATGAAGGAAAGCAGACAGAGCAAAGAAAGGGAAGAGACAGTATTCCTCCACACCAAGGCTGATCAGAAGCCAGTGAAGGTGGCGGGAGAGAGGATGGCGCTCCCGGAGAGACCAGCGTCCGCAGGGTCGCTGAAGTCGGGATCGGAGTCAGAACCGGAAGGGAGGTCTCCGAGACGGGAGCGAACTCCTGTGCCACAGAGAACCTCGAAACCCTCAGACTCTCTGCTGCCTGATCAGAGCCCTATCATAAGACCTGAAGTGGCGGAGGCAGTGTCACGGGTCAAGGGTTCAAACAAGGAACTGTCACAGGACGAATCGACACAGGAAGGATACGATGACGGTCCCTACATCTGCGTTGCCGTCAGCGCGTACGACCCAGAGTCTGACGAAGTTCTGTCGCTGCACGAGGGAGAGCAGGTGGAGGTGATCGATGACACGCAGGACGACTGGTGGCTCGTCAGGAAGCTGCAGGCCAGCGGGCGGGAAGGCTGGGTGCCCGGGCAGTACCTGCGTGACAAGGCGGTGTACGATCGCGTCATGGAGCGACAGCTCGCGAGGGCCATCGAGCAGCTGCCTTCTGCCACAAGTAAGCGCTGTGGGAAAAAGCTGTATTCAGCTGAATTTGAAAGAACTTGGGAATATTGCATGCCCGCACCGTTGTTGTGGTGTGTTGTCAAGTTTTGAAAACTCACAGTTTTACTTGCATAATTTAACAGCACGTTTGTTATTTTTCGAGTTCAGCATGGTTTTGAGTGTTGTTGTCCACATTTCCGCAACTCAGACACGGCAGTGGAGGTCGAGCCGACGGAACCGGATATCCGGCGCGCGCTCGTGTCGCAGACGGTTCGCGACGGCGACACGGCGCGTCTCGAGTGCCTCATCAGCGGAGACCCGACGCCCAACGTCACGTGGTTCCGCGAGTCGAGCATCGTGTTGCCAAGCGACGACTTCCTGCAGTTTCACGATGACGACAACATGGTGACCCTGGTGATTCGTGAGGTGTTCCCCGAGGACGCCGGACGCTACACGGTGGTCGCTAAGAACCCGTCGGGAACCGCGAGCTGCTCTGCAGATCTCACTGTGGAGGAAGGTAAACAAGAGCAAAACAACGGTGGAAACTTCAGATGAAAAGCGCAAGGATGCATGGTGTTACGCTTTGAGCTTGCGTTTGCGTTGTTCCTCTTCTTATGCACAGTAAGTTTTCGTTTTTGGGTGAGACTTTTGCTCTGCGTGCCATCGTCTGAAACAGATACTGCGCCCCTCAAAAGAAACAGCGTAAATTCCTTCAAACCACTTCCCGTGCTGTGTTCGTGAGTTTTCTCCCATGCTGTAACATCCACTGTTTCCTCGCAGCGCCGGAGACGGTGGTGGAGGAGGTGACGACTGAGGAGTGGCTCGCCCCGACCATGAAGACCAAGCCCAAGGCGCAGCAGGTGACCGAGGGCGAGACGGTGCACTTCGAGAGCACGCTCAAGGGCAAGCCGCAACCAGAGGTGCGTGCGCTTTGTCAGGTGCAAAACAGACAGTTCAACTGAAGGTTTGCATGAAGAATGGCCGTTGAGATGGGTTCCTGCACAACATTTTGTGGAAGTCAAAAGCTCCAGTGTGTTGTGCGATCAGCAGTTTTGTTTCCACCACAGCATTGTGTTTGGTGATTGTTGAATCGTGGGTGAAGCAACGACGTTCACGTCGTCATACTTTGCGTCGCAGGTGTCGTGGAGCCACAACGAGATGACCCTGCAGACAGGAGGCAGGTACGAGATCAACATCCTGCAGCAGGAGGAGGAGTACACGACGACGCTCGACGTCCACCAGGTGGAGCCTCAGGACGCCGGAAGCTACAAGCTGACGGCGCGTAACGACCTCGGAGAGCTGACGGCGTCCGTGTCGCTCATCGTGAACGGTGAGAACGACGCAGCCATTGGCTGATGGCGATGTGTTCAACAGACACGGACGCTGCTCGGAAGCTGTTGATTGGTTGACTGGTTTTCAACCTGACAGCTGATTGGTCCCTGGCTGTTGCACGCGTCGATTTTGTGGACCACATTGATTTGTGTTTGAATAATTGGACTTCTGTTTCTTTAGGTTGTGGACCGCAGAATATTTTGTCAAGAATTTGCTTCTTCATGAAATCCCACAGGACAGAACCAAGTGTTTGTTGCTTGCAAAAATTCTTGTCACCTGTGACCAATTCCTGCCCAGTTTTGGCGAATATTATAACAACTACGAGCAGCGACAAATGCTTGGTTTGAACAGTTTGTTTTGGGTTTGATCCCGTCTTTCTGTGGCAATTTTTGTCTTGATTTCAGCGTTTAATGTGGCACACAAATGTGAGGCAACGGAGTTGAGTAAATGGCCCACCCCGAAGGAACACAGACGGAGCTGCATTGTTTCCGGCAGGGTGGTCGTTGCCTTGGCATTGGGGTTGTTATTTGCAGTGTCTTGACGAAAGAAGAAACGTTGTCGTCTGGCATTTTGACTGATGTGATTTGAGAGGCTTGCAAACACTAACGTGCAACGTTTAGTTCAACAATTTAGACAACTTCATAATCGCAAAGAAACAGTAATTTGAAGTGTGGTGCGTACGAAATAATCCAAACTTGAGGCTTTTTCGCCCAACTTGTAAGTGTTTGCAAAGTTTCAGATCATCATCAGTGACCGACCATCTGTGCATTGCATGTGGCGCAGCACCCCCTTCCCCGATGCATCCTGCTGTATCTGTAGAATGCTGCTTGGCTCCCGAGCGTCTTGGCGCGTTGTAGCAATCCTGAAGCTCCCCATGCGCTCAACTAACCCGAATCGCAGTGTCGCTCAGTCGATCGCTTTTTGTGCGCTCTAACCTTTTGCGCTGAAGAACTGACACAAAACTGTTGATTTCTATGTTGATTCAAAATTCCTTTGGTACCAGTTGCAGTCAGTGTTATTTTTAGCCAATTTCGATGTACAAAGTGTGATGTTGGAGTCTTGGTGTTGGGTAAGGTATTTTCTTCATTTTAAAATACCAGGTGTTCTGTGTGTAGATGCAGTCTTTGCTTTACCGTTGTGTGAAATTTTCCCAAGTTGTGCCAATTTTGAAAATCTCGAAGGACTCCCTCTGGCTTTTGCGTTGACGGTTGATCACTTGTTTTGTGGATCCAAATGAGGACTAGTTTTCATGTTATCACGAATTTCAAGACATTTTGATGCGTGATGGTGGAAAACTAGTGGCTTGGGGTAGTTTGGTAGTAGTTTGGGGTGACCACACGCTTTTTAGAGACTCTTGAAAGTAACTTTGACTCATTTTCAGGTCCTGTACACTTTGCTTAGATTGTCAAATCATCTTGTGTTTGTTGTTCGTTTTCTTTTCTCTCATCTCCACAATGTGTATACCGACCATTTCATTTCTGTTTCCATTAATTTCAGTTGTTTTTCAGCTCTGAACAAACGTGATGGACTTTTTTGCTTTTTTGTTTGGCGTCACGTGCGAAGTAGCGGGGCTGTTCTGTCAGTCTGTGTCTGTTCCTGGATGGCCGGGCTAATTTTGCCCTGGACAGCAGATAGAATTTCTTTTTGTATTTGTTTTATTTCATTGATTTGCTTTCGTAGTGAGTCAAAAATTGCCCTGAGAAGAGGGCAATGTGAACTCGCATGAAGTGTCTCGATAATCGTAGGGCTTAGCTGAAAAAGCAATAACCACAGATACATTTCCAAAACGTGGTGGCACTGAGTCTCACCTGTTGTCAGAGGCGAAACGGCCAAAAACTTACCTTTCTGTGAAGTATTGACAGGAGTAGGACGTTGAAACACTTCACATCTTCACTTCAGTTGCAGCCGATTTTCACGTGTTTCTGTTGTTTTTCAGAGGTGAAAGAGAAGAAGGATCTTCGCGACGGACTGACCAAAGTGTAAGTGTGTCGCTTCACCTCAGTTTTGAGCGCGGCGCGAATCGGCCTTTCCGTAGGGTCCGAGATGTGTTTGTCAGTATTGTCTCCCAAGCTTGCAGTGTGTGGGTGGGGGCCATATCTCCTGGGGTACGTCACCCAGTGTTCTGTGCGTGCATGTTCTGTGGTTTGGGGTCTCACGAACAACTAAACAACGTGTATTGACTTTTCACGAGTGTTCCGTGTTCACTTCTGTTTCACCTTGTGTGTAAATGTTCTGTCAGCGAGGAGGGTCACTTCATGTGCAATTTCGTTTCTTCACAAATGATGTGTCGTCAAATTATTCACTGAGGAGCTTCGTTTCTTTGACGTGTGTGTTTGTGTGTTCCTTTTGTTGTGCATGCACGTGTGTGGGCGTTGTTTTGCAGTGCCAAGCCACAGGTCGGCGCCGCGCGGCAGACGAGTGCCTCCCCCTCGCGTTTTGATTTTCGCAGTCAGTTGAAGCCCGTCCAGAAGAAGCCCAAGTGAGTGCGCGGCGGTTGCATGAGTCGGTCGACGCCATGACTGACGTCATGCAAATGTTTGATTTCTGACATTGATTCTGCTGAACGTCCATTCTCCATGCCCTTCCTGTTTCCTGTCTTCTGATCTGTGTTGTGTTTCGCTTGCTTTGCGCTTCCCTCTGGGAAAGCGATTGTCGTTGTGTTGACAAGAAAGGTTGTATGAACAGGACAAAAATTAACTGAAAGGGGAGCGGGGAAGGAAGTTGCAAGATTTGTACAAATTGGGTTGAGATTGGTGTTTTGCATTCAAATACACCGACTGATATTTTGTGTTTTCCTTTTCACAGGGAGGAGACTACAACCGAAGAGGTGAGTTTTCATTGAGTTCTTCATCACTTTCACAATCAGATTCTTTTGTCAAAGTTCTTCTTTCGCGTCTATAAGTTCAGTCAATGAAATGGAACAGAAAGTCCTTTGTCAGATTCAAGAAAGCAAACAGAAAGCAGAGCTCACAAGACCATTTTGCCGTGTGTAGGTGACAGAAAGTGTCACGACGATGCAGGAAGTCACGACACAGGAAGGTGAGATACGTGAGGCGGAGCCGAGTTTGGACTTGTGACTTGTGTGCTGTGTCCGTGACATTTCCTGCAAGCATCGTTTGTTGGGATTTGGTCATGCACCCCAACCACCCGTCCGTCCTTTGTGTTCAGTGGTCGTTTGTGGACAGCGTTTTTTCAGTTGATGCTGAAAGTTGGTTTTGCGTTGCGTATTTCTTTGTTGCAATGAAGTGCACGGAGCTGCAACAAAGAAAACACGTTCCCATTGCATGTTTCCCTCACTTAGTTCCTGTGTTATTGCTGTTGTTTTACCAGCACAAACCCGTTCCCGGACCCCTTGACCCCAAGGACATCTTCTACGAAAGCCTCAAAGACCTGACGGTGCACGAGGGAGAACCAGCCACATTCACTGCCATCCTCAAACTGTCCCCGGAGGAACTGCACGTCACCAACACTCAGTGGTACTTTGAGGACGATCCAATCGAAGAGAGCGACATCTACAAAATCACCGCGACCCCTGGTGGGATTCATTCGCTGTACCTCCCGGAAGCGTTCCCGGAGGATGCTGGGAAGTACACTCTGGAGATTGAGTACCTAGAGCGTGGTGAGAAATGCTACGAGGATTCCAATGCGTTCCTGCGCGTCGACGGTACGTTTTGTCTGCAGTCGTTCTTCTTTGCCGGGTTCACAGTTGGGATGCCAGAGTTCTTTGATGCATGTTGTTTGTGTGTGGCCAGTTTTGTTTGACTTTAGTTGCACGGATAAAAATCGTTTGGGAAACGGTAAAGAGGGTTTGAAATGTAGCAAGTCTGGATTTATGTCTGAAAGATTCGGAAGATGACATCTTGATTTGCATTCAGTGGCTTTGAAGAAACGTGCGCTGTATTTCATTACACTTGCTGCAATAAGCATTTCTCACAAACGTTGCTCTTTTGCACCACACCGTAAAACCTATTCTTGAACCTGACATCGTGTGTTGCAGAGCTGTTCGCGGAGGAGACGGTCGCTGTGCAGGAGACTGCGCACGTGCAGGAGGAGGCCGCCACCAAGATCCAGGCAGCGTTCCGCGGGATGCAGGCGCGCGAGCGCGTCAAGACCATGAAGGCCGAGGCCCAGGTGAACACCTGCCCCGGCCCGCCCGCTCAGCATGATGACCCTGAACTCGTTGACCTTGACTTTGACCTTTTCGCACTCGCACCGAAATCAGCTGGGGGTGATGAGAGTAAGACTGCCAAGGCTAAGGTCACTTTTAGTGATAACTGTGTGACTGTTGGCTACACTGACAATGCATGTGGGTCCAAGGAGCAGCTTGAGGGGCTTAGAAATCTGCATGCTTCCGATGGAGGAGAGAACAGTGGCTCCTCAGCTGCGTCCAGCTCTGATCACGGGTCTTCCTCCTCCTCCTCCTCTGAACTGGGAGATGACTTCGAACTGATCAAGGACAACAGGGCCACCTCGGCCTTCGTGCATGAAGACGGAAACCACAAATCAAAGAAATCCGAATGCGATGCTCAGCCACAGGAGGGAAGCAGAGGCAGGTCTGTTGTTCATTCGGACACAGAGGACAATTTTCCCGTCACAAAAGGGGGCCTACAGAAATCGAAGGTGAGCATCTGATCAAACTGAACTATTGGGCGGTTTTCTGTTGTGTTCTGGGGTGATTCTTGACCAGATGTGCTTGTAGTGCTGCCTCTTGCGCAGAGTAATTGTTTGATTGAGCAGAATAGCAGCTGAACAAAGACGAAGCTGTTCATTCATGCACATGCATGCCACGCTTACGCTCGCCAGACAAAACAGACCTTTCTTGTGATTGCTTGATTTTATTTTGAGTTGTTGAGACTCAGTTCGTAAGACTTCCCAAGAATGATTCTCCCTTCTCACCACGAAAGTCATGATGTTCTCTCCCGTTTGTTTTTCACAGAAAGTTGTCCCTCCCTCCTACTACACCGTTCAGACAGTGCTCTCACCCGATTACGACATTCAGCCTGACTTTGGTTCCACCAACAAGTCGCACAGAACATTCAGTGTCACAGAATGGAAATCTTTGGAAGAATGGGTCGAGCAGTTGGTGGAGAAATGTCTGACCGAGGCTTTCCATCAAATTAGCAAAATTGGAAGCGGAAGTGGAAAGCTTGGCTCGGCAGTGACTGACCACCAGAGAACGCCACTGAAGAGTGGAGACGTGGATGTCACCAGAGTTCCCGCCCCGCTGCCTGATTTGCTGTGTGTGCCGCCTGACGTTGTTTTGACGCATGAAGTGCACGAAAAAGTTATTGTAAAGTCGGAACCAGCCAACAAACTGCATGTGCGTCTGACTGCGAGGACCCCTCCCACCGACAGTGCTGATTCTGCAAAGCATGATGCTCACGTGCCGCTACAAAGCGACGTGAATATGTTAGGAAGGACAGAATTTGAGAAGAAAGTGGAGGAGTTCGTGAGTAAAGTGGTGCAGAGTGCCTGGACCGAAGTCATGAAACAGGTTGGTGTTTGGTTTGTTTGTGTTGTCACTCCTCCCGCATGAATCCTTTTCGAACCCTCACGGTTTGTAAGCGAGATAAGAAAAGAAGGTGCAACAGTGATCACATTCCAGCAGTCAGACTTTTTCACAAGACAGCATTTTCATCTTTCCAGACCACAATTTCTGCCAGCAAGCTGACGCATTTCTCTTGCTTGTGCGTTTTCGTGCGTTTTGCATTTCCCTTTCCCCGCTGTTGCAGTTCGACGTGTCTGCACCGACGTTCGTGCGCGGCTTGAGCGCGCTGACGGTCGAGGTGACGAAGACGCTGGTGCTGGAGGCTCTGATCCAGGGTCAACCGGCGCCCGTCGTGCAGTGGTTCCGCAACAACCAGGAGATCTCTGTCTCCGAGCGCATCATGTGAGTTCCACGAGCCACGCTGTTCGGTGTCGCGGAAATCTCAGCGAACACGCATAGTCATACACAAACCAACGGCTGTGATTGGTTCCGCCGCTTTCTATGGGCCAGGATTCAAGAACCTTCCTGGGAGGCGCGCACACACATACCCACACCACATGGTGTCTCCACATACCCTCTGTGTGTGTGTGTGTGTGTCTGTCTGTCTGTCTGTCTGTCTGTCTGTCCGTCCGTCCGTCTGTCTGTCTGCCTCACACACACAGACAACACACGCACACAAAACTCGCGCGCGCACACACACACACACACACACACACACACACACACACACACACACACACACACACACAAGGTCCGCCTTGCCTTCTTTTCATGTTCTTGAATCCCGTTGTCACGTTGCAGCACGGAGTACACTGAGGACTACACAGTGCGCCTCACCATCCCTGAGACGACTCTCGAGGACACCGGCGAGTACACGCTGCGCCTCACCAACGAGCACGGCATCGCCGAGCAGACCGTGTCCGTCGTCGTCACGTGCGAAGCGCCGCACTTCCTTCAGCCGCTGCAGAACGTCGTCGTCCCACTCAACGAGACCGCCACCTTCGTGTGCCAGGTGAGCAGGCGTCTGTCTTGCAAAATGCGACACACCAGTTCAAGATGCGCAACAATCCAATGCGAACCAACAAAGAAATCCATCACAAATTCCAAACAGAAAGGCTTGAGGGATCAAACCAGAAAACGTGAAATTTAATTCAGATTGCACAAGACAGCAAATTGACATGTTTATTCTGTTGCACAACGTCCCCTTCTGTGTCCGTGCTTGCGCTCTGTGGGTTCGTCTCGTGTGAACGTACCCTCGCTCAGGGTCTGTGCCCGCACCAGCGGAGAAGCTTTTCTGTGAAGTGAACAAGTGCGCACATTCCTCCTGCAGTTGGAGGCTGTTCCTGAGCCGGAGGTTCGCTGGCTCGTGTCGGGCGTCGAACTGGCCGAGTCAGACAAATACCACATCGAACGACACGAGACGACCTTCACCCTCACTATCTACGAGGTCACCATCGACGACACGGAGATGACCTACTCGTGCAAGGTACTCAGAATTGGTAGTCACTCTGGTATCTGTGTGGAATGTTGAAATTTGTGGCAAGGAACATCAAAAAGTGTCATTTGTTGCTCAGATTGCCAAGTGGTTGTGGCGAAGCAATGTCATGGTTAGTCCTCTGAACCAGGGCGGTCATTTGTGAATTGTTTCTTGCAGGCGTGGAACCCTGGAGGCGAGATCCTGTCTTCCGCCAACATCATCCTGCAAGGTTGGTTGTTGCACGGTGTGTTGTTGCTGCTGCTGCTGTAGGGTGTTTTTGTGCAGCGTGTCCAGTCCTACGCTGCTGCAGCCGAGACCGCAGTTTTATCTCTCCTCTCATGCCAGCCCTCTTTCGTTGTGAAATTCAAGTTTGACCATGGCCATTGACGGCATCAAACGTTCCGCAATGCTCAATTTTGCGAATCATTTTCGGAGGTTGTGCAAAGGGATTTGAGCACCGACAAGTGCAAGATGTAGTGGCCCCTTGGGCCATTTTTGTTGATAAAACTGCGGTCGCCTGTGAGAAAACTATTTTCGGAGCCCACCGAGGGAGCGTTGCCTGCAAAGAAAGGTGCGCAAGTTCTGCTGCGTCAGGTTTGCCAGGAATGAGAAGGAATGGGGGTATTTCGAGTGTCACGTTGAGTCTTGCCAACAAAACATGAATAACTGCATCCTGCACGCGTTTGTCAACGGGTGTCACACTTTTGTTTGTGTTTGTACAAATCCGAAAATTCAAAAAATATAACTATTTTTCAGTTTTTGTATTGACCGAACACTGTAAGCATGTTTTTTTTTCGCTCAAAACTTCTTTCAATAGCAAATGCACATTGTATGTCTTGGTTTATGGGAGATTTTTGGGTGGTAGGTTGTTCATTAGAAAAAAGCTTCAAATTTTATTTTGGCAATGGTACAGGACAGGGGTGTTTTTGACAATGTGGAAGTTGTGCTTTTGGCACAATGAATGTGCAATGTGAAGAGAATTCTCTTTCCTTTGAAATGCTTCTCAAAAAAGACAACAAGTCTCGACAATTTGCAAGACATTCCAGCGCATTCATTCCACACGCTTTGCAATTTGACACGTTCGATACTATCTGCATCACATCACAATTCCTGTTGTTTCACACACCTTCGACTGCAACACTGAACAGTCGCCGCCACACGTAGATCAGCTTTTTCTCGCTGTGCTGTATCAAACTATTGTTACAGCTTTGCTTTCTCCTCACTGGCTTCTTTTAGATGTTTTCATTTGTTTTATGCATCAAGTTTTACATTCATTTGGTTCGTGTTTTTGCCTTGTAACTGCTGAGATAAAATCAACAAAACCTTTCGTCAAGGTGTGAACACACATCCTTGAAAAAATCCTGACAATATTGCAACCGATCTTTTGTCTGGATTCGTGTGTTCTCGTCTTGACCCGAGATCACCTTGTGTTTGATCTCCATCTGTGTGCTATTTGACCTGAATTTGTTGTGCGTGTTGCTTTCCAGATGAGGCCGGGAATCCCTATTGGCCTGACAATAAGCTAGAAATGGAGTCGATTGGCTATGGCACGCTCGCTGTTGGCCTTGGCATCAATTTCGTGCTGCAGTCCACCAACCTAATCCTCTTGCTTGTCGCTGTCGTTGTCCTCTTGTTCCTCGTGTTTCTGCTTGTTCACATGTACAAATCCCAAAGTGACAGTGTTGCTGGAGACGATGACGGTCAAAACTGAAAAACTGAAGCTGTTTGTCGCATTTGTTGTGTTTATTTGTGATTTGAGTTTGGCTTGAATTGGAGTGGCGCAGAGCCAACGCCCAATTCGTGCAAGATGATCGATCACTGCTTTTTAACCCTGTTCCGCAGCTGTTTTATCAGAATTTTCCCAGAGATTTTGCCATGTGTTTCGTTGTTCGCTGAAACCCCCGTTTTGTGCTTGTTGTTTCATCCCGACAAGTGAAGTGCCTGAAATTCAATTTTAGGTTTTACTGAATCACTGAATCTCGAGCTGTTCGCCGTTTTAGACGATGCCTCCTGTGCTTCTTGTGTAGCTTTAGCAGTGTGCATAGATTTCTACAGTGTACAATTATGAAATGAACCATTCCAATCAGTGTGAATCTATTTTATTTTTGGTGTGAGTGAGGGCTATGGGAGGGGATCCTCCTTTGTTCAAGAACGGACTTGATTTCCAAGAGGAACTATCCCGTTCCTGCGTGTGATGTTAGTTCTCTGCTCCCGACGCATTTGTACCCCTGTGTTGTGTGTGTCGGTCCGAGAACAAAACCAAACCACTGGCGTGAAATTGTTCTGATTTTTGCGTCTCGCCTCGGACGGCATGTTGCTTTCAACACACAAGCGCTGTGGCCGAGCCTTGGTGTGTTCCGAGAAAGGCTGTGGCGGTCGCCCGAGAACCACACACGAAGGTGATTTGGGGATTGGCGGGGGGACCACTTTCGCCAGAATGGTGATGGTGACCTTCACCTCCACAGTCTGAAAAAGACATAGATCTATGGATGGCACTCCGGATATTTTTGTCGCCCCCCCCCCCGTCAGGCGTCCCCATTTTTGGATTCGGATGACGGCCACAGCCTCGGCACCTGTGTGTTATGTGCCAGCATCCCGTGTTTTATTCGTTGAGTGAACTGTTGGGTGGTGCCCACCTGTTTGTCATGAATTGTTTGTGTGGTGTGGGAATGTATCACTTGTTAGAGTGCAGCCTTGATTTTACCCTTCTTGTTCTGTTTGCAATGTTTGGGTCGGTGATGTCTGGGGAATGCCACAACAGAACAGAGAGTCATGATAACTTTCGAAATGCAGTGACCGGTAAAAAGTCCAGGATGCGTCTTTTACTTCTCATGACTCGATTGTGTTGTGGCAATCACCAAACCTCACAGTTTTGGACAGTGGTGTGTTGAGAACACGTTTCCGCCAACCAAGTACTGATATTGTTACCTGTTTAATACTAAACATTGACATAAGAAATGAAATAAAGTTTTACATGAGTCTGCATTTTACTACTTGATTTGTTGGTGTGTTCTGTTTGAGTTGAGTTGATTCACCCACCGCATGCTCGCACCTCTACGATCGTTGTAAGCACCGTCTCTGCTCCCAGTGCGATTTCCTCAAGGACACCCCGCCTCTTCATTGAATCAAAGCTGTTTCGCATGTAAGCGGCTTCTTCCGTGAGTTTCCACCTCCGTCCCGTCCCAATGTTGCGACTGGTCTCGTGTGTCAAGCAGCATCTGGTCTGTCAAAATCAAAAACCGTCGATTAACATGGCGAGCAAGTTTGATGAAGTTTTTGCACGACAACAAATGGGTACTGACGAAGAAAGACCTGCACTTCCCCCCTTTGCAATCAACCAAATTCTCGACACTGCCATCAGAAGAAGAAAAAATTGCTTGCAAACATCCGAGTCCTGGAACCCCAAACGGTCACGGTCTGAAGAACAGCAGCATGTAGATCAGGGCAAGTGTGTGGGATGTTGGTGCGTTCAATTTTGACGTCCAAATCTAAAACACGAAGTTTAAAGTCCGGTGCGCCGTGAGCTTCCAGGTGAGAATTCTTGGTTTGTTCGTGCAAGTGTTGATATTTGTGCTCTGCATCTTGCTGGACTCTGCCGAACCCGGGATTTTAGTTCTGGGATCTTGGATTGGCCAAAACCCCAACTTCTGAAAATGAAATGTCAATATCAGAGGAGTTGAGGCGGGGGGTGGGAGGAAGTTTTCAGGGATCAGGATGCGGGATCCATAAAAAGGCAAGAACAGGTTTCCGTTTCGAAGCCGCGTCAGTTGCACTGTTCATGAACGTGACCGCACGAACGGTGTTCTGTGTTTTCACGAAAGAGATGTGTTTTCCAGCTCCTGAGGAAAAGCCTGAGGAACCTCAACCCGTGGAGGAGCCACAGCCGGTCGAGGAGCCACAGCCGGTCGAGGAACCTCAGCCAGTCGAGGAACCTCAGCCAGTCGAGGAGCCACAGCCCGTCGAGGAGCCACAGCCGGTCGAGGAGCCACAGCCGGTCGAGGAACCTCAGCCAGTCGAGGAGGCGGAGCCGATTCCCGAAGAGCCCGCGTCTGTGGACGAGGTGAGTGCCGCTCGATTGTTCGTTGTTCACCAACGGCAGCGAGACTTGGTGTGTCCCTCTGGTGTCTTGGAATTCGTGACATTCAGACCATTCACAACCATGCAAGCTCTTCTGCCTGGATTCTCTACCTTGAGCAAGAATCACAAAAGGCCGAAACATGATTGGCCATACAGGCGCGTAAACACTTGATCAGTGCCTTTTGTCAACAAGAACGAAAAGTTTACTGATTTGCCTTCTCGGAAAAGGACCTTTTCTTGTCAATCGTCCTGTGTTCGTTGTACAATTGTGTGTGGCGCATTTCTGTGCAGGTGGAAGGTGTCATTGTTCCAGAGCCTGCTCAAAGGCCGGAACTTGTAAGCTTCCCTTCTGTCTTTGTTTTGTGTCTTCAAGGTCTTGTTTGTTCCTTGGTGTGTCTGTGTCCATGAACTAAACAGGTTCTGGAAATGTGTTCGCTGATGTTTTCAATGTTTTGTGTCTGGTATCTTGTGCAGACTGACGATTGTTCTTGTCACATAACGCACAGAAAACAAAACAGTAACAAACTCATGTCATTGACTTTCTTTTTGTGAGATCCCAACAAAAATTTCCGTTCACACTCAACGACTCACAATGCCAGTCAGTTCCACTCACTCACGAATAGATCTGTTTTGAACGTCTTTGGAACTAATTTTGTCATTACTGCCTCGAGATTTTCTGTTCCACGGATTTCATTAAAATTTAATTTTGTTCACTGACTCTGGTGGCTTTCTTTGACTTTTACTGATTTCTAATTTTGTTCACTCACTCTTCTCTTTCTTGGACTTTCATTGACTTCTACTTCTACTTGTATTTCAATTTTGTGGTGGACATAACCCCAAACACAACAATTTCGATCACAGATTCTTGAAAGTTTCTTTTCGTTTCTACATTTTCTTGAACAATTTTGGTTCGTACATTTCTTTCTGTGAAATGTCAATTTGTTTGTCAAAGTCAAGTACAATTGTTTGTTATCACGGAAGTGCCTTGGTTGGCAAGGCTCCACCTTTGTTTCACTGTTGACACTTGTTGTGATGTTCGTCGCGTCCATGTGCGTCCAGGCTCCTCCGCCCACGTGGCTTCAGGAACCGGAAGAGGAACCGGAACCACTTCCGACGCCTGAACCGGAAGAACCCAAGAAGAAGAAACCGAAGAAGCCCGAGAAACAGCCGGAGGCGATCGAAGAAGACATGGTGGTTCCTGAAGAAGTGGAAAAGGCTGAGCTGGTAAATGGGGACTGATCCACAGTCTTGATGCTGAGATGGAATCTCTCCTTGCATTGTGTCCATGTTCTCCTGATAGGTGTATGTTGAAACGTTTCATGTTCTTCCATGTTCACTGTTCTCTCTATTTCTGGACACGTAGATCGTTTGTTTGTCTTCCCTTTCTGGTTCTTCTGTCCAATGAACCGTGGTAGTCTGTGTGACTGTTCTCGTATGTTTCCTTGTCGGATCTTCTACTTCAGATCAAATGTCGTAAAAATGCTCTGAATTTGAGTTGTGGTTTTTGTTTCCATTGAAGGCTCCACCGCTGCTCCCAGAGGAAATGCCAAAGGAGCCCTCTCCGGTCAAGGAGCCCTCGCCTGTGAAGGAACCTTCTCCAATCAAAGAACCTTCTCCAGTGAAGGAACCGTCTCCTGTCAAGGAACCAGAGGTGGGTTCTTCTGTCACGCCTCCATTGAGGAAACGTGTTGTGTGTGCGTGTGCGTGCGTCTGTGCATGTGTGTGAGAGAGGTCAATCTACAAAAGGCTTTGTCACATTTCAGCCGGAGCCGGAAGAACCCAAGCCGGTGGAGACTGCGCCTGAGTTCCTCGCGACCCTGGAGCCGGTGAAGGTGAAGGAGGGAGAGACCGTGACCTTGATCTGCAGGGTCACGGGAACCCCGCAGCCCGAACTCACCTGGCTCGTCGAGAAACGCAGGATCGTGGAGGTCAAGAACAGGTCAGTGTGAAGCCTGCGTCGCGAAAGAATTTGGACATACGCGCCTTCGAAGGAGTGAGCGTGTGTTTTGTCTGGCCCTCGTCAGAGACATTACGTCCCATGTTTCCCCACTCATGTTCTGGAGTTGGGGACAGGACTCACCCCCGCCCTCAGGGCCTACCCACTGGGTAGATGTCGTTCGCTTGTGATTCATCTGTGTTCTCTGCTTTCTCGTTAGACTCTGGTTTCAACAATCACACAACCTTCTCTCTTTTGTTGTGGATGCACACGACGAAATTACACATTCACATTGCATACACTGCAGGTATGTGTTCACGACGATCGAGGAGGGAGTCTACAGACTGGAGATCTTTGAGACAACCACAGACGACGCTGGTGAATACGTTGTCGTGGCAACGAACCCGCACGGAGAAGTGACCTGCTCAGCCACTGTGGAGATCGAGCCCAAGCCGAAGGAAAAGCCCAAGACTGAGAAGCCGGAGTTCACTGAAGTCTACAAGCAAACCGTACGTTCTCCAATAGTTGCATTTGTTCAATCATTCAACGCGAACCATGTGTGGGTGTGCGTGTGGTATTCAATCCCTGCTCCGGTTGAATGCATTTCAAGCAATACGCTTTTCCTTCAGACGGTTGAGGTGAAGAAGAACCTGACACTGACTGTAAAGGTGACAGGAAAGCCTGAGCCTGAGATCAAGTGGTTCTCCAACGGCAAAGAGATCAAGCCAACCTTCAAGATCAAGATGACCAGAGAGAAGGAGGTTGCGACTCTGAACATCACTGGAGTAACCAAGGCGATGACTGGCGACTACAAAGTGGTGGCAACCAACTCCGCTGGAGCAACGGAACATGTGGAGAAGATCATAGTCGTTGGTAAGTTGGCTTTCAGCCCACAGAGGATGTTTCCTCAGTTGTAGCTCCTCCCAAATTGATCCAACACTTGGGCTCAAGAGAACAAGAAGTCTTGTGGACTTTCTACTATCACAGTGCCAAGTCAGTAAATCTCATCAGGGAAACACAAGCACAAGAAGAAGAAGCGTCAAGAACATCTTCCAATTTTGGGAGGAGTCACAACTAGGGGTTCTTGCCTCGTATGTCACAAGTTTCCGTCTGAATTACATGTGAAGGTCTACCAGGAGACCTCAGCATTGAAAGTGACACTTCAACATTTCAGACAAAATGGAGAAGCCGAAGTTCACCAGGAAGCCATCCAAGAAGGACCTGAAGGAAGGAAACAAGGTGAAGTTCGAATCGACGGTGAAGGGTCAGCCATCACCGGACGTCGAGTGGTTCAAGAACGAGGTCAAAATCGAACCGACCGACAGAATCAAAATCGACACCAAGGAGGTATAATGACATTACCTGCGTTTCTGATTTGAAAACTAAGCCTTTTGTATTTCATTCCCATTTGTTGAGCAACATTGTGGGTGAACTTGGTCGTATTCGTTTTGCCAGGTCAATGGCACCAAAGTGTCGTCTTTGATCATCGAGCAAACGACGCCGGACGATGCTGCGGAATACAAGGTGTTGGCCAAGAACCCCGCGGGAGAGGACTCGTGTGTGGCCAAGCTGACCGTGGAAGGTACGAGTCCAGGGATAGGTGCTGACAACACGCAGGTTGTTGTGGGAGTTTTTGTGTGTTGTGGGATGGGATGTCGTGCGACCTATCTGAGGTGCTGTGGTGAGGCAAAACGTTCGTGTTGTTTCATTGTAGCTGCACCCAAGCCGAAAGAACCTTCTCCTGAAAAGCCAAAGGAGCCTTCGCCTGAAAAGCCAAAGGAGCCTTCACCTGAGAAACCAAAGGAGCCTTCGCCTGAAAAGCCGAAAGAGCCTTCACCTGAAAAGCCAAAGGAACCTTCGCCTGAAAAGCCAGTTGAGGAGGCTGCAGCTCCTGAGGAGAAGCCGAAGGAAGAGACCAACGCTCCTGAGTTCGTCGAAGTCTTCAAGGAGACGGTGAGGCATTTGACTTCAACCAACAACTGTGCTCCGTTGCTTGAGGAGTCTTTTTTGGCAACAGGAGCAACTTTGAGCTGAACTCAAAAAAAAAAAAAAAAAACACGTCGCGTACAAACTGCAGTTGTGTTTGTGTACATGACCAGACTTCTCAAATGTGTCTTCTTTGTTGCAGACTGTCGAGGTGAAGAAGAATCTGACCCTCGTCGTCAAGGTGATCGGTAAACCGGAACCAGAGGTCATGTGGTTCGTCAACAGAACGGAAATCAAGCCGACCTTCAAGATCAAGATGACCAGAGAGAAGGAGGTTGCAACTCTGACCATCACTGGAGTGACCAAGGCTATGACTGGAGAATACAGCATCGTGGCTACAAACTCTGTTGGGTCTGTGACCCACACCGCCAACGTTATTGTCTGTGGTAAGAGTCCAAAAGTTTCATTCTGGCGAACTTAGATTTGAGATCCCATGTGACTCCCGATGTCCAAAATGCAATTTTCTCATTGTTGGTCGGTCTGTGACCTGTTGAATGTTTGTCTCTTGAGTTGTCACACTGTGTTCATTTCGTGTTGCCAGACAAGATCGAACCTGCAAAGATTGTCCAGAAGCCAGCGAACAAGGACGTGAAGGAGCAGACCAAGGTCAAGTTCGAGGCGACAGTCAAAGGTCAACCCAAACCGGAAATAGAGTGGTTCAAGAATGAGGTCAAGATCGAACCAACGGACAGAATCAAGATGGAAACCAAAGAGGTAAATTTGCTCTGGGGAAACACACGAGTCAAAGACACCAGCAAACAAGTTTTTGCATTGACCCCAACCACACAGCAGTCGACAATGAATGTTCACAATCCGACATCAAACTTTGCAGGTGCGCGGTGACACAGTCACGACTGTCGTCCTGGAAACCGTCACTATGGAGGATGCTGGTGACTACAAAATCCACGCGAAGAATCCGGGTGGAGAAGACTCGTGTGTCGCCACCCTCAAGGTTCAAGGTGCGCCACTCGAAGCATCGTGAAAGTGTTTACGATCAACACAACGTGGCTTTCCTGTGTTGTGCTCTGTCAGGGCGATGTGTTTGCATTGCCTGCCTATGTAAACAACTTTTGTTCATTTTGCTGAAACAGAGCCGAAGAAGAAGAGCCCACCGAAGGAGGAGCCGAAGCCGGAGCCGGTCGAGGAGCCTGTGGCACCGGAAGAAACTCCGAAGGCGGAAGAGGTGAAGTCACCCAGAATCCCCCACTTTGAAAACAACAATCAGAAGCAGCAGTCGCATTTGCGATACGTTTCAGGCGCCATCAAACTTTTGCAACAAAGGATTCTGTTTGTTTTCAGGCACCAAAGGAACCATCTCTAGAGAAACCAAAAGAGCCTTCGCCTGAAAAGCCAAAGGAACCTTCTCCTGAGAAACCAAAGGAACCTTCTCCTGAAAAGCCAAAGGAACCTTCACTTGAGAAGCCAAAGGAACCTTCTCCTGAAAAACCAAAGGAGCCTTCACCTGAAAAGCCAAAGGAACCTTCGCCTGAAAAGCCAAAGGAGAAATCTCCAGAGAAACCTGTCGAGGAAAAACCAAAGGAGGACACGGCTGCTCCTGAGTTCACTGAAGTGTATCAGGACACTGTAAGTTTTTGAATGCATGAAAGCAGAAAAACAACCACCAAACATGACAAAATGTGTGATTTTGGCTTCACTTGACTTGTTTTGTCTTCACAGAATGTGGAGGTCAAGAAGAACCTGACTCTGACAGCTAAAGTGACAGGAAAGCCTGAGCCTGAGATCAAATGGTTCTCCAACGGCACTGAGATCAAACAGACCTTCAAGATCAAGATGACCTACGTGAAGGAAGTGGCGACTCTGGTCATCACTGGGGTCACCATGAATATGAGCGCAGAGTACAAGGTGGTCGCGACCAACAAGGTCGGAACTGCTGAACACACTGCCAAAATCACTGTCTGTGGTGAGTTGGTTCTCGAACCGAATCCTTGAAATTGGTCTGCATTAAAAATTTGGCTGAAAGCGTGAATAAGTTTTGTGTGCCCGCAATTCATGTGATCCTTTCGAAATTTCAGAGAAAATGGAGCCCGCCAAGATTGTGCAGAAGCCCATGAACAAAGACGTCAAAGAAGGAACCAAGGTGAAACTGGACGCCACAGTTAAAGGAAAACCCGTGCCTGAAGTGAGCTGGTTCAAGAACGAGGTCAAGCTGGAACCAACGGACACAGTGAAGATTCAAACCAAGGAGGTTTGTCCCAATCCGTTCCCTCTTGACAAACAGCTCTGAAGATTTACACGAAAACACGGGAAACTTTCCTTTCTGAATCCTTTCTTTGTTTGGTCCCATCCAGGTGCGCGGGGATGTGACAACAGCCGTTGTTATGGAGTCGTCCACCATTGAGGACACTGGCGAGTACAAGGTGCACGCCAAGAACCCTGCTGGAGAGGACTCGTGTGTTGTGAAGGTGACCGTGCAGGGTAAGTACTTTCATTCCTGCATTCAACAGGGACACGTGTCTTTTGTCTGGGTCCTGCGTTTTCACGGTCATTTGATTCAGGAAGTTATTGTCTTTGGTTTTACAGAAAAGAAGGAGAAGCCCAAGTTCCTGAAGAAGCCGACGGACAAAGAGGTGAAGGAGACGGAGGACGTCGTCTTCGAGACGCAGGTCTCCGCCAAACCAGAGCCGACCGTCGAGTGGTACGTTCACGCCACCTGGTGACCTGGTTTCTGATTCATTCACCGCGGGTGTTTCTCATTCCCCAAAGGGACAATAGCTGCGCACAGCAACTTTCCTGAGGAAAATGGCAGATTTTAATGCGTCAGGTGTCGCAATCTTGTGATTGACAGGTTCGCTGGTGAGACGAAGCTCGAACCGAGTGACACCATCGTTTACTCCCAAGACGGAAACAAGTACACCGTGACCCTGAAGGACGTCAAGGTCAGCCAGTCCGGTCTCTACGTGGTCAAGGCCACCAACGAGGTCGGCCAGATGTCAGCCAGCTGTCGTCTCAAGGTCAACCGTGAGTGGTCCATCTGTTTTTCTTTTGTCATCGGGTGAAAGAAAATCCTTGGTCTTCTTGAAACCGTGACTCGGTAGTTCGTGCAATGTCTGAAAAGAGGTACACGCGCGTCGTTCAGCTCAAAATCACGGCGTCATCTTTCAATTTTTAGCTGCACCGAAGAAAAAGAGCCCACCCAAGAAGAGTCCGCCGAAGGAGGTCGAGGAGGCGGTTGAGCCCGAAGAGGCCCCCAAAGCCAAGACCTCCCCTCCGAAAGAGGTGAGTCTTGAATTTGTCTTTGTGCACATTGCAAAGAGACGTTGTGCCTCCATGGTAGTTTTGTTTTGCGAAATTAAAGAGTGTTGTTGTCTATTTTTCTGAGGGACCGCTGTTGATTTCTTTGGAGAGTTTTGGTCGGAGCTGAGAAAACCTGAATAGATTTTCTGAGGAGCTTGTCATGTGGTTTCATTTTTGCAGCCAAAGAAGGAAGAGAAAGAGAAAACTCCCGAAGAGAAGCCGAAGCCGAAGCCCAAGGGAGCTCCGCCTGAATTCGTGGAGACCTTCAAGGACACCGTGAGTGCAAGCGACTTCTTAAACGCGTGGTCTTGTTGTTTCGGCAACAGAACTACTTCATTGGGAGTTTTTTGCACGGCGCCGTTCGAAAACCTTGGGAAAATCACGTGACTTTCTGCCTCGAAAGCTGCGTCGACCTCTGACGTGGATGTTTGGCGTCGTGCTTCATCTCTTCAATGACTATCGTGTTGCAGGTGGTTCAGGAGAAGTCGAAGATCGAGCTACAGGTGAAGGTCAAGGGTGACCCGATGCCGGAAGTGAAGTGGTTCCGAGACGGCAAAGAGCTCGCAGCCACCATCAAAATCAAGATCGTCACCAAAGACGACACGTCCACCCTCACGGTCAACAACGCCACCAAAGCTGCGTCTGGGACGTACAAGGTCGTGGCCAAGAACAAGCTGGGGCAGGTGGAGCACACCGCCAAGGTCGACGTCACAGGTTTGTTGCGCTGCACGGGCGTCTGTGAGGTGGTGTGGATCTGCGGTGTGTTTCGTTGCAGGGACGGAGGCAGAAGCAGCGACAATTGTGCTCACCGCCGACTTTGGTTTTCTTCCGTGTGCTTCTTTTATTGCCATCCGTATTCACGTCAGATGTTTTTTTCATCTTTTGTTTCTGGCAGTGGTTTTCCTGTTCCACCTTTATTCACCATCACATTTTCTTGTGTTCCTTTGAAAGTCTGCAGTGGTTGTTTTCTTGTGCCATAACGCCTCATTTTGCACAGTATCCAGTAGGGTTTTCTGTGGTTGCTGCTCCTGCCGCTTGCAGGTCCGTGGGATTCAAAGCACAAATCCACCTGTCACTGTGTTCGGACACCATGTCCTGCAGTTCCTTGGCAGAACTGCTGTATCATTTAATCTGTTGCTTTCTCAGTCATCACCGCACAATTCTGCACCTAGAATCGCTGTTGTAAAAAGTCCAACATTAGTTCCACATTCTTTCACTGAAGTAGGATCTGGTCTGTGTGGAATTGGCAGGGAGGCACAACAACAGATTGGACTCGAACACGAGGCTGTTCGCAGCCTGTCTCGAAGTCATCAAAGCATCTTGGGTGTTCCAGAGCCAAGTCACAAAAACTTAATTTCTTCCAAGACGAAGTCCAGTTTGTGTTTGTTCTCCTGACGTATGAAATCGCCTGTTGCGCAAAGACCAGTTCCACCTGATTTTCACACACTGCTTCTTTTGTCACCATGTTCTCTACTCTCTCCTCCAAGCAGAAAAGTCTCCGTCGCCACCCAAACAAGAGGTGGACAAAGGTAGGTTCAAGCGAAACGTCGGAAATCCGTATAACCCTGGTGTTGTCAAGGCCTCTGTCTCCAGTCAGGAGTATTTCCATCTCTGAGAAATGGGGACAGAGGTCTTCCATCTTTGTTTCCGTCCTTTTCAAAAATTTTGCTCACACTGATTTGCATTGACTCATTTTGACGGACTTTTTGTTTTTGTTTTCAGTGTCAACATTGATAATGTGTTGTTTTGAATACTCGGCAGAATATTTTGACTTTTGCAACGTTGGATAGAGTTTATCTCTGAAATTTTTTGTGTCTATCTTGTCTGTTTTTCTTGTGTTTTGTAGAATTTTTCGTCTGTAGTGTGCGTCTCTTTGTCTCTTTTTGTCGAACTTTTGAACTGTTTCTTCTCTGACGATTTTGTTTGTGTGTGTGTGGGTTTCTGAACGTGGAAAGATCCTCAGGCTGTCTCAAGCAAAGTTGTCGAATTCCTGAAAAGGACAAAGCAAAATACAGTTTGTTTGAGTAGAATCCTCGTATCGTCGCATTGGATGTACACTCACTGTTGTGTTGTTTCCTCCGCCGCGCAGGACGCCTGTCGCCGCCCGTGTTCACGCGCAAGCCGGACGACAAGGAGGTGAAGGAGAACCAGCGCACGCGTATTGACGTCGTCGTCAAGGGAGAGCCGCTGCCCGAGGTCACGTGGTCAGTGTCTCAAGCGCCATCTGTGTGAATTAGATCTACCCGAAAAATATACCCCGAATCGGCAAAGTCAGCCTCGTCTGCTTCGTATCCTTTGACAATTCCAAGAAAGTAGTTGTGCTTGTTCTATCAATCGAAAAAACCTGGGAACAAACCCCGCCAATTCAAATGTTGGCTTTTGTCAAGGAAGAGCCGTTGTTTCCCAACGACTGAGTTGGAGTGCCTTGTGTGCTTGGTCAGTACCACGCCTTAACGTTCACAAAAACTCTTGACGTCGCGTTTAGGCATCGCGGGGACGTGGCGTACGAGCCGGGAGAGCGAGTCAAGGTCGACTTCAAGGAGATGCGCGACGAGATCGCCGCGACGTTCTACCTGGAGCCGACCCTGATGGAGGACGTGGGTGACTTCACCGTGCGCGCCCACAACCCGGCCGGAGACGCCGCCGAGACCTTCAAACTCTCCGTCATCGGTGAGTGGCGCTGACTCTGAGGCGTGCGGGTGCACTGAGAACGTGCTGGGGTGGGCCCAAAACCTGGACCTGCAATCCAGAGGGGCCAAGATAGGTCGTGGAGCCCTGGACCCAGACCCCAGGAGCCACAGCTGCTTCGGGCAACAATTGTGCAAAGGTTGCAAATAGATGTCAAGAATGACAAGTCAGCATTTCGTGGACAGGTGTCATGTGCGCTTTGAGAGTTGCCAACCAAACTTCATCCTGTTCTGGGCTGCCTTCTGAGAGAGCACTATATCCTAAAACATAGATATACTACATCGTTTCAACACCCTTGATTTGCAGAGAAGAGAGAGATCCCCAAGTTCCTGCGGAAGCCGGACAACATCGAGACTCTGGAGTTCGAAGACATCAAGTTCCAGACGTCCGTGTCAGGCAAACCTGTCCCTGAAGTGGTGTGGTACATGCAGGACAAGAAGCTGGAGCCTTCCGACAGAATCATCTACGAAGAGGTGCGAGATCGTTGGATTCTGCATCTTTTTGTCTCTCTGGCCAATCAAAATTCCCGAACTTGAGGAAAAATGTTATCGACGCTGCTTGTCACCGTGCGAGTTCTTTTTGGATCACCCAGTGTCAGTCACCAAAACTCCCATTGATACACGCACATGTTGATCTAAACTTCTCGTCATTGTGCAGGACGATGGGTTCTACTTCCTGACCATCAAGAAAGTGACGCGCGCTGAGTCGGGCATGTTCAGCGTGAAGGCGACCAACGTCGCTGGAACGATGAGCGCCTCCGCCAGACTCAAAGTCATCCGTAAGTTGCGCTTCGCTTTTCTGGGTGCACACGCTGGACTTGTACATTGAATGTGCGAACTCGGATGCGAATGTGCGCGAAATGCGACTGCGATGTTTCAGATTTCGCGATGCGCGTGTAAAATACATCTGTCTTGTACAAACTATGTGCGCGGGTGAAGTTCGTGTCAGTACACACCACACACGCAAAGACAACGATACAGATACACTGTTGAACACACCAAACACACTGATGCGGATTGATCCACACAACATCGTACACGTGTAATTTTATTTTGTCTTCACAATTCCCACCCATGTGTGACTGATTATTTTGCGTGTTTGTACACACATTTTTGTGTTCTATAATTTTATCCCACGTTCCCAGCAATACAGCAACGACATGTACTTCTGGCTCAGTGAACCGAACCAAAAGGCATAATAGCTCGAAAATGCCGGTACGAACACTTCAGAAACCTTCAAAGGCAAACTCGCTGCTGTCGAAGAAAGTACCAACCTTACGGTTGACTTTCGGCCTTTCTATTGAGAAAATGTGTGGTTTACTTCTTAACAAGAGACAGAAACTTGTTTCTGAACTGGGCAGTACGGGCAATTTTGATATTCTTCGAGGTTCCTCGCCTTTTCTGCAGTTTGCTGGCAAAACTTTCCAAAAGTTGAACGTTCAAACATGACTCGTCGCGCGAGGTGACACGCGTGTGTCAGACACCAGAACGCGGTCACGTTTTTGGAAAATATTCCCAACAAGTTGGACTCAAAATTGTCACAAAAACTGCAGAAAAGCGAACATTCTTTCAACTTCGACTCGGGACAATAAGATTGCTGTCAAAAAGCCAGAGTGTTTTGGTTGGTGCAATGAACAAAAACCGACAGTGTCGAATCACTGAAACTTGTGATCAGTGGGGACAATTTTGTCAATTGATCAATTCTCTGCTGGATATTCTCTGGCTTTGGCAACAGCAACAAGCAATGTCCGCCAAAAATTACAGCTCAAACATCTGTTTTGTTCTGGGAACAGAGTGATCTTGTGTTTTGTGGATATTTTTTGTTTGTGATCCTGTGTCTGTGTCCAATGTACAAATGATGCGCGCAATGAAACTTGCATCTCGGCCGTTTTGCGCGGGGAAGGCGGACCGTCTACGTTTTTCTGCCTCATCCAGCTTCTAGTCTGTAAGGAGATTTTGCTTCCACTTTGGTCTTCAACGCTGTACATACGAACACGCCTGGTATTTTTCACTGTTTTTATTGCATGAAAATGCACTGCACACAAAAGCGACGTTTACTTGCCATTTCAAACTGGAGTCAGACAGAGACCATTTGCGCAAAATTCCTGCATGTGCAAACCTGAAATAAAAACGTCCCTCCACCACACAAGTAAGACACTCCTCTCCAACATCAATGACCTTTCGCGGGTGTTGGTAGGTGTGAGCCACCTGAGGTCACGGCGCGCATGCAACTTCAGGCACCTGCGTCATTTTCGCCGCGGAGAGTTTCTGCAATTGTTCTGTTTCGTTGGTTTTCACAAAGAGACCTTTTGCTGTTGCAGCGGTTACGCCTCCCAAGATCGTGGAGCCGACGGAGGACTACGACGCCCCTGCGCAGGGACCTGCGATCTATAAAGCCAAGATCACAGGCTCTCCCACGCCCACCGCCACCTGGTAATGTAGAGCGCACGCAGCAAACATGTGTTGCACAATCTTGTGTGTTTGCTGAATCAACGGATGTCCCTTGTTCATTGCATCAAATCTGCGAAGAGAACCGTTGGAAGAGACAGATCCTTGTTCGCTGGAAGCAGTGGGCGGAAAAAGATGCATGTCTTCCTGCCACCGTGTTTTCAAAATATTGGATCGGATATCCATTCTCAATGTTTTGTGTCCGAAAAATCAAAGCCTCAGGGACTCATTAAAGAACGGTATTTCTGTGCAGGTTCCTGAACGATCAGCAGCTGGAGGAGGGCGAAGACGCGACGATGGAAGTGGACGAAAAGTCCAAGATGTACACGTTGACCCTTCTGCACGCCCTGGGGGGCAAGGAGGGCGACGTGAAGCTCGTTGCGCGAAACGGGGGCGGCGAGGACTCGTGCACCTCCAAACTGACCATCGGAGGACGAGCGCCCGAGTTCATCGAACGACCACTCAAATGCACCGTTCTCGATGGTAATTCACTTCTTCTGAGAGTATTGAAAACCGACCACTTGTCACGTTGCAGTATCACCACGACTTGGGATCGGATGAATCACTTCTTTTTGGTGCTGAACGTTTTGTTGTGTTTCGCAGGCTCCACTGCAGTCTTCCGCTGCCGCGTGGACGGAGACCCGACTCCGACCGTGGTGTGGCAGAAGGGAAAGTGGCGCACGCTGGAGAACAACAAAGTGACCCGCGTCTACGTGGACGAAAACACAGGTACACAGCGCAGCCAACTGACAGATACGTTTGAATGCTGAAAGGTTGTGCCTCCCCGGACGTTACTCCTCAAATTGTTGCACAAATGAACATCACAGAAAGTTCCTCCAGGTGGACCACGGGTTTTCAACCTGGAATGTTGTTCAAACAGATTCTTAACTTGGTAACAGTGGTCTTTTTGTGAACAGCCGATTGCATGTTTGATCACAACGAAAAGGAAGAAACAGACGTGTACGTGTTTGATTGTCAACACTGCAGGTCAGCACGTGCTCGAGTTTGACAACGTGACTCGCAAAGACGCGGGAACGTACAACGTGACGGCGTCCAACAAGTACGGCGACGAGCAGGTGCCCTGCACGCTCATGGTCACCGAGAACGCGCAGGAGGCCGAGGCCTGGGCCCTGCAGCTCAAAAAGAGGTGAGGCAGGCCAGATCATACAACTTCAGTGGGAGTGAGGTGCGCTCAAACTCTCCTTGCCGTGTGTCCATCAGAGCAACCCAAACTCTTGCCACTCAAAGCTGAAAAGCCCAAACCGTCCAGGCAAAGGAAAACGCAAAAGCAAACAGGTTCCTTTCTTTTTGGTATTCATATGAGAATCAGCAGCTTTTGCCATCACCACTGACGCTGGCATATTTTCACCCCCGCAGTGAGATCAAGGCGAAAGCCGTGCTGACGGACGAGGAGATTCTCTTCAAGCTGCGCAACACGCCCAAGAACAAGTGGGAAGAACTCGCCAAGGAGTTCGACTTCAACCTCAAGAAATACATCAAACTCCTCGAGGAGGAGGAGAGGAGGAAGCGCGAGGAAATCGAACTGGTACGGAACCGATTGTGCAGGATGTGGCTAAAACTGATCCGACAATCGGAACAACTTGACAACTCAGTTCACTTGGTTTCGGGGTGAAGAAGGAAATTTAATCTGTAGTTCATTCACCATTTGTCACTTGGTATTTCTTTCAGTGGAAGGTATAACAGGAAGTAGACAATGTTTGTTCTGAAACCGATTCATGGTTTGCGAAATTCGGGTTTCAAAAATTGTGGTGATTGCCCCTTCCGAACAATGCTTGATGAGCGAACAGCTTCACTCAAGCATCTACAGCTATTTTCCTGTCAGCTCTTGATGGCTGTATTTGGTGTTTGACACATCGTTTTGGACACTCATTTCCAATAGACGATGTTTGTCAATCAGACTTCCTTGTGTTTCATTTTGAGGAAAATGACAAAACGTGTGACCTTTTCCGCCAAACACCATTCGATCTCCACGCTCTCGCCAAGGACGAGTTTCTTTCTTTTCGTGCCTTCATGCGCAAAATGTAAATAACTACGTCCGCGTTCTGGATTCACGTCACGTCTGATCGTACAACGTGACTCGGAAAAGAGGGTACAACACTGTTCCACGACGTTTTGCGTTCACGTTTACAGCAACAGCGGAAGCCTGAAGAGTTCAAGCCGACGAAGCGCGAGGACATCGAGCTGGCGCCGCCGCCGGAGAAGCCTGCGCCGGTCGAGGAGGAGATCATCGCGCCGGAGGAGGAGAAGCAGGCGTACCAGCGCGCGCCCAAAGAGGTCAAGGAGGAGGTGCCCGAGGAGCGCGAACTCGTCATCGGCAAGGCTGAGGTGCGTGCGCCGTATTTTCATTTGCAAAGCTGCTTTTCTTTGATTCTTGAGACACAAGAGACTTCAGAGTGCGAAGGCTCCTTTTGTTCAATTCAGCACTGGTTGCGGGTGCTGTTGTTTTGTGTGGGATCACAGTGTCCGTTGTCCCGTTTTCAGACACAAGTATCAAGATAGCATTCAGGATGATTTCATTCAATTCAGCGTCTGCCAAAGTTTATTGAACCAGTGTTCCCTTTTGTACCGCTGTATGGTTGTGCGTGAATTTCTGTTTCCTCGTCTCTGTAGTTCCACTTCACCAAGGAGCTTGAGGACCAGCACATCAAGGAGAAGGACAATGGCATCTTCGTCTGCGAGACCAACAAGAAGAAGATCCCGGTCGACTGGTTCATCGACGAGAAACCGGTTGTTCCTGGTGAGTCTGACTCTTTGCTTTGAGCCACAAAGCTCCAGAGTCTGATTCTATGGACTAACTGTGTGCACCAGGGGAAGAAAAGACACGCCCACGGTCAAACGTTTGATTCGAGCCAGAAACCTGGCGTCTGATTTCATGAACCAAGTTTGCACCTCACATCGGGGAAACTGTTCACCCGCCTGTGGCCACAGCACCTCACGGAGTTGTTCCAATTGCAGGCCCCAAGTACCAGGTTCTGGACGAGGACTTCAAGCACACTCTCTGCATCAACGTGGCGCGTCACCCGCGCGACGAGACGGACAACGTCAAGTGCGTCTTCAGGAAGGCCGTCACGACCGCCAAACTGACCATTGAACGTACGTCTCTCTCCTGCAGCCACTTAGACTTGCGGACATTTTCAGAACATTCCTGACATTGACTTGGAGAGATGACATTTGAAATCTGTCTGTGTGATGATTCATGCGCTGAAACCACACAGTTTCACTTTGAAGGTTGATGCAGACTCAAGCACCTTTTTAGTATTTTGCCTGTTTCTCGGACTTGGAGTTGGGTTTGCCTTGCAGCTCTGGTTCCCGAGTTCAAGATCAAGCTGAACGACGTGGAGGTTCCCGAACACAAGGACGCGACCTTCACGTGCAAACTCAATGACGACGAGGTCGAACTCGACTGGTTCCTCAACGACAAGAAGGTAGCAGCGACTTCTGAAATAAATCTTTGTGTTCCATTCTGGTTGTGAATACGTTACTTGTGCGTGCTGTTATGGTGGAGAGCATCTGTGCGCAAACCACGAGGTTGAAATCGGGTGACGTGGGCGTCAAAACAACAGTAAAACGCGACCAAGCCTGCGAAAGTGCACGTCAAATCAAAGCTTCACTTTGTCCATTGCATTTCAGTTGGAGCCGAGCGACAAGTACGAGATGGTGCACGACGGCTGCACGCACAAACTGATCATCCACGACGCTCTGCGCGACGAGGCGGGTCCCGTCCGAGCCGTGTCCAGGGGCGTCGAGACCACCGCCAAACTCACCGTCACAGGTAGGTCAAGGTCGGAGCAGGGTCAGGCTCAGGGTCAACGGGTGAAATCAGGTGAGTGTGTGGTGTGACTTGAAACCTGCCTGACAGTTACCAGACGATGGGGAAAACTGTTTTCGCCTGCGATAACTTTTGGGTTGAGCATGCAAGTGTGCATGACAAATGCGATATCCTGGAGTCAAAATTGGGAAGTTTCCAGTTGGAGAGATTTATCTGTGTGAATTTCACAGTTGATTTTCTTTGCATGCGATTGAGAGGATGTGCGATTCAGACAGCGTGCTGTTTTGACCTTGACAAGTTGAGATGCCCCCGACAATTTGCTGTGCTGCCAAGAATCCTTTGAGAAAATCTAGCATGTGTAAAAGCCAGTCAGTGCTTCCCATAAATTCAGTGCATGTTTCCTGTTGCGTGCTACTTTTCCTTTCTTGATCAAAACAGGTTTTTCAGAATTGTTACCCTCTGAAACACCGAAGTCCCGCTTCTCAGTCCCGTTGCCAAGCAGCGTCGTGGTAACCCATGGCAACACGGCCGAATTCTGCTGCCGCGTCTCTCCTGACTCCACCCACGTGACGTGGACCATCGACGACATCCCGATCCACGAATCAGCCAAGTACAGGATGGTGCAGGACGGGGCGGAGCGCCACCTGCTGATCCACAACTGTAGCCCTGTGGACGAGGGCACCGTGACCGCTTCAACCCCGCATGACCAAACTGTGGCCGAGTTCCGTGCTGAAGGTGTGCATGACTTTTTACTTTCCCCAGTTTCATGTTTGTCGCTGCGACAGTTCGGCTATGTTGAAGGCGAAATCTTTGTGCGCATCCTACATGAGCACATTGTCCACATACACAAGAAACATGGCAGACGAACAAGATTTATTCGCTGTATGTTTGTGGAGAACTGTTGATTGCAGAGAAGTCTACGCGACGCAAATTGGCACGTTTGAAAATTAGCAAACATTCATGCTATTTAGGGGCAGTTTGGCGTGACTTGCAACAGGGATTTTGGGTTGAGTGATGATCTGGAGAACTGTGAGGGGTCTGTGGGGCAACACGCAATCCACAGAAAATTGCGCCGAAGCATTTGGAACATTTTCGTGCCTGTTCACGAGTCTTTTCTGTACCTGTCGGCCCTGAATTGGGATCCTTCTCAAAAGTACCCAAGTCCTTTGAAGTGCTTTGAGAATGAAAATGAGTGAATTGGACGTTTGTCTGACAGGTTTAATGTGGCGACCGATCTCAATTTCATGACAACAAAGTTTCAAGAAAGTTTGGTATGTTGAGCTCTTTTCACCAAAACGATCGAAGTGAAAATGGTGGTGACAACAATGTGTTGAAAAATGATTCCCGCCAACTTTCCGCTCCTTTTTGCAACAAAAAAGGGAAACAGAGGTTTCTAGATTTATCTCCTGATGTGATATCAGGTTACCTCTGTTATCCCTTTTGATAATACCAAGAGATAAGCACTGTCTCGTGAAAGGCTCAATACAAAACATCGTCGCATCTCACCAACAATCTTCTCGTGCGTTGTTCCGTGACGTTTCGTTCGTGCGGCATCCACTTGAAACTGTGCGTCCTGGCTTCACTCAATACCAACCAAAACACTAGATCGCATGTTGACATCTTTTCCTGGGCTTTTCTCCCATTTAGATATTCAATTGTGAAAATGAATTTGGCTTGAGCGTTACTTAAGAAGAAGTTTGATGTTCGTTTTCTGGAGGAAGACTTTCACACTTGAGTGTGTGTTGAGTGTGTGTGAAGGTGTTTTGGTACATTGCTGCGACACTTTTGGAGCTTGTCTCACGTGTGAAATTCTGCAATGAGCCTTTCTGCGCTCATTCAGCACTGGCACAGCGTGAAGTTCCGTCGCTTTGCTTTCAAATCGTGACATTTGACATTCACGGCAGAAGCATCAAGGCAAATGCAAGACGATTCTGAGGATCACAAGACAAAGTGTGCGGGCTTGTAGTTGGGATATTTGTACTGTGGTTCTCGGTTGATCAACGGAAAGATGACTTCTCATCAGGACTTCAGCACAACAGACGCGATGTCATCGAGTTCAGAAGATTTCGGAGTTGACGAGGACTCAGACTCCAAGTTAGGCGTGCCTCCGCAGTCAGATCCAGGGTTCCTGATGGCTTCCTCTCCGAACGAGGCGCAGCTGGCCTTCTTCGACACCTTCTCCTGCAGACTCAATGATGACATCGAAATATTTGATGCAGAGGATTTTTTCGAACTGATGAATGACCGAGTGGAGGAGGAAGAAGAGGAGGATGAAGAGGTTGGGAGCCCGAGAGCGTTCATGAAGAGGCAGATGCAAGAATTGGATATCTACTCGACAATAGATGAGGAGAGTCAAGAAGAGTATCCTTCCTCCACCACATCAGGCATGACGACGGAAGATGAGTCTGCAGTTGGTCAGGGGTCCCAAAGGTATCCATCGAGTGAAGATGTTTCGTTTCAAAGACAGCGTGAGGTGAGACCTCTCGCGTCTAGTGATTCTGGAAGCAGATCTGACGTGGAGTCACTGGAGGATTTTTCGAGTGACGAAGCCATGGGGGACATCTTTGCGAAAGAGCAGGCGAGCACCCGACCCAGCACTCCGTGGAATCCGAAAAGAACGTCAGAGGGTGAGATTGAGATCGTGGATCGTTCTGCTTCTGTCCCCTTCAATGGAGTGAATCACACATTTGATCTGGAGTTCACAGTCACTGAGAACGAAGCTTCTTTGCTGGAAAACAATTCCAAGGCCGGTCATGCATCCAAACATTCTCAGCAAAGCGTTCATTTTGACGAATCCAGTTTTACGTTTGGAGGTGAGGGTGATGAGGTCTTTGAGTCTGAGGATCAGGACTCTCAACCTGTGAGGCGCACACCTGATGCAACCGAGTCCAAGAATCCACGGCGCACTCTGTTCAAAACTAAAAGTGCTGGATCCTCATCCAGTTTGGACACTGTGCGCAGAAAATCTTCTCTTGAGTTGTTGGATTACGATGACCCTGGATGCAGGAATCCCTCAACTGGAGCCAACACTCCCAGAGACATCATGTCTCCTCCAGCTCGGCCTATTCTGAGGAATGGAAGTTGTGAGAATCTGATTGAGGCTTCGAGTCCGCAGAATCCACTTCAGAAATCTGACGTTCGTGAACTGGAAGCTCAGACTGTAGATCAGGGACGCGCAAACCTGTCATCAGACGAAGGATCCACGAACAAAGGCAGCGCGTATGAAGCGGACAGGGAAGACAACGCCGCAGCGGAGCCCAGCAAGAAACACAAGAAAAAGAAGCGCAAACGAACGTTGAAAGACGAGGACCGACTAGAGATACACGAACTGCTTCAGAGCATCAAGTCAAAAATGGCGGACGCCCAGAGCAGTGAATCGCCAAGCAACTCAGACTGCGATGAAACCAAATTCATAACAACCTCATCTGGACTGCCCCCTGACGGCGTGTTGCAGACACCTTCGCATCCTGAGGTTGATCCGAACGATCGCGTCGCCCCTCGAGTCGATCAGGAATCAGAAGCTCACGGTCACTTCAATCTGGAAGACATCCCGATGCGTATGGACTCGGTCTCTTTGTGGCTTGAAAGGAACTTCAATTCAGATGGTGAATCCCTGCAGCGCGACGACAGAACTGGACACCGGCGGAGGCGACGAGGAAGGAATCGTCGTCATCTGAGCCTGCCATCCAACAGAAAACTGAACCTTGAGGGCGAGGTTGATCCTGACCTCAGAACATTGAAACGATCTCCAAAAATTTCAGGAACTCACTTTGACTTTGGTGACGAGAAACTCATTGAGCTGGAGTTGAAGACATCAATGGATGAACACGAATTGTCCAGAAGTCATACTGACATGCAGAAAGTGACGTTTGACCAGCTCGACGAGCAAGAGGTTCTTCCAATGGCAACGTCTTCTCTTGTCATTGCGCCAAGATTGCTATGCACGAGTACTCAACAGGTCAGCAAGCAGATAGAGATTGATTTGGAAATCCCGGAGAAGCGTCAGCGTTGGGATCTGAACAACAACGCCGTCAAACACATCTCGAGGGTCATTGCGTCGAACACAGCAGGCTCGCAGAAATCATCTCAGAACTCCATGTCATCAGAATACATCAGTCTCGTTCACATCGACAACATCAACCACATTCTACCAGATTCTGAATCAAGCAACAAGGAGGAAGAGGACCACAGCAGAGGAAGAGTGAGCGAAAGATGCGCTTCAACCAGTTTTGTTGCTCCGGGAGACCCAGCGAGAGTCACCGACGGAAATTCAGGAAGCTTTCAGGGAGTCTGTTCACCTCCTTCTAAAAATCCCGCAGCAGAAGATGTGACATCAAGCACTGTTTTGCAGGGACAGAAACGTTCCATGTCTGACCTTGAAATTGACAGTGGTCAAGATGATAGAGTTGAGCAACTGGACAATATGCCCGTAGAGAACAGTGGTTCCAAGGAGTCCTTTGAAACGAGGCAAGCGGAAACCGAGGCATATCAGCCAGTGTCCTTCACGTTTGACATTCCAGAGCTGAAGACAGAAAAGGAAGCTGAAGTTTCTCAGAGTGACACCATCAGAATGTCACAAACCTCACAGCAGCCTGTTCCCTTCAAACCGTACATTCTCGACACAGCTGTTCTCCAGCAAAAGCTGCAAGACCTTGCTCGATCCAGAGTGGAGAATTTTGCTACGAAGAAACTGTATCAGGAACCTCCGCGACAAACTCCACTGAGAGTTCAAGAAACAGTCAACGAGAGAACTGAGCTGTCACAGTTCGCTCCTGATGAAACCCAACATCGCACGAATCAGGGTAAAGAACCAACCGCTTCTGTGGTCAAGAAGGGCGGGCTCGTCAAAAGCAAAAGTCAAGAACTCGCACCTCAAACAAACGTCAATCCAAAGCAGCGGTCAACCAGAAAGTCTTTTGGATCTCAGGGAATTTCACCTTTCAGTCGTCTGAAGAAGTTTTGGGAAAATCGAGATACGGGTTCAGGAGAAGCTGACGGCAGGGCTTTGAAAGATTCTGAGGCCAAGAGGCCCCTGCCAAGGTATTCACCGAAAATATCACCTTTGCGAAAGAGCGAAAGTGACTTGCTCTCCTTGAGTGACAGATCCACGTCGAAACACTCCGCACACAGAACAAGTTCTGGGACCGGAAAACAGATGATGGAGCAGATGCCTTCGCAAACCATCACGACTGTTTCACTGTCCCCGGAAGCGCAGCCTTCAGGCTGGGAGTCGGTGCGGGAATTCGACGTGTCAGAGGACCTGGCCTCAGACGACGTCCTCTTTCTCGGGGTGTCTGGTGGTCAAGATGGTCGCTTTGAGCAGACGAACATAATGCCCCGAGAGTATAATAGCACTAAGGATTTCTTTGAACACAGCAAAGGAGAAACAGACGAATATCAGCCAGTCGCCTTCACCTTTGACATCCCAGAGCTGAAGATCGATGTCAGGAACTTGTCTCACCCAACCAGAATGACCATGACAAGATTCTCGAGAAGTCTGGACGACGTGCTGGACACGTTTGACTCACGTGACAGTTCCCGTGAGCGAGACTGTCGCACCGACGATAACCCAGACGCATCCTCAAGAACTGAAAGCAATCCAGAAAACGAGCTTCGTCAGAGCAGAGGCGATCTGGACATGGTCCCGTGTGTTTCACACATTGCCACAGTTTCCACCATCGAAAACACCAACACCACGAAAAGCATGCTGAAAGAGCCCGACAAACTGGAAACTACAAGAAAACTCAGGGTGGAACAAAACAAACGGAACACAGCAGAACATGCAATTCAGGTTGTGTCCATGGACGTCCACAAGTCAAGGGAAGAGCGTACCGACGAATTCCATAACTTTCCCGATTCTAACACAGTTTCTACCAATGATACACAACAACAGAATAACTTGTCTGAAGACACCGAGGAACAAGAACACGCAAGAAAACACATGGTGGTGGAACCAAACAAACTCAACGCGTCAGAGCTGGGAATACTGGTGTTGTCTACAGACATCCAAAAATCAACGGAAGAGCACAATCAGGTGAACAACAACTTTGTTGAAGCAATTACAGTTTCCACAAACAACAATACCTGGCAAAATACACCGAAAAGGATTCAGAAACAAGAAAACACAAGAAAACTGGTGGTCGAACAAAACAAACGGAGAACAACAATGCAGGAAACACAGGTCTTGTCCTCAGACACCCACACCAAGGAAATTCAAAACTTTCATGAAGCAAATGCGGTTTCCAGGAGCACCAGGAGATCGTCGAACGAGACCGAAAGGCAAGATCACACAAGACTGGCATTGGAACGAGACACACGGAACGCTGCAGAACATGGAATTCAGGTTTTGTCAACTGACGTCCACGACAACGCTGTTGTGCAGGATATTTCTGTGTCTTTTCTCACCTTTCCATCCCTGACAGAAATTGGCAAAGATAGAGAACTGCATCAAGAGTCGAACGATCGACACACTGAGGAGATGCGAAACTTCGTAGAAACAAACGTTGACTTTTTGAAACCTTTGGTCAGTCAACAAGCGGAATGCTCTTCAGACTCAGAGTCCTATGCAACGGCTGAGGACGAAGACAACGATGAGCCGAGCGAACAAGAACCACTGCAACTCAACTGGAAACGCTGCAGCTGTTCTGTTCCTTACGTGAAACCCCAGGGGCCGTCTGCCAATCCAACTGAATCTCAAAACCACATTCCACGATCTGACAGGACAACTGCAGAGATCGCACCACAGCATATTTGCAATACTCAGCCGCTAAACCTGATGTTGGTTTCAACTCCTCACATCGGGAACTTGGTTCAAGCGTCCAAGAATGACGACTCTTCTTGGAGTCTGCACCAGGTGGATTCCAGTGTGATCCAGAAGAGGCCTGCCTTACAAGATGTTCAAGTCGAGGTGCCTCAGCCAACGCAACGGAGTCAGCACAACAAGCACAACGAACGGCAAAAATCTGGAAATCCAAAGCCATCTTCATCTGTAAAGTCCGGTGCACACGCCCCATTTGGTCAAGTTGTGCTGAGAAAAACTGGTCGCTTGGAAAGGGAATTTGGGTCGAGGATTGGTGCGAAAAATTTGCTGTTTGGTGCTGAGGCAAAGTCACAGAGCGAGAAAAAAGTCGGCCCTTTCAAGTCATCCGAGCGGCTGAATCAAGCCAGTCAAGAGCGCAACGATTCGGACTCAAAACGTGCAGTGGGGCGAAATGATGTCACTCAAAATACAAAAGCGAGTACAGGCAGCATCAGGGTGAAGAATCAAGACAAAGACAGTTTCGAAACTGGAGCGTCAGGTGTTATCGCAAGGTATGACACAAGGAATGGGATTGTCGTGAAACCTGAAAGTTTCGTCAAAACACAACACAAACGAGGTATCAAACGCACAGGTGTGTTCTCTGGCTGAGACGAGGTGGTTGGTCGGGGGTCACATTTTTGAGGCTTTTGCACACGGTGGGTTGTTTTGATTCTTTTGGAACGAGTTACTCATCTGGTGTTGTGATCAGTTCAGGAAAAGGTGTCTTTTGTGTCTGTTTTGTTGCGAGGTCAAACCTGTGATCGCTTGACGGTTGTTTATATTTTGGCACATTTGCAACGTGTTTTTGTGTTGTGTTCCAAGCACTGGTTTTGTTTTCTTGTTTTGTTTTTGAACTGACAGCGTGTCCAACAATTTTGCTCTTTTTTGCGAGCTGGAATTTCCCCCTAAATGTGTTCAGTTTTGAATGCAGTTGTCTAATCTTCCTTCTCTGTCCCCACATTGCCTTCACCTCCTCACCTCGCATGTTGATCTCCTCTTTTGCATGTGGTTGTGGACGATCAGGCGGTGACGGGAGCTCCGCGTCCAGCCGCTCCTCGAGCCCCGCGGTCTCCCGCCGCGCGCTGCCCTGGAGCTTCATCGTCACGTCCGACGAGTCCGAGGACCTCCCCGACGTCACCGCCTCCTCCGGGACAGAAGAGGCGGGAACCCCGCGGGGGCGGGACCCGGACCTGCTCTCCCCGCCGGAGCCCCCGGAACCGCGGAGACTCTCAGTGGATCCAGATGCCCTGCTGGAAGTGCTTAACTCCAGCAATTTCAACAAGGAGGCGATTCGAGACTTCTTCGATAGATCTTTGGGCGACGCGTTGCCGAGGGATGAAACGGACGCGCCCAGGGATGAAGAAGACAAGCGTTCGTTGGGGTTGTACTTCACCAAGGGGCTCAGAGACAAGACTGTGGAGAGCGGGAGAGACTTTGCATTGACTGTGGAAGTTTCGCACCCGGACCGAGAGGCAGGGTGGGACCTGGATGGCATGGAGCTGATTCCTGAGAACAGCGACAAATACACATTTGTGTCGGAAGGTCGGGTGCATGTTCTCATTGTGCATGACGCGTGTGTGGATGACGAGGGAGACTACTCGTGTGCCGTGAGTGGGATCTCTACAACGGCCTTCATCACTGTCCAAGGTGAGCGTTACGCGTAGGTCCGTCAATTTAGCCAGCTGGTGTTCAGTTGGGTCCATTCGGAATCTTAAATGCTCGACGTTCGACCCACTGGTGCCACCCGACAAACCCAGCACTCGCGCACGCCAATTTGGTGGGAGGATGGCACCAGAACAACTTGTCCTGGTTTCTTTCCTGGGTCACAGTTCTGAGGGTTGTGTTCTTGTTTTCTGCAGTTCCGGAGGAGAAACCCAAGGATGGCTTCACAAAAGGCCTGGAGAACCAGCACTGCCTGGAGGGTGAGACTGTGACCTTGACCTGCGAGGTCACCAAGCCCGGGGCCAAGGTCAAGTGGTTCAAGGACGGTAAGGAGATCAAGCCCGACGGAAAGAAGTATGAAGTGGTTGTGGACGGCAAGGTGCACAAACTCATCATCCACGATACGAAGCCTGAGGACCAGACCGAGTACTCGGCCAAGTTCGGCGACGCAACGACTTCGTGCAGCCTCGTTGTGGACGGTAGGTGGAGCCACACGTGCTGCCGATCTTTAGGCGAAGAGAAAACGAACAAAAATTTTGACATGAATTTCTGTTTGAAACGCGTCAACATGATTTTCGTTTTTCAACCCCCGTGCGCGTTTTATGTACTGTTTGCAGCTTGATCAGACAAATCTTGCCTTGCAGGCAGAACAAACTTAAACACGTGATTGCTGCGCGTTGTGTGTGAAACGTCTTGTGTGTGATTCTAACTGTGACCTCAGTAACACGCAGCGCCAACCAAAATGCCTCTTTCCACTGACCAAAATTTTCCATTTCGTGGTCTCATGTTCTTTTGCAGAATGGCGCGACCCTGGTGGTCCAGGCCAGGCACCCGACAAGCGCATGGTCCTGCAAACAATAATTTCGTATTGGTGATTGTTTTAGGACCCTGGGACTCGAGCAGCCAGTTTTTGTGTTGCTGATGCTTTCCCTTCAGCGAAATGAAAAAGACAAAACGTTTTGCTTCTGATGTTTTCTGAACACCTGTTTTGAAGAATCAAATCCAGTTTGGGTGTTCACCGAAGTTTGAATTTGAAAACCTGACTTTTTTCACCCCATTCCCACTTTCAAACTTCATCCTGCTGGAACCCCGTGCACATGATGCGTTGTTGTGGATGTTGCAGAGAAGCCCGTGACGTTCACGGTTCCGCTGAAGGAGCAGACGATCACGGAGGGCGACTCCGTGACGCTCGTGTGCGAGGTGTCCAAGGAGAACGCCACGGTGCAGTGGCTCAAGGACGGCAAACCCATCACTCCCGACGAACACATGCAGGTCACCGTCGAAGGTACGGATGGTGCACAGAATCCGTTGTGGTAAACAACAGATGATACCTTGAAAGAACGCACCGATAGCAAAACATGTCATGATGAGAAAGAAGGTGATCTGACTGCACTCGGTCAAAAGAAATTGTGCGAGGGAACGTCAAAAAGTTACGGCTCGAAGTTCGTATCTCAGCGAAATGGTCAACTGAAGTCCACAGTGAAAAAATATTTGGCCTCCTCTTGTGGTCAGACTGCAGCTTGTTTGGGGATTGATGCCCTGTTTCTGTTCGAGAGACTCGTACTTGATCGGAGCCAGTTCTTCTCCCTCTTTCCTTCTGACCAACTCTGAATTCAACGCGGAAATGGACGCTCGCTGGATGGACGTATCAAGTGCTCCTCTTGCTCCACAGGCACGTTGCACAAACTGACGATCCCGAAGTCGGACGTGAACGACGAGGCTGAGTACTCGGCGACCATCGGTCAGGAGAGCACCAAGGCGCCGCTCTGGGTCAACGGTGAGTCCCGAGTTCTGTACACGTACCGAACACACGTCTTGCGAAACAGTGAATCTGTGGGATCAACACCATCAACGGAGAACGAAGCTGTTTGCCATAATTTGAAGGAAGTGGCAATTGTTGTGACCAACTCAGAATCACTGTCGCAAGGTGTGTCCAGGCACAGAGTTGATTGTTTTTGGTTTGATTGTTGTTCTCGTTTGTGCACAACGCAACTCGACATGTGGACTTCGGTGCATACCAGGACGGTCGGTAGGTTAGTTTGTTGCTTCCATGCAATTTTGGTGGATCATCTCTTCCACTTCATTGAAATCCTGACAACCCGACGTCATTCGTGGTGTGCCTGTGTAGTACAGTGCGTCTTTTGAATCAGTCACAGTTGTTTTTGTCTTTGCTTGAATCGACACCACCCACGTTCAAAATTTTGATAAATGTTGTGTCGTGACACAGTCTCATGAACATGGGACATTGCCTTTCTGCACAACACTCTTTGATGTTGTTTTTGCTTTTTCCCCTTTCAGGGATCAACTGTAGATTAGATTCGTTGTGAATACGATCCCGACGTTTTGCGTGTTTGGATTTCCTTCCAGATGCCCCAGTTCACATTGTAGTCCCACTCCAAGAAACCACCACCATTGAGGGTGAGACTGTAACCCTGCAGTGTGAAGTGTCGAAACCCGATGTGGAGGGAACCTGGTTCAAGGACAACCTCGAGGTGGCTCCGGATGACAAGTTTGAGCCGATCCTCGATGGCGTGTTCCAAGCGCTGACGATCCACGACGTGGAGCTGGAGGACGAGGCGGAATACACGATCGAGGTGCCCGGAGACAGCTCCACGGCGACGCTGTGGGTGGAAGGTGAGTGCGTCGTCACAACTGTGCAGGCCTGCAACATGAGAAACTTCGCCAAATTTTTTGATGCAGAATCTCCAACTCTTGAAGAGAAAATCACGTTGTGGGTCTGCACTGAACCGAACTGCAAAGTGTCAGCACCTTCAAACCAAGACACAAGTGTGTTGAGTGTTTGATTGAGCAGTTTGCAGTGAACATCTCACTGACCTCTCTGACCTTTGCAGAGGCCCCCGTGACCTTCGCTTCTCCCCTCAAGGACACCTCCGTCCCCGAGAGTGAAACCGCCACCTTTACCTGTGAGCTCTCCAAACCCGACAAAAAGGTCACGTGGCACAAGAACGGCAAGGAGATCGTGCCTGATGAGCACTTTGAGATCAAGGCCGAGGGCACGGTGCACACGCTCAAGGTCAAGGACACTGTGTCCGAGGACGCGGCTGAGTACTCAGTGAAGCTGGGCGACGAGACGACCAAGGCCAAGCTGACCGTCGTGGGTGAGTAGCAAACTTCGTCTTGAGTAACAAGCGGCGTGACGTTACAACAGTGCGAGGAACTACTGGTAGAGTCGTTTACATTGTGTGGTGTGTATGTGAAGTGCCCAAAGTGAGCGACAGTGGCGTCAGGATCGTCTGTTCCACGGAGATATGAAGGTGAGTTGAAAGAGTGAGCTGTTGACAGCCAGACGTGGACGTGGATCAAGAATGGACAGCGGAAGAAAATCCAAAGACACGCCGGCTTCATGTGTTTCGCTTTCAGCTGTTTTGCTGTTGTGAGAAAACGAGTAGACTGTGTGTTGTGTGCAGTGTTCAGTAGTTTAGTCCGTACCATTCGTTTTCAGAGTCCCCAGTCTCCTTCATCCACACGTTGTCTGACCAGAGAGTCGTGGAGCGCGACTCGGTGGTCTTCTCCTGTCAGCTCTCCAACCCGCGCTCCAACCGCCACGTCAAGTGGTTCAAGAGCGGCGCGGAGCTCAGTGCGGACGACCCGCATTACGAGATGGGCTGGAAGAACGACACGCACACGCTGTGCATCATGAAGTCTGTGCTGGAGGACGCGGGCGAGTTCGCCATACAAGTCGGGGATGTGGCGTGCGTGGCGAGTCTGATTGTCGACGGTGAGGTTCGATTGCAATCGTTGGGCTGACGCATTTCACTGAGTTGAAAAGCACAATGTTTTGTGTCGCTAAACACGCATGTTGACGTTTTCGCAGTCAGCATGCTGCAATTGCTGTCCATTCTGTGATTGTGGGAAGAGAATCAAGAATGGAAACGTGTATCAATGCAGTCATGTGCGGAGACAATGTGAGAAATTTCGGCACCTGAGTTCACAGTCGTTGGTCAGAACTTGGAGCGATTGACTGCTTCGTCAGTTTTCGCCGACACGTCTGAGTTGTCGGTTTCCAAAGCAGTTGTGATTTGCAATGAGTTCCAAACAATGAGTTTGGCATTTACATGGTGAATTCAGTTCCAAACATGTGTCAAATGTTTGGGGTTATCGTATTTGATCTTTGAAGTTCTGCACATATCAAGTTGGTTTTGAAAGGCACAAGCAATGTATGCTGGAGGTTGTCGTTTGTTGTTGGTCCGAAAGCTCGACAGTGCAATCAAACATTCATTCCTTTATGGCAAAATGCTTTTCGGTCAGAAAAAGAGCCAATCGGTGAACGGGTTTGTGGCAAATTGCCATTTCCAGAAGCGCCCGTGTCGGTAGTGCTGCCTCTGCTCAACCAATCAGCGCTCGAGGAGGAGCCGGTCACGTTGGCGTGTCGCCTCAACAAGCCGGCGCAGCAGGTCACGTGGTTCCGCGACGGCGTCCAAATATCGCCGTCCGACGAGAGGTTCGAGATGCGAACAGAGGCGTGCAACTACACACTGTCCATCGACAAGTCTGAGATCAAGGACACGGGGATGTTCACGATGCGAGTGGGAGAGGTGGAGTCTTCTGCCACCGTGATCGTCTACGGTGAGACCACCAAGCAACCGCTGTTGCTGCTGCTACTGTGCAGCCTGGAACGCTGGATGCAGGCAGTGTTCACAATTGTTTTGCTTGAAAGTTGTTCAGATTGTTGTTCACTTGGCCTTTTGAACAAAATGGACGACTTCTGTGGGGTTGTTTTCGGTGGCACTATGCTCAAGCTTGCCATGTTTGAAGAGTCTTCAAACAATTTTGGCCTGGAGGTGTTTTCTGACACCGTGCGCACACGTTTTGGGAAAGGAGGGCGTTGAGAGGGTGTGAATAACAAGTTTCATTCAAGAGGTCTCTTTCTGTTGACGAAACAAAAACATTGATTTGCTGATGTTTTGTTTCGTGAGAGTCAGAAAAAGAACTCCTGAGCAAAAGAGGTTTTTGCTCAATTTCCTTTGACACAACAAAACAAAATTTCCTTGAGTTTTGTTGCATGAGAAGCAGAAATTGAAACCGAGTTGAAACGTCTTGCTTGAACGCAAGAGGTGTTATCCGTCCAAAAGTGGACACTTGTTGCCTCTCGATTTGGGCATGTGCAAAAATATCAACTCATTTGAAGAATCTGGAGGTTTTATTCATGAAGTCTGACCTTCAGCGCAAAATTTAGAAATGTCAAATCGCGCATTCTCCGTTGGCGCAGAGTCGGGCGTCACCTTCACGCTGCCGATCGAGCAGCGCGAGACGTACGAGCGCGAGCCGGTCACCTTCCTGTGTCGCCTGTCCAAGCCGGGCGCCGTGCGCTGGTTCGCGGGGGACCGGGAGGTGCGGGCCGAGGAGGCGGAGGCGGCCGGCGTCCTCCTGGAGGCCCGGGACGGGGGGCTCGAGCACACGCTCACGGTGCCGGCGCCCACGCTGGAACACGCCGCCTCGTACACCGTCAAGTGCGGGGATGAGGAGTCTTCAGCCAGACTCATTGTGCATGGTACGCGGTTTTGCGACCGCAACTTCACATACGTATTCTCTGGTGACAGGCGGAAAGATCGAATGAATTGGCTGGTGTACTGTCAGTCAGCCTTGAAGTGCCGTTTGGTGTTCGTGTGACAGTTGTTCTGAACGAGGCAAGTTTTCTGAGGAAGGAAGGTCCAACCATTGTTTTTCCAGAAAACATGCGCGTGTGCGTGCGTGTGAGTGTATTGGTGTCACCAGGGAAAGTCCACTACTATTTATTTTGATGTTTTCGTTTGCACTTGGTCTCTTTTGGAGCCAAAAAAGGAAACATTCTGACTCACGGTGGCAACCTTCGTGGTTTAGTGTACACAACTCCAAACCCAAATTGCAGAGCTGCCGGCCTATTTCACTCGGTGGCTGGAGACGCAGGAAACAACTGAAGGAGACACGGTCACATTCTCGTGTGAACTGTCCAAATCCGGGCAAAAGGTGACCTGGCTTCGAAACAACGTCCCCCTCTCCCTGACCGACGAGCGTATTCAGGCTGTGAACAAAGACTTCACGTACGAGTTGACCATTGCGAAGACGACTTTGGAAGACATGGGAGATTACGAGATTCGCGTGGGGGATGTGACAAGTTCTGCGCCCTTGATAGTGAAGGGTCAGTGAGCCGGAATGAATATTTTCTGGAACTTGTCCAAAAATATTCATTCTTTATGTGTTGATTTGAAAAGAGTCCGCGGTTTGAAGTCAATGGTGTCCTTTTCAGAAGTTTCTCTCAAGTTCACAAGCCTGCTGGAAAACAAGGAAGCGACAGTGAATGAGACTGTTGATTTCGGTTGTGAAATGAACAAAATTGGAGTCGAGGTGACATGGCTGAAGAACAGCCATCCTCTATCTCTGACTGATGGTAGATATCAGATAGTGAACACGGATTGCGCCCACCATCTGATCATCCCGAGTGTGACTCCAGATGATACCGGTGAATACACGGTGAAGGTGGAAGATTTGCAGTCCACGGCTTTCTTGACTGTCATTGGTCAGTATTGCAGCCTTGAATTGGCAATTTGTGCCGACAAATTGGTGAATTCAAGAGACCTTGGCACTTTCGTTCAAACAGCACCGTGTTCGTCTTCAATGCTGACAGTGAAAACAGAACACACGTTTTTCCAGACCATGTTGAGGAAACTGATGACCTGCAACCAGCTACAGAGAAAACTGTGACGGAAGTCACCCAAGACCTCCTTGCAAAAGGCGCGGACAGAATCGAGGAGAAACCTCTGTACTTTTCAACTCTCCTTGAGAACAAAGAGGCCCTGGTGAACGAAACGGTTGAGCTGTATTGCGAGATGTCCAGAATTGGGGTGGACGTCACGTGGCTCAAGGACAACAAGCCTCTGTCTATGGCAGAAGGAAAATACCAGATTATCAACAGAGACTACAGCTATTCACTGCTTATTCCCAGTGTCTCAACAGAGGACAGTGGAGAATACACTGTGAAGGTGGACGACCTGCGCTCCACTGCTATTCTCACAGTCTGTGGTCAGTTTTCTCTTTCAACACGTTCACATAGCAGTTTGCAACAAAAAATCTTCTTTTGCCGTGTTCCAAATTTCATTTGTTGAAAACCCGTCTGCAGAATCATTGGAGAAAGCGAGCTCTGAGGAAGACATTGTCTCCGATGAAGGGATTGAAACGGTGGAGCCATCACATTTGGAGGAGGGCAAACAGGAAGTCAGCGCTTTGCCCTTGACCTTCACCACACTGCTCCAGAATACGGAGGCCTCTGTCTTGGAGGATGTTGAGCTCCACTGTGAGATGTCACAGATTGGAGTTGAGGTTTCCTGGTTGAAAGACAACAATCCTCTGTCTCTGGCTGAAGGACGGTACGAGCTCATCAACAAGGATTTCACCTATTCCCTGTTGATACCCAGTGTGACCCCGGATGACTCTGGCCAGTACACAATACAAGCTGGGGATCTTCAGTCGACGGCTGTTCTCACTGTGAAGGATGGTCAGTGATGCATGTGCTTGATAAGCAACTGCTATGTTGTTTATCAAGCTGGGATGACAAAATTTACTTTGCTGCGTTTTGGTATATATTTTATGAAAATTGGTGATTTGGAAACGTAACTTGTCACAGATGCCACAGAAGAAGCGGAAGAAACCGAACCCTACACTGAGGAGGAGGTCACTGTGAAACAGGTGGAGACTGATCTTGAAGAAGCCCAGGAGAGAAAGGCGGTTCCTCTGTGTTTCACGAGTCATCTGCACAACACCGAGGCTCTGGCCGGAGAATCGGTCGACCTCTTTTGTGAAATGTCCCAGATCGGGGTCGAGCTCACGTGGTTGAAGGACAACCAACCCCTGTCCATGGCTGGTGGAAGATACCATATCATCAATCAGGATTTCATGTACCATTTGGTCATGCCGAGTGTCACCCCAGACGACTCGGGGGTGTACACTGTCCAGGCTGGTGATCTTCAGTCGACAGCAGTTCTGTCCGTTGAGGGTCAGTGGAAAGAAGTTTGATGAAGTGTGAACTTCTATCAAACTGAGTTCGTGTTGTCAGCACTGGGTGAAACTCAAGCACCAAAAACATCGTCAGTATGGCACTCAAATTTGTTTGCAGAATCTCTTGATATCACACGTGAGCTGGAACCATATGTGGTGGAGGAGGTTTCATTGGCCCAAGTTGAGACCAAATTGGTGACGAGTAGAGAGAAACTGGATGTTCCACTGTCATTGACAAGTCAACTGCAGAACACGGAGGCTGTGGCCGGGGAAGACGTGGATCTTTTCTGTGAGATGTCCCAAATTGGAATGGAGGTGACCTGGTTGAAAGATCAAGAGCCTCTGTGTATGGCAGATGGCAGGTACAAGGTCATTAACCAGGACACGATGTACCATCTGATCGTTCCCTGTGTCACGCCGGATGATTCTGGGACCTACACTGTGCAGGCTGGTGACCTGCAATCCACTGCACTTCTCACAGTTCACGGTGAGCGAAAGATAGCAAAACTCACTCAAATTTTAAAAAATTGCGTATTTTCTCAAACGCGTGCAAGAAATGTTTTCTTGCAAACAAAACTATTTTTGCAGAACCTCAAGAAGAAACAAAGGATTTTGAATCGTCGTACTCTGTTGAAGAGACAAAGCCTGATGTGGTTGAAAAACTGACTGAAATGTCTCAAGAAGCGAAGGACCTTCCTTTGTCCTTCACGGCCCAACTTCAGAATGTTGAGGCTGTAGCCGGGGAGGAGGTTGACATATTCTGTGAAATGTCCCAGATTGGAGCTGAAGTGACTTGGTTGAAGAACAACCAGCCACTCTCCATGGCTGATGGCAGATATCAGATTGTCAATGAGGACACGACGTACCACCTGATCATTCCGAGTGTGACTCCAGATGACTCTGGAACGTACACTGTGCAAGTGGGAGAGCTACAGTCCGCCGCTGAGGTCACTATCCATGGTGAGTATGGTTCAGAGGAAGTCACAACACGATTTGCTTTGGCTTCTCGCGTTATTTCAACACCAAAATTCGTATCTGGCAGAATCTTTGCACGAAACAGAAGACCTTCGTTCTCACACTGGGGAAGAGGCCAATCTTGATGTGGTTTGCGGAACAGTCGAGCAAGGTCAAACAAAGGACCACGCTCCTCTGTCATTCACAAGCCACTTGCAGAACACAGAGGCCTTGGCTGGAGAGACAGTCGACTTATATTGTGATCTGTCCGACATTGGGTTGGAAGTGACCTGGCTCAAAGATAACCAAACACTGTCTGAAGCTGACGGAAGGTACCAGGTGGTGAACCAGGATCACACCTACCATCTGGTGATCCCCAGTGTTACACCGAATGACTCTGGTCAATACACCGTACAAGCTGGGGAATTGCAATCGACTGCTGTTCTGGAAGTTCTGGGTGAGCTTTCAATGTATTTGGGGCATTCAGGCGCAGATAGTCGTTTGGAACATTGTCCCCAAATTTTCTTGAATCATTCGCCCCATTGCAGCGTCACACGAGGACACAGAACATGTCGAGGAACTTCCTTCAGAAGAATCGTCAGTGTCCGAAGTTCAGTCGGAGGCAGAGAACGGACAAGAGACAGAACTAAAGCCACTGATGTTCACAAACGTCGTGAAAAACATTGAAGCGCTCGCGGGTGAAACGGTGGATCTTCGCTGTGACATGTCACGTATTGGAGTCGAAGTGACGTGGCTCAAGGACAACAAACCGTTGTCAATGGCGGACAGTAGATTTCAAATAGTGAATCAAGACAACCAGACCCACTTGGTCATCTTCAGTGTCAGTCCAGACGATGCTGGAGAATACACGGTGCAAGTGGAAGACCAGCAGTTCACTTTTCTGTTAATAGTCAACGGTCAGTGAGTTCGGTGAAAATTGACGCGCAAGCGCAGCTTGCGTCAATTTTTACTCTGCGCTTTTTAGTTCCTGTCATTTTCAAAAAGAAATTCTTTGTCTCGTACGGTGACACTTTCTTGTTCAGTGCCTTTCGACGAAACGACACCAACTGACGAAATCAAGTTTGATATCAGCAAAGTCGAGACGACAGAAGCTTCACTGGAGCCGGAAGCCCAGGCTGAAGCCCTGCAACTGAACTTCATCACCCCGCTTCAGAACCAAGAGGCCTTGTCCGGTGAATCAGTGGGTCTCTTCTGCGAAATGTCTCACGCAGGAGTTGAAGTTGTTTGGCTCAAAGACAATCAGCCTCTGTCTCTTGCTGACGACCGATACCAGATTGTGAACAAAGACAATACTTCGCATCTGGTCATTCCAAGCGCGACTCCCGATGATAGGGGGTCGTACACTGTGCAAGTTGGAGACTTACAGTCAACTGCAGTGCTCACTGTTCATGGTGAGTCAAACAAGAACTGATAGCCCAGAAAGGATCTGATCAGTTCTCCGCTTTGATAAATTCCAAGGCACTTTCTCTTGGTTATTGTTTGCACCATACACATCTTGGGCTGAGTTTCTGTTCAGAACCTGTTGAAGAAATACAACCAGAAGACGAATTGAAGACAGAAATTTGTCACACTGAAACGACAGAAAAGTCCATGGAACCAGCTGCACAAAGCGAAGACGTCCCTCTGGTCTTCATCACTCCTCTACAGAACCGAGAAGCTCTGCCCGGAGAAACGACGGGATTCTTCTGTGAGCTGTCTCACGTTGGAGTGGAACCCATCTGGCTCAAAGACAATCAGCCCCTTTCTATGGCTGATGATAAATACCAGATAATCAACGAAGACAAGTTGTACTGTCTGGTCATTCCGTCCGTGACTACAGATGATGCTGGACAATACTCCGTGCAGGTTGGAGACCTTCAGTCAACCGGACTACTCACTGTGCAGGGCAAGTAGCTCGGATAAAAGAGATTGATAAAAGGGGCTTTGTGCTCTTTTATCAATGCGAAAAGACACTTGTTTTGTGCACTGCTTGCACTTTTCAATGTGCACTGGTGAATCATGAAACAAAATTTCGATCACAGTTGTGCAGGAGCAAACCGGAAGCGTCGAGCCAATGGAGGCGGAAACCGCTGATCTTGAGGAGGTGGAGTCTCACTTTGAGACAGTGGAAGGTCAGCAGGAACCTGTGAGCTTCGTGAGGCCTCTTGAGAACGTGGAGGCGACAGTGAACGAGACGGTCACACTGTCCTGTGAGCTGAGCCAGCCGGGAGAGGACGTCATGTGGATGAAGAACAACGAGCCTTTATCCATCGCTGATACAGAATATCAGATCGTCAACAGAGATTTCACATACGAGCTCACGATCCCTCGGGTCACACAGGAGGACGGTGGGGAGTACTCAGTGAACGTGGGAGACCTGCGGTCCTCGGCGGTTCTTGCTGTTACTGGTGGGTTCAGCACCTATGACTGGGGATACCATTGATTTCTGTTGGTTTGCTGGGGACTGTGTGTTTTCCACTAAATTTCTGTTCTCAGAGCCCTGCTTTGCGGAGGAGTCGGTGAACCTGGAGGCTATGCCTGGAGAAACAGTAATGCTCATGACAGAACTCCCCGAACCAGGCCTTGAGGTGGTCTGGTTGAAAGACAATGTCCCTCTCTCACTGAATGAGGAAAGATATGAGACGGTGAACGAAGACTGTTCCTACAATCTCGTTATTCCTGGTGTCGGGCCTGAAGACAGTGGAATCTACACAGTTCAGGGAGGGGGCTTCGAAACGTCCGTTCCTCTCACAGTACTTGGTAAATATTCACAACAGACGAAAAGTCATTCCCGATTTGATCCAATGTCTGATTCACTTCAAACATTTACGAAAACATTTCCCTTCGATTCCTGCAAAGAACAACGAACGGAGATACAATACGCCGAAGCGACAACTGGAGAAACGGTCGCACTGTCGAGTGACCTTCCCGAACTGGGTCTCGAGGTCACATGGCTCAAGGACAACGTCCCTCTGTCCATCGGTGAAGGGAGATACGAGACTGTGAACCAAGACTGCTCCTATCACCTGGTGATCCCGAATGCGACGTCTGAAGATGAGGGGATCTACACGGTGCAGGGTGGAGGCTACGAAGCCAGTGTCAGGCTGATCGTTGATGGTGGGTGCACGATGGAAACAAAATGCTTTTCAGCCAAGCCATTTTGTTTCTGATACTTGAGTACCAAATGATATGGTGGAAAGGATTCCTACGTTGTTTTGCGTTGTTGTTGGAGCATTGGACAGGGAGCAGAGATTGCCTTTCAGAACAATTCTCAGACGTTCAACGCAACGTGGAGGCCCTGCCCGGTGAAACAGTGGCCCTGATCACAGAACTTCCGGAACCGGATCTAGAAGTCACGTGGTTGAAGGACAACGTGGCCTTGTGTTTGCCTGAGAGCAAGTGCGAAGCGACGAATGAGGACTGTGGCTACCAGCTCCTCATACCTGATGTGGGTCCCGAGGACGGAGGGGTTTACAGGGTGCAGGGTGGGGACTTCGAGTCCTCAGTGCAGCTCACGGTCAGAGGTGCGTCGGAAGCAAAAACAAAACTCAGCAATGACGTTTTGTTTTGCATTCTGCTTTGGGTTTTTGTACTGAAAATATGCGTAAAACGTAAAGCCACACCCGATTGTAGAGCAACATGTCGAGCTGCAGGACAGTTTCGAGACCCCCATTGGAGAGACGTCCGTTCTGACGTGCGAGTTACCCGAACCAGGTCTCGATGTGATCTGGTTGAAAGACAACGTCCCTCTATCATTGGGAGACAGCAGATATCAAACTGTGAATCAGGATTGTTCGTATCAGTTGGTTATTCCTGAGGTGACGACTGAGGACACTGGATTGTACACGGTGCAGGGAGGAGGCTTCGAATCCGCAGTTCATCTGACTGTTCACGGTGAGGGGTCAAATTGAACAAAATTGAGTCAGTTCAATCTTGTCTCCATTTCGTTCTGGGAAGGTTCACGATGCAGTAGCATTGTTCGATCGTTTCTCGCAACATTTTCTGCTTCTTTTGCTGCACAGTTGTTGTCTTCTGTGAAATGGGTTGGCTGGCTTCAAATTTTGAGTTGACCTGACGGAAACTAATGTTGCTGCAGAGTACAACGCACCGCCACAAGACAACGTGGACGCTGTGCCTGGTGATACAGTGAGCCTGAGTGCAGAGCTGCCAGAACCTGGTCTGGACGCGATCTGGCTCAAGGAGAGTGACCCTCTGTCCCTCACAGCAGGGAGATACAAGACAACGAACCAGGACACCAGCTATGAACTGGTGATTCCTGACGTGTCCATTGAAGATGCAGGGACCTACACTGTTCAGGGAGAGGGCTTTGAGACCTCCATGACTCTCTCTGTCGTTGGTGAGCTGACTTGCATTGAAAAAGGTTGAACACCTTTTACAATGCTCTTGACATGGAAACGGACTTCAGACATTTTGACAGGTTTCGAGAAAATGCAATTCCCATTTCCAGACACTCAAGAAAATGTGGAAGCTCTTCCAGAGCAGATTGAAGAATCCCCTCAGGAACCTGTGGAGGCTGAGCTTGAAGCAGAGTGGCAGGCAGAGACCGAACCTTTGGCTGTAGCTGAGGAACTGGAGGACATAGTGGAAGCAGTTCCTATTGCTGAAGCGGCCCAGTTGACACCTGAAGATGTGACGACTGGAGTGGAGAGTGGCGTGGTCTTCCAGATGGATATTGGTGGTTAGTGTGGAAGGAAAACAAAGAAGCTTCGTCAGCGCTTTGTTTTCGTGCTTCAACTCTTCTGCTCAAGACGAAACAGCACCAGATGTGATGAATCAAAGTTACCTTTTTCAGAAGCTTTCACAGATATTCAGGACAATTTGGAAGCCTTTCCAGGAGAAACGATCACGATTGGAACCGACCTTCCGGAACCTGGCTTGGAAGTCACGTGGCTGAAGGATAATGTTCCACTGTCCATGGTTGAAGGGAGATACGTCTCAGTGAACAAAGACTGTTCCTATCAGCTCGTTATCCCTGATGTCACCACGGAGGATGGCGGGGTGTACACTGTGCGGGGTGGAGGATATGAGGCCAGCGTGGCTCTGTGTGTTGTTGGTGAGCATGTCAAACCATTCAGACTTGTGCCAGAGAGCTGAATGGTAAAATATTTTGTTGAAACAGTTGTTTATTTCAATGTTGGCGATGCTTTCAGACGAACAAGGAAATTTAGAAGCTCTGCCTGAAGAGACAGTGCAGGCTGACATCGCGGAAACTGATGCTGACGTGGTTGGTGCTTTGGTCAGAGACGCCACAGCCATGTCTCTGCCTGGAGATACTGAAGAAGTCCTGATCACTGTTGATAAACTGCCAGAGGGTGACACTCTTGACACAGTAGTGGAGGCAGGTTTAGAAGACTTGGAAGGACGAGACACTGTCCAATTGCGTGTTCTTGGTGAGTGAAACGAAGCCACAAAATATTCAAACAGAATATTCAAACAGAATATTTTGTCTGGAGTGGAGTGACCTTCATGCACTTGTCATTGTTGAAAAATCCTGCACACCACTGTTTCCACTCTGGAAAGACGCACTCTGTGGTTTGTTGTTGCCATGAACACCGAGTTGATTTTCAGAACAACGCGCCTCGACGCAGGACGATGTCGAGTTGCGTTCTGAAGAAACAGACATGCGTGTCACTGTGTCTCCAGAACTCGACCAAGTCACGTGGCAGAAGGAAAGCGTTCCTCTGTCAGTGGCTGAAGCCACGTGTCAGACCGTGTCCGAAGATTCTCAGTATCGAGTTGTCATGCCTGATGTTGCCACTGAAGAGGAGAGCAAAGTGCACGATGAGATCGTAGACACGGCAGTCCCTTTGTCTGAAGTTGGTAAGAAAACAACAAAACAATCAACAAACCCAAACAACCAGTGTCATGTTCGTCCGTCTTCAGTGTGGCACAGTTGCAGTCATAGCTCTGCCCTTTGTAGATGCTCAAGTCATTGCGGACGCGATTCCAACTGAATTTGAAGAAACATATACAATTCCCGAACAAGTTGACACAATGGAAGAGGGAAATTTGGCAAGAGCAGCCGACCTTTTGTCTGTGATCGGTGGTCTTGAAGAAGCTGTGCCTGTAGACGCCATCCCTGAGCACACTGTCCCTATGAAGCTCAAGAGTGAAGCTGAAAGTTTGGAAGGGGATGGTGCTGTTCAGAAAAGAATAGATGGTGAGTGAAGGAAGTGTTCAGGCCTGCGTTCCTCCCAAAAATATCTCAAAAGTCCAGGAATTGACCCCAAGTATGTGAATTGCTTTTGCAGAACAACACGCACAGACTCAAAACGTTCCTGAAGTTGTGTCTGGAGAAACTGTCACGTTGATGACCGAACTCCCAGAGCCTGGCCTGGAGGTCGCGTGGTCGAAGGACAGTGTTCCTCTGTCCCTGAGTGAAGGGAGATATCAGACTGTGAATAGAGACTGTTCCTATCAGCTGGTCATAGCTGACGTTACGACCGCAGATCAGGGCATCTACACGGTGCAGGGTGGAGGTTACGAAACATCGGTTCCGTTGTGTGTCGTTGGTGAGCAGCGTTTGCATTTCTTGCTTTGGAGGCATTTTTGCGCACAATATGGTTTTCTGTGACACTGACCAGTTCAAAATTTCACAGATGCGGTTCCAAATTTGGAATCTCTCGGAAGTGAGATGACAAGGGACAAGCAAGGAATTGATGATGACACGTTGCAAGGGGTCGTCGTGACAAGTGATGCCGTGTCAATGTCAATCGGAATTGATTTCGAAGAAAGCGTCAGCATTGGACCACTTTGCGAAGGCGATGAAAGTTCCCAAACAGAAGAGAGGGAAACTGATCGTGCAGAACCACGCGACGTGTCCCAAAGAGGTGTGAATGGTAAGACGCTCATTTCCACTCAGAAAGTTCCAAAACAATGAGACAAAAATGGTCAGGACTACTTCAAGAGCTCACACGTCCAGTGTCTTCAAAATTTTCTGCACGCAAAATTTGACCCATTTTCAGAACTGCACACTGACACTCAAAAGAACCTGGAAGCTCTGCCCTGCGACACAGTGACCCTCATAGCCGAACTTCCGGAACCTGAGTTGGAAGTCACGTGGCTGAAAAACAGTGAGCCCTTGTCACTGACCGAGGGCAGATACCAGACAGTGAATCAAGATTCCACGTACGAGTTGGTCATTGCTGATGTCACAGCAGAAGACGAGGGCATCTACACAGTGCAGGGTGGGGGCCACGAGACATCTGTGACACTCTCTGTTGTGGGTAGGTCTGGTACTACTTGACTTTGCGATGTGCAACCAAGTCACATTGAGTGAGTCACTTTGAAACTGTGACTGAAAGACCGTTCTTTTGACAGATGAACAAGAGAGTCCTGAAGTATTCTCAGGCGAAACTGAGCCAGCAGATCTTGAATCTGCAGAATCAGATGTTCAAACTGCAGATTGGCTGAAAGAATCTGTCCCTCTGGTGACAAGTGTAGAAAGTTATCAAGCAGTGAGAGAAGATTTCTCTTTCACGAGCCAAGACGTCAGCGCTGGGAGTGGTCAGGTTCAAGAAGAAACAGGTGCTGTTGATGTCAGTACAACAGGTGAGTGAGGAAGCTGAACTGGATGTCGCCTTGAGTTGCTCACACTGGCACCGCTTTGGTTGCTCAAATCATCTTCAGTTGCTTTGTGGTCAGTTGTCTCATTTTCAATGGACAAATCACAGTCGCTTCGCGAACGTGCACATTTTGGTTGCTTCATTCCAAAGCGGGTCTGCATTTGAGAAAATATTCCTCAATTTACAGAATATCCAGAGAGTTATGTAAATCTGGAAGACATTGCTGAGGCTATATCAGGCGAAGATATCACACTCATAACTGAACTCCCCGAACCCGGTCTGGAGGTCACGTGGTTGAAAGACAATGTCCCCCTCTCACTGAATGAGGGAAGGTATGAAACTGTGAACCAAGATTGTGCATACCACCTGGTAATTCCGAAGATTACCACTGAAGATGCTGGGGAATACAAAGTGAAGTCGGGAGAGTTGGAGTCCAAGATAAATCTGGTTGTTGATGGTGAGTGGACACACAGATGAAGTTCTTGCGCGCCTGCACAATTTTATTTTGTGGCAGCTGGCCGAAAAGCTCTGCCATTCACGCAACAGCGGACAGCAGATTGTGGCTTACTGCCTGTCCACTTCTGTTTTGGTTGCAACAATGGAGTTGCTGCTTTCTGTGTTCAGATCATTCGTTGCAATGAGGGCTTGACTTATTTTGCGCACCATTGCTTGATTCAGGCAAAAATCGCACTGGACCCCACAATGTCCGCCAAAAGGCGTTGTCCGTTGTCTGTCCATGTAGTTGAAATTTGAACAAGCTGGTATCTGCTTGAGCCTTCTTGCAGAGGTTCCACTGAACTTCACCAAGCCACTGGACAACGTTGAAGCACTGCCCGGAGAATCTGTGACTCTCTCCATGGAGTTGTCCCACTCCGGTCTCGATGTGACTTGGCTCAAGGATCAAGTACCGCTGTCCCTCGCTGATGGGAGGTACCAGACAGTGAGCCAAGACTGCACCTATCAGTTGAGCATTGCCAATGTGACTGTGGACGATGTCGGAGAGTACACAGTGCGGGTCGGGGAACTGCAGTCCACTGCTGTTCTTCGTGTCGATGGTGAGCGTCCTGCGCTGCGATGCGCGCTGCGTTGTGGTGTCTTCTTTGTACAAGGAATTGCGCGCGTGCTTTCTGTTCTGTTGGTCAATTAGTGTCTCCGTCTTGTCTGTCTATTCAACCATCATCTTTGCAGCGTTTCAATCAGTTTCTTTTCCTGTAGCAAGCTCTCGTTCAAGCACAATGGGACGGGTTGGTCTGAGAAAGACTTTGTGTTGTGTGCTACTGATACATTGCTGGCAGTCAGCAGCTGCCTCAGGTCACAGCCAGAAGCAAACCAAGGAGGCGTTTGTCCACAAGTTTTGCGGCTCTGCTTTGCGAGTTTTGTGGAACTGCGTGTGATTGGGCTCAAAGTGACTGTCAGGCAGAGCGCCCGCCCCCCAGTGAGACTGCTATCCGAGCGTACATGTGACTTGAGAATGTCAGAAGCTTCCTTGTTCCCGAAGGGCTGATTGAGAAGTGGAGAATGATTGGTTCTGCTTGGATCTCTGAATGGATGTGGCTTTGTGGCTGAGATGCTTTCGTCAGTCCCTGTACGTCGCGAGCTGCGGGGATAAAGGATGTTTCATCACGGTGGATGGGGAGTGGTCCAAGCTGGTTGTTCCAGACTCTGAAACCGCTGAATCCACCGTGATTTCGGCCAAATTTGGTGATTCTGATGTTCCTGTGGAAATGGCAAGTGTGGGTGAGTTGGACGCGTGTGATTGTCCTGTGAACTTCGCAAAGCCCCATGATTCCTTTTTCAAGAATCAACAGTAAAATTGAAAACCTGGTTCATTTGGCCTTTCAGATGTTCCGTCAAATTTGACAAACATCCAGGAAACAAATATTCCACCCGAAGAAACTGACACGATGCCAGATAAACTTTCGGCATCAGAGCAACAAATAGTGGATGCGATCAGCTCTGATGTTGAACCAACACAAATGGGGAAATACAAAGTTGATGACCCGAAGTCATCAATTCAGACCACACCCCTCGGTAAGACTCTCCTGTGTGAAGTTGTTGATTAGGGGAGTGGGAAGAAACAAAGCCAAACGGACAACACCCATTTTTCACTTGGGCATCATTCTTTTCCTGCAGAAGTACCAAACAAAACGGCACTTGAAGAAAGTGATTCAATGGAATTCCCGGGGGCAAGCCCATCCGTTCCCGAAGCAATGGCGGAACGAGATTTGGGAAGTCAAGTTTCAGAAGCCCGTATGGGCGATGTGCTTTCTGACCAACCGGATGACGACGGGCATCCGATCAAAGAGGAGATACATGGGCAAGAGAGCGATTCCACTGAACCATCCGACTCTGATGTCACCTCAATCACAACCCACCCGTCCGAGACTCCCACGTTGCCAGAACAAAGCGAACCCGAGTTTGATGTTGGATTGGCAGCAGCAGGTAAGGAAAAAGTATTGGAGGCAGAGTCAGAGCCAAGCCTTGAGGTCAGATTGGGAACTTGTGTGGCAATTGAACATTTCAGATGTCCCACTTGAAGCCACAGCTGCTTTGAAAGAAGGTGATGTCTTGTCAGAAGAAGTGAGCACATTGGGTACGGAATCATTACCCTCTGCTGAGAGTGAAATTCAGCTCAGAGAAGAAAGTCCGGTGTCTCCTTGTGAAAGTTCGCGTGTCTCAGTACCAGAAGACATTCTTGAACAAGCAAAAATCACTGATGTGGAGTCAGATGTCGGTGTTGAGGCCCTTGACACGCAAGGCGCGAAACTGTTGGAAATCAGCGGTGAGCTTCTCATCTGGGGGTCACTTTCTCCCACCAGGAATAATGCTGGGTGAAAGCAAATTCATCCCCATTCATTTGTGTCTTTTAGCTCCCTTGGAAGCAGCTCAAGCGGATTCAGAAATTGAGCTTGTTGAAGCAACAGAAAGTCGAACAGCGGAGAGTGATTCAGACAAGTGGGCGTTGCAGCAAGAACCGTCCGCAGTCCTGAGCAAAGACGTTGAATCTGATCACTTGGCACGTTTGAGTGTCACTGAACCCAGTGACATTGATAACACAGCCGAAATATTTGATGTAAAGGCAGATGTCGCCCCTCTGCCACAAACCGGAGTGTCTGAGGCTTCGGCCCATTCGGTGCAGAGCAGGGACGACGAAACTTGCGAAGCGGATCTTGAGGGTGAGGAGATCCACTCAGAATGTCTTCTCAAAAAAGGCTGAAGATTCATGTTTTTGGTTGGTTTGTTGTTGCTTTGTTGCTGTTTGTAGGAATGTGTTGTGCTCTTGAATTGTCTTATGTGTGCGGCGACTTTTGTTTCATTTTGCTCTTTGTTGGATTTCATTTGTCAGGTTCGCGCGAACACAGTGAATGGTGTTTCAATTCGACGTTCATTTTCAGATACGCCTGAGATCAAAACAGCTCCGTACTTTATCACTGAACTTGTCGACCAGGAAGTCGAGGAGAATGAGGCTATTTCCATGACTTGTCAAGTGTCTGAGCCTGGAAAGTCTGCCACGTGGTTCAAAGATCAAGGGAAAATTGACGAATCAGAACGTTGCCAAATGCAGGCTGATTCCGACACATTCACACTGACTCTGAGCAAGAGTGAAGTCAGTGATGCGGGTGAATACACTGTGAGAGTGGAGAACATCCAGTCGTCTGCGAATTTGATTGTCAATGGTGAGAGACAGGCAGGGTTGAAATGGTGCATGATCCATTTCAACTGTTGGAAATTTCATTGTGCACTCATTCCACACAACTTATACGCACAAATCCTTGCTGATGATGAGCACAACGTTGCTTTTCATGACATTCTTACAAAATTAATCAGAAGCGAAAGCAGTGTTCACGGCTCATCTGGAAGACCAAGACGTCCTGGAGGAAGAATCTGTCACCTTCACCTGCGAATTGTCCAAACCAAACCAACCCGTCTCCTGGTTCAAAGACGGTTCTGAGATGCAGCACAGTCCACCCAAGTGTGAGATTCGCAGTGAAGAGTTTCAGCACAGTCTGACCATAGCCGATGCAGGGCTCAGTGATGCTGCTGAGTACAGTGCCAAGTGCGGCGATGCAGAGACCAAGGCAATTCTCACAGTCGATGGTGAGAATTACAGTCGCTGGGATTGCTTTCTGCTGCTTCTTCAATTCCGCGACTGACGGTTCAGTGTCTTGAGTTTTGTGCTTGCAGAGGTGAAAGTATATTTCACTGTGCCTCTGGCACAGCAGTTGGTGTTGGAACAACAACCTGTCACTTTCATGTGTAAAACGTCCAAGCCCAATGTGGACGTTTTGTGGTTCAAAGAAGACACGATAATTGACGCTGGTCACGAGCGGTACGTGTTGGAGTCGCACGGAGACACTCATACTCTCAGTATTCCCGAAGCGCATCTTGTGGACCGTGGTGATTTCATAGCTACAGTTGGGGAGGAAGTGACGACTGCTGAGTTGGTGGTGAATGGTGAGGGAGACGTGTGGGTTGAAATGGTGCATGATGCATTTCAACAGAAGTCACAGGCTTTCGTTTTCAGGATTGCAACAATGCTCGAACTCACGTTTTCTCCTGGTGCCAAAGGGAACAGGAGTGAGAACAATTTTTGAAGAGCGTTGTCCCCTCACAGAACTGTTGCCGGAGATCATCACGGACATTGCTTCGCAAGAAGTGGTTGAGGAAGAAACCGCGACATTCGCTTGTGAATTGTCGAAACCGGCCAAATCAGTTGAGTGGCTCAAAAGCGGAAAGAAGTTGGCGCAGAGTGAGAAGTTTGAGATGAGCAGCGATGGGACCCAGTGTAAACTGGTGATTTCCCAAACTGTCCTGAAGGACTCTGGGCAGTACACGATCAAGGTGGGGAAACAAGAGAAGACTGCGAAGCTCACAGTGAAAGGTTCGTTGTGTATTGTTTTGGACCAGAGAAGACACATAAATATTTTCATGCACGGACAAAAATTCAGATGAAGACACGCAGAAGTGTGTCCTTTTGCAGAATTGCCCTTGGAGCTCGTCTCCCCATTGGAAGACCAAGTAGCCATCAAAAAGGAAGCAGCCAAATTCAAGTGCAAGCTGTCCAAAGAGAACCAGGCTGTGAAGTGGTACAAGAATACACAGGAAATCAGAAGCAGTGAGAAGTTCAGTATCACGAGCGAAGGGCAGGTCTACGAGCTGCATGTCGCGTCGTGTGAGAAGGCGGACGCGGGGGAGTACGCCGTGAAGTGCGGCCCCGTCAGGTCTGCAGCCGCTCTGGAGGTCAAAGGTTCGTTCAGTGTTTTTGAACTTTGCAGGAAGTTCAAAAAACTTCCGTTGATTTGGCTTTTGCTTGGGAGCTGATAAGTTTTGTTGCTGGGTGGCCAGGTCTCTGCTTTCTATTTTTGCATTTTTTCGGCAGTTTCCACATTTGCTGACATCGAAATGCAGATGTTGTGGGTTTGCCCTTTCAGACAAACCACTGACGTTGAAACTGATGTCACCGTTAAAAGATCAAACAGTGTTTGAAGAAGACTCAGTGACCTTGACATGCAAGCTCTCCAAGCCCGATCAGGAGGTTAAGTGGTTCAGAAAGGACAAGGTCACCGCCATTCAGCCCAACAGCAAATACGAGATTCTGTCGGAGGGCACCACGTACAGCCTGACCATCAGAAATGCCAGTCTCGCAGATGTTGCCGAGTACACGTGCAAATGTGGGATGTTCATAACCACCAAAGCCAAGGTCGCTGTCAAAGGTGAGAAAAGGCGATGAATGTCGTTGACAACGGGGTTCATCGCAACTGGCACTTGATCTGTTCTTCTGCACACGATGTTCGATCAATGGCACCTCTCTCCTTATTGTGGACAGATCTATTTTCTTGACTCAGAACGGCCTCTCAAACTGGTCAGTGGTTTGAAAGACCAAAAAGTGACGGAAGGTGAGCCAGTCTCGTTCACGTGCGAACTCACCAAGTCCGGGCAGCCCGTGCAATGGCTAGGGGACGGGAAACCCCTGCGACATGGGGTCAAGTACAAGATTTCGACGGACGAGACGTCGTACACCCTGACGCTTCCCAAGCCCACGGTTGAGGATTCTGCTGAATACACTGCTAAAGTCGGGGATGTTGCCACGAAGGCGAAGCTTGTTGTCAGTGGTGAGCGAAAGTGTGACTGAACACTGTGAAAACATTACCACATTAAATAGTACGAGCACGTACAAGGTGAAGAATGTTGCGTCTTTGTTCTGGCCATTTGCAGCAATACCTGTCAGTTTCTCCACACCATTGGAGAATGTGACCGTGACAGAGAATGAGGCTGCAGTCTTCTCCTGCAAAATTTCGAAACCAGTCAAGAAGATCCAGTGGGCCAAGGACGGAACTGTATTGAAACATGGCAAGAAGTTCGACATGAAATCCAAAGAACAGGAACACACCCTGAAGATCCCCAAATGTGCGGTGGATGACGCCGGGCTGTTCTCTGTCGAGGCTGATGGAGTCAAGTCTCAGGCTCAACTTAAAGTGAACGGTGAGAGTTCAGAACATTTCATTTCACTCGAGGAACGATTGCATGACATCGCTCCATTGTGAATATGGACCGATAACATGAGAATCTGAATGCACAAAGTTGAAATGTGTGCGTTGCTTTGTGTGGAATTCTGTTGTGGAGCCTTTACACTCATGTGGACTTGGGTTGCTTGCACATCTTGCAGAAGCTCCTGTGTCATTTGTCAAAGATCTGACAGACTCTGTCTCGGTGGAAAATGACGTTGCAACGTTCGAGTGTGAATTATCCAAGCCAAACAAGAAGGTGTCATGGCTGAAGAATGGGAAACCTCTCAAACCCAGCGATAAACATGAAATCGTCACTGAAGGCCCTCGTCACTTTTTGCGGATTCCAAAGTGTGAACTGAAAGATGCCGGTGACTTCTCGGTGAAGGTTGACGGAGAAAGTGCTGTGTCTTCTGCAAAACTTTCTGTGCATGGTCAGTGTGACATCTTCACTTCTCTCACTTTCAAGACTTCATAGTTTCTTACCTTTTCTCTTTGCTCTCAACTTTATCTTTCTGTTGTACTTTTGTGTCACACAGAAGCCCCACCTTCCTTCACCAAGCATCTGTCTGATGCTTCTGCGACAGAGAAAAGTTCTGTCACATTGATCTGTGAAATCAGCAAACCAGGTCAAAAGGTCAGCTGGTTCAAGGACGGAAAACCACTCAAGGTTGATGCAAAGAAAGGGCCCAAGGTTTCCTCGAAAGGAAAAGAGCACACGTTGTCAATTCCAAAATGCTCAAAACAAGACGGTGGGGAGTACACTGTGAAAGTTGGAGATCTGTCTTGTACGGCAAAACTGTTTGTCGATGGTAGGTTCCTTTTGGTGCCAACACAACACGAGCCTTTCTGTGTGTTTCCTGTTCGCACTGGGTCACAACTGTCTTCTTCTGAATTTCTATCTTCTTTCTTGATTCTTTAGAGTCTCCTGTGGTTTTTGTTTCACCTCTGAAAGACACAACAACTTTTGAGGAATTCACTGTGGCCCTGGAATGTGAGTTGTCTGAGCCTGATCGCACTGTCACGTGGTACAAGGACGGGAAGCAGCTTCCTGAAGACAGAAGAGTGAAGTCATCCGCGAGTGGGGCGGTCCACACTCTGACCATCAGGAAGACAAACGTTGGGGACGCTGGGGAGTACAGCGCTGTGATTGGAGGAGAAAAGACCAAGGCCCAGCTGGTTGTCAAGGAAACGGAGGCGAACATCACGAAACCACTCAAGGACGTTTCGGTCCGTGCTTCAGAAGACCTGACCTTGGTTTGTGAGTTGTCCAAGCCGAATAGAAAGGTGACCTGGTTGAAGAATGGAAAGGAGGTGGTGCCTGGAGATGGAGTCGAGGTCAAAACAGAAGGAACGAAGCAGATTTTGACAGTTAAGAAGGTGGACAACAAGGGCGCTGGTGAATATTCTTGCCGGTGTGGTGAGGAGATCACAAGTGGTGAAGTTGCAGTGTTGGGTAAGACAGCGTTTCTTTCTTCCACGTTGCTGTTGACGCACCTGTTTGAGCTCGCTTCGCACTGGTTGGGGTGGATTGTGTCCACAGGCAGTAGTACGGCCTGTGTGTGGCAATTAACTCCAACAGAAGGTAAGTAGATCTACTATGCACCTTTCCGTGAGTGCGTGAAAGTTTGCCACCCTGTTTTGTCCGACGTCATTGCGATCAGCTCATGAATTGACCATGAATACCATTTTTCGTACAGATTCATGACCCGATCACGTGGACACATTCGTGCCATTTTTTTGCCCTCTCCTTTGATGGTGGATCATTCACGCATGCAGCCTGCTCTGCCGTTTCAGAAGCCCCAGTGACCTTCACAGTTCCGCTCAAGGACACGACGGTGGAAAAGGACGAGACGGTGACCATGACCTGCGAGACGTCGAAGCCCGACCAGAAGGTCACGTGGCTCAAAAACGGGAAACCGTTCAACTTCAAGGACAAGAACCGCTACCAGGTGACGGTGGAGGGAACCAAACACACGCTCAAGATCCCCAAGTCGGTACTGGAGGACACGGCTGAGTTCAGCGTGCAGCTCAAGGAGGAGAAGACCACGGGGAAACTGACGGTGCAAGGTGAGGACTTGTCGCTTGCTGAGGCCAGAGCCAGCTGGGTGCGCCACTGCTTTTCAGGGTGGCTTTTCAGGCTTTTGCGCGCATTATTTTCACATTTTTATCGTTTTCACGCCAATTTGTCTTTGTAAGAATTTGACATGCTGTGTTGTCACGTAGTACATTCTTATCAAGCTTTGTAACAGTTAAGTGTGTAGCGTCTAAGTTCACCCTGTCATGTCACAGCAGTAGATCGTAGTTCGACATGTCCATTGAGTGGCACCGCGTGTCGCACGTGTTTCAGAAACTCCCGTCACCTTCACTGTTCCGCTCAAAGACCAGACCGTCCAGGAGGAGGAATCCGTCACTCTCGAGTGCGAGGTTTCTAAACCTGACCAGAAGGTCAAATGGCTCAAGAATGGGAAGGAGGTGAAGCCTGACAAGAAGAGGGGCATCACTATCAAAGTGGAAGGCACCAAACACATCCTGATCATCTCCAAGACTCTGGTCGAAGATACTGCAGAGTACAAAGTCAAAATTGGTGACCAGGAGACCAAAGGAAAGCTGACAGTTGAAGGTTTGTATGGTTGATTCTCCCACGTGGCTGTATCAGATTCTTCGTTCACGTCACACGTGTTGTTGCTCATTCATTTGCGTTGCGCGTTTGAAGCAATTTCTGCCAGTGTTGCCAACACCTAACCTGCGCTGTACATTTAGTTTCTAGCTGCCTTGAGCCATTGGTGTTGCAGTACGCTTGTGTACCATGCCGTTCGTGTGTAAAATTTCAGCTGTGCCCATCACCTTCACCAAACCGCTGGAAGATGTCACTGTCGAGAAAGGAGAAACAGTGACCTTGACCTGTGAACTTTCCAAGCCCGACCAGAAGGTCAACTGGCTCAAGAATGGAAAGGCACTGACCTTCAAGGATAAAAATCGCTACAAGATCACGGTAGAGGGAACCAAGCACACGTTGACTTTCACCAAGTCACAGCTGGACGACACGGCAGAGTTCACGTGTTCCATGAATGGAACCAAAACGAGTGGAAAGGTCACTGTGAAAGGTAAATTGTGTCAGGGATAAGTCCGAACCAAGTCAAAGTTCATGCTGTCATGTTTCATGTCTCAAAACCAACCAAAGCGTTTCATCAGTCTCGTCAAGTTGTCGTAGTTCCTGCGGCGTTTCACAATCATTGGTCCCACGATTTGACGTTCATAAGTCGTGTTCCCATGTAAGTCACAAACCAAGAGCCAGCCAAGTCTTCGTGTGTTAATCCCTTCCTCTCCTGTCTCCTTCACCTTGTAGAAACGGCTGCGACCTTCACTGTCCCGCTGAAAGACGTCACTGTCCCTGAGGAGGAGACGGTCACTCTCGAGTGCGAGATGTCCAAACCTGACCAGAAGGTCAAGTGGCTCAAGAACGGCAAAGAAGTGAAACCAGACAAGAAGAGGGGAATTGTGGTCAAGGTTGATGGAACCAAGCACATCCTGACCATCCCCAAGGCTCTACTGGACGACACTGCTGAGTATACGGTCAAGTGTGGGGATCAGGAGACCAAGGGCAAACTCACTGTGGAAGGTAAGTTGTTTGTTTTTGTACCCATGTACATTCGTCCTTGCTTTTCTCTCTTGTGAACTTGTAACCCTCAAGTCTAATTGTCTGTACTGTCTTCTTTTCTGTCTGCACCGTTCTCAGAAATCCCTGTTGAAGAACCTCCTGTTGTTGAAGAAGCACCTGTTGTTGAGGAATCCCCTCCTGTTGAGGAAACCCCTCCCGTCGAAGAGGCACCTGTTGTTGAAGAAACTGTTCCTGTTGAAGAAACTCCACCAGTTGAAGAAACCCCTCCCGTTGTTGAAGAGGCACCTGTGGTTGAAGAAGTTCCTCCGGTCGAAGAAGCACCTCCCGTTGTGGAATCCCCTCTTGTCTTTACTGCACCTCTGAATGACCAGACGATCCCTGAAGACCAAAGTGTGACCCTGGAGTGCGAAATATCCAAACCTGATCAGAAAGTGCAATGGTTCAAAGACGGTAAAGAAATCAAGCCAGACAAGAAAAGAGGGATCTCTCCGAAAGTTGAAGAGACCAAACACACCCTCACAATCCCCAAGGCAAGTCCAGAAGACACTGGAGATTACACAGCCAAATGCGGAGACCAAGAAACCACTGCTCATCTCACAGTTGAAGGTAGGTTCCCAGAGCTTGCATTGCCGAGATCAGGTGGTGTGGATATTTCAAATTGTCCTGAAATCTCCTTCTGTCTTTCCTCGTATTCCCATGTTCTGCCCTTGTCTTGCACAGTTCAAAGTTCTGCATTCGCCTCACACCCTGTTTCTCCGCAAATGTTTTTGATTCTGGACAATTGTGGACCAACCTCGTGCAAATCGTCCGCTGTCTACAGTCCTTCATTCAGATAGTGACGACATGTGCGTTTCGTTTGTGTCCGTGATAGACTCTAGCTCGTGTCATTGCGGCTTCTTTACAGAGACCCCTGTCACTTTCACTTCACCGCTGAAAGATCAAAACGTTCCCGAAGAACAGAGTGTCACCCTTGAGTGTGAGCTTTCCAAGCCGGACCAGAAAGTGCAGTGGCTCAAGAATGGCAAAGAGATCAAACCTGACAAGAAGAGAGGGATCATGCTGAAGGTGGAGGGAACCAAGCACATTCTCACCATCCCCAAAGCTCTGGTGGATGATACAGCCGAATACACAGTCAAATTCAAAGACCAAGAGACCAAGGGAAAACTGACAGTTGAAGGTGAGTTCTTCTTTCAAACCAAAAACCTTCCTTCTCTCTGGTTTTGGGGTTTGCTCATCTCAGCTTTCTTGCTATTCTGATTTGCTTGATTAACTTGTAGAACCCAAAGTTGCCTTCACTACGCCTCTCAAAAATCAAACCATCCCCGAAGATGAGAGTGTCACCCTTGAGTGTGAAGTGTCCAAACCCGATGAAAAAGTCAAGTGGCTCAAAGACGGTAAAGAAGTCAAGCCGGACAAAAAGCGGGGTGTGGAGCACAAAGTGGACGGGCGTAGACACAGTCTGACGATTCCGAAGCCTCTGGTAGAGGATTCTGGAGAATACCTCGCGAAGTGTGGGGACGAGGAGACCAAGGCCACGTTAACGGTGGAAGGTGGGTCGAGGGGTACCATTTTGTCAAACTCGTGTGGATTCTGAACGACAAAGACTGCTCGCTTTGGCTCGTGAGATGGTGGGGTTGAACATCACAACATCTCACCCTTCAGCAGTCGTTCAGGATCCACCAAACATACGAGGGGAGAACCAATTCAGACGTCCAAATGTTGGTCAGGAAAACAAAAGTGTTTCAATGACTTTAACTTTTGGATGGTGGAATTGGTTCTGCTCTCTACTTTCTGACAATCCAAATGTTCCCAACTTTTGAGGTGGTTTATCTCACTGTGAGTGGTTTGTTCTTGTAGAAGTGAAACCCGTTTTCACACAACCACTAAAAAGCCAAACAGTTCCTGAAGAAGATTCCGTAACTTTGGAGTGTGAGCTTTCCAAACCGGACCAACCTGTGAAGTGGCTTAAAAACGGCAAAGAGCTCAAACCTGACAAGCAAAGGGGTATAGTGAGAAAGGTGGAGGGGCGAAGGCACTCTCTGACCATTCCCAAAACCCTGCTTGATGATACTGCTGAGTACACCGTCAAATGTGGGGAACAGGAAACAGCTGCAGCGCTCACTGTAGAAGGTAAGGGAGCAGGGCCCTCACCTCACCAAACACCTTTCGCTTCTTTGGACCAATCATGTGTACATTTTCCTTCTCTCGCTTTATGCCTGGTCTGATGTTCCCTTGCTTGGCCTTATCACGCAGAAATTCCAGTCGAGTTCACGTCACCCCTCAAAGACCAGACTGTGCCTGAGGAACAGGGTGTCACCCTTGAGTGTGAACTTTCCAAACCGGACCAGAAAGTCAAGTGGTTCAAGAATGGAAAGGAGATCAAACCAGACAGGAAGAGAGGAATTGTTCCAAAGGTGGAGGGTACAAAACACACTCTCACCATTCCAAAATCTCTGTCGGAGGACACAGCTGAATACGCAGTCAAACTTGGTGACAAGGAAACCAAAGGAAACCTGACTGTGGAAGGTAGGCGGGTTCCCTTCTGTCAAGACCTGGATACGTCTCTTCTCCACTGGGTTTTCGCTGGTGACAAGCGTCTTGTTTTGTTCTTTGATGCCCGTTTTTCACTTGCCATCGCCGGAAGTGTCTTTCTTTTGTCTACTTCCTCCTGATGACAAGTCGCTTTGTTGCGCAGATTTTTGTTTTGTACTCTACAGCTCACTTGTTCTTTGATTTCCCAGACTGTTTTGTGCTTTGTGTCTTTTCAACTGTTCTTTCACTGACGACAATGTGATGAAACTCTTACACTTGTTTCATCCATTTTCCCACAATTTTATATTGCTTTTGATTTTCAGGTTGCGTATTTTACGAACAGATCCACCTGTTGATGTTTTGGTTCCGTACCTTTTTTGCCAATCATTTGAATATTCAACGTGTTTGCCACTGTCACTTTTGCCCAGCTTTCTCGTGTCCATTTTAATGCGCTGATGTGTTTGTTCGTCTTCATCTGAGGTCTGCTCCTGCAGGCTTTTTCTTGATGTGAAATCTGAACGTAAAATATCGTTGGTTTACATGTTGATCTCGTCTCAGAGCTGAGGTATTTTGCCACCTGCTTTTCGGTTGATGTGTCATGGTGTGATGAAACCTTCCTTGCAGAAACCAAGGTCACCTTCACCTCACCACTGAAAGATCAGACAGTACCTGAGGAACAGAGTGTCACCCTCGAGTGTGAACTTTCCAAGCCCAATCAAAAAGTCAAATGGCTGAAGAATGGAAAGGAGATCAAACCTGACAGGAAGAGAGGGATCCTTCCGAAGGTTGAGGGTACCAAGCACTCCCTGACCATCCCCAAGGCGCTTCTGGATGATACCGCCGAGTACACAGTCAAGTGTGGGGATCAGGAGACCAAGGGCAAACTGACTGTGGAAGGTAGGTTCAATAATTTCCAATTCAGTGTTAGTTTTCAAACCTCAAGTCCATTTAAATCTAGCAAAATGCAACAACCTGCACTTTTTACATCTGCGGAAAAAATTCGCAATTTTTTGGAGAGAAGATTTCTTGCAAGTTGTTTTGTTGTCTTGATGTCTGCGAACAAAGGAAGGGCCAGGTAATCTGGTCTATCATGTATTTAGATTTGTTGGAAAAAGCACAGTTCAGAATCTCAGAGAAAAAAGAATTCTGACGAAGCCTGGAAAAAGACAACTCGGGTTTTTGTCACGAAACGTCAGGAAGAGAACAAGTTGTTCCCTGGAAGAAATTTTGAAATTTTGAGTGGACTTGAGGTGTACGCTGTGTCTGCTTGACACATTTGTGAGCTTTCATTGCCGTCTTCATGTCAATCAAAAATGTGCCTGTCTCACTTCAGTCATATTCCGGCTCATGATTCGTGCTTTGCACCCTGTGCTTTGCAGAAACCAAGATCACTTTCACGTCACCCCTCAAAGACCAGACTGTGCCCGAAGAACAGAGTGTTACTCTTGAGTGTGAACTGTCCAAACCTGACCAGAAAGTACAATGGCTCAAGAATGGAAAGGAGATCAAGCCGGACAGGAAGAGAGGAATCCTTCCGAAGATTGAAGGCACCAAACACTCCCTGACCATCCCCAAGGCTTTGCTTGACGATACAGCCGAGTACACAGTCAAACTGAAGGACCAGGAGACCAAAGGCAAACTGACCGTGGAAGGTAATACTACCCACAAAAACAGAACATGTTTGGCCTTGTAAATCGTGCTTCCAAAACCTTTACGCAGTTCTGTTTCTCAGTTGTGACAAATGCTCGTGTCGATCTGTGTCAACTCTGTTTTGATGTTGCTCCTCATGTGTGCTCTTGTAGAGACCAAAATCACCTTTACGTCTCCCCTCAAAGACCAGACAGTGCCTGAGGAACAGAGTGTCACCCTTGAATGTGAACTGTCCAAACCTGATCAGAAGGTTCAATGGCTCAAGAATGGCAAAGAAATCAAGCCTGATAGAAAGAGAGGGATCCTACCCAAGGTGGAGGGAACCAAGCACATCCTCACTATTCCCAAGGCTTTGCTTGATGACACAGCCGAGTACACAGTCAAACTGAAGGACCAAGAGACCAAAGGGAAACTCACAGTTGAAGGTACAAATCATTGCTGTCCACAAAATCTTGTCTTCAAGTTCTGTCTCGTATCATCTGTTCTGTTCATGTAGCTGAGGAGTCACAATGGTCCGCTGCTCCTTGTTTCATGTTTTCACGTTTTCACGTTTTCAAATGTTATTGTATCTTTTTCTCGATAAGACACGGCTGAGTCTGGGGTGTTTCAGTGCAGTGTTCAGTGTTGTATGTCCTTGTTTTCAGAGACCAAAATCACCTTCACGTCTCCTCTCAAAGACCAGACTGTTCCCGAAGAACAGAGTGTTACCCTTGAGTGTGAACTGTCCAAACCTGATCAGAAGGTTCAATGGCTCAAGAATGGCAAAGAAATCAAGCCAGACAGAAAGAGGGGCATTCTACCAAAGGTGGAGGGTACCAAGCATATCCTTACCATCCCTAAGGCCTTGCTTGACGACACAGCTGAGTACACAGTCAAACTGAAGGACCAGGAGACAAAGGGCAAACTCACAGTTGAAGGTAGGTTGCAATCATCAATTTGCTGTGCGCGATGTGTTGTCTTCACTGTTTCATTTCACAAGGTTGTCTTTTCTTGCAGCTACAAGCGCTTTATTCATTTGCTTGCTGTGTATTGTGTGGTATTATTTTATGGGAAAACCTGTTGAGTGGCGTCTGGGTGAAACAATTCGTTCGTATCATTGTTTTCAGAGACCAAAGTGACATTCACATCACCCCTCAAAGATCAGACTGTCCCTGAGGAACAGAGTGTCACCCTTGAGTGTGAACTGTCCAAACCTGACCAGAAAGTGCAGTGGCTCAAAAACGGCAAGGAAATCAAGCCTGATAGGAAACGAGGTGTGATACCCAAGGTTGAAGGAACCAAGCACATCTTCACCATTCCAAAGACCATGCTTGATGATACAGCTGAATACACCGTGAAGTTTAAGGACCAAACCACGAAGGGGAAACTGACGGTTGAAGGTGAGTCAAAGGATGAGAGTCGCACACCAATGTAAATTTGTGTTGTACCGTTGCATTTTGTGTCTTTTGTAAGACTTGTGCAGACGGCTGCTTGTGTAGTCTAGTCTGGACAGACGATGTCTTTCCACACTGTTCGTCTGACGTTTCTGCCTTGCCATGTAGCACAGTGTCGTTGTTGTCAAAAGTTTTGCACCTGTAGATTGTAGTGGCAGGGTGCTGCTTGCTGTCGTTAGGTGCCGCTTTGCTTCCTAGTGTACGTAGTGCTTTCCTTGCAGAAACCAAAGTTGTGTTCACATCACCTCTGAAGGACCAGACTGTACCTGAGGAACAGAGTGTCACCCTTGAATGTGAACTGTCCAAACCTGACCAGAAGGTTCAATGGCTCAAGAATGGAAAAGAACTGAAGCCTGATAGAAAGAGAGGGGTCCTACCCAAGGTGGAGGGAACCAAGCACATTCTTACCATCGCCAAGGCCTTGCTGGAAGACACGTCAGAGTACACGGTCAAATTAAAGGATCAAACCACCAAGGGCAAACTAACGGTTGAAGGTATGTCAAAGGATAAGAAACCTGTGATTGTTGTAAGTCTGGTGTTGTAATGTTGCGTTTTGTGATTTTCAAGTGTTGCACAAGGCCTGATGTAGTTCAGTGGATCATTTCACACTGTCTGTCCGAAGTTTCTGCCTTGCGATGCAGCACAGTGTAGTTGTCCAAAGATTTGTGCCTGTAGCTTGCACTGGTAGGGTGCTGCTTGCCGTAGTGAGTGGTAGTCTGCTAGTTTGCTTCTTTGCAGTGTTTTCCTTACAGAAACCAAAGTAGTCTTCACATCACCTCTGAAGGACCAGACAGTGCCTGAGGAGAAAAATGTCACCATGTTGTGTGAACTGTCGAAACCAAACCAGAAAGTGCAGTGGCTCAAGAATGGCAAAGAAGTGAAACCAGACAAGAAGAGAGGGATTGTGCTGAAGGTGGATGGAACCAAGCACATCCTCACCATCCCCAAAGCCTTGCTGGAAGACACTGCAGAGTATACGGTCAAGTTCAAGGATCAAACAACCAAGGGGAAGCTGACGGTTGAAGGTAGGTTCAAACTGTTGGGATTTCTTTGTTTCTGGCTGCGGTGAAAAGTTGCTTTCCTTTTCCGTGTGCTCTCAGCTGGTTGGTTTGTGTGTGTCTTGCAGCAGACAATCTGAAGCGTCCTTGGTGTTTTTGTGTTCTCTCCTTGAAAAACGTCGCTTCCAGTTTTCAGACATGTTTTTCCTCCGTGTGTTCTTCCTCCACGTAGCTTGTCTTGTAGAAACCAAAGTTGTCTTCACGTCACCTCTGAAGGACCAGTCAATCCCTGAGGAAGAATCTGTCACCCTTCAGTGCGAACTTTCTCAGCCAGACCAGAAAGTTACCTGGCTGAAAGATGGAAAGGAGGTCAAGTCAGATCGACAGAGGGGAATTGAGTTGAAGAGGGATGCAAGAAGGCATTCCCTCACCATCCCCAAAACCACTTTGGATGATTCTGCCCAATACACAGTGAAGTGCGGCGAACAACAAACGAAAGGCCAAGTGACAGTTGAAGGTAGGGTGCCTTGATAGTGTTTTAAATCCGCCTTTCCTTCTCCGTTTGGACTCTAAAATCGTGTGCTGCAACATTGCAGTTTGTGTGGCTTGGTTTGTGAGAAGAAATTGCAGGAAACAGAAGAAACTCAAACCTTCAGACGTCAGAAAAAGTGCAGGATGGAAAATAACTTGATTTTGTTCATACCGTCTTGTTCCAAGACATTCTGCATGCAACCGTTTCTCCATCTGTTTTCCCGTTTTCCTGTCCTGTTTTCTCTGTGTGATTTTCTCCTCCAGAAATTCCCGCAGCATTCACTCTTCCACTGGAACACACCACGGTAAAGGAGGGTGAGAGCGCAACTCTAATTTGCAAACTGTCCAAACCCGGCCAGACGGTAGAGTGGTTCAGAGATGGATCTCCGCTCAAGCCGGATGCGAAGAGGGGCATCGTGAGCAGAGTGGACGGGAGGAGACACTCGCTGCAGCTGCCGCAGAGCGCACTGAGCGACGCGGCCGAGTACTCGGTGAAATGTGGGGGCGCGAAAAGCAAAGGACAACTGACCGTGGAAGGTGCTAAAACTTTGGAATGTGCTTGGATACTTCGAATTTTCGCGAATTCGAAGATATCAGAGCCTGTCATAACTCCTCGAATTATCTGAACAAGGGTGCAGTTTTTTGTCTGCTTTCACAGATCTTTTGGGGAAAAGCATGTACCAGTTAATTTGGGAGTCAACCTGTGATCTGGTCTCTTCTAGAACTTCCTGTCACCATCACAAAATTATTGAAAGACACGACAGTTGATGAGGACAAGAGTTTCGAGCTTCATTGCGAAGTCTCCAAACCGGACGTGCCCACAAAATGGTTCAGAGATGGAAAAGAAGTTAAACCCGACAAGAAAAAAGGGATTTCCATCAAAACGGATGGACGAAGGCATTCCTTGATCATTTCTCAAGCCGACACAGAACACAGCGGCGCATTCTCAGTTGAAGCTAAAGATGCGACAAGTTCATGCAAAGTCACTGTGAAAGGTGCGCGATTTGGTGAAAGTACACCATCCTTGTTTCTGCACGAGCATCATGCAAATTCATTCTGCGGTTCCCTGTTTGTTTGCAGAAAGTCCCATTGCTATCTTGAGCCCGTTGAAAGACACAGCAATTTTGGAAGACAAACCTCTGGTCTTAGAATGCGAGGTTTCGAAACCAGGTGTTCCTTCCACTTGGTTGAAGAATGGCAAAGAGATCAAGCCCGATGAACGGGAGGGTACGACGTCAAAAACAGATGGACGAAGGCATTCGTTGTCCGTGGATAACGCAAGCCCCGGTGACGCGGGACAGTATTCGCTCAAAATTGGGGAGACAGTCACAACTGGCAAGGTTACCGTCAAAGGTTCGTTTGAAGAATCCCTGTTCTTGTGTTTCCTTCAAAAGTGTCCATTCTATGGATGTCTGGCACAACAAAGGTTATTTGGGAATGTGTATTGTTCGTTGTGCCTTTCAGAAGCTCCTCTCACTGTGATCAAGCCTTTGAAAGACTCACGAGTGTCAGAAGAGAAGCCTGTCGTTTTGGAATGCGAAGTGTCCAAACCTGACGCTCCTTCCAAATGGCTCAAAGATGGCAAACCAGTGAAGTCGGATGGGAAGGCTGTTACAGCCAAAACTGAAGGACGAAAACATTCTCTGACTCTGGCTGAAGTCAAACCCAGCGATTCTGGACAATACTCGGTTGAATTGAAGGGAGCGAAGAGTTCCTGCAAACTTGCAGTCATAGGTTGGTTGAATGCATGCATTTTTCACGTTGGGTGAAAAATGAGGAAAATTGACCAAAATATTCTTTCATCCATCGAAATGGAAAAGGATTCAGTTCTTGAACTTGCAGAATCTCCCCTGACCTTCACAAAATCTTTACAAGATTCCAAGACCACTGAGGGTGAAGCCTCAACCCTGGAGTGTGAACTATCGAAACCTGATGTGCCTGTCAAGTGGCAGAAAGATGGCAAAGAAGTGAAATGTGACAGAACCAAGGGGGTGTCAGTGAAACTGGACAAACGGAAACACTCACTGACTATCTCCTCCATCAAACCGGAAGACAGTGGTAAATACACAGTGTCCGCTGCGGAAGGGCTCGAGGGTTCGTGCAAGTTGACTGTGGAAGGTTTGTTGGCACAACTCAACATTTTCACAGTTTCTTGTGAAAATGTACTGATCATTCTGTCGACGTGACACGGTTTTGCACATTTCTCCTGTTCCCTGCTCATCATTTCAGAAAGTCCCACAACTTTTTCCAAAGGCTTGAATGATGCAAAAGTCAAAGAAAGCAGCCCAATTGTTCTTGAGTGCGAAATATCCAAACCCAATGCATCACCCAAGTGGTTCAAAGATGGAAAGCAAATAAATCCAGACAGGAAGAAGGGCGTTGAAGTGAAAACTGAAGGAAGAAGATGCTCACTGACCATTCTTGATCCCAAGCTGGATGACAGGGGGCAGTATGAAGCCAGGGTTGGAACTCAGAAGACTGAATGCAAAGTAACCGTGGAAGGTGAATGCCTCTCTGGACTCATCTGACACAGTTTTCATCACATTTACTTTTCTCCCTCTTCACTTTTACTCCCTAGTTTTTTCCAGTTTCGCTGCCTTTCCCTTTTCATCCACTCCACCTTTGTCCTCCTGGTTAAGATCCTATCTAGCCTGTAATGTTCTCCGCAGCTGCCCCTATGATCTTCACCGCGCCTCTGGAAGACGTCTCAGTGGAAGCAGAGGAGGAAGTCACCCTGCAATGCGAGCTGTCTAAGCCCAATCAAAAAGTAACCTGGCTCAAGAATGGGAAGCCGTTGACTGCCGTGGAAAGGAAGAAGTACCGAATCGCAGCCGATGGGACAAAGCACACCCTGACGATCCCGAAGACTGCGAAGGAAGACGCGGCACAGTTCACCTGTGCGCTGAACGGCACCAAAACGCAGAGCACAGTGACCGTCAGAGGTCAGACATTCAGCGATCACCGTCGACGCGCGTCAGAAAATGATCTTGTTTCCTGGTTTCTTGCAGTGAGTTGCCGTGTTGTGTGAAACCTCGCTTCATTCTGTCTTTCCAGAACCAAAAGTCGCTTTCACTGTTCCTCTCAAAGATCAAACTGTATCTGAAAGAGACTCCCTCCGTCTGGAGTGTGAAGTTTCCAAACCCAACCAAACTGTCAAATTCTTCAAGAATGGGAAAGAAATCAAAATCAACAACAAGCGATACAAGTTGTTGAGCAAAGGAAACAGTCACAAACTGCAGATTGTTGGTGCAAACCTGGATGATTCGGGGTCGTATTCTGCCAAAATTGGAGACGAACAAACACACTGCCAGTTGTTAGTCAAAGGTACCACCTCCCAATTTGGATGTTCCAGGCTGATTTGTTGTTTCTGACAACAAGACATCTTTTTTCATCTGGTAGTTTCCTGTTCTTTGTGTGGCAGTGTTTTCTGTGGTTTGAAGTGGCCTTACCTCGCAACGCTTTTTGTAGAACTTCCTGTCAAGATCACGAAACCTCTTCAGGATGTCAAGGTCAAAGAGGAGCAGAGTGCTGTGTTTGAATGTGAACTGTCCAAACCTGTGAAAAAAGTTTCGTGGCTCCGCAATGGCAAGGCCGTGACACCTGACAGCAGAGTCAAGGTCACAAGTGATGGCACGAAGCACTCTTTGACCTTCACCCAAGCGAAAGTGGAGGACAGTGCGAAATACTCGGTCAAGGTGGGCGACCTGGAGTCCACTGCTAAATTGTCGGTGGAAGGTGGGTGGCTGTCTTCATCCGTTTTCCTTGTCAAATGCTCTTCTGCCTGTAGAGTTTACGCATAGAATTTAGTGTGCTTCTACAAATTTAACTTTGTGCCTTTGGTGAGTGCAGTGCTTTCCTTCAATCAATAAACTGTGTTGTTTGTTGTGCTGTTTTGATGTGCTTTACCAAGGAGCGTCCTTCCTTACCGCGGTTTCAGAAGTTCCCGTGACCTTCGTTGTTCCCCTGAAGCCACAGTCCGTCAGTGAAAACCAGTCTGTGACCCTGGAGTGCGAGACATCGAAGCCCAATCAGAAGGTCACGTGGCTGAAAGCAGGGAGGGAAGTGAAGCCCAACAGAGATGTGGAGATCACAGCCAAGAAAACCGTGCATCGCCTGACGATCAAGTCTGCGGGGAAAGAAGACGCCGTGGAATATTCAGCCAAACTGCCAACAGACAAAACATCTGCAAAGCTTACTGTTAGAGGTAGTGTAGTGACTTCCTTCCTTCAGTTCAGAATTGTTTTCTTTCTTGCAATGCTTGTGGGTGTAACCCAGTGCAAGGATTGTGGTGGGCTGTGTGCTTTCTTGGTGGAGTCTGTGCAATGTCGCTTTTGACAACGTCTGTTGAGCCACTGCCTCTTTGCCATCCATTTTCCCTCACAAAAATCTGAGCATTCAACTTTGACGCGGCGTGAGAATCGTCTTTGGTCTTTGACACTTTTCTCGAAGGCAACAAGATTTTGACGGTAAGCTCTGTGATTTTCTTTTGCACCTGGACACTCCTTTCTCGTCCAATTTCTTTTTCAGAATTTTTCCAGATGTTTTGAAAATATTTCCATGTTGTTCGTTGTTCTGCTCTTTGATTTGAATTTTCGTTTGATTTTGAACGAACTTTTCAGCGCTTTTCAGGACAGCACAGATTTTTCCATGTGACAATTTTTGCCACAACCACAACACTTACAAAGGAATGGTGAACACTCGCTTGCAGCTCAGCATTTGAAAGTTCTCTTCGCACTGTATTGCAGAAGCTCCAGTCGTGTTCACGGTTCCTCTGAGCGACAAGACGGTGACTGAGTCGGAGACGGTCGAGTTCACGTGCGAAGTGTCCAAACCCGGCCGCCCCGTCACCTGGCTCAAGAACGGCAAACCGCTGCCCAAGGATGCCAGGTATGGGTGTCTGCGATGCAAGGGCTAAAATCTGTTGGTTAGATGAGGAACGAAGCAGCTGACTGAGTTAGAAACACGATGAAGGCTTCTGATGCCCTGTGAACAGTAGAATCTGTTTTCGCACAACTTGAACGTTCAGATTTTTTGTGGTGCCATTGCACCACACAGAACCATGTGACGATGGAACTCTCAACGAAGGCATTGTGCTGCGTTTTGCTTCAGGTTTGAGGTGAAGGCCGACGGAACGAAGCACAAGCTGATCATCAAGGACGCGCACCTGGACGACACCGACCAGTACACCGCGCAGATCGTTGACGAAACAACGTCCGCCAAACTGACCGTCCAAGGTACGTGTGCAGTCAGGCTATGCTTGAAATCCTGATTTGGTTGACCCACGCACACACACGCACACACACACACACACACACACACACACACACACACCATGCAAAGACAATTGCGCGTGCTCCATTGGGCTCTGATTTGTTGGTGTTCATGAAACCTGGCGACATTGAGCTGTGAGAGCTTGTGTTGAGCAGTGTGTTGACGCCAAACAAAATTTTGAAAATGAACAACCTCCTCTGGCTTTGAAAAAGGGTGTGTGTGTGGTTTCCATGTTCTCTCCTGACGGCAAATTATTTTTGACATTTCAGAGTCTCCGCTGGCGATCAAGACGCCGCTGAAGGACATCACGTGTATGGAGAACGAGGCGGTCGCCTTCACGTGCGAACTCAACAAACCCAACCAGCCCGTCAAGTGGTTCAAGAACGGAAAAGAGATCACGGACCTCAACACCGAGGGCTACGAGCTCGTCACTGACGGCTGCAAGTACACGCTCAAGGTGAGGCCCGCTGACGACACTGCCAAAATTGTGGCGTAGATGGTCAATGTGGACGCGCAGGCTGACAAGTTTGGCAGAAGACATCTCTGCACGCGTATCGTTGCATTCGGAATCCCTTTTTTTCAAGCCAGTTTGTGGAGGCGCAAATTTTTGAAGTAGCTTCAACCCGATAAAGCTGAGCAGGGGTGTGCTGTCTGGTGTCTCTGCGTGAGAAACTTTCGGCGTGACGTGAATCGAACTCATTGTTGAGAACGTCACTGTGGTTTGTAGATCCCGAAGACGAAGACGTCTGACATCGCCGAGTACACGATGCAGGTCGAGAACCTCAAGACGACCGGCAAACTCAAGGTCGATGGTACGTAACGATGTGTTGGGCTTTTTGTTCGTTTTGCATGAATTTTCACTTTTTGCTCGCCACAGATCTGTTGTTGGCAAATTTACGCATTTGCCGAACAGATCTTTCATGGTGTGTGAGAGCATGGCTTGTGGCTTGTTCAAAACAAAACTAACGTGTTTTTGCAGAGTTGAACGTTGATGGTGTGCGCTGCGCCGACCCCTTGCATGACCTTGAAGTGTGTGAAGGTGACTCTATTGACCTCTCCGTGACCCTCGATGACCTGGATCCAGAGGTCATCTGGTTGCACAACGGAACCGTCCTCCGAGAATCCATGTTCATTTCCTTGACACACGATGGATTCCAAAGAAAACTAACGGTCTACCCCTGCACGAAACAAGACGAAGGAGTTTACGCATGTGTTTTGAAAGAACTTTACAACCCACAACAAGATGTCTCCAAACTGACGGTGCTGACGTTGTGTGAAGTGACGGTGCATGACAGGCGGAAGCTGAACGTGAAGGAGAAAGCCCTGGAGGCTCTGCGAACTCACCAGAAGCTGGCCTGGGCCCTGGGAGAATCCGTGTTTGAGCATGTTACGCTAGTGCTGTGTATTGCTGCCGTGATTTACTCGTGCTGCATGTACTTGTGCGAGGAGCTCCTCAAGGATGATTTCCCAGAAGTGTTTGAAAAGAGTTCGTAGTGAATGTTACAGAATGCGCATGCGATTGTTTTGTGGAACGAAAATGGGGCCAAACTAATGATGTGAAACCAAAAAGTGCACTTCTGTTCAGTGAAATTGAACAAACATTGAAATGATGGTTGAAAATAAAGAACGATTCAATGAAATGTCGCGTTTTTGCTGAATACCTCAAACTGCCTGTTTAGGTCAGGTGGATCGTCGGGGCCTGCCCCCAAAGAAGGCTGGTCGCAACAAAACCGTTTTCCGTGAAGAAAATTTATTTCGCGCGTCACGATGCGCAATTTGGGGAGTTTAGCAGGGCTGGGTTGGTCTCTGAAATGAGAAACAATTTCACTCCATGACAGTTGAGACACTGACTGATGTCCTGTGCTCTGCTGTTCACGTAAATCTGGCAAGTTGTCAGGAAATCCCGTGACCACACAAATTTTCACACAACGAAGACCAGGCTCCTTTTCACTGGACAGTTATTCTGTTACGATTTCAAGTAGTGTGGATGAACTCACAGTAAAAAGTAGGCCGTTGGTCCGTGAATCATGGTTTGTACTTGGTCTTTAACAGAGCAGCCAGCAGACTTCACTGTGCGTCTCAAGGACCTCAGGGTCATGGAGGGCGAGACCGCCGAGTTCGTGGTTGAACTCACCCAGGAGAACATCCAGGTTCGTCTTTCACTTCAGTCCGCGTCCATTTGGCCTGCGGTGTGACCTTTCACCTCCAAAACTACCTTCAATCACAGGTCATCCAAGTCTATCAAGAAGTGTACTGGGACAGCTTTTGAGTTCCTACCGCAATCACCGATGAACAAGACACATTCGTGTATGATGCGCACCTCAAAATTTATGTCAAATTGAGATTGGACCCGTTGAAACAACGGCAAACTCGGTGATCATTGAAAACGCACATCCCTTTTTCCGATTTCAATTTTGGTGGTTGAACATAGAAGGGTGAACGCCTGAAATGACTCGGGATAAATTTGCTGTTTCACTCTGCAGGTGAAGTGGAACAAGGACGGTCACGAGGTGAAGTTCGACGATCGGGTCAAGGCGTCTAGCGACGGCAAGACGTACAGACTGACCATCACGGACGCGCGCCTCGACGACGCTGAGCAGTACATCATCACGCTGCCTGACGGCAAGAAGTCCAAGGCCATGCTCAAAGTGGACGGTACGTGCGAGGGGGCTGAAGAATCACAGACGAAGTTCTGTAGGCGCCCATCAACCCAATCGCAACCAATTACCATCCACGGTGGAAATTTCTTTTCATGATGATCTGGCACCCAGGAATGTCTGCGTTTTGCGAAGTCGCAAATGACTTGCGCGTGTTCTCTCCGTGTTCAGAAGCGCCGGTGGACATGACGGGAGACCTGTCGAGTGTGGAGGTGATGGAGAAGGAGGACGCCGTCTTCACGTGCGAACTCTCCAAACCCGCGCCCGTCACGTGGCAGATCAACGGCAAGGTACGCGTCCACCGAACACTTGTACATGCGTGCACTTTTGATTGGGTCCGATGCCAAGCAGACCATCTGTTGGGATGCAGCAATGATGTGCTTAAATTTGGTGAAGTGCAGCCTTGCTTTGCGGTGGGAAATGTCCTCATGACCATGGCCAGCCATTTCTGAAATGCTTCACAAGTCGTCATTTTGTTACTGTTGTTGTCAGTTGATCAGTGACGCTCCCCGAAAGTTTGGAACCATCTGCAGTCAAAACTGACTGCATTTGGCACTTTTGTTCTGAACTTTGACAGCCAAAAAGTGACCAGGGTCACAAACGTTGAATTGCAGAAGATCAAGGCGAGCAAGAAGTATGACATGATTAGCGACGGCACGGTGCACAAGCTCATCGTGCGTGACTGTCAGCTCTCCGACGCCGCCGAGGTCTCCGCCATCGCCAAGGACTGCAAGTCGACGGCGCAGCTCGTCGTCAAGGGTACGTGACGTCACGTGACGCGGCGTCCACTGCGCCTGCGCGGGGACGCAGGAACACTGGAGGTGGAAGTGGCGAAGGTTTGCGCCTGTGTTTTGAATGAATGACTTGGGGCTTTTTCAAGCGCAGCAAGCCTTTTTGCTGTCATTCTGTATTGACTTCATTCAAAACCGCGCAAACTATGTGTCAGTTTGTCACTGAAGCTTTCCAGTGTCTGCATGTGCATCTGAATTTTCATGGGCAGGCATTTCTTGTTGCAGGTCAGAATCAGGGTCCAACTGCGTAACTGTTCCTTTTCAGAGCACTGTTCGTTCACGTTTCCCGTCGCTTGTTGAGTCACAGCACCTTTCAAAGGGGCTTGTGTCGCTTTGAAACGATTTAATTTGAGCATAAGTTGGGATTTTATTTTGCATTTCTTGTCGATTGTACCATGTCAGTAAATTGTAAGATTTGGGTTCTTTGATTTTCGATTAGAATTTAAGAGTTGAGTTTTGTTTTCAATCATGTTTCGCAGATATTTTAGTTGTCGAACAGTTTCGTGCTTTTGTCCCGTTTTTAATGTCTTGTGGCAACGATTTCAGTTTTTGCTTTTTCATGTGAATGCATCTTCCCACGCGGGGCCCATTTCAGAACTTCCCGTGCATTTCACCAAGGAACTCGAAGACGTCACAGTCCCCGAGAATGAGACCATCAAACTGATCTGCGAGACCTCCAAGCCAAACGTACCCGTCAAGTGGTACAAAAACGGCGAGGAGATCGTCTCAGGCTTGCACTATAAGATCAATGGCACTGGAACACAGTGCATTTTGACGGTGCTTGATGCCACCGAAAAGGACACCAACACTTACACCTGCAAAATCGTCTCCAGTGAAGAAACGACCAAGGGAAAGCTGACGGTTGAAGGTAGACTACGATGTGCTGTAGATGTTGCGCGATTTGTAGGCGCTTGGGCGTTCATCTGTGCCTTTCTATGATGGAAGTCGGAACCTTGCTTTCTGAAACGTCATTCTGGTTACATTTGGTTTTCGTGAATGTGAGTTCAGAAGAAAACACATTTTTCAGAAACAAGTTGCCATCATGGAAAGCGATTCCACTTTCACTTTTGTGTGTATTTCCTGAGACATCTGTTCTTTACTGCGTTGGCCACAGTTTTGCCGACTTGTTTGAAAACCAAGTTCCATCTTCAAGCAGAGTCTTTCGTGAATTCCTCAAATTGTTGAGTGAAATTCCAGAAATTTTCTTCCAATTCCCTTTTGTCTCCAATGCTTGAACCGTACCGTGGTGAGTTTGAATCAGAAAGCGGCCGTCAAGTCTTCATTTATTTCATGAAATCAAATTGGGAACATGTTTTCTTGGCAGCTTCATTTTACGCCCCCCTACCAACCGAGACATTTCTGAATCAATTTCTTTCACCGATGTGGATCTACACGCTGACACTTTGTTGTTGCAGAGCTGCCGTTGCAAGTCACGCACGAACTGGAGGACCAGGTCACGATCGAGACACAGTCTGCCACCTTCGAGTGCGATCTCTCCAAGCCCAAGCAAAAGGTACCCGACTTGAGCCTCAGGCACTCACGTTGTGCAAATGACACAACAGAGCCCAAACTTTGAAAAAAAAACAAACCCACGTGTACTTGATATCTGATGTCCTTTTGTGTTTTCCCGTTTGATTGCGTGATGATACAACTGGGAATTCACCGATTTTTCCCTGTGTTCGCGCAGGTTACTTGGTTGAGGGATGGCAAGGAAGTCCCCGCCTCTGACAAGCGCTACAAGATCACGAGCGAGGACTGCACGTACACGCTCGTAATCCAGGACTGCACCATGGACGACCAGTGCGAGTTCAGCCTCAAGTGCGGAGACGTCTCGTCCACCGCCAAACTCACCGTCGAAGGTCAGTCCTGTTTGCATCACAGAAGATGGGCAGGTGTAGAGATACGAAATCTACGTTCTCCTGCTGTCAACGTCAGAAGTATTGCAAAACACTGACCAGAAAAAAGTGTACCGTACTCACCCTGGTGTTGCACCCAAAGATGGATTGATTTTCGGGTATCAATCTTCCATTGAAACAAATGTGATCTCATACCGAGGACTTGATGCGTCCCTTCGTTTGATGCAAAATTTTAGGGCGAAGAGGTGCACGTTATGCACGGGTTGACACGGTTAATCTGCTTCTGTGAACCTGTTTGTCACATTTTCCCTTGAACTTGTTGCTTCAGAGGCGGAATGTGAGATCAAGAAGCCTCTGAAGGACGCGAGCACGACGGAGGGGGAGACCATCAGCCTCGAGCTGGAGATCACCAAACCGCGCAAGGTCAAGTGGAGGAAGGCCGGCAAGGACATCATGGCCTCCGACAGATTCAAGATCGAGGTCAGTGGCACATGTTTCTGTTGTGTTTGAGAAGCCGGAGACTGGACTCAAAAAGCCTAGTTGCTGATTAACAAGATAAAGCGGTTGTGACTCGGACTGTGAGGGTTGTGGAAGACGGTTTGAGAAATGTGGCATGTTGTTGCAGGTGGACAAGACAGGCCTGAAGCACACCCTGACCATCAGGAACATCACCCCTGAGGAGAAAGCCGAATTCTCTGTGGAAGTGTACGACAACAACTACAAACCAAAACACTCCGCCTGCAAAGTGCACGTCACCGCCAAGGCTGAGATGCGTGAGTTTTGTTTCAGATTTTACATTCAGCTTCAGAGCTCCGAATAACAGCAAGGAAACAAGAAAACACCCCGCCCCAAACAAGTACACGTCCCCAAACAGTTGTTGCTTCTCTGACCTGAACACGACTTCGTCTCATCGCAGTTCCCGACAAACCGGAAGTGATGGAGGGTCTGGAGGACCTGACCGTCATCGCACCGGAAGCCGCCAGCTTCTCCTGCAAATTCGCGCCCTGCAAACCAGAGGCGAAGGTCACCTGGTTGAAGGTGAGGAATTTGTTGCATCTGAACAGGAAAGCCTGTTGCAGTGAATGCAAGTCAAGTGTCAGTGCAAGTCAACAGGTCCCCAAGCCGTGTGGTCACCTGAAGACTTCAGTGTCTGGATGCAGAATAGTCCTGCAAAAATTGTTTCATAAAGGGTTCTTCTCATACCTGGGTTTCTGCAAAATCATGGTTGGTCTCCTTGGCAGATCGATTCCCTTTCCTGAAACGCTTTGTCTTCGTCTTTCAGGGAGAGAAGGAGCTGGACGAAGGGAAGCGGATCCACATGACGTTTGAGGACGGCGTCGCGACGCTCGAGATCAGCCCGACGGAGCCCGCCGACGCCAACGGGTACACCGTGCGCGCCAAGAACAAGAACGGAGACGCCACGAGCTCGGCGGCGCTCACAGTGCACGGTGAGGGAACCTCTTCTGTCTGGAGTGAACAGACACGCAGGCACATGCATTTGCTGAAAATATGGGAAAGATGACATTGCCGTCTAAGTTGAGATGTGTACGAAGCGGAACAGACAGATTGTTTGCTGTGCGGTAACGTGCAGGAGCTGATTGCAAATTGTTTTCGTTCTCAGCCAAGCCAACGATCACGTACGACGACAAGTACAAAGACGTCATCACGGTGAAGGCCGGAAGTAAAGTCTCGATCGACACGACCATTTCCGGTGTCCCGACGCCGACGTCGGCGTGGCGCTTCAAGGACGCACCGCTCGACGCCGACAAGAACGTGCAGCCGGAAGCGCAGCCGACGTACGGACGCCTCACGATCCACGCCGCCGAGCGCGGCAACGCCGCCGAATACACGCTGACGGCCGAGAACGAGGTCGGCAAGGCCGACGCGACCTTCACACTGGTCGTCAAAGGTACAAACAGTTGCAATGTTCTCAGTGTTGATGTCAGTGCTCAAAAGGATGGATCTGTGTGTGCGTGTGTGTGTGTTGTGTGTGTTGCGTGTGTTTGCGTGTGTGCGTGCGTGTCTGTCTTTGCACAAATTCAGTGTTTGAATCAATCATCAAATACCTGTGTTGAGAAGAGTTATGATGTGTGCACACAGACAAACCGTCTCCGCCGCGAAACCTCGGCGCCGTGAAGATCGACAAGGAGGAGATCACGGTCACGTGGGAGCCGAGCGAGGACGACGGGGGCGAACCCATCACCGGCTACACCGTCGAGAGACGCAACGTCGACAAACAGTCTTGGATCAAGGTGATGCATTGGGCTGTTTTGGAATGAGGAATGAAAACATGTTCAGAGCACGTCGCAGATTCCGCATTCTTTGATGATGCGTCGGACTTTCTGCTGCGTTTCCAGCAGTTTGATTTGTAAGCACCCGATAGCACCCGATTGAAGATTTTTCTGACCTTTGTTTGCCTTGCCGCAGGTCGCTGAAGTTGCGCCGGGCAAAGAGCTGAAGGCGACAGCGACGAAGCTGACGGAGGGTCACAAGTATCTGTTCCGCGTCGTCGCTGAGAACAAGATCGGAGTGAGCGAACCGTGCGAGACGGAGCCGATCACTGCCAAACTGCCGTTCGGTGAGTAAAGGGACGGTTGTGCTTCGGGTTGCCCGAGACGTCAGGCGGTGGGTCGGTGGGGTGGGTGGGGAGGGACAGCAGGAAATTTAGTCTCACTTGCCCACACCCCACAACCACTGGTTACTCGTCCCTGAAGGGACTTCGCACAGTGACGAACGCGTGCATGAATCTGATTTCAGATCCGCCAGGACCACCGATCAACCTCAAGGACAACGACACCGACAAGACGTCGACCCGCCTCACGTGGAAACCGCCCAAGTTCGACGGTGGAAGCCCCATCACTGGTGCGTGTTAGTCCAGAGACCTTTGTAAACATCAAGTCTCTATGTGAATGCAGAACAGAGGTCTCCTCGTATTAAGCTTCTGTCTCTCTTGTGTAGTGATGCGTTGATGCGCCTCACCCTGTTTCAAAATTGGAGGTCTGCTTCAGCGAAGACCTCATGTTGAAACTCATTCAACAGATTATGTTCTGTACTCTTCAGGCTACTACGTGGAGCGTCAGGCGTCTTACAGCAACCGCTTCTCTCGCGTCAACAAGAAGCCGGTGAAGGACTGCAGCCTGGCGCTGGACGACCTGGAGGAGGGCACCGAGTACCAGTTCCGCGTCTGCGCAGAGAACGCCGCCGGCGTCGGCGAGCCCTGCGAACCCATCTCGCTCGTCGCCAAACCGCCGTTCGGTCAGTTGAACCACGATCGCGTTCCTTGGTGGACCATTTTGGCATATCGCGGTGCAATTGTAAATTCATAACATCCTGAGGACACACACACAGAGATGACAGCTACTGGGCTCATGTGGTCACCAGATCACTCTGAGAAATTTGTTTTAGTTTGCAATCGTGGCTTGAACTTTGACCTTGCGTTTGTAGATGTTCCGGACGCACCCGGCAAACCAGTTGTGGAGGACATCACACCAGAGGGAGCCAGTCTCTCGTGGAGTCCGCCGCCGCACGACGGTGGCGCCCCCATCACCGAGTACAAGGTGCAGAAGCGCAAGCGCGGAGACACCAAGTGGGATGACGTCATCACGCCAGAACCAATCACAGAGCCGATGTGCAAGGTGCCTGGACTGGAACCGGAGAAGGAGTACGAGTTCAAAGTTGCAGCCGTCAACAAAGCTGGAACTGGACCCTACTCTCCGCCTTCTGACTTCAAGAAGTACAGTGAGTACCGACAAGTACTACCACACAGTGGTCTGACACTCTGAAGGGGCACGCACTACAAATTGTTCCACTGTTTGACAGCTTGTCATGAATTCGATCTTTCTCTCAAAGCCATACCGCTGAGCTTCCTGACTCCTCTGGAAGACCAGGAAGTGAACAAGATCCCAGGCGAGGCGACGTTTGAGTGCGAAGTCTCCAAGTCTGGACTCCAGCCCATCTGGAAGTTCGGTGGCAAGGTACGTCATCACAGCTGCACCGCAGCAGCCGCCACAGACTTTTCATGTCGATTGGCATCACCATGGAATGGTTTCCACGAGTCTGACGTTGTGTTCCTGAAACTGATTGGGCCTTTCAGCTTGAAGAAGCAACCAATCTTGATGAACATCAAACAGTGATGCCAACACTACTTCACACACACGTTCTTGTCTGTCACAGGAGATCGCTGCCGGCAAGAAGTACGAGATGCGATCCTCCAACGGGAAACACACGCTGCACATCAACGATGTCGAGGGGAAGGACGAGGGGAAATACTCCATCTCCTTCAGAGACACCGACCTCTCCTCCACTGCCAACCTCACCGTGAAAGGTACGAACACAGTCCAGAGCCTGTCAGCAAATCACGCAAGCAAACTGCTTCAGTCTGGATGTAACATGTGACGTGTTTTTTCAGCGACTCCGCGTTTCACGAAGGACAAGTTGGAAGAGTCGGTGACGCTTAAGGTGAAGCAGAGTCATCTCATGGAGCTCGAGTTCATCGGCTGGCCCAAACCCAAGGTACGGTTCTGCCATAGACATTAACGTTGGTGTCTGGCTACTCGACGGTCAGGCTTGTGGAAGATAGATCCAAATCACCCTTGAAATTGATAGACGCACCTTTTTGTCCCCAAACGTGGAAGCCCAACCCGCTGGTGGGCATTGGTTGTATGCAGTACAGTATTTCTGGCTCTCACATTGGGGTGCACACTGCCAAACGTTGGGGTGCGTCTTGCACGGATGCATTCTATTCACGGGTCAATGCGAAATCTGTAGCCTGTATGGATGACAAGGTCAACATGACGCGACTGTTCATCTCTGGTTGCAGGTGACGTGGACGTACAACGGGTCCCCGGTGTCGGACTCGCGCTTCAAGGAGAACACGACGCCGACGTCGACGAGTCTCAAGCTCAAGGACACGAAGCGGCCCGACACGGGCGACTACACCGTCACCGTCGAGAACGAGCTGGGGTCGTGCGAGAAGACCGTGCACGTCACAGTCATCGGTGAGACCAATTCAGGAAGCAGTTTTACTGCAAAGCGTATATAAATCTTGGAACGCTGATTGTTTCCTTGGTTCCACGTTTCCTGTCACAGACTGTAAGCACGCGAATTCATCGTCATACGCTTCGTGTAGTCACCCGACTTTTTTGCGTTGTCCCGTTGGATGACACAAGACAGACATTTTTCCCCCAGTCCATGACGAGGGAGCCAACATGTTTTGACCCCACTAATGGGCACTACTGCTGGGAACAAGCCAACAAATTTTGCAGTTGGTCAGAATGCGATCCGCATTTTCGGTCACGTGTCGCCAGAAATCGTGCGTTCTGCTGCCGTGTTCAACACACCATCCTTCCCACACAGATGTTCCCGGGCCTCCGCGGAACCTCGGACCGACCGAGGTGAGCGAGACGGCGGTCGCGCTGAAGTGGGACGAGCCCGAGGACGACGGAGGCCGCCCCATCACCGGATACGTCATTGAGCGCAAGGACACGTCCAGGGCCTCCTGGAACAACTCCATGTCCTCCAAGACCACCGGTACGACAACCTGGCGTGCTCTCTGAAATTCTTGAGGCCGAACCGGTTTCGCCCACCAGGTGTCGTGCAAAATTCATTGTCACAGAATGCCCAGAAACGTAGATTGATGATCTGCGCCATGAAACTTGATGTTCGTTTGTTGCAGACTACAAGATGCAGAACCTCACTGAGGGCAAGTCGTATCTGTTCCGCGTCGCGGCCGAGAACGAAGTGGGCCAGGGTCCGTGGGTCGAGATCCCAGACCCAATCACAGCCAAGTCTGCCTTCGGTAGGTCCTCTTCTGACATTGCTACACAGTCCTGACAAGTGTGATTGGTGTTCGGAATTTCACGTATTTTCCACAGTTCCGCTCAACAGACGTGAAATTCAAGCCTGGCCTGTTCGGGTGCAAACGTCTTCACGTTTGGGGATTTTGCACTTGCAGACCCGCCAGGACCGCCAGAGAATCCTCAGGTGGATGACGTCACCAGCACTTCCTGCAAGGTGACCTGGGAACCGCCCAAGTTCGACGGTGGCTCCCCCATCACGGGTTACCACGTGGAGCGCCGCCAGACAGACAGCTCCCGTTGGGTCAAGGCCACCAAGAGCCTCGTCACGGACCTGACCTTCAAGGTCACTGACCTGATTGAGGGGATGGAGTACGAGTTCCGTGTGTTCGCCGAGAACAAGGTGGGACCCGGACCTCCCTCTGTGCCGACGTCGCCTCCTACACTCGCCAAGGAGCCGTACGGTGAGGATTTCACGTTGACGTTATCTGACATGTTGCAAAACAAATTTTCATGTGTCCAAGTCTGCAATTTCATGGCTTGACGTGAAATTATTTTTGAACCGCAGAGAAGCCAGGCAAACCAGGCAAGCCTGAATTCAGCAACATCAAGGGCTCTTCGGTGGTGCTCGACTGGAAGGCTCCGGACAGCGACGGCGGCTCGCCCATCACCAACTACGTCGTCGAGTACCGCATCGAGGGCAACCTCAAGTGGATCAAGGCTTCCGCCGGAGAGACGGTGCCCAACACCAACTACAAGGTCAGTTTGCTGGAGCCCGCGGCTTGCTCGTTGCTTGAGTCTTGGTGCAAAGGACTGAGACGTTCACATTCACAGTGTGGAATGCAAGTGTTGGAGCTGTTGTGTATTTTTGCAGGCAACCGGACTGGGCGAACTGATCACGTACGAGTTCCGCGTGGCAGCTGAGAACAAGGCTGGGCAGGGACCGTGGTCGGACCCCAGCTCACCAGTCACCCTCAAGGAACCTCTGGGTAAATGTTCAGATCCAAAATCTCGTGCTCAGTGTTTGTCAAAATTGGCAAATATGTCTAGTTCATCAAACACTTTTTCCGTGTCTGATTCAACGTTTGTGTTCAGATGGAGAACCCCCTGAACTGGTCAAACCCCTGGAGGACAAGACGGTCGTGCTTCCGGTTGAAGCGGCGCTGCAGTGCACCATCAGCCCTGGAGACCCCGAGGCCCAGATCACGTGGTTCAAGGACGACTCGGCGCTCAAGGTCAAGGACAAGCGCGTCGTGCCGACGTACGAGGACAGCAAGGCGACGCTGACGTTCGGCAGCAGCGAACTCAAGGACAGCGCGCGCTACAGGGTCGAGGCCAACAACAAGATGGGCCGCGTTGAGACCGCCTGCTACCTCACCGTGCACAGTACGTTGTGTGTCTCTGCGTCTCTCTTCTGCAGCTGTATGTGAATCAAAACATGGAATTTAAGCCAAACATTCAGCACCAGGAGGAATAGGGAAGTCTTTCTGTTGTGCTTGGATGAGTACCAAAAGTGTTTCATTGATACGAACGTGGCCGCCACAAAACCTCTTTGAAGAGTCATCATCATCGCTGGATGCTAAGTTTACTCTGTGCTATCAGTGCCAAAGAGATTCAGTGACTGAACTCAAACTTCGCCATTTCTTGCAGTGGCTCCCAAGATCATTCCTGACGACAAATCGTCGCAGCCGCAGAAGCTCAAGGCTGAAGGCATCCTATCTCTGTTCGCCAACATCGAGGGCGTGCCCACGCCCAAGGTCAGCTGGTTCCAGAACGGAGAGCCCGTCACGCCCACCAATGGAACCTCCATCGACTCCAAGGACGCATGCACCAGCCTCACGGTGAAGGGCACCTCAGCCAAGAACTCAGGGACGTACAAACTAGTCGCGGAGAATGTTGCTGGGAAGGACGAGAAGGAATTCGAGGTCACTGTCAAAGGTGAGTGCAACAAAGCGAACACGAAGAATACGAGGCAAGCTTCGTGTTTTGTGAAGACCTGCGTTTGTCTGACCAAAATTTCATTGAGTGATGATTGCAGACCGACCGTCTCCCCCGCGCAACGTGCGTCCGACTGAGATCCAGAAGGACTACATCGTCGTGTCGTGGGACGAGTCCGAGTTCGACGGCGGCTCCCCGATCACCGGCTACATCGTCGAGAAGCAGGATGTGAAGCGACAGTCCTGGATCCAGGTCAGTCAGCGCAAAATAAAGCTTGAGATGTTTTCTGATTTTGCGTCTTCTCTTTGTTGGATTGGAACTGCGACAAAGCGTGCATGTTGGTACACCAGCAGAAACTTCTGTGACAAACCTCGTGTCAAATGAAACGTCGCGGCGCTGACACGTTCAAATCAGTGAAAGGGGTTTGAACTTGTGTCCATCGGTTCACGTTTAGGTTGACAAGGTGGACGCTGCGACGCGCTCCTTGAAGGCGACGAAGCTGGTCGAGGGAAATCAGTACCATTTCCGGGTCAAGGCTGAGAACGACGTCGGCGAGAGCGACCCCGCGCAGACCGCGGAACCTGTTACCGCCAAACTGCCGTTCGGTGCGTTCCTTTGGACCGCCATTTTCTTTCCTGTACAGCTGAGAACATCTGAAATTGCGAGACTCAGAACTGCTGCAGGTTCTTGTTCAGCGCTCGGTGAAAGATGTGGTGTCTTCATGCAGATCCGCCTGGACCACCGATCAATCTTCAGGCCGTGGACATCAGCAAGAACAAGGCGACCCTGACCTGGGAACCGCCCGAGTTTGACGGTGGCTCCCCCATCAAGGGCTACTACGTCGAGCGCAAGTCCGGCTCCAAGTGGATCCGCGTCAACAAGAAGCGAACCAAGGACCTCTCCCTGGTGGTGGACGACCTCATCGAGAAGGACAAATACGAATTCCGTGTTTTGGCCGAGAATGAAGCTGGCGAGGGGAAACCGTGCGATTCCGTCAGCTTCGTGGCGAAGGATCCGTTTGACCCGCCGGGGCAGCCGGGGCAGCCGGTCGTGGAGGAGATCACGGCGGAGACGGCCGACCTGAGCTGGGCGCCGCCCGAGAGCGACGGCGGCTCCCCCATCACCAACTACATCGTCGAGATGAGACCCGTCGGGGAAGCCAAGTGGCAGGTGCGTGTGGCTACTGTGGACTCCTGAGCTACGGGCACGCACAGACACACACACACACACACACACACACACACACACACACACACAACACCCACACACGCGGGCGCGTCATTTGTTGTTCTCTTGCCTGTCGATTGAAGTAGAAGATTGAAATGCGATAATCTCCCATTCAGGTCGCAAGCAAAGGAGTCACAGTCCCCGAGCCCAAGTGGAAGGTTCCTGGACTGAGAGACGGCAAGGAGTACGAGTTCCGTGTGATCGCTGAGAACAAGGCAGGGCAGGGTCCGCCTTCGCTCCCGTCCAAACCCGCCAAGCACGGTGAGAGATGTCCTCAAAGAGAAATCTGATTTTGTGACTTCGACATTAATCTGAGTTGACGATGGAATTTGCAACTCAACGTAGGCACTGACGAATCGGTCACTTTGCAGTTGAGAAGATCGAATTCCTGACTCCACTGGAGGACGTGATTCTGGAGAAGGTCGGAATCAAGGGAGTCTTCGAGTGTGAGGTCTCCAAGACTGGACTCAAGCCAGAATGGTTCTACAAGGACAAACCCATCTCGAGAGGTCTCAAGTGAGTGCCTTCCAACATTTTTTTGCCGGGGGGGTGGGGCTCATTGAGACACGCCTTGCTGCAAACATTTTTTTCATTGTGTTTATAAAGCAACATATCTCTTCGTTTTCTCTTGGTCAATATGCCTATTGGTTGAGAACGGACATGTCACTGACTCGGCGCGTGTCTACACTGCCAAGTGTTCTTGTTCTCCAGGTACGAGATGACGTCTGACAACGGGAAGCACACGCTGGTGATCGACGAGTGCGAGATCGAGAAGGACGAGGGAGAATACACCGTCAAGTTCAACAAGACTCTCAAGTCCTCCGCCAAGCTTATGATCAAAGGTAACTTGTCTTCCTTTGTCATCAAAAAATTTCTTTGCAAAAGCATTGCAACAGTGAAGCACAATTGTCAGGAGTTGCCAAGAAGAGTAAGCGGCCAAAGCAGTGTTACTTTTCACAAAACTGTTTTTGAGAGGTCAAACTAAGAGGGACGATTTTTTTGTGTGCATGACATGTGTTCGTACTGTGGTTGGTGTTCTCTGGCACTAAGGAAAAATTTATCAGATTTTCAAGAGCGTGAAAAGTTCGGAAAGCTGGATGTGAAATCAAAGCCATTTTCTGAGTCTGAAACAAGCCAGAGGGACCAACACGATAAAGCTGACTTTCTCCACTAACACGCATGTTGTGCCACGAGAGTTGACCATCAAATTTTTGCTGCCGAGCCGCAAAGTACAAACCGCCTCCGCAGCAAAGAGGAAATTGTCAACCCTCGTGCTTCTCCCGAAGTTCGTTCTTGTTCGTATTCTTTGGTTCCTCCGCAACTTTGGATCAAATGGTACACTTCGTGTAGCAGGAGAAGTAAATATTTTTCCAGAGGGATTTTGATTGATTGCCAGAGGAATTGGTGCATTTGAGTTTTGAGGGGAAAATTGGTTGTTTTGGAGAAGTTTTTGATCGTTTCAAGACAAATGCAAAAGGTGTTGCACATCTGATACGCAGTTTTGTTTCAAGGTTTTCTGCCTCCTCGGTTCACGGCGGCAACAGCTGTTATTACCGCCATTGTTTTCGTCAGATGTTTTCATTCCCCACTTCTGCTGTTTTGCGAACTGCTCTGTGGATTGAAGCTGTTTGTACAGCGATTGAACTCCAGGAAGGCAGCGGCTTTTTTGCCTATGTTCTGCCTTCAATTAGTTTTTCACAGAGCATACCAGGGCAGACAGCTTGCAAGTGCCTTCACGAAGAAAACCATCCGTCAAGTTGCGCTGCTCCTCTGAAGCTACTGAGTCTCTGCAAATTTGTTCGTTTCTGTCTCATTGATTTGTTAGAAGCGCATAGAAAATGCATCTTCTGTGACCTGAGATCGAGATTGAATTGATATTTGCCCCTGAAGATGCAAAAAATACCATCCCCAAATTGAATTTGGTATCTCGCTGTTCCCAATACTTGATCGAGTGCAGAGAAATTATCTTCCGAAGTATGCAGAACTCGTGGTGTGTGGCGACTTCAATGCCACGATGCATTGGATCTTGGAGTAGATTTATCAGTTCTCGTGGCCCAGTTTTCGAGCACCCCCACTATGTTCCGTCTGCCTGGAAGCGAGCCCGGTATCTGCACTGCCCTCCGAAACACGAATATTTCTTGGATGCTGCTATGGCAACCAATTGCACGCGGGGCAACCAGTTTGATTGGCAGCTTGTGTTAGGCTCCCACGAAGCAAGGTTCAGTGAAAGCTGTTCGCGGTGTGCAGTACCCAAGTTTCCAGGGGCCAGTCAAGACTGAGTACATTTTTCGGGTTTCTCTGGATAAACTTTTCTTTTCGCTTGAGCATTGCTGAGTTTTCCGTGAACACGAAGATGAAAGTTATTGCGACTTTACTGCAGACAGCCACGACGGTAGCTTGGGCAATTCTGTGCTCACGTTGTTTAGCCTGTAAACTGGAGGGTGTTGGCAGTCCACCAATTGATGGTAACCTGTACTGATGAAACTTGTGCACTCGGCGGCTGAAGTGTTACTGTGCCTTCGCAGCTTGGAGGAGAAGCGTCTTGCTCAACCTTGTATCACCAAGGGACGGGCACAAGAGAGAATACAATAAGTACATGGAGCCTGATGGGAACAGAAGGCCAGGTTTCGCTCAGGGACCTTGTGGATTGAAACTTTTCACACTTGCTCACTGAAAGTGCTCAGGCTATTGTGCGTCATTGACGGCTTTCGAGCGTGGGAGATTTGAGCCTTTCTTCTCACGGATACATCGCTATCTCAGTCATCCTGTTGTGGGATACATTTCATACTTTCGTATCATTCCGATGGATAATTGTTACCCCAACACAGGATAACCTTCTGCTCGTGGATTACCTGTGGTTGCACGAATGTGAATGTGCACAACATCAGTGGCAAGTGTTTCGTGCTCAGTGTTACATGAGGCACAACACGGTCAAGTGGACATGAGTGAAGGATTGCCCAGTCCAGAACCGAGTGATCAGAATGCACAGGGAATGGAAGGTTCCTCTGATCCAGAGTTGCGGCACCTAGACCAGCCAATTCGTGAGTTGTAGTCTGATAGGAGTAGCGACGCAGCAGTCGTGAGTAGACGTAGTCCTTATTTTACGTTCTCACTAACTTTTCCTTTGCAGGAGTGCACAGCCCAGGTTATGGAGGGGAAGGGGAGAGATGCAACGAGAACTTAGCCTGGGCCGTGTGACAAGTTTTGGCTCAGAAAACGCACATGAATAATTTCAGTTTCATTGATGATCAAGGAGGGGTGGAGATCTGGCCACAGGTTTTCTGAACCAAACTGTTTTTTGTAGCTCGCTTGTTTTATGTTTCACTCACTCACACCGTCATGTAATGAATGGTTGCTTGGCTGAACTCACTCACTGTCACCAAGCAACCATGTTGGATTGTGGTTGACCTGTTGTTACGCTGATCGTGGTTGTTTGCAGCGCCCCCTAGGTTCACCAAGGACATGGAAGATCAGCTGATCCTCAAGGTCGGCCAATCAACGGCCATCGAGCTGCCTTTCTCTGGCAACCCGCCACCCAAGATCAAGTGGACCTACAACAATGGCCCTCTGCCGGACGCTCGCAGAACCAAGGATCAAACGTCGAAGACGGTGACGACCCTGACCCTGAACAAGGTCATCCGGAAGGACGCGGGTCGCTACAAGGTGTCGCTGGAGAACGAGCACGGCACGGCCAACTTCGAGATCAAGGTCATCGTCATTGGTGAGTCACGTGACATTTCTGGGCCTTGGTCTGGTTCCTTGGGACAAAGAGTCTCTGCAAGCTTGTGTCCAACCAAGTTCTTTTGAGCATCATCAGTAGAGCACAAAATGTGAATGGCCACTTTCTTTTGCAACAAAGTTCTTGCATTCGTTTTGGTTTGTTCTCAGTTGACCACAAATATGACAGGCATTTTCTCTTCTGCCTATTTCAGACAAGCCAGGTCCACCAGAAGACGTGAAGCCCAAAGAGATCACAGAAGACAGCGTCACGCTCACGTGGTCCCCACCGGACGATAATGGAGGCTCCCCGGTCACCAAGTACGTGATCGAGCGACGTGAGGCCAACAAGCGCAGCTGGAACAACGTCACGTCCACGTCGGACCTGGAGCTGAAGATCCCGAATCTGCGGGAAGGCCAGGCCTACTGCTTCAGGATCGCAGCCGAGAACGAAGTGGGAAGAGGAGAATATGCGGAGACAGAGCCCATCACACCCAAGAGCAAATTCGGTGGGTATTACCTGCAGGGTGGTGCTTGAAAACTGTCGGCTGTTTTATGATGTTGACATCGCGCTGCGTCACATGTACGAAAACCACAATCCAACGCACACGTTTCCTTTGGCAGCTTCCACCAAATTTGGGAATTTTCTCATGGGAACTTTCTGTGGCGCTGGAAGCATTGTTGTCAGCTTTCTCGGAGGCTGTCAAAGGCCATGTTTGACACTGTGTATCTTGATTTCCATTTCCCATCCAGAAATGTTGAACATGTCCATCTTTGGTTTCCACTATCACTATCGCAGTCAGGACCCTTGTATGCCACGCAAACCATTGCCGCAGTCCTTTTGGACAGTTGACAGTTTTTGGTCATTTTGACACACGCGCTCACAAAACAAACAACAAACAAACCGCAACTGTTTTCTCCCGAAGTGTCCATGAACAAATGTCCTCTTTCCAACCCTAACTTGTTGAGTGACAGTTGTCACCTTGTAGACCAAGGCCTGCATCTGATCCCACAACCCAGCGTTTGTTTTTGGGAGGGACCACAACACTCAAAATTTGATTTGAAGACAAAGATAGATATGCTGCCAACAATCTAGTTGCAAAAGACCAACTTGGATAATTTTCAAACATTCATTGAAGAACAGATTGTCGCTTTCAACTTGTCACAACTAGATTGGCAGCCCAAAAAGAGGCCCGAAGCTAGATTGACAGCAGTATGAGTTTGGAAACAGCTCCACCCTCAACGCAACGCAAAATCAGAAATGTATCAAGGGAATTGTTCAAACGCTCGAAATTGTCTTTTGCTCCTCCGATCATTCCAACACCAAATTGGTCTGGCCCACCAACCCACTCACCTGTCATGACACACAGACAAACACGAACACACATCGCGTATTTTCTCGGCGGTTTTTGAGGGATCACCTGGACGAACAACAGACAGTTTCTTCCTTTCAATTTTTGCAGCAGATGCGATGAGTAAGCTTTCTGAAAATCTTTACGCGTACACCCACTCCAGAACAAACTGAACTTTAACGGAAAGAAACCAGATGAGAAACTGGCCGTCAAGGCAAACCAGAGTGAGTCATGACTGAAACTGAGTGACCAAAAACGTTTCTTTTGTGTTTGGCAAATCAGGTAGGTCAAAAAGCCTCCGTGGACATTGAATAAATATTTTTTGAAGAGGTCAACTGAATTCCTTGTGAATAAAATTCATTCTCGTTTCACTTGCAGCACCTCCTGGTCCACCGGAGGCTCCCGAGGTGACGGAAGTCACCAAGGACAGCGCCGTGTTGACATGGAAACCGCCCGCGGACGACGGTGGTTCCCCGGTGACGGGCTACCACGTCGAGCGGAGCATGAATGGAAGCTCCAGATGGGCCAAGGTCAGTGCAACCTGAGAGAGAGACAGGTAAAGAGAGACAGAGACAAAGGGAGATAGAGAGACAGACAGACAGAGGCGCACACACCGACACACAGAGAAAGAACGACTTTGTAATTCGGAACACAAACCGACGTACTTTCGCAAAGAGTTTTGCATCCTGTCGGCAGTTTTGAGAGTGGCATCTGAAGTCGAAACATTTTCTGACTGCAGTTTTCATCTGCTCGTGAGTAGGTCCAATTGCTCTCGTCAAATGACAACCTGCACAATTCTGTGAAATTGGTCTCGCAGGTGAACACGAAGCCGATCTCCGAACTGACCTTCAAGGTCACTGACCTGATCGAAGGTACCGAGTACCAGTTCCGCATTATCGCCGAGAACAAGGTTGGACCCGGACCGCCCTCATCGCCATCTCAACCTGTCACAGCCAAAGACCCATGGAGTGAGTGTAACTTCATCCCGTCACACAACCAACGAAAGAAGCAGAGTGTACTTTCCGCAGGTTATGTGTCAGCAGAATTTTTTTGCAAACGGCTCGCTTGCACTCTGGGTGGTGGTAATGTTTTTGCATGAGTCGTACAGATGCATTTCTTCTCTTCTCAATGTCAGCAGGGGACTCAGTGCGCATCTGACACACATCATGTTTTATTACAGACAAACCAGGTAAACCGGACCCCCCTGAGATCACAGCCATCTCGGACAAGACAGCCTCGCTCAAGTGGAAACCTCCCGCTGACGACGGAGGCTCGGAAATCTTCAACTACGTGCTCGAGTACAAGATTGAAGGTGCGTGCGCTCTCACGGTTGACTTGAGAAATGTGCATGGGCGTGCATTCAGTGCAGCAAAATCAAGGGCAAACATTTCACCCTTCAAAGGCTGAGGATGTCAAAGCAGAAAAGATCTGATTGCGTTCCTTTGCCACACTCATTTGAAGATTGTAAGGGTCTTTTTCACCTGAATTCTGCTTGAATAGCGTGCCTCAAACACTTGTTCTATCTCGTCTACAGAAGGGTTCAAATGGCAGCCCGCAACCAAGGACCAGATCGACAACCTGCAGTACACTATCAAGGGGCTCACGAAGGACACGGTGTACGAGTTCCGTGTCGCCGCCGAGAACAAGGCTGGAGTCGGGCCCGCGTCCGACCCCACCGCGCCTGTGCAGGCCAAGACACCTATTAGTGAGTACAATTCTACCTTGTTTTGTGGCAAAGACTTTTGGTTCTCTTGATTGTGAAGTTCTTGGTTGACTTTGTCAGAGCAAATAAAGTGGCCACATGACGCACGCGTACACATGCTCGCAAACAACAGACAACACACACACACGCACACACACACACACACACACACACACACACACACACACACACACACACACGTATTCCGTTCAAACCCAGCACCAAACCATTCTCCGATTTAACAGGAACCGCTTGAGGCAAAAGTCACTTTCGACAAGAATTGTATCTGGCGTTTGTCTAGAAGGCACCAGCCTCTCATGTTGAGTCAGACACGGGTGTTGGTAAACACTTTACCGCGAGCATGATAAGAGCCGTGCTGCCGGATTGGCATCTGGATCCTGATTACACGTACAGGGTGAACCCCGATCCGTTGCACGGAGAAGCGCGTGTTGCTATTACAATGGATAAATCGATCCGGTGCAGACTGTTGGATCCGGAGGAAATGGGGCACCAGGTGTTCCAGTTCCCAAGACCGCACCTGCCGCATGAGATACACTCTGTGCAGAGCAGCGCATCTGATGGGGAAATATATCGCAGTCAACATGACCCAAACATTTATCTCGATATGTGGAAAGTTGACTTCCAACTCAGGAAGTTTGTGTTGAAGTAGATTCGATGTCGAGATCAACAAAAGATATCTGAAGGTTGTTGACGTTTGATCCTGCAGGGTTTGGGAAGCGTGTCAAAGCTTTGAACACTTTGTATTCGAGTGGGGAGGAGGGGGACATTTGCCGTGGAACATTTATGGTCGAGATTGAACAAACTTGGCGGAAAGCATCCTGGATGGTTCATGAGATCAGGCTCGGAGCACACCAGGCGACTGCGACTGGATGGGCCCGACTGTCTGGGTGCGACTGTATGAGCGTCGGGCGGGAAGACACACTGACAACGCGACTGGATGGTATC